>Ga0315915_1001726_pt1 | contig 26887 bp, 13 predicted proteins | sample MpolbnodulesMG_FD_207738 | JGI IMG/M metagenome (GOLD analysis project Ga0315915, IMG submission 207738) | Medicago polymorpha root nodule microbial communities from Los Angeles, California, United States - branched nodules | ecosystem: Host-associated > Plants > Roots > Nodule | place: USA...
AATTTAAACAAACCCTAAATCTAAAAAAATCTAATCTAAGTGTAAAAAATCTAACATAATCATGCAAACATCTAAACATCATAACAATTAAGCACTATAAGCCATTTGCATGTAACATTCTATCATTTCTTGCAAAAAAAAAATTAAAATTTTAACAAAACACTAAACCTAAAAAATTCTAGATTAAGTGAAAAAATCTATCATACCAACATAATTTAAGTGAAAGCTTACTTGTTCTTGTTATTGGAGTGTTGTTTGATTTGAAGTTGAAGGAATTTTAGAGTTGGATAATTTGAGAGAGAATTGAGAGAGATTTGAGTGTGTTGTTTGAAAATGAGGCAGAATGAGGCTCTGCCTGAGCTAAGAACAACACATAGTGTGAGTTAACTCACGTTGCATGACATAAGTCACGCTACTATTATAACTGGCGTGAGTTAACTCACGCTACGTGAGTTAACATGCGTAAGGGTAAATATGAAATTTCACTTGGAAATGAGCGAAACCATTTGGGTAAAGAGCAGAATTCAAACTTTGTTATGTTTTTTCATAATGGTTTCGGCATACAAAATAGATTTTTTTCTTCTTCTAAAATATGTGTCCCACAACATGCAAAATATATTAAAAAAATTGACAAAATGCAAAATATATAATTTATTTCTTTTTCAATATATGATATAATTATAAACTCACTTGGGTTGGTCTGGTGGTATTGGCTTGAGATCTGGGAGTGTGCTCCACCTCAAGGTCTCATGTTCAATTCTTCTAGATCCCAATTTGAATTATCTTGATGCTGATTTTTTTTACTTGTCGTATATGTAGAAAAAAATATTGTTTTATTTGTTTTTCATTTTCAAAGATCAATAAATAATTAATGATTGATTTGTTAATATAGTTTAGTTATTTATTACAGAGAAATAATAGATGAAAAGAGATAATAAATGATTAAAGATCTATAGGAGATAGAAAAATAATACTATCAAAAGTAATACTATAATTGATGTATTTGAAAGACCTCAATTATAAAGTCAAACACTTATATTCGTATTTATTTGTTTCTTTTTCTGTTCTGTCATCTTTTGTCGCATAGGTTATTTTAATTTACTTTTATGAGTGACATAAATTTTTATTTGCATTTGAAGTAAAAAGAAATAAAATTTTATTTTTATTTTGAATTTAATCTTTTCAAGAAATAAATTTTTAATCAAACACCGACTAATTACTTTCCTTTATCATATTATTATTATAGAAATAGAAATTGTAATTGACAGAAGTTTGGTAGTATGTATGGATTTAATTTTAATTTAGGGGAGACAAAACTCATTTCAGCAACAAATAATTGATTTTAAATTGGTTGTGGAGTTGAATTATTTTTACTTGTAGAGTTGATTCTAACTTGAAGAATGGATATGAATTTTGTCTCATCTTTGTTAAAGGATGTCTCAAATATTTCTACTGCACTATTTTCCTAGCACTTTGCATATTAAACCAGTTTCATTATACTTTAATCCCTACATTTTTACCATCATGCATATCATGCAGTTTTATAATCGCTGCATATTAATGCATGCACTTATACTATCATACATACAATTCATAAAAAATTTTTTTACTATCATACATACTTGCATATTAAATTTCAAATTACACATATTGCATATTACATCTTGAACTACAAACTTTAGCACATACAACTTCAAATCTCAAATTACAAATTAGATAGATCACTTAAAATTATACCAAATAAATTTTCAATATAAATTAAAATGATAGTTAACTTAAATGACTTGATAGTTCACTCAAATAACTTGGTAAAGAAAAATAACTTTCAACTTCAAACATCTTTATTGACTTGCATCACAAATTCTCCATCCTAAAATCAAATAAACACATGGTTAGAATATAGACCATTGAATTTATTTCCAATTTGAATATATCGAATTAATGTTAACCTTAGATTGCTTTTTTTCGAGAAAAAAAAAAGTTATTATTACAAAAAGTTAAAAATGAGTCTTATAAATCACCTTTCAAAACAATAGCTATAGTAAAGATGAGTCTTATAAACAATTTATTATTACAAAAAGTTAAAAATAAAAGTAACTTTTTTTAGGGAAAAAATAAAAGCAAAGTACCTTTATATCTTGACTGTGATATCTGTAAATTCCTTTTAATTTTGAATTCAGTCGATTCAACGATCACTTTTTTAATGTGTGATATCTTGTACCAATTATGTCCAACTCCTGGCTGGTATCTTCTACATAATTCAGGACAACCTTCAATTTGTAAATATTCAAGGTTTGAGAGGCAATTGGGGAGCGAAAGCAATTTCGGGCAATTTTGAATTGCGAGTTTATTGAGACAAATCAGAGTTGACAACCACTTAGGATCATCAAGATTGTCACAGCCATCAATCATCAAAGAGTGTAATGTATCTGCACATCCTTGCAACCATTCTGGAAAACTCACAAGTTGTGGCAAAGATTTAAAACTTAAAAATTTCAGCTTTAACTTTGGGATTTGGTGGTCATTGTCGAATGACAATTTCAACTTATGGCAGTTATCAATCCCCAAACCTTCTAAGTTGGGAAAAACATGAAATGACATAGACTTTAGATTCCCACAAGAATCAATATCCAACAACTTAAGATTAGAAAGTTGTATACCTTCAAGAAACAACGTCTCCAGATTGTCACAAGAATTTACTGATAAAAATTCCAAAGAAGTCAACTTTGCAATCTCTTTTACTGGGAAATTAAATTGCTTTGTAGTTATAAATAGCTGCCTTAGGCTGATCAAATTTCCTATTCCATTGGGTAATGTTTGAAGCTTTATGCATCCATTGAGTTTCAAAGTGTGTAGATTCTGGAGTTTGCACACTGAGTCAGGGAGACTCTTCAATTCTTCATTATTCTCAAGATTGAGATATCTTAAATGTTTTAATTTGCCAATAGAGCGGAGCAAACTCTCATATGTAGAATCAGTTAACTGTAAAACACGGAAGAATTTGCACCTTGACGGCAAAGTACTCAAGAAAGCTTCATTGTTGGCTCCCTTGGGAAATAGCATGGTTCTCAGACCAGTAGGAACTGGTGTTAGGCCAAGCAAATCTTTTGTAGTTAATGACAGATGAAGGACATTCTCGAGTATATTTTCATTATGAAATTTCAACAATTGAAACTCATCTCTTGCAACATATAATGCAAGATCATGCACTAAATCATGCAATTTAAATACACAGACCTCACCACCAAAATCTACAAAATCTTGAAGAAATGATCTTGACCAAAGCTCGTGTAGTAACTGAATGCTAGTATTTTCCAAGGTTTTACCCCTCTTTGGTGGCGGAAGAAAACCAAGCGCCTCCCATAGCACACTAACATCCATATAAACAAATGTAAAGTCCTTTTCAAAGAGAGAGAAGCAAGCAAAACATCGTTTTAAATAAGAAGGTAATTGATCATAACTTAATTTGATAGCAGGCAAAATCTCATCTTCATTTTGAGGTAAATTCCAAATCTCACTGTCTCTTATAAACTTCCACTCTTCCACATCAAACTTTCGGAATAGAGAACTCCCCAATGTTCTTAGGGCCAAAGGAAGCCCTCCACATTTTTGTACAATTTCTTTCCCAATCTCCACCAATTCCGGATACTTCTTCTCTTCTCCCTCTTCAAAAGCCCATTTAACAAATACATACATGGAATCCTCTCTAAAAAGACCTTTCAATTCCAAAATGTATGATGTATTGGTGCCCATCATTTTGGCAATTGAGTGGCTACGTGTAGTCACCAAGACTTTACTTCCTTCAGCACCTACTTGTATTAAATTCTTCAACTCAACCCATTTGACACGATCCTCATTCCATACATCGTCCAAGACCAGCAAGAATTTTTTACCAGCAATCGCGTTCCTCATACGATTTTGTAGCTGCTCCAAATCAAGGTTTCTAAAGTTCTCTTGGTGAATTGGGTTCGGAGCACCAGAATAGCTAACACTAGCTGAATTGAGGATTTTAACAAGCAGATTCGTGAGGTTAAAATCATCAGAGACACACACCCACATCTTTAAGGGAAAAGTCTCGTCTAAACTCATATCATTAAATACCGCCTTTGCTAGTGTAGTCTTTCCTAATCCTCCAATTCCAACAATAGGAATAACAGAGAGGCTATTATCAGCACCACTGTCTTGCAATAACAAATCAATGATTTTTTGTTTATCATGTTTTCTTCCTATCACATCAGAATCAATCACATATATATGAATGTGTCAATTCGCGCCTTTTTACAACACGATTATCACTGTCATTGCTTTGAAGACCAAACTTAAGCCTATCAGCAGCAACCTTATCAAATCTCTCTTTGATATGTTTGATTTGATGTGCCATTTGAAAGCGATAGACAAGAGTATTGGAATTTGAGAAGAAACGTTTTACCTTTCTTCTGATGCTACCTGAAGTGTCGATGATGTGCTTTCGCAAAGCCTCGCATTCAAAATCATCTATTACATCCTCGGCATCATAGAAAACACGCTTAATCTGTGTCAGCCATTCACGTAGCTCATTGTTCTACCATTGCTTTTGTTCAGCATCTAATAACACGGCTTTGATGAGTGAGACGGTGTTTTTGATTTCTCGAAGATCGTTATAGACACCCAACGCTAAAGAAGCTTCTTTGACGGCAACAGAAGCAAGCTTGCCGATGAATAACTCAGCAACGCCAAAGAGGAGTGATTCTGCCATGTTGATTGGTTTTGTGGAAATGAACAAGCAATAGTGAAATGAAAGCAATCAGTTAAAGCTCAAAGCGCAATAAAGTTAGTTTGATAATTTTTTATTTTATAGACTTTTATTAACAATTTAACATATATGAAATGCAAATGTGTCGCTCATTCCGGCCTATGGAGGAACTAGGAAGTACTTTGCAATCGAATAATAATAGTCGTGGGATGCGACTATCAAGTTTATATCAATTATCAAGCAAGTCAACTGTAAAATAATGTTTTATAATTGTCGTGATAATGATTTGCAAACTAGTTAGGTAACACAAGAATCATATATTTTATTTCTTAGATATAATAATAAAACTCAGTTGTTTAGCTTTCCTTTTATACAGATCGGATCACCAAAACTTGTGTCTGGATTTTATCAAATCGACGGGTGTGTTTGTAAATAATTTCTACAACTAGCAAAATACTGATGTGAGGTGTGAATACCAAAAGATTATGTACTTGTATAGTTAAGATAAAACCCTTTTTGTCTGAATCTGTATGTGATGTAATCAATAAATGACACAGATTATAGAGAATTGCTCTTCTCAAAACTGATTTTGCTCACTCCATTTGAAATGGCCAAAGACTTAAGTCACGTTTGGTACTTATAATGTGAGTTAAGTCACGTCGAGTCCAACATGAGTTAACTCACGTTGCGTTTTGTTATAGAAACAGAACACACAGAAACACAAAGCATTCACATTCAAAAATTCCAAATACGATTTTGCTCCTAAATTGTGTGATTTTTACCAAACTCAACCAAATCAACATCAAATTCTACTTCCATCACAAGTAGTGTTCTCTAACCTTTTGCATTGGGTTTTTTTGGTTTAAATGTTAGATTCATTAGGATGAAATTGTGAAATTTTAAGTTTTATAGTTGATTTGCATGTTTGATTTTTTTGATTGTTAATGATGAATTAAGTTATAAATTGTTGTTCAAATGTGGTAGGTTATAGTTAGGTTAGAGTTAGGAATTGTTAGAAATTATGTTAAACTATAGGTGTTTGATAAAATGTCTCGATGAAAATTTGTATGTTTTTTGCATTGTTAATGATGAAATTAGTTAGGAATTTGATTGTTAATGTTGATTATAGTGAGTTTAAGTGCAATGTGGTAGTTTAAAGATTGAAATGACGGTGTCAAAATTTAACTGTTGTTGTTGAATAGTTAGAAATGACGCAATGTCTATAAAAAATCATTAATTTTTTGTTTTTAAAAATGTTGTGCAGATATGTCTGAGAGACCAGACAGACTTAAAGGAGGCATGGAGACGAGTACCGGCAGCGCACGGGCCAAAAAAGTCGATGCACACCCTCTTCATGGTAGACGGAGACGGGGGCACGAGGATCATGATGAGTGATGATGCAGAGGTGACTTCGTCCCAGGCGGCTGCATCCCATATAGTGGACCTAACGCAGCATCAACATGAGACATATCAACCTCAGTATGATCAGGCTCAACAACAGGAGGGTGAGGCCCAGCAACAGGGGGGTCTACTGACTTGTCGCTTCTACCGAGGTTCAATAGCCACATGGCATGCAGACTATGGAGCGACGCTGAAGTAAATATAATTGTTTAATTTTATTTTAATGATATGACAATTGATATGTTAATTTTTTGGATTTAAATTTTTATATTAAAACATTTAAATTACACGTCAATTTAATTATGCGTAAACTTATGACATTTTCATTTGTTTTTCGGTTTAATTTTGCGTATTTTAATTTTGATTGAATTTACGTATTTTTTTAACTTTGAATGAATGGTTGAATGGATAATTGAATGATGAAAACATGGATGAAAATGAATGAACGGGTGTATGAATGAATGAAGGAAAATAGGACAAAAAAAAGTGTTTATGTTGTTCTGCTACTTGCGGACCGTGACTTAACTCACGCTGACCAACAACCTACGTGCGTTGAGTCACGTTGAGGTACAACCTGCATGAGTTAACTTACGTTGGCATCAACGTGACTTAAGTCACGTTGGTATAAAGCCTACGTGACTTACGTCACGTGGGAGGTATTTTCGTCAGTTTGTATGGGAGTGAGCAATTTTGTATGGGAGAAGAGCAAATTTCCAGATTATATTACCCTTATGTTGCCGATGAAAACTTTTGTCTAACATAACTGAATGTTTCCCAAAAATATATACTCCCTCCGTCCCAAAATATAAACAAAAATTAGTCAACAAAAATTAATGTATTTGGTTCAAAATTTGTATCAAATACATCAACTTAAATTGACTTGTTTTTGTTTATATTTTGGTACAGAGGGAGGGAGTACATGGTTTGATGTATTGTTGACAATAAACATAGTAAATGTTTTTTCCTTTATTTTTTTGGGTTCATGCAATACGCTTGATGATGTACAAATTGACTGTCGGAGATAAATTTAACAGGATGCATACTCCACTCACAAAAGAGACATGCCAATGATTTAGATCAAGTGTCAAAAACTATTTCCAATTCTGAACCTTGATTTGTTTAACTACCCCCTCACAATCACTCAGCTTTTTTCAAAAAATGCACTAATTCCTTGTATATCAAGTCGTCCATAGAACCAAATGCTAGACTATGACAAACCCCTTGGAACTTTGTGGTGGGTCGATTGAAAGCACAAAATATGGAGACGGGTTGAGAGAGACTATGGGCATCACTACCAACACAAATCCTAGCCGGTGGAAGATGGAATACTGTAAAGAAAGAAATCACACCATGTAAGTCAGAAAAATGTCCCATAGTGCAAGTTATGGTTTGCCTACTATGCAAATCCTAGCCGGTGGAAGATGGAATATTGTATCATCTTTGTCCTTTCTTGTGGTGCTTCAATTTCGCATCAATCATGGAAATCTTAGATACCTTTGTACTTTAAACCTGTCTGTGCATCCCATTTCTAAGACATATGAGACCAAAGATCTAAGCAGATAATATGCGGTCAAAGCTCAAAGCAAAATTTAATGTTTTTTTAGAAAAAGGAATGCATAGGCAGTTAAGAATGTACTTGAAAATTTAGGATTTCCTACCCAGCCATGGGCAGTTAGTCATTGCACGTGAACAAATTCGCTTGCCTTCTTGACTCCTCTCACTGTCTTTAAAAATGTCTATGCGTAATCAGTTGGATGAATTACAGCCATTGCATCCTGGCTCACTATGTCTTAGGGTTGCATCTCTTGTCATGCTACAGAAAAGACTTAAAAAAATAGGGAGTATATTCATAATATAATTTCTTATTTTAATGAACAAAGACAAAGGTTAAGGTAAATATACTATGTTAATTACTATCCTCTAACTAAGGAAAGAAAATAATAAAAACTGAAATCAACTGTACAAATAAGAGGAAATAAATCTGTACAAAATAATAAAGACTCCCTATAATACAACAAGTATAACTCGGATCATAGCATTGGCAGCCAATAGTTGAGGACAGTTGAATAAAAAATTAAAACAAAGCAAGCATGTTATAGTTTATTTATCAGCTGCAATTCAAGTTTACTTTGTGTATCCACGAGTCAGGGACGAAGGAATGTTTGACTTACGTCAGAATGAGAGTGAAAGGGTAATAAGTGGTTGCGAAAGAAAGCACGAGTTTGAGGTTGTAGAACCAAGAGCTGCACATCTCTCGAGCATATTGAACAGTTATGACTCTAAAGCACAGGCCAAATTACCTTGCACTCTTTAGTACCACTTCGTTGACACAATTCCATCCCTCAAAAATTGTCATGTACACATTGAAAGCATACGCAATATGAGCCCAAGTTATAGCGATAATACATGTGTCTTATTTCCCCAATCATGGAGGAGTTACATTAGCTGAGTGGCACATCACACAAGTTGTGTCCAACTACATCCAGGTATCTTGATAATTTTCTTTCCTTCCACACCCGTCGTCAACTTCTTGGCATCGTTCCATTTTCCAACAGTAGCATATATACCAGAAAGAAGAGAATAGTAACCAGCCGTTTCACTCTCCAGCTTAATGCAATGCTGGGCAGCTATTTCCCCGAGCTTCAAATTGTCATATAATCTGCAGGCGAGAAGTAGAGCTCCCCAGACACCAACATTTGGTTGCATTGGCATTTTCATTATAAGCTTATATGCTTCATCCAGCCATCCAACCCTCCCCAAAAGATCAACCATGATTCCATAATGATCAACTGAAGGCACAATGCCATTGTCCTTCATGGATATAAAGCATCGATAACCTTCTTCAACCAATCCAGCATGATTGTAAGCAGTTAGAATTCCAGTGTAGGTAACCAAATTAGGGATGATACACTCTCCAGCCATCCGTTCAAATAATTCGACTGCATCTGATGCCCTTCCATTTATTCCACAACCATAGATCATTGCAGAATATGCAACCACGTCCCTCTTTCTCAGGCCATGGAATAGTTCATATGCCTTGTCAATGCTCCCACACTTTGAATACAAGTCAATTAACGCAGTGGCCAAATGATCATCCAATACAATTCCAAAGTTGTTAATTTGCGACTCAATCCAGCGCCAATGTTCTAGATTTCCCAATTGTGAACAAGCTGATATAACACTAGCCAAAGTCATCTTGTCCGGATGTAAAGAGCTGTCTGGTTTAAGCATGACATTAAATAGGTCAAGGGCTTCTTTTGATTTGCTGTTTTGAGCATAACAAGCTATCATAGCATTATACGATAGCAAATCTTTATCATCCATCTGGTCAAAGAGCTCGCGAGCAGAGTCAACATCCCCACTCTTCGAATACCCGGCAATCATAGTTATCAAAGAGACACTATTTCTCCTTGGCATTGCATCAAACAATTCTCTTGCTTCCACAATGCTTCCACAGTCAACATAACCAGTAATCATTGTATTCCAAGAGGCAAAATTTCTCTCCGGCATTTGTCGAAACAAATAACAAGCCCAATCCATTTTCCCTGCTTTAGCATATCCCGAAACCATACAATTCCAAGATATTACATCTTTCATCGGAATCTCATCAAAAAAACGTTGACCCTCATCCAAGTTACCACCTTTTATATACCCACTTAACAGAGAATTCCAAGAAACAACATTTTTGTCAGTTATTTCATCAAACACCTTGCGTGCAGTCACCACATCACCAATTTTACAGTACAGATCAAGCAGCGCCGTTTGTACATAAACACAAGCATCAAGTCCAAATTTATGAACATGCCCATGAATCAATAAACCACACAAATCATCCTCAATCCTAGCACATGACTTGAGAACCGAAGATACAGCATGTGAACTTGGAAACAACCCAATCCTCCTCATTTGAACATAGAGAGAAACAGCTTCAGAAAATTGACCCTTTTGAGAAAAGAATCGAATGACACAACCCCATGAGAAGGAATCTGGATTACGAAGATGGTGAAGAATTGAGAGGATATAGTGTGATATAGTTTTGTAGTTGGTGATATCACAGAGAAGAATACGATGAATGAAGATAGATTCAAGATGGGTAAGGTTATTGGTTATGATTTGTGCATGGATTTGTTTTGCATGTTTCACAGTTGAACATTTTTTCATTAACGTTGTTAACTTTGTAAGGACCATTTGTTTCTTGTTTTCGTAAAATCAAGTTTCAAACTTGAATGTGCATTTTGATTTAATTCAATTTATGTTTTTAAATCCGAGAAAAGAATTTGGTTTGTGTAAAAAATATAAAAAGTGACAATTAAAATAGAATGGAGGATGATTTGATTTCCATAACTAGTGTAGGGTACTAAGCATTTTCCTTACTTAATTCAATATCCATACCATCAAATATAGGGAGTAGTTCGACAATATTGATGCAACATTGTTTCAAGAACAATGTCGTTTTTGTGTCTTCTTAAAAATCGTGGTAGTTTTGTAAAAGTAAAGACTAATTGACATGGAGTTCCTATCAACGTTAGCGGAAGCATGAAATCTTAAATGAGCGTATCAATTGAACTGGTATTATTGCATAGTTTTTTTTTTTGTCATGTAGTTTAGTGGCTAGAATTCACCTTATAAAGTGAATAAGTAGGGTGTCCAAGGTTCGAACTCTGACCCTTGTATATAATAATGCATTGTCCTACCAACTGAGCTATGCTCACGGGACATTATTGCATAGTTCTATTAATTACCTTTAGTATGATTAGAGAATGCTACTTTCCATTTACTAAAGCTTTAAGATATTTTTGTTATACATACAATTTTTATTTTATTTTTTCCTTGTTTAGCAAGAGCATCAACTTAGCTAGTCATCAAAGGTTTAATTTTATATCATCTTGTATTGTCACTACTTGATGAATGAAATAATATGATTTTGTTCCAATAAAAAATAAAATAAAATAATGATTCGTTAAATTTAAAAAAACAATAAAAATAACACAATTATTTTATTTTGGGTTAAATATGTTTTTGATCCCTATAAATATACCAATTTTTAGTTTTAATCCCTCTAAAATTTTCCTTCAACTTTTAGTTCCTAAAAAAAATTTCATCTTCACTTTTGGTCCTTACTTTAAAGTAAACTCATATGTAGAATTCATATTTTTGAATAAAATTTTGCAGAAAAATTCATAATATTATAAAAATCTCTCCCAAAAAAATTTAGAATTTTTTAACAAAACATGAATTTATATATTTTTTATGGTTAAAAATTCATATTAAATTTATGTTTTTTTTAAAAATTCTAATTTTTTTTTGGAAAATATTTTTACAATATTCTACACATTTCTGCACAATTTCGTTAAAAAAAAAACTAAAATTAACTTAAAAATAGGGACCAAAAGTAGTGATTGAAAATTTTATAGGGACTAAAAGTTGTAGGAAAATTTTAGATGAGTTAAAACGAAAAGTTAATATATTTAAAGGGACCAAAAACATATTTAACCATTTTTATTTATTTTTACCAACGGCAAGGATACCTTTGTTCATTTGTTCATGTACTATGTGAGGCAGCGAGGGAGGGGACTTATTGGGCATTTCTTATCCTTTTTTGTGAGGACATCTCTAATAATAGAGCAGGTATGTATGTATGGGGAGATCAACTTTTGTCCTTTGTTGTATCTCTCGGTCCCACAAACAAGGCACTGACGTGGGATATGGTCTACCCTTGTCCACGTCTTCCAAGTCCCGAGACAATAGAGATCTTTTTCTCTTTTTGTTTTTTGTTGTTGCTAACTTTTTTCTACCATGGTTTTGTATTTCAGTCAAACAGATTATTTATTTATTTTGGTAGAAGGATTAATGTTTTTTTTGGATGCAAGCTACAAGGATTAATGTTTTTAATATTAATAATAATAATAATAATAATAATAAAATAGAAAATGCAAATAAAAAATATACCACTAAATTTACGGGAAAAGCTTTTAAGGTTGAATATATTATTTTCCATTGGAGAAGAGCTACTTTTTTATTATTATTAATTGAAGCGAACCATTTTACAAATGTTCTTGAGAAATTCAAACTCTATAAAATATCACCTCATGATGTAAGAACCTGCCTATATAAAATTGGCAAAGACTATTAACTTTGCTTATATTTATCATGAGGGTGGCATTTAGCATGGGTAAGGGGAGTTGTTTTCCACCATAGAAAAGTTTTTTTGACCATTAGATTAAAGAGGAGTACTGATTTTATCATGGACGGCCTACACCTTTTTTTTTTCTCTTTTACACTGTTTCGTTTTTGTTAAGATCTGGAATTTTAGACACATCCCTGTCGTGCCACTACCTCCGTCTTGCCTCCGACCATCCTCACGTTGCTCCGACCTCTATCTTATCTCCGATTGTTTCAAATGTCTCAGATTTGATGAACCGAGGGTCTCCAAGTTTTCTCCATGATTGAGAAGTTTGGAGTAATGGGTTTGAATAGTTTTTGTGAATTCATACTTGTTGGCTTGTTCTTGTTGTGGTGTAGTAACTGGGACCATCGAAAACCACCATTTTTATTACTTAAACTAGTTAAGGATGTTGGTCCTAAAAATCTAAGCTTAAATGGTATAGCAGAGATAGAGAAAAATGGTATAATAAGATTAACACAAAAGAAACAAGTAGATTAATGGGTCATGCTTTTTATCCTCTACCATTTCAAATAAAGAACAAAACAACTATTAAAGTTTTCTCTTTTTCTTCATCTTTTGTTCTTGCTTTTAAAGGATTGATCATGAATGTCTTAGACAAGTTCTAAGAGTTTAGTCACTGTGTTAAGTCATACCATTTGAATCACTACTCATGGAGGTTGAATGAGGGTGAGGAGTGTGGTAAAGCAACAGAAATTTTAGATGGTGGGATTGCTGGAAAAATTCAAGATGGTGAGATTGCTGCAAGGGTGGGTGAGAGAGAATGAGATGGAGGAGAGTGAAAAAAATCTTGTGTTGAATGTCTATGATAAAAGTATGTTCCTTATTTAATCTAATGGTAAAAAAAAAAACTCATGGTAGGAAGCAACTCCCCTTTCCTATGCTAAACCTCACCAAAGAGTGAAGTTTGCCCAACATAATGACATGTATATGCCAAGTTGAGTTATCTTTATTTAATTTAAAAATAATGAATTTTGGGTGTCCCTTTTTACTCAATTTCTTGATATAAATATAATTCTCCGTTTATTTTTGGGTATATACCGTTACATTTTTTATTCAAATATTATAATTCAGTTTTTTTCAGTCTTGTTTTTCTTTTTTAAGCACGCGTTTAGTCTAAAACAAAAACAGAAAAAGTTATCAACAACCAAACAAACCTTACTTCTTTGTAACAGCTAGTAGTTAGTTTTACCATCTTCAACGTCAAACCTAACATCATCAATACAATAAACAAAACCCCCAAATTTCTTCTACTCTCTCTTCTCTACCCTCTTCAATCATTCAATTCAATCATTCACATTTCTATTCTCACCCCCCAAAACCCAAACTCAAGAACAAGAAATTTTATCTAAGATTCAAGATTCACATTCACAATTCCAGACCCTCATTCTTCTCCAAGAGTGTTACAACTTCCACACTGGAGAATAATAACCCTAATATCAAACTCAATGTTCTCAAACCCATATCTTCTAACTTTCTCTCTCCTTCTTTCTCTTCCAATTCTCTTCTTTCTCGCTCCTGCTATTCTCCCACCTCATCCTACCCCTATCCCAATCTCCCCAACCGATGAACTCGATGACATTAACCTCTTCAACACCGCTATTTCACATTCTACACCCCCTTCTTCCTCTTCACACCCCTCCAAATTCTTTCATCTCTCTTCCAAAAACCCTACCTTCAAAATTGCTTTCCTTTTCCTCACAAACACCGATCTACATTTCACCCCTCTCTGGAATCTCTTCTTCCAAACAACCCCATCTAAATTATTCAACGTTTATGTTCATTCCGACCCGCGCGTGAACCTCACGCGCCTCCGATTAAGCAACAGTTACAACCCCATCTTCAAATTTGTACCGTCTAAGAAAACATACCGTGCTTCACCTACTTTAATCTCCGCCACGCGCCGTTTACTTGCTTCGGCGATCCTCGATGATGCTTCCAATGCTTATTTCATAGTTCTTTCGCAATATTGTATCCCTCTTCATTCATTTGATTATATCTATAAATCACTGTTTCTTTCACCAACGTTTGATTTAACCGATTCGGAATCGACCCAATTTGGTGTTCGGTTGAAATATAAAAGCTTTATTGAAACTATCAACAATGGACCTAGGTTATGGAAGCGTTACACAGCGCGTGGACGTTACGCGATGATGCCGGAAGTTCCGTTTGAGAAATTTCGTGTTGGGTCTCAGTTTTTTACTTTGACAAGAAAACATGCTTTGGTTGTTGTTAAGGATAGGACATTGTGGAGGAAATTTAAGGTTCCTTGTTACCGTGATGATGAGTGTTATCCTGAAGAACATTATTTTCCTACGTTGTTGTCTATGGAGGATTCTGACGGTGTTACTGGCTATACACTTACCAATGTGAATTGGACTGGGACTGTTAATGGGCATCCTCACACGTATCGACCGGAGGAGGTTTCACCGGAGCTTATTCTTCGGTTGAGAAAGTCGAATAATTCGGAGAGTTTTTTGTTTGCCAGGAAATTTGTTCCTGATTGCTTGGAACCATTGATGAGTATTGCCAAATCTGTTATTTTCAAAGATTGAAAATTTGGTGGGAAATTTCAAGATCTTGATATGGTATGTTGTTATTGTGAAACTGTTGATATTGATTTTATTATTTTCATTTTTGTTATTGATGGATTCAATTAGTTATGATAAAAGTTTGGAAGTTTATTTGATGGGAATTATTTATCAGTTTTTTATGTTAGAAATTAGAATCTAGGTTTGATGCCTGTGTTGTATCTGTGTTTGAAATACTCCTTGATGTTTTTAGGGGTTTGTTCAAATTACTTTTTGTTTTATTGGAATCAAAGGAAATTTGAGATTTTGACATTTGAGGATTAGAATTTTGAAGGGACTTGGAGTTGCTTCTTCCCTGTGGTCAACTAGTGGGCGCAGGTGAATCTCGGCTGTTTTTTATCAGTAATTTTTAATTGATTTGTCAGTGTTAAATCCGCACCCTCCAATCTTGCAATGCATTGATTGAGTGACTGCAGGTATCCGGCTCTGGTGCTGTGGGCGAGTGAAGTGCATTTGTGCTTTACTTAGAAATTAGGAATGGGGTTCTGTTGCTGATTACAGAGGTTATAATTGCTGTTTGTATTTGTGGTGAGAAAATGGTTTAGGATGTATCATGTTCTGAATGTCAAAAGCATTGTGCTAGAATCTTTTACCTGGTTTATCTTTTTTGTGAAAACTAGAGTAGATGCTAACTTCAGTTGGTCCGATTGGTAAGGATACGGCTCATATTTCACGAGGATGTGAGTTTAAATTCTGATGTTGATGTCAAGACCTCATGAACAGTTAATTTGCAACTATCTCTGGTGCTAGAATCTTAGGTGGTTTATCTTTATGGTTTTGTGCATTTACTTACTTTTTTCTAGTTGGGAATCAAAGCCAATTTGAGATTTTGACATTTGAGGATTAGAATTTTGAAGGGACTTTGAGTTGCTTCTTAATGTGTGGTGGTGGTGTGTGTAAAGTGCATTTGTGCTTACTTAGAAATTAGGAATGGGGTTCTGTTGCTGATTATGGAGAGTATAGTTGCTATTTGTATTTGTGGTATTCATGCTTTGTGGTGAAAAAATGGTTTAGGATGTACTGTGTGCTGAATGTCAAAAGGCTAGAATGTTAGGTGGTTTATCTTCTTTTTGGTGAAAACTAGAGTACTAGATTCTGAGGATGAGAGTCCAAATCCTGATATCGATGTGGAAACCTTATCAGCGGGTAATCTGCAACTACCTCTAGCAGCACTTTTTAAGGTGTGACATGAATAGATCTTGGTGAGGTTCTGGGAACTACTCACCTAATTTTTTTGGATACCAAATAGAAAAAACTAGAATCGGTGGTGGATATTGGGTTAGCATAATCTGAATTATGTATTATGCTTATGGATAATGGGAATTTCCTATCTGCCTATTAGAATAATTTTTCTAGATTTTTGTCTGCTCGTGTGTAAAGTACAATCTGATTACAGAACTTGCCAGTCCTTGTGTTAGATGTTGTTTCCATTAGTTTCTTAATCAGGTTATAACACTTTTTGATCAAATTTTATTCTCTTCTTGCAGATGAAAAAGTTCAGTGAATGTGAAGATATTTATGGCTGACATGATATTGCTTGACGATGTTGTGGCTATAGCTTGATGGAGGTATATAGTTTGAAGAAGCAATGTACGGCTCACAACCTATATACCAGAAACTCTCTGATGGACCGACTCAATATTTCATTAATGATGAATCAAATTCAAGAAAACAGAGAGATAGGTAGATGATATACCTGATGAGTAAAAAAAGAGGCATGTGCTCTTCTATATTCAGTTGGTGCAAGTTGGTTAAGTAAATTGCCATAGAAGATTGTTTAGGTAATTTTGTCTTATCTGATTTTTGTACATAGGAAGCGTGTAAACATACTAGTAAGAAGTTCCAAAAGTGTACTTCTTTTGGTCAAAAAACATGAAGTGTTGCCTGAACATGAGGTAACATTGATGATGTAAAAATATTCTGTTCAAATTTGGCCAATTGCTTGTGCATTCTGCAATTGATCCTTTTTGCAACTGTTTTATTTTCCCTTTTCTGGCTCCTAATTCTATTGGCCCCCTACCCTTTCTTCTTTTACTTTTCTTCTTTTTGGGTCTTTCTGTTTACTCATGTGATCACTCTCTTTCGTGGAAACTGAAAAGTACTATCTTATAGTGGCTTTAATTTCATTATGTGTGTGGAGTAGTATCAGATTCCTTTCCTTGGATTAGTAAGATATTATAAGTAGCAGTTGCATTATGTTCATACTTCAGTGTATATTTTGGAATGAGTTTAAATCTATTATAAGCACAAGATCACTTTTAAAGTTCATTAGCAAGATATTATGATTAGCAATAGTTAATACTACTGGTATAAATGGTACTTCCTTCTGTCACTATTATAAGTACAAGATCATTTTTAAAGTTCATTTAGTAACCGATGTATTTAGTGTGTTTTTTTGGTGAGATGTATGTAGTGTATAACATAGACCAAATAATCGGTTTTTTTTTTAAATAATGACTTCTTTTTTTATATATAATAATGATCGGAGGGGAGTACTCTAATTCATGCTTTGTTGTTTAAATTTGGTGAAAATTAGAAAGATATTAAAAGAAAGAAAATTATGGAGAAAATAATAAATTTGAAAAGGTGATAAAAGTGTTTTTTAAGCAACGATCGAGAATTGTCATGGATAAGCTTTGGTTACAGTGTAAGTGTCGACAAAAATTGAAGTTGTCGGTGATCCAAGTTGTTTTCTATCTCAACAAGAGAGTGGGGCCCGCAGTAGGATCTACCAATGTGACACTGTTACGTGTTTATTGTGTTGTGTTAAGGACAAAGAAAATCGTACCACTTTGCTTCACTTGCTAACAACAGAATGGGGACCACACAGGCCAGCACCAACTTAGTTTATTCTTTAATGTTTCTTGTTCTCGATTTACTGGTATCTACTGTAACACATCTTGTTCAAGAGTGGATTTCCACCTAATGAGTAGAGGTGATTGCTCAATTGGTCTTCTTATTTGTTCAACTTATCATGTTGTAATTTTCGATCGACATTCTTTTTTGTTTAAAAGTTCATCGGGAGATAACTCCCGATTGTTAATTTTTAGAAATTGTGAGCAATTGATGGGGCTCACGAGTAGTCACAATGTGTTATCAAGTTTGAGCTTTGTATGAGACGTCACAAGTAGAGTTGTGTCAGGTTAACTAAGCAATGTGAACCGAACCACTTTCTGATTTAGGTTTATAAACCAAACGATTTTTTGTCCTAAATCGATTTACCTTTTTGATATGGTTTCTAACCGGTTCAGACCCGATTTTCACAAAAAATCAATTTTCACGCGTATTTGTTTTAAATCTCATTTTATATATGGTTTTATGTAACAAATCAATTAGTGAAAATACATGTATTGGTTCTAAATCTCATTAAATTATGAAACCTTTTATATGGAAAAACATCATACTTTAATGGGTGTGTGCAAATTCTGGTCCAGGTTTAAGTAATGTAACTAACATTTTAGCTTGTTTTGTACCAACTACCAACCACGTTGATTAGGGTTTGCAAGGCACCACCATTATGTGTTTTTTCAGCATAAAGGTGAGACCAACAATTAGGTGGATGTGGATTTGTGTAATTTTCTTCAATTACGTGTTAGTAATAATGTAAAATCAAAATAACTTATATTAAGCGTTCAAAAGTGATAGTCTACATTGGGTTATTTTAACTTAGCCTTCACCAATCTATTTTTGATCGAGGTTTCTTTCTTTAAAAACTTCTAGTTACATGGTTAGTTTGATTCATCTGAAAGTTTGATTAAAAAACTATCAACATAATATTTAAAGAGGAATTTTTTTTAGAGAAGTTAATCTAAACAGATGCTAGTTTTCAATAGCATATTAGTATAAAACAAAATTCCTGTAAAAATTTATAAAATTACAGTGGATTAGTTTAATCGGCGGATCCTCTTATGATTATTTTTTTTGGATTAATTAATATAATAATAATAGCATAATAGATTATGTTTGCTAAGTTGTTGATACTTGATACATACCAAGTTTTGGCATTCATTACAAGTTGCAGTTTTAAAATTGGACCTTATATAGTTGTCTAATTGCTGTGAATGCAGGCAAGGCCACCTTGTGCTAAAAACAAAATGAACAGGTAGAAATACTCTCAGTCAAAGAAAAGTCTTATATGAATAGTTTTTTGTTTGTTATGATAATTTTGCATTTTTATTTTATTTATACTTTAAATCAATTAGGTCATGTCCCACTTAGACTCTATCTTAATTGAATCAACACTATCATATTTAATCAGGTCTAGGACCACAATTTCAATTTCGACCCTATCCAAATCCAAGGTCAAGAACAAACCTAACTTGCTTCAACCAGTCCCTTTGACGCGTCCGAATTTGCTCCATTTATCAAGTTTTATTTAATGTTCATTCAAGATAGACACATGTGATAGATTAATAAAATCTTAACGCTTAATTTGGACTACCCTTAACAACCCTAGCATCGCGGTAAGCATATCCCAACGGTTAATTTGTGTTATGCAGCAGAAAACCTGCTGCATAACATATTGTTTCAACAAAGTTTCTAACATTGTGTATTGGTCTTGTGATTTGTGTCTGCCAGTTTTTTTACTTGTCATTTTCACGTGATCATAGTCTATTTTCCTTCCTAGCTTGATTATTAAGAAATTTACAATAAACTAATGTACTTGCACTCATTTACCATAAACAAAACGCATTTAAAAAATGCCAAGAAATTTAGCAACCGCTATGAATTGTAATAAAAAGAATACAGTAACTTTCTCACTCCACATGCAAAATATAGCGCAGAGTTAGAAATAAAAGAGAATGCATTCCATATTGCTATATGGATTGATGATAAACTTTGCAGATCTGTAGCTTTATCATTCCATCTTCTATAGATCTTTGTCGTGGGATGATAAACTACATAGAAAAGTAAGAGTTCTGCAACCTTCTGCGTTTAAGGATTTCATGAAGCAAGGTTGCTGAGGCCAAAATAGAGAGTACTTTGCTTAAATGCATTAATTGCATAATCAACTTGAAAATGACCAAATTGTGATTTAAATCTAAGTCCATATCCCAATCCAACACCAGATCCTGGTTTACCATGCCTTAAAGCTGGATTACCTGAATTTTCAAGAGATTAACAGTATGAGAGTACATTTGAAATGGTTTCTGGAATACACACTAAAAACAGTGTGTATAGAACAAATAAGCATGGTCATGTAGATCAATTTAAGAGTAAAATCATGACAAAAAACAGAAGTTGTGACAATTAAACACCCTTGCTCAAAAGAAAAGAAACTGTCAAGCTATGTTGTCAATAGCACGACATAGCAGAATAGCGTAGCAGTGGTAGGATTCGGCGCGACACTTTTGGATCACGAGCCACGGTCAGCAATAGCACTTAGTGTGGCTGCTAATTGCGGCCTCAAACCGCTATTGTGTCCGCTATTACAGTTTCAGGGCGAAATTCCTCAAATCTTTTTTTTTTTTTTTTTAGAGTATAAAGTCAATTCAAGCCCTTTTAAGGGTAATGTTCTGTTCTTCTCACAAAAAATCGTTATGTCATCTTCCTACTTTTAGTTCAGTTCTGTCATATTTTTTAAGTTTTATTGCTTTGTACTTTAGGTTCTTTAATTATTAAGTATGATGGTCTCTTTAATTGTGTATTTTTGTCTATTTCAGTATTTATGTTTACTTTGCACACCGATTTTTAGTCATTGCAATAGCGGCTATCCCGCTATCTGCTGTACTGCTATAGGTCGGTGCTACGCGACACTATCTGGGATTAACAAGGTAGCTGTCAACGAGACACTGTCTGGGAGTAACAACATAGCTGCCGAGCATTAATTTTGAGACTCTGATTTTGAATTGGCTTATTTGAGAGTCAATATGCACTTGCAAGGTTGTCTGGGAGAGCTTATGAAAAATTGCATATAACTTATGACATGTCTATAAACTTTTTTCAGATAATTCCTGTGAGCTCTCCAAGATAGCTTATGAAAACAGTTTATAATTTATATATAAAAACAGCTTGACTCTATTTTATTTTTAATAGAGAAATAGCTTATACATAAGCTTTTATACGACAAAGCGTTTATGCTACAGACACTTAATTAAGTTGTTTATCTAAACAGTGCCTAAAGTATGACTGATATAACCTAGCCAATGTCGGTTCATTTGTTGCAATCAAGCATATGCCTCCACTCCATTTATAAAGTTTATACCAAAACCTACATGGTACCCGTATTCATCATAAAACTCTGATGAAACTCTAAATAATGAGGAACATTTTTTATGGTCTACTAGTTTGGAGTTTCTTGTGATTATTACAGCTCTTATTTAAAGGATTTTTCTAGCATGTTTGCACATGTTAAGAAGTTCAAAATAGTAAGTTTGTATGGAATTTGTGTATTTCATATTAAATATATAAACTTTTAATAAATAATTTTTGTTTTCAATAAAAAGTTGCCACTTTTTGTTGCTTTAAAATGTGCAATATTGCACATGTTAGACAAACCCTTAAATAAAATGGTTCCTAAAGACTAACTATTACTACTAGTGTGATAGAATAAGCCTACATTGACACTGAAGCTCCCTTACTGCATCAAACCCATATAATGGAGATTCTATGCATGCTTGCATAACTTAGTATTAGATACAAAAACACAGAGTATAACCATATTTGTAAGGCCTCAATTGAATGTTTTTTACATAGAAAGAAAAATGTAATTTAAACTTATGCAGAAGTCGTTGTGATGACTTTAGGTTCACAGGTCAAGTTTTGGATGACTTAATTTATGCTTGCAGTGTTTTTGCTTACACGGTATCAGTCCCTCCCTCCCTACTCCAATCAGCCATTCTCACTTGGTTCTTTGAATATTTATCAGTTTTCTTGAAGGTTGATGTTTTTGACAGAAATATGTAGATTTCTCAATTTAGCTATTTAAAAGTGCCAATAGATTTAGGTAGTTTCAGTTATCTCAGCAGAACCAAAAATAAACATATTTAACCGTGCTAAAAGTCGTTGGATGTAAATGTTAGCAATAAACAAACATTTCAAATGAATAAATAGTATAAAGAAAAGTTGCAAGTAACTTGAGCAAAATAATATTACTCACCAGGTACAAGATAACCAGTCCGCAAATCTGTTCCGCAATCCATAAAAACCGCACCTTCCAACATCTTAGTCTATAATGAAAAAGACATCACTTAATTTAGCACAGCATATTTTGATTCGACAATGAATGTAATGAAATTAAAAATATGAATGTGTATATGTTTCATTGCGGTCATCTGCTTTCATTTTCGGAAGCTCGCAACAAAAAAATTGATCGCTTTCAAATCAGTGCACAGGGTGAATCATGAAAATTTTAACAGAAACGATAACCTTAAAATTCATAATTTATCAAGATAAAATGTGCTGAAAATTCACGGTCAGACATGATCTCTTATGCAATTTTCATTATAAGATTGTTATTTGTAAAATATTGCGTACCAAAGGGAGAGTCAGTTCGCTATTAGCCACCAGGCATGATCTCCCAGAACCAACTGCTCCTTCACCATACCCTCGGACACTCCCGAGCCCCCCAATGGAAAATGCTTGGTAAGGAGCCATGTCCCCAACGATTGAACCACCTGTAAGTCTGTCAGACGAAAAGGCATGGACTGCAATAAGAAAATGATATAATCACATAGAAAATAGGGTAACTCTATTTCAGGTTGAAATCAGGACTCGCAAAGTATAAAATTTGTGTCAATATGTCCTATTAGTGAACCCAAGCATTAATGTATTCTATTTTAATTCCTAGCTCCACGCTGTTGTTTCTCTAATTGCAATAAAATAGAAAAATACTATTATTTGAAATATCAGAAATTACCAACCTTGTCAAGAGAAGTGTTGGTCCAAGTTTGATTCCTTTCGTAGCAACAAATTTAAATCGGTTGAAAATTATCCACTTAGAAAGAACAGGAATACCTTGTTCTATTTGAAGATTAAACTGAAAAGGTCGTGCGCTCAGTAAGTGGAATAGATGCACAATACACATACACGACACGACTAATTGGTTAATAACCATATAAATAGGAACTAGGAATCAAACTGGAAATAAGAATGTAATTCATTACATGAAAAAAGCTACGATCGTTTGCCTTTGTGTGTCGAGACTCTTGCTTTAAGACTACCATACTGTCATGTGGACTGCCACTGTAATAAGCAATGTACATATCACATTATCAAAATCAGTTCGACATTTTGAAAATTGGAATACTAAAACCCTTGGTTACCTGCAAGTCAAAGCAAACCCGTCACGATCCATGCTTATATTGCGACCATCATCGTTTAATGGACGAACATGCTGCATGATGGTTTAACGAGTTAGTTTCTACTTCGCGTGTAACCAAAACAAATAGTAATGTAAAGCAAAGCAAAGCAAAGAAACTCATGCAAACTAGTCTTCGATATTATTCTTGACTCACGAAAGGACGTGTCCGAACCTCAAATTTTATGCTGGTTGTGCTGCTCCACTCTGAACTCACAGGTTCCTTCAGATCCATCCCAACTGATAATCTAGATAAATTTACGCCTCCACTTCCCGAGCGGGAGAAATTGTTTACGGGGATACCATGGATTCCGATCTCTGGTGAAAGAGAATGCTGCAAAGGGGAAAACAAAGACCATGAGTAGAACTTAATAGTTTGCTTTCGCTACAAATTTTCACTCAAATTTGTGTGTTTCACATATGAAATGTCTTAAAATAACATTGCTTGAAATCCTCTAATTGCCACAGAAAAATCCATTGAAACACAAATTTAAACATAATCTCTCATACCATAAACTAAAATGATAAACAAAAACATAAATAAAAAAGAGCAAAACCAACCTGAACTACAAAAGACTGATGAGCAAGACATTCTTCCCGTGGCCTTCTATAAGCGATTAAAATATTCGAATCATACAAACCCTTGTCCCATGAAACATCAAGCTTCTCACTTCCACCAAATAAATTTGGATGTTTGATACAAAGACTAATAAAAACAAAAGTTTATCAGTCATTCATTTACAAAATCATGGGAAAACCAATATCTTCAACATATGCAGCACCAATACTTTATATTGAAGACACGTCCGTTGTCCCCGACAAAGACACATGCAACTATTATCAATTATTTTATTTCGACAAATTATTATTAGTGTCAGTATCGTGTTTGGTATTTGTATCAGTGCATCGTAGCCCCAACAAACAACCTAATGCACTACCCAAAGTTGTTTAAATTTTGTCATACACATGCAACCAGTATTGATCAAACTGAAAATCTTACCTCCCAATTACTAGTGAAAGAGGATTGTCATCACTCCTGTTAAAGAAAAATTCAAATTAATAATCCGTTATTATATATGTATTAATAAAAAAATGGAATTGAGCTGAGAAAAATGAATTGAGATGAAACCTGAAGGTATTGAGCATCAAATAAGTACAAAGCTTGTGAGTAAAATCAACATTAACATCAATCTTTGCTGAAAAACAAAAACACAATCATCATCAACAGTGTGAAAAACAAAGAAAAATGAAAGATTAATATGAAATGTTGAATGAAATTGTAACCTTTGCCAGCATGGATGCTCTTTTGAGCTCCCATTCAATTAAAAACGCATCAACCATTAAATAAAAACAATTTCGTAAGAGGTTTGGAACCTTTGATAGATTATATATAGTGTGTGTTGTGTTAGGGGAAAACAAAACAAAACAAAACAATCTTAAAGTGGTGTTTTTGTGCGTGCGTGCGTGTGATTATTCTGTTCTTAGCTTTCGAATTCTGTTATCCCTTTCGTTTCTTCGCACTCCATACAACTGCAGTACACTCGTCGTATTGCACGTCATGTCACAGTTAGTACTTATTGGGCCTCGTTGATGTTATGGTGTTGGCCCAAATATCATTCTGTATTTGGATTTCTCTGCTCCTACCCTGCACAAAACACTCGCGCCCTGCAACCTTTTCAAATATACCCCTGCGTGAGTTAAGTCACGTTGCGTGACTTAACTCACGCACCTTATAATCTCTGTGTGACTTAAGTCACGCACCACTGAGCCTTTGCGCTAGTTAACTCGCGCAAGTTGGCCGGTGGTCATAACTGAAGAACAAACGTTTTTTTTCAATTTGGTCAGGTTTTCAATATTCAATTTACACGTTTTTAACCACTTTTACACGTTATTTTTTACCACATTTATGGTAGATACAAACTAGATTATCATTCCTACCTATAAATATCGTCACAAACTTCCTCATTTCCTCGCACCATCTCACATTATCTCCTCCCACTCTCCCCCCTCTTTCTCTTCTTTTTTTCTTCAATAGTCTCTAGGCTAGTTTTACCCCTTTAGGTATATAGTGAGCAGCCTTGATGGGGTAAATAGTGGTCATTCGGCTTGGGTAAATAGTAGTCAGCCTAGTTTTACCCCTTTAGAATAAAGTAAATAAAATAATTTGAATATAGTAAATAAATGAAAAAAAAGTAGTCACTATGCGCCACTTAACTCAGCGCGAATTAGAATAAAAATTGCGTATTGAATAAATTCGAATAAAGTTACGTATTAATTTTTTTTTGAAAAAAGATCTAATTAAACTCAGCGTGAATTCGAATAAAGTTGTGATGGTTCTAGTAAAAAGAAGGATTCAAAGGTGTTAGTGTACAATCAATCGAGGTTGAGGAGGAGCGGGAGGACATGTTATTTTGGTCCTCAACCAAAAGAAGGTGCCCCAGGGATTGTCGAGGACAACCCAATTGAGATAAGCGACGAGAGGGAGATGATTAAATAATGTAATGGCTTGTAATAATTTTGGAGCATTTTGTATTGAATAAAGTTGAAGATTTTGAATAAATTTGAAGCGAAATTTCGTATTGATTAAATTTGCGTATTGATTAAATTTGAAGCGAAGTCGCATATTGAATAATTTCGATTAAAGTCGTGTATTTCGATTAAAAAGCGTGTATTCGGATAAACACTAATTAAGTCCAACGCGAATTCGAATAAAAGTTGCGTAATGAATAAATAAATTCGAAAAGTGGTAAATTCATTACATTACATTCGGAAATATACCTTCCAACTACAACAATTATCTTACCCCTGAATGGAGTAAATTCAAACCTGCTAAGCAACATGATTCCAGCATTCATCTGACATTTCTAATCGTCCATTCAAAAGATTAAATTCTTGTTAGTCTTGGTTTAAATGATGGTATTCAAGTGTCAAAAGAATGAGGTTCATTCCTTGACACTTCAATACATTTATTTAAACCAGTCTAACAAGAATTTAATCTTTTGAATGGAACAGTAGAAATGTCGGTCGAATGCTGGAGTTCTGTCGTTTAACAAGTTTGAATTACCCCATTCAGAGGAAGACAATTGTTGTAGTTGGAAAGTGCATTTCCCTACCTAATCATGATCTTCTGGCGGAATCAGACTGTAGATAATATTTTCAGTTGATCTCAGCAACGTTACCCGCATATCGATCCACTGGAACATGTTGTGCTCCCAAAACATGTTCTTCACGTTTTCGTCGTTCGTTAATTCCACCCAAGTGAATGATATTCTCCCCTCGTCGAGCATTGGACGTTTATACCAAACGTATTCCACCCTCCTTGTGTCTTTGGGGTTGACTCCTTGGTTGAATTTATTCAGTCGATCTTTGAGACCTCTTAACGTTACACCAAGGCACCAAACCTTCAACCTCTGGGGTTCTCCACCGTTGAATTGTGCATGAACGTCGATCCACCCAACCATTGCTTCAAATCTACACAATAAGAAATTAAAAACAATCAATGAAAAACTCATTCATAAACCCTAAAACTCATAACTACAACATTAACATGTAACATTGTATCATTTCTTGCAAGCAAAATCAAAATTTAAACAAACCCTAAATCTAAAAAAATTCTCTAAAACTCAAAACCTACAACATAAACATGCAAACATCTAAACATTCAAGCAACACAAGTCATT
>Ga0315915_1001727_pt1 | contig 26883 bp, 14 predicted proteins | sample MpolbnodulesMG_FD_207738 | JGI IMG/M metagenome (GOLD analysis project Ga0315915, IMG submission 207738) | Medicago polymorpha root nodule microbial communities from Los Angeles, California, United States - branched nodules | ecosystem: Host-associated > Plants > Roots > Nodule | place: USA...
GAGTTAGAAAAGGGGAAGGGTGTTCCTACATATGGAGATTGGAATCAGGCTTACTTAATGTTACCATTTTTGAAGATCTTTCATGAAGCTATTTTGGGAATTTCTAATACCTCTAATGTTACTAGTAATATATATATGTTAGAGGTATTTGGAATTGGTAAAAAGATTAGCTATTTATGTCATTCCAAGGACCTGAATGTACACTTTATAGCTATAACGATAAGGAGGTACTATAATCAGCATTGGGAAAATTGTGGACGTCATGATGAGTTCAACATGTTGCTGCTAATTGCTCTTGTATTTGATCCTAGGTACAAAGTCGGATATGTAAATTGGATGATTGATCAGATTTTTAATTCAGTTGAGGCAGCTAATTTGAAACAGAGGTTAGAATCTTGTTTGAAGTCCCTTTTTGAGGAATATAATGATGGAGAAGAGAAGTTGCAAAATGACTCACAAAAAGCACAATTTGATGAAGAAGGTAAAGAGGATCCTTATAGTTGGAATGAGTTTCGACAATCGCATGAATCAAATTTCAAATCTGAGCTAAATAAGTATTTGGAGGAAGATACAGAGACCTCTGAGGATTTGGATATCTTAAATTGGTGGAAGCTGAATTCAAGTCGATTTCCAATCCTTGCAAACATTGCTAGAGAGGTTTTGGCTATGCCCGTCTCAACCCTAACCTCTGAGTGTGCACTTGGTAATAATGCAAAGGTGATTGATTCTTTTTGCAGTTTATCTTAATTTTGATCTCATGCAAGCGCTTGTCTGCACAAAAGATTGGCTATATGGAAAACCCTTTTCGTTGCTTTTAAACAAGGATTTGGAAAAGCTTAAGCAAGGTAAGAAAACATGATACTTATTTTGGAAAAGGATTATGATTTGATATGTACTAACATGTTTTTTGTCTTTGTGCAGAAATGGTTGACCAACTAGATATTGGATGTTCAACCTTTGCTACTCATGATTGATTAAGGATGCTTGTTCTTTATTTGGTTTTTAGAATCACTGTATCAATCCAAGGTTCATTTCCTTTTAAGTAGTTTATCTTTCTAGATTGAAGACGTTGTAGCAAAAGTATTTGTAGTTTAGTTTTTATGGTAATTATAACAGTGCTTAGAGTTTCTAATCAGATTGTTCCATCATGATTTTAGTATCGAATACTGATCCATCATGTTTTATATCCAATCTTATTTTCTTTCACTACCACTATCTATAAACCTTGCCTTGATGAATTACATAGTATAGGATTCTCTCTCACTTTCTCATGTATGCATGGAGGTTTAACAATATTTTGATATACTCGCAATGCCCTTCAATATATTCAAATGTTACTTCGCTAAAAAAATTTGTGAATGATAGTTAGTTCTAATAAATATTTTTTATTAAATAATAACATTTTTTCTTATAGAGAAAATAATAACTCATTTAGATATTGGTTCAAAGACCAAATATATGGGAACACTTTGATTTTTCATATGTACGGTAGAAATACTCGTGTGTGTATAATTGTATATATATTGTATTACAAATTGAACAAGATTGAAGATTATTAGAATAAAACACAGTAATATTTATTAATTTATACATTTTCTCATTTTTTTTTCATTTTGCTTCATAGCGCAAATACTTTTATGTTTATGTTAAGAAACAATTGTTAACATTCCAACTAGTTTTGAGGACAACATAAAACTCTTGAGAGATATCAAGATTATAAAAAGCATTCTCTGATATATGCTGCATTCATTCATAACAAGGACAAAAAAGATTATCAAAACCAAATTGTAATCTTCATTTACACTCTTGGAGAAGATCACATAGTTGTTTAAGGGTGTTAGAGAAATTTCCCAGCCTTGCTATAAGCTTATCCCCTTGGCGTCTCGTAAATTCGGTACGGTAATCCTCTATATTCTCTGTGTTAGTTTCCTTGCAGTCTGCAGATTCAGCACTAATCTCTTGAATCTCTATTGCTAACTCTTGCAATTTCAAAGTCAACATTTCCTCATTTTCTTCCCTGCTGTTATTTGTTATGTTTCCTACACTTGCCGGCTTCGGTGGCATCGGCTTTTCAATATCGTGGTGTTTGTCTACTTCGGGTAGATTCTGCAGCGGCGTTTCTATGTGCTTTGGACGCCTTTTTGCAGGAGATTTCAACTTTGATTTCTTCTCTAGGAAGTCTTTCAAAAACTCTTCTTCTAAATGATTATTCTCAGGCACTTCTTCGTGAATTTCCTCAGGTACCTGTTTTTCTTTGAGATTTTCTGAAGGCTCAACTGGCCAGTATTTCTTAGGCTTCTGAACAGAATTTCTCTCAACTTTACTTCGAGGCCTTTTTCTTTTGAAGCCTAACAATTAATTCACAAAAATGCATTAGTTGAAAAATTCTAAGCAGTAAGGAGATAATGACATGACATACAACAATTACAACCTATGAAGCACGGACACTCCTGGGGTTAGACATGTCGCGGTGTCGGACACCGACACTTGTAATTACACTGAATTATGTGATTTTTTCAAATTATTAGCTGTGTCGGCGTGTCAGTGTCCATGTCTTGTCCGGTGTCCGTATCCGTGCTTCGTAGGTTACAACATAGTTTCATGGCCTCAATAATTAGAATTCTGAGAAAAAAGTAATAAATAGAACTATTTCGCATTGTACTAGTTTGATTACGAATAAAATGCAGTGATTTTATTTTGTAGAAATAATAATATTGGAACTATATCATGTAGAGCAAATATTTGTGTGCTCTTTAGACATCAGGAATACATTAAGGTAGCTTATTGGGTTATACAAAGTTTGAGGAAATACAACTAAGAAGAATAGACAGCTAGACGCATAGTGCGTGGAAAGCCTCAACCTTCCCATGAAATGCTAACACTGATGGAACTCAAAGACCTGTCAATCAAGTGTATGTAAGGAGGAGGGCAAACAAAGCAAAAAAAGTAGAGTTGTAAATGTCAATTATAACTGAAACGGGTTAGTTAGTTACGGGGGTAGTTAGCGGGAGTAATCTGCAATCCTATAAAAAGTAGATTTGTTTGTAGAATATGGAATTTTGTCAATTAGCAATTGTATTAGGAGGTTGCTGGTTTCTCGATTTCATTTAAAGTGTTCATTGAAATTCAATGAAGACATATACAGCACAGGGATATTCCCTAATGTGCCATTGTTCTTGTAAATTCTCTGGCTCCAGTCATATCAAACACAATAATGCCAGATTTATGGTTAAAAAGGGCAACCCGGTGCACTGAAGCTCCCGCATACGCAGGGTCCGGGAAGGGGTCCCACCATTTGGTGTATTGTACGCAGCCTTACCCTATTTTTACACAAGAGACTGTTTCCAGGACTTGAACCCGTGACCTTACAGTCACATGACAACAACTTTACCAGTTGCGCCAAGGTTACCCCTCAATGCCAGATTTATGGTTACAAAAGGATAATAGCAGAAAGCCTCAACCTTCCCATTCAATGCTAACACGAACAATTAGGCAATATTTATGGCCACAAAAGGATAAACAAGTTCAACTAGTTAATCATACCATGAGATTTTAATGCTATCAGTCAAAGTACAGAGATAGTCATAATTTGGATAATAGAAACTCAACATTTATGTTTAAAAGGCATTGCATGATAAGAATACATTATCACATTCAAAAATCACGACAATTGCAGCTAACATCACACCAATGTGTGACAAAACGAGACCTAGAACAGAATTGGAATAAAATTAATCCGCCAGATAAAGAAGCTTCCCTAAAACAATCAATCAAATGATAACTTTTTCTTAGCCCCTTCGAACCCTTCATAGTATCATGACTTTTAAAACTTTGATTTGTTTCAAATGTATTAGTATTTATTGATACTGATAAAGCAGCTTGTTGTCGTCTTGTAACCTGAAGGTCACAACGAATTCAAATTCTAGGAACAGTCTCTTTTGTAGTGAGGATGAGGCTTCCTATATCTACCTACTTATATCCCACTTGATAGGAGTCTCGTGCCCTGGACTGGACCATCCATCAGTATTTATTGACATCTCAAACCACAACTTGCATACTAATCCTTATAATGGCATTTTATTCTCTCCACATAGTTTTCTATTCTATTCTAGCATATTGTCTTGCATCATACTCTTTCTGTTAAACCCACATGCCCAGGCAGCAACAACACAGGTGCAGTGGCTGCAAAACCATTAGATTCGGGTGCAATCAGTCACCTGAATCCAACAACTCTGCAGCTGCTACAAAGAATCCAAACACCCTCTTTCTACCACAGGAGTGTTTAGTACTACATTAGCGAAAATTGATTTTCATTGAATTAATTTTCTAAAATTGATTTTAGTTAAACATGAGTTCAAGGTAAAATAATTTATGTTTACATACATTCACGTGAAAGTGAGTTCAACAATAAATTTGAGTGTAAAAATCACGTTCAGAGCCAACAGCTACAAATCCTAGCTTAAATTATAATCAATTCTAATTGAGAACATTCAAACATACCAAAAATCAATTTTATATCTTCAGAATCCAAACACGCATCAAGTCATATTTTAAGAGTGAATGTGGTGCCTCTTCTAACAGAGATTCCAACCATTGATCCCCATGTTGTGGAACTACTCCCTTTCTCTATGCCTAGCTAGTAACTACCATTTGTTTGTCTCACACTAGATAACACAACTAGCTTAACTATGATCCTGATAGGATAAACAACTTAATTTGCAGATTCTAGCATAAACGTTTATCATAAAAAGTGTTTATGTGTAAGCTATTTCTATAACAAAAGATAAAATAAAGTTAAATTATTTTCGTATAAGATAAAAGCTATCTTGGAGAATTTATGAAAATAAGCTGAAAACATAAGCTATTTTCATGAGTTCCCCCAAACAATCTCACAACTAGTTTAGGTGTATTTTTGGTTTCACTCTTAGAGGAGCCAAAAGTGATTATAGACGTGTAAAATTGATTTTGATATGTTTGGTTGCCCTCCGCTAAAATTAATTTTGCCTCCAGAATTGATTTTTTACATTTTTACATTAAATGCATTGTTTAACTCCATTTTACATAAATGCAACGAAATATAAATCACGTCACCTCTTCAACTCACTTTTAACCGGAATCAATCAACTCAAAATCAATTTTTGTCACCGCAAAACCAAACATGCACAAACTATATAATAAAAACAAAATGTAGATTTAACCTAACAATTCAGAAAAACGAATCATACATACCAGTTCCAATCATATCAATTTCAACAGTAACATCCCTCTCCTCATTCCCCAATTCACCATCACTCTCTCTATCAACTTCCCCTCTTTCTTCTCTCCCTTTCACAACTCTCTCAACAGCATCAAACAATTCCCGATCCAAATTCCACGCTCTTCTTCTCCTTCTCACATCTTCATACTCCGCGAGCAGCGATCGCCATTTCCTACGACACTGAGCCAAGTTCCGATCGACGTCCAAGGCGGCGCAGTTTTGGGAAATGATGTCCCATTGTTGGTAAGATGAGAAATTAACGGAACATTCGGCTTCGACGGCGGCGATTTCGTTGAGGAGGATGAGGGATTCGGTGAGGGTCCATTCTGGTGCTGCTTGTGATCGTGTGCGTCGGCTTCCGACGGCGTCGCGTGGGTTTTCCGTCATCTTAGGGGTGTTTGTATGAAGAAATGAAGAAGCTCCAATTAAGAAAACAAACACTTCAATTAATTTCACACTTATAAAGAAGTAGTATAATCATCCGTTTACCTTTTAGATTTATTTAATAAATGCCGTATATTATTATTGAACTAATCTGAAAAATAAAGTTTTGTTTGTAATAATGATCTAAAAAGTAAATTTTTATTTGTAACGGTGATGGAAGAGTGTAAATAATTTATCATTATTTTTACCTTATTACATTATATTTATGCAAGTCAAACATATTTATAAATCGAGTCAAACATATTTAGTTAAATCAATGTATGTCTTACACTTTAAAAATAAATTTCATTTAATTAGTGTGACATATATATATCGATTTCTTTCAATAATAGAGTGAGTGCTAAAAAAGTGTTGAAAAGATAATCTTTAGCATTATTCTAGAAAAATTAAATAACTTTTATAAAACTCACACTATCAATGTTATATTTTCCTTAAATGTCTTTTATTTTGTATTTATGTTGAATTCTTTAAAGAATAAGATGAAGATCATAAAAGTAATGATGAATCCAAAAATTTGCTTATTTGGATTTGCCATGTCATACACTTATCCGGTAAACTCAACTTTTTTTAACAAGAAGCAAAATGAAGGCTAATTTTGCAAACAATTTAATAGTTAAAGGATGATTGTGGGAAATAATAACTTAAATAATCTATCAGTTACAAACTAGTATAATTTGACATATTTAGTGACTTAGATGATAAAAGGCTACACATACATTAATATCTTGACGCGGATTTAAACACGCAATTTATTGCTTATTTTTTAGAGCTAAATTTAAGTGTATGTAAGTTTAGAGCTAAATGTTTTGGAAAAGAAAAACAAATAAATTGATTAATGATTAATTAATCTTGCTTTATTTTTTTTGTGTGTTAAACCTCTGGTTTTTAAGAAAAATAGGTTTTAGAAATTCGCAGTTCGGTCGGATAATAAGTAAAGTTAAATTATCCTCAACAATTTGTAATTAGATAGAGCTCATTAGGCATTTAAATTTAATTGTTTGTTTAATGATAAATAATCTTTGTAAAGTAGTATGATGCTGTCTATACACTTCTTCCTATCGTATGCATGTCTACGTTCAAAGTATCTTTATATGTAAAAAAAATGATCAACATATCTTTTAACAAGACAAAATCCTAATTTAAAATTATTTCAAAAACAAAAAAGTTCCTGATTCAAAAAGATATTCTTAAAAATAAAAGCAAAACAAACCAGTTTTGAAACATTGTATTTGTACTTCCCTAATAACTATAAGGAAAAGATAGAATAAAGCTAAATTATGTATGAAGACATAAAGACACTTTGATACATAATCAAATTTTTATTTTTTTAAAGGAATTTTTAAATTTTATTTCAGTATTTAAACTAATAACAAAATAAAAACAAAAACCAGTACATTCTACATGCTTTTTTTTAGGGAATCTACATGCTTTAATGTATGTATCGAGACATGTTTATTTCCTATGTACATCCACAACCTTATGTTTATTTTCAAATACTCTAACCGGTCATATTTATAAACAAAAAACAACTTTTTAAGTTCATTGAATAACTAACGTATTTGCCTATAAATGTGACCAAATACATTATTTATTCAACGAATCTAAAAAAATGTTTTTATACTTATAAATGTGATCGGAAGGAGTACATGACATGCTAAAATCGTTTATCACTAGTATATAAGTATGATATAGTTTGAATCTCCACGATTTGTAACAAGTTTGGAAATTAAGAGCTTAATTTGCTTCCTTCAATTTGTAAGAGCATGAATTTTCTTCATTGTTATAGTATTTTTTATATAATGTGATCAATGCCAATTTTCTTTTTTTCATTCTTATTTATGACTATGATTTAAACTTATCCAATTTATGTGTCACAAATTAATATTCAAATAACATTTGTGATGAATTTATTTATCGAAGGGTTTTTTATTTTGAAGGATATTGAAGGTTGTTTATAAGGTGCATACAATAGTATCATGGTGTTTTGGGTATTTGGCTATGGTTCATTGGTGTGGAACCCAGGATTTGAATATGAAGAGAAAGTTGTTGGTTTTATTAAAGACTATCGACGTGTTTTTAATTTAGGTAATAATACAGTCATTCAATTTGAACATTTTTTTTTACCATTTCTTACAAGAGTTTAATTTGTATGTATTGTCGCAGTAAAGTAATTTTACACATTCTTTCAATGATATGTTGTAACATCATTTAACATGATTAAAAATATATAAGTTATCATATTTATTAATTGATATGACAATACATCATTAAATGCATGTGTAAAATAATTTTACATTGGCGGTGCATACTAATTAAACTCTATATTGGTATTAATTAACTTCCCTTCTAATAATAACTCTATTCTATAGCATGTATTGATCATCGAGGAACACCTGAGTATCCTGCTAGAATATGCACGTTGGAGCATAAAAAAGGAGCAATTTGTGTAAGTTTTTATTTATTTATTATAATTACAATTATTACCATTCCTGGTTTGGTTTTACAAGGTAATTTTGGTTATTTATATGTCACACATATCATCAACAGACAACAATGTAACCGATGATTGATAAAAAAAATTGACTATCCATTGTTAGTTTTGGCAGTGCATTACCATGTCTTGTATTTTTACTTTTCCTTATATGCTTTTTTTTATTGTAATACTATGTGTATTTTTCCAGTGGGGTGCTGCATTTTGTGTTCGTGGAGGCCCTAAAAAAGAAAAAACAGTTATGCAGGTAACCACTTACATATAATACACTTTCCATGACTAGTCTTTTTCCATTATTATGTTTACATTAGTTGTGCATGGTTTGATTGATATGGTTAAAATATTGATGATAAGTGGCGTTTAAACCTTACCCTATAAACTACTTTCGCTGTCGAGTGAGGTCAAACTCAATTTTTAAAATGATATCAAAGTCCATCATAAATCTATTGTGGTGTGGTGTGAAAACACGGTTCAATTTATTTTTGAGTTAACTTTTCCCCTTCTCTTTTTCCTGTAGTATTTGGAGCGGCGAGAATGTGAATATGATCAAAAGACTCTTGTAAACTTCTTTAAGGTATGATTGTAATACATCAAATTTATATCTTAATTTACTTCTAAATTTTTATTGCTGCTAATTTTCTGTTCTTGTTTTCTTCAGGAAGGAGATTCATTGAAACCTGCTTTCAAAGGAGCAGTAGTGTAAGTTATCAGTCACTTGTGTTACTTTCTAACTTTGTATTAGTTAAATGTTATAACTTATAAGATCACTCATATCCTAACACAGAACTAATTTCAATATATGCAGATTCACATCCACTAATGACAAAAAAAACAAATACTACTTAGGACCAGCTCCACTAGAAGATATGGCAAGGTATGTTATTGTACATTAGTTTCTGCTTTTCATGTGAAAGGGATGTTCTTACTTGTGTTTCCTTTCTTCTAATTTACATTTTATCCATTCAGGCAAATAGCTACTGCTTGTGGCCCTTGTGGAAACAATAAGGACTACATTTTCCTTCTAGAAAAGGCTATGTATGATATTGGTAAGTTCTTTATCTTGTAGCATTTAGAGCCTGTTTGGATTGGTTTTTCTGAGTTTTTTTACTGACATAAGCACTTTTGAGACCGTTTGGAAGAGCTTATGTAAACAACTTATGATTTGTTCAGAAGTTGTTTTCAGTTTCTTTCCATAAGTTCTTCAGGGTAGTGTAAGAAAACATCTTGTAGCTAATATGAAAATATTTTGACTTTTTCTTTATCTCCTTTTATAGAAATAACTTATATATAAGCAGTTGTACAATAAGCGCTTATGCTACATAAATCTTGCATTAACAAATGCAGGAACTAGCTTCTTGTATACATGTATGCTAATGAGTTGAGAGATTTCATGTGCAGGACATAAGGATGATATGGTGATAGAACTTGCCAATGAAGTGAGGAAGGTACTTTCAGTTTTGGGAAATGTACATCCTAATGACAAGAAGTTGTTTGGAAGACTTAAGGCTTTACTCAACATCCTCCATTAATCTACACTGCAAAAACAGAAGTGAAATCCAAAGATCACACAATGACATTTTCCATGAGTAATTGAATACTGTTTCATTTGTTGCGGATACACATGACAAGCCAGCTGACCGCTACACCAAGGCACATCATTGGACAAGATTTCGTACCTCAGTTTCCAAACTCAAAACAGTTGCATCTACAACTATTTGAGTTTAAGGGAGATGTTAAAATGAAACTAACTTGTAATGTGCTTGATCAAAATCATTTCTAATTATTTTGTAAATAGAACAGTGAAATACATGTATTTCTCTTTTCCATTGTTCTTCTCTCGATAACCTAAACATATTAGTTTTACATGCACAATAAAAACACAGCTTTGTAATACACTACTACAGTTTTTTAGTGTTTGCAGAAACTTTATAATATACTAAAAAACTAATCTATGAAGTAGGCAACTCCCGGTAACCAAATTTATCGTCTTTCTTTCCGGCCGAATCTTCATGTTTCTCTCCCTGTATGGGTCCATAAGCCCAACAAATAACAAGATAATAGAAGAAGTTAAGAATGCCTAAGAAAGTGAGTAGCCCGTAGTAGTAATTCAAATGTCCCCTATTGATGTTAGTCGATAACCAGCTCTCATTCCCTCCAATACTAGTGACTGCGTCCACAATGCTCACAAGCACACCTGAAACTACGTCAGAACAAGCTAGTCCCAATGTGAACATAGCCATTGCAAAACTAGACATACTCTTGGGGAAAAAACAGTAGAAAAACTCAACCAGTCCAACTGGTGTGAAAGCTTCAGCGAATCCAAACAAAATAAACTCTGGAGCAAGCCATAAAGCCGACATGTTAATTTCAGCATTAGGTTGGTCCTCAAACCCTTGTTCAATCGCTGCATTTCGTCTCACCGTTTCAACAATAGCTGCTACTGCTTTAGCTACAATTGCAAACAGCATTCCTATTCCGATGCGGACTTTAAAACTGAATCCTCTAGGCCGGCCTGCATATTTAGCTAGTAGAGGTACTCCTACACGGTCATATAAAGGAATTACTATTGTTAAGGTGAATATCATGATAAGATTGAACGATCCTGCAGGAAAATTGAAATTGCCGAATAACGTTCGGTTCAAAGTTTTGGCTTGAAGAGTAGAAAATGAACTCTGAGTCGCCATCATAAAGATTCCCGTTGACCACATAGGGATGACTCTGAGCAAAGACTTCAGTGACTCCACCTGTTCTATCGTGCATAGGTTCCACGGATTTGAAATTGACCCATCTCGATTAAGATCTGTCTCAGGATTTCTTATTACGCAAGCTTTGTTCAAAAACCTGCATAGGAAGAACATGTTAATTCACACCTTGAAAATATAAATTACGAGGAAATTAGATGCTTTGTGCAATATTTATAATTTATCCATGAGAGCAAAAGCATAATCAGTACCTAAGGCTCTCGGTAGGAACCATCAGCTTTGAATCATGACCTTGACAGTAACGATCAGAGTCGTGATCAGGAAGACTAAGTTTTCTGTTCTTGGTTGCCACCACAACTACTCTTGCAAAATTAGTGAGTAAGCTCTCACTTGGCTTCACTTTGACATATAACGGTGAACCAATAATGAAACTGATGACCGATATGAGCATTAGCACAGCAGGTACTCCAAACCCGATTTTCCATCCAAGGTTTTCTTGAATGTAAGCAATCACACTCAACGCGATAATGGTTGAAACTGAAATTGAGGTATAATACCAATTAAAGTAACTATCCAAGATCCTCCCATTCCCATCACCGGAATTTCCCTCAATAGCCAATTGCTCTGCTCCAAAGGCTATGGAACAAGGTCTAACACAACCAGCTCCAATGGAAAGTAATCCTAAGGAAAGGAACAAAACTGCTTGTTGGGATGAAGTAGCAGAATTACAGATTTCGAAGAGTGATGCACAGGTAGGTTTTAGCATCGGGATCATGGCAGTTAACCACAAAATGGTTAAACCCTGTGGAATATAAGAAGTGTTAAAGCAGAATCATTGCATCATAACAGTAACATCAAAAGAATCATTTATCTTGACTAACACTTGCGATGACTAACTTGACGTTCACAATAATCTTTCGCAAACTAATTGATTTTTAAGTATTCATAACTTGATATTCATAATAATCTTTTATTTAAAAAAAAAAAAAAAGTATTCAACTTTAAGAACTGATTTGAAATGTTTGCTAACATCTCAACTAAAATGAACGATGATTTCCGATTCCATAATTCCATAAACTTTTGTTTATTCTGGGGACCAGATTAACTTTGCCCATGCAATTTCAGGGAACATTTTGGGGGGTTTACTCTATAAATTAATGTATTCACCCAAATTTGAATCAAACTCCCAAAGGCCTAAATTCATCCCCACCTACAAATTTAGTGCATAATCCAAAATCCACACTTTAGTCCCTAAAAACTTCAAACATTGATCATATTAGTCTTTATGTCTAGAAACTTATTAGACATTTACAAAACGTGGGACTTTTATCTTTAATACACCCCATTTGTAGGGGTGGGCAAAAAAACCAAAAACTGAACTGAACTGCTGAACTGAACTGAACCAAAAAAAAAACTGAACCATTATTAACAGTTCTGAAACTGAACTGAAATAGTTCAGTTCAAAACAGTTCAGTTCGATTCGAAACAGTTCAGTTCAGTTCGGTAACTAAAATTCAATTTCATTTGTTTTTTTCATATTTTTTTCAAAGGTATTAATAATAACAATTCAGTTATTTTAAATTTAGCAAACAGTTCAGTTTAGTTCAGTTTTCATCCCGAATTGAACCATGCCCACCCCTACCCATTTGCGCCCAAGACTTGACATCTGAAGAGCGCCAAAAGTGGCCTGATAGCTGGTGACCCAACAGATCTTAGATAGGCTCTGATATCATCTTAGTTTTTATATTAGACCTAACTCATCCTATAAAAATTAGCTTATAAGCTAAGGATTGTCCACCACTTATAAACATATTCTCAGATCATATCTCATCCAATGTAAAACTATTTAACATAGCCAAGTGTTAGTTGTTAGTAGCCAGGACTTGAATTTTGTATTTCCTCCTAAAATTCGTTCTTGCGTCGACAGACAAATATTTGAAAATTTCAAAGACTAAGGTTGAAAGTTCATATTCTTCAGTCATTGATTCCAAAATCAATACTGTAATTTAGCAATCGTTCCTTTGGAATATCAGTTTCCAGTTTCCAATCAACAACGGGGAAATCTATAGGACATACACGAACACGGAATAATTGGATTCTGATATGATATGATATGATAGATGAAATAGTGGTTTAGAAACTTACAAGAAGGCTAGAAAAGGAGCCAATAGTGATGACATTGAAGCGACCCAAGTAAGAATCAGAGAGAAAAGCACCAAAGATGGACAAAACATTGGACATAGCAGACCAAGTAGAAAGAACATAACTAGCCTTAGCAATAGGCATGTTATAATCATCCCTCAAGTATAATATCATGTTTGGCATTATTCCATAACTTGCCACTTTCTCAAGACACTCATTCACTGAAAAAAGAAACAAAACATCCAAAATTATCAACAAAAATGAATCTTTTTTATCATAAGCGTTGGATCTTGACTTGAAACGTAAAATCATCGGATGAAAGAGTAGAGTACCTATGATAAAGGGCATGGTTCTTAAACCACCCTTTCTGGGTTGAGAAGATGATGATGAAGAAGAATTGCCATTTTCAATGAGTTTTTCAGTTGTAGCATCATCACTGTTTGTGTACTCCATGTTTCACTCTTCTTTGCTATGGTAGTTGCTTCTTCTTGTTGTGTTTAGATGTGAATAAGGATGAAAGTCATAAAAGATAAGATATTTAGCTATAGCTTGTGGGATTGTTTGAACGGTCCTGATCTGTTACAGCGTCCTGCACGAAATCCAAAGTGGGAATGGGAGTGTTTCATAGTTGACTCAAAATGGAAACAATCAAAAACAATGATTTTTTTGTTGTCGGACAAAACCAATCAAAGATTTTTGTTACCATCTCACTCCTCGCCGGTCACGAGGTTATGGTTTTCTTTTTTACTTAACACGCGCGGTTCACGAGTTTTAATTTACAATACATGTCTTGTTATTTGGGAAAAGTTTTGAATCAATTATTTTGAGGAAGTACAAGGTCATCACATGTTGTGGTTGAATTCTTTAGTGTCAGTTGCTCCATATTAACAAATGCTGACTTCCACACATCATCATGCCATCCAGATATCTATGCTAATTTCAAAAAGATAAGATATTTTTAGATTTAAGTTCAAATTCTAAGTTATAAAATCATTCCATTTTTTAATGGATGTTTTTTATTTCCGTCAACATAGCTTAGTCGATAAAAACAATTAATTGAAATATACTATGAGTTGATGTTTAAACTCTGAATTTTTCACTTATTTACATGGTAAAATTATAGTCATCGAACTATTTGACAAAAAAACATAGTTTGATAAATACAATTTCAAAAATTAATGAAATCTCATGCAATTTAAAAGGGTCATATTAACGTCTGCCATAATGAATTATGTCTTGAAGACGACAAACTTTTATCTCTTTCAAAAATGAAATGTACAATTTTTAATATACAATATCTAATTTTAGTACAATAATAAGGGGACGTTGAAATTGAAAATTGACATAAAAACCAAATAAATAATGAAGCACTTGTGTTGTAGTAAATAATGTAATTACTACTCCCTCCGTCTCATATTAGATGACCTAGTTGACTCCGACATACGTACCAATGCATATGTTTTATCTTTGATATCTTCAATTCTCTACTAAAAAAAATTATGAAAATTTAATATTTTAAAAATATTCATTGAGACGAATCCAACAACATCTTACATGATATTATTTATCTTTGTGAATTAGTAGAAAAATATGGTCAAAGTATGTTAAGTCAATAATGTATATTGTTAAATATGTCATCTATTGAGGAAGGGAGGGAGTAACATGTTAGATTCATTAACCATTCACCTTTCATAAAAAAAAGTCCCTCTCATCTTTTAGAAGTAATATGAATGGTCAAAGGATCGAAGGTCTACTTTGCAAATTCGCACCAAAGTCATACAAAGTCATACTTGTAATTATTACTATCCAATATTTTTTTCCATGAACAGCTTCTATCAAAATAATCTTTGTTCCTTGCTTCACAGTTTACATTTATTCCAACAAGCCAGCCAATTTCTATTCTGGCCATGACTGAAAATATCACAAATGAATGTCCTTCAAAAATTTACCCTACTGTACAAATTATTGTAAGATACTTAAATATAAGCCATGATCAGCTTTTCTTCTCTGCCAAGACTGCATTAACATCCCCAACGCTGTCAATTTTTTTTGGGGTAGCTCGCCGGCGAATTTTCAGGTGGCCGAACTTCCCTGCACCGGGTGATGAGCCCTCAAAAAGAAAAGGCAAGTAACCAGTAGCTTTTTTGTACCTCTGCTGAACCTGAAATTCAAAATTATTGCAGGGTTTTAAATGCTAGTATTCCATGAAGACTCATTTACTATGACTTTGTTTGAATGTTCAATAAAGAAGGACATGGAGTGTAATATAAAGAATGTGTAATATAAGAAGGACCTTTTGCTTTTAATCCCTTTAAACAAAAAATATTTTTTAGTTCTTGAAAATATATCACTTATTACTTTTAGTCCTTTTGTTTTGTTAAGTCCGTAAAATATGTGTTTATGTTGGAATTGATCGGTATAAAACTATATACAACATTTGATTTTAGTTCCTCAAATATGAACTCCATAAGGACTGAAATGAATACTGGACATATTTTAGTGTCCAATTCCAACATTATCAAATTTTACATGGATTAAAACAAAATAATAAAGACGAAAAAAACGTGGTATATTGGCATTGACTAAAAACAAACAAAGTACAAAAACTATAAGAAAAAAATGATATATTTGCTGCAAGGACCAAAAATATATTTAAACCTAGAAAGAATATAATGGAAAAGAGTTTTCTTTTCAATGTCTTGGAAACCAAATCATGTCATCAAGAAAGACACAACTTTAGGTCTCATACAGTGGAACTATATGAGGCATAAAATTCAAGATTGAAAACTACAAAAACAATTAGCCTGAAAGAGATATGAAGGATTTCAAGATAATGAAAGTAAGATAAATTCATAATAAAATTAAAATACCTGAAAAATTTGTTCACTGCTCTTGAGACAATTTCGACCGATTACACAAACCGTTCCACCTGAACCGCCACCAGTGATCTTGGCTCCACATAATGTACCGCCTTCGGCTTTAGATGCTGCACTATGCTGCAATTCTTGTACTAAGTGTACAAGCCTATCTGTTCCATCAGAGCCAAGTCCACAAGCACTGTAGCTGTAGTGGCACTGCAAATGATAGTTTATATTTTGATTATTTTTCTCCTTTTACATTTTTTGTATTTTTGAATTCTAGTATCAGATTTTCATTTTAACTTTTGCAAGAGTATAAGAAATTAAGACATTGCATTGATCAACTGAAGTTGTACATGTACCTGATATAGCAATTCTCCTAAAGAGTTAAGTTGATCAGTCGAACTTGCCGATGTCAGAAGTGCTTTAAAGGTCTGCATACCATATTATGGCAAAGGAATTAGGTAAAAAGATGCAACAGTTAGAACAAACAATCAGTTGCTTGTGACCGATTAAATTCTGGAATAAAGTCCTAACCTTGACTCGGAAATTTTCATTGATAGGATGTAATGTGGGAGCTCTCACTACGTAAGTACGCTTCTCATCAATAATAGTGACAGGATCATTATGATCTTTATATTCCTTCAAAAATTGACCACCATCAATGGTTTCAGGAAGTGTCTTAGCGTAAAGAGCCATAAATCTGCCAACAAAAATTATAAGAAGGAATTCTGTATTCACATCAAAATGTAAAGCATGGTAATCGAATTTACATATTATAATACGAAATTATATTATAAAAAATTGTTTGCAATCATGATAACATTTTTTTCCAAATAAAGGAGAAAAAAAGATTTACCTGTGAGGTGTTAAATTACATAAGTAATCTAAGGAAGTTTCTTGTTTAAGTAGTTCTATGTCATCTTGTTCTACTTCATCGGAGTTCAATCCATTTGCAGCACTCATCTCAGTCAATTCCGTGGAAGCCTTTGACTTTATCATCTTCATACCCATAAAGGTTCCAATTCGGACAGATCCATAATCTGCACCTCCAACACTGAAATATACAACATTTAGGGACATGCCACGCTGCTTTCAAATACAACTTATAAAACCAACTTCTGTTCTCTCTTACGTGTTGTTTTCACATTATTTACGCATACCAAGAAAACAAAAATAATTTTTTTTATGCTGAAATCACTTGTCTTTTTCCAATGATACCCTTAACTCTTTGTGATACAATAGGTAAGGACTTTTTGACAAAAAAATAGTTAACATCCGTAAAGCAGACAAAGATATATATAGAAAACCAACCTGTGTCTTATTCCGGAATCAATTCCCCAAACCCGGATATGGTTGGGAATTTCGACGAGGCCAACAATCTCTGCAGGCTGCATCAATAACAAACAGTATCATATCGAGTCTGTAGTCTAAAATAAAATAATAAGAGAGCGTTGATTTTTGCAGCTTGTAATGATGCAAACCTGGCAAATCATAGCAAGAAGTTTGTTGGCTTCACCACATGCTGAAGCCATCTGGTCCATAACACCACATGGAGCTCCTACAATGTGATTTTCCACCTGATGGAAATTGTAAGAGAATGAGTGAAACTAAATCAAGTGAACATGCATGCTACAAATAACACAGGGATTCCATGTTGATCACAATATTGAATAGAGTCTAACCTTCTGGCATAGCAAAGCCAGATCCCTTGAGCCGATATTCAATCCTGAGTTACAAAGACAGAAATTAACATAATCAACATTTTTATTGGAAGAAAAATAGATCTAATAATGTTTAAGTATTCATAACATTCAGAATTAAAGATAAAATAAATTGTACTATTTTTATAAAATAGTGAGACGTCAAATACTTTTAAACAAATTTGTCTCGCTGAATATCCATTGTAATCCACGAGAACAATTAAGTTTCCAAAAATAAATGGTTAGGTCATCGTAAATTATTATTAAAATTAAGTGTTATTACCGTGAGAAGCTGCAATAGCAGACATACTAGCAACCTCGACAGATGCAGAAGATGATACACCTTTCCCTTCTGGGACCGCAGATGATACAAGCATGCTGATACTATCCTCAAATTTCACATCCAATTCAGTCATTAAGACCAAAATTGCCCCAGCAACATATGCTGCCCACCTGTGACAGTTAGTCGATGGTCATATTAGCATAATGGAATGCGTGAGAAAATGGCTTATGCATATAAAGTGATGCATTAGTGTTACCGACTTTTGGGCTGGATCTTGAGCAAAGTATTTTCTTGCTTTCTCATATGAGATTGGCTTGCCTCCATCCATAAAATCAGACAAATCCATGTCAAAAGTTGGGGCACGATTGCCTAATTCTGAGCCGTATGATACCTGACGTGATCCAGATTCAGTGAAAATGAACATTATGAAAAGTCATTATCATCTTCATAAAGTGATGACGGTGTCCAATCAATGTGCAATCTTATTTATCAAGATTATTCATTTGTCATGCCTCATTGTTATATGAATGAACTCCAATTAATAGTTGTTAATGTTAGTTAATTTGAAAGTATTATGTGGAAATTTTATACGTTCTCAAACATACAATTTGCAAGACAGCAGTGTGAGGCCCTCCTTTGTCATTCTGTCTGGCCTCGGCATGTTTCCACAGTCTATGTTTACTCGGATGGACTCTTTGCAAAGCAACATGACAAGCTTCTCTAATTGGCATCTGCAAAAGAGTGAGAAAAAAAAAGTGAGTTGTTGTCTAAATTCTACAGCATGAGTCTATAGTTATTATCATAAATGTCAAACTACATGAAAAAGATGACCGTTGAAACTGTATGGAATCAAATGCAATGAAAATCAAAATCAAAAGCGGACAGAAAATCCAACCTGCAGGACAAGACTACCAGAATAGTCAGCAATACCGCCCATTACATCTAACCTTCCAGGAGCTCTCGTAACAAAAATTTCTTCCTGTCACAATTTTACCAAGAATCAGTATTTGAAGTTAATAGATTATGTAATGAAGTGACATAACAAGTCAATATTAATAACACATTTTCTTCGGTATTTTTATCATTATTAGGGTATCTTGTTCCCATTAAAAGATGCAAGTTCAGAGAAAAGAAATTTTTAAATTTTTAAATTTTGATTTTGAGATGAAATGATTAAGACCTCCCAATTGAAGAGATTAGCTGCAGCCTTGCGCTCTCTCTTTGTATGCTTCACAACCAACTCGGATAAGCTCTGTAAGAATGCCACAGTATCTGGAAGACCTTGAACATCTCCATGAAGAATGTCAAAATCTTCAATGCCCCTAGAAAAATAAAATAATGGGGGAAAAATGACAGTTATATTTCCTATTAAGGAACAACCAAGAAAATTATACGCACAGAAAAGAAAAAAAATATTGACACTCACGAATGAAATGCATAGCCTCCAGAATTCACAGGCGAACCAGGTTGTTGGTCTTCGGCGGAAGCATACCATTCTGGGATAGCAATATCACGGCCAGGGGCCCTTTGGAGTTGATAACCAAGAACTATTGCATCACGCAATCTTCTCGCTCCACTAAGCTAAACGCCGTTAAGTAAAATTTGAAATGAAAATAAAAGTTTCAACACTTTTGCAATATTTTCAGGAAAACGAATCAATGACAAAATTAACAAAAACTAACACTGTAACTAGATAGCAATCACAGGGCCTTTACCTTATCCGATGCATAATTTTTTCCAAAAGCTGTCTCCTGAAGGATGTGAGCTGCCACCTGCATTTTCAAAATGTTTTATTAACCAATTTATCAACTCTTTTGGAAATAAATAGAAGCTTCAAAGTTGACACGTAAAACGCTGATCGTAAGGCGGGGAAAGGAACAACTATAGAAGAATATGAACACACAATAGCTTTTTATGCATAGATGTTTACTATCCAGAAAACAAAAGATAAACACTTTAATATTTCAGTTCAAATAACAAAATAGAGGTAATGTGATAAGTGCTAAAAAATAAGTGCCAATGAGTTGGTTAATAAAAGAAAAAGATGATACCTCACCACCATTGATGCCTGTATCATAGCAGGGTTTCAAACTTATCGCACGTTCAAGATAAGGTCTCCAGTGACCGGTGATTAAATCTCTCCTGATCATTTCGACACCACATTGAGAATACTAAAATAAAAAACGAACGATGGTTACTATCTTGTAAGACCTTTGACAGTTAAAAAAAAAAATTAAAGAGGAGAGCAAAACTTATACAGAAAATGTCAATAGAGTACCTCAAGCATATTTCTCAAAAAAGGTTCTTCGTTGAAATAATCTCTGCGTACAAAGACAAAGGGACACTTGTATGCCAAGGCTTCACTAACGGTACCATATCCAATTTTTCCTAAAATAATAAAAATTGCAAATTATATATACTGCTACACTTAATTGATATTTGCAATTATGCGAGTTTCATACTAACCAAGCATACAGTCACATGCTGCAATAATGTCGGGCGTATATGCGTCTTTAGCAAGTTTCCTAAAATTTGGCGGAAGGTCCGCGTTGTCGGAAGCACCACAAACCTTGATTATGAAAGCAAAAATTAGATATGACCAAATATATTGTGATCAAAATAAATGAATAGCATTTTAACGAAACAATGATACAAACAATGGTGGAAGAAGTACCAGGCACAACCAACCAGAAGGTAAGAAATCTTCTTTTATCTTCCATCCTGATGGCTGGAGATAAGACGAGTAATCAGAGACAGAATAACATATTGGAGATAAAATTGAAAAGTATCAAGTTATAAATGACTTAAGGTTTACAACAAAGTAGTGTTAGCTAGCAATAATAATCCTGTCAAATATCTTTCTTATAACTTAAGACTCTATTACAAATTCATATGATGTGACAACAAAGATGGTAAATAGAATGATGTATGAATATGAGCACTACAGATTTTACAGGATATGAAGATCTAAAGCATGCAAGACCAACTCAAGGGATGATGCCATATGTTTGTCCGGAGTCCGGACCAGTCCATAGCGCATAACTCACACGAGTTGCTTATGCCAACAATTGGTCCGGACTCACATGAGTCCGGACCAGTCCACAGGTGCAGTTTTAAAACCCTGTAATCGCAGCTAAAATAATGTCGGAGAGTATATGAATACAATGTAGCCATTGTTTTGTTGAAATACTTTCCATTCCCACCAAACTAGTAATCAAGCTTGCCAAAATGCCAAATTGACTTATGAGAACCTTGAAGCAAAACCAAAACATGCCACCAATCTGAGATTCAAATGAAGAAAACACACTGTTGCAAAATTGCAGCACTCAAGACAGTGTTGTTAAATAATGGCGCTGTAACATAGAAGAATTTGAACAAATCGTTACTGTTCCACAATATATTATTTAGTTCAAAATATTGTCAAACAGTGGCTTTAGCAGGCTATAACACTGTTGCATAGCGGAGTTTGAACAGACTGCTGTGTTTTTGCGATCTGCGATTGACAACACTGATTCTAGAGTTCAAGTGCACGAGTAATACAACAATAAGAAGGGATGAGATGCCAAATAGAAGCATCTTCTATCATCCATGAATGTAAAAACTATTATAAAATTCCAGTTTTAAAAGAGGGGATCTAGGCAATCACCTGGCCACCAAAGTTGAGAATAACGAGCTTCACACCATCTGGTACGTTGAGTTCCTTCCTTACCTTCAACAAGCGAAATTCCAAGCATGTAGATTAGGAGTTAAATCACACTATGGAATAGATCCATTGTGGTTTGGGAGGTAGTACCTCTTTTGCAGATTTGTGCAGCCTCCTCACCACCAAAGGGACATCAATAACATCGCGAAAAGCAGGCACTGCAAATATCGGAGATGCCACAATTCAAGTTAATCATTAATTAAGGTCGGCACTCAAATAATGCTAGGTTATGAACATGAAATTATGTAAACATTTACATACTTGGGCAATATCCCGGGAGACGAATAAGGAACTCGCAATGGGAATAGTCCTCAGCTATCTGCATCAGTGTAAAATATCGATATTTGCCACTAATTATATACAAGACTAAATGCTGGGCATAATCAGTTATTTATAAACAAATATCAACACAAACAAACAGTAATGAAACTCTCACTCAAAAGAAATGACTGGCTTCAGCAATAAGCCAACCAACACACAAAAGACCGAGGATTATCAAGAGAGCACAAATTATGCTATTTGATTCACGTCTCATTCATATGATTAGAACAACAAAATATCATTTGATATAAGATGAACAAGCAAATTTTAACATTTCTCTCAAAAGAACAAACAATGGAACAAGACAACTTCATATTAAGAAGATTATTGTCACCTGCCAAACTATTGAACGATGATGAAGTCCAGCAGCCATGACGTACTCTGCATAGATGAAGTCCCAACTGAAAAAACAAAGATATGCAATGAGGGTATTACAGACACTTCACAAAGACACGGACACACACATAAAGAACGAAAAAAAATGAAGAGTATATACTCCTATCATAATAACATCATTGAAAAATACTAGTGTATATACTTCCTTCCTATGTTGGTTTTACCATGCACATTGATTTTAAGTAACCAAAGAGAAATAACACTAAGAAGGAAAAATGATAGTCTACATGAGTTACCTGAAATTTGTCACACAGACAGAGCGAATGCCAGCATCTGCTGCCGCACGACATGCAACCGGAACAACATCGGAGACCTGTTTTCTCAAATCAATTCAAAGTTACTCTAAGCAGAAATTAAAATCACAATATCATTTTTTTTTCTGCTTGTTGGTCCTTAGTCATATGATGGTTTTCCTTCAATTTGACTTGCATCCGCTCAAACAATCTTATTTGTTAATTATATATACTTACTGTTTCTATTTCAAATCAACAAGGGGCATTTCACATACCACTAAGTCGGCTTTGATTGAGTTCAGCCATTCGGTTTCTGATGTCAAGATTTGAGCTCGGGGCTTCACTGCTGTTTCTGAATACTACCATAGCCAAATACAAAGCAAGGGATCAGCGACACAGAGAAACGTTGTTGAATAAAACTATTTCAAAGCATTACAGCTATGAACAATCAAATTTGCAATGACATTTCAAATTACCTTTTCCAATGAAGCAAGGCGATCGACGGTCAAAGCATCTGCCTGAACAGCTCCACAGTCCAAAAGCACCTATTTTGTACAAATAAGTGCTTCAAAAACAGTCTCTTTGTTAAGTAAAATAAAGCATTACACTCAAACTACACTGAAGTGAAAGTCTGAGAATACTAATTCCCACAACAGTTAAAATCAAACTCACTGAACAAGCAACAAACCACAATGCTACGATGATAAGCTTTAAGGACGGAGACCCTCTCTGGCAAGTCTCTTTACATCCCTTATCCATCTAATGAATTCTCTCCCTCTCTCGCTCATTTTTTTCTCACTCTTTCTCATAGCTATGAACATACCCCCAGCTAAGAGCACCTATTGTGTTTTCTCTCTTTCTCTATCTTTTCCAAGCTGTTGCACTCTGCACTCTGCAGCAGCATAATAGAGACGATCCAACCTCTAGACTATGGACTTGGATCCTCTCCAGAAAACCTCAGTCGTTAGAGTAATCTAACGACCAAGAGAGCCATTAGATCAATCAAATGACTGAGATTTGACTAATACTTTTTAGCCAATACTTTTTCCTTATCAAAAACATACTCAACAGTAATAATTTGATTATACTACGAACCTACAAAGCACAAACACTTCTCGGATTAGGTGTGTCTTGGTGCCGGACACGCATATGTGTCCAACACGACCTAGACACATTATGCCATTTTTTCAAATTATCATCGGTGTCAACATGTTTGTGTCATTGTCGTGTCCGGTTTCTGTGATTCAAAGCTATTAGAATGAAACTTTATATTAAAAATTCACATTACTGTATATCCTTTAAAATAAAAAAATACAAATGAATGAATGAATCAAAACACAAACTGACCTTGCGAATGAATAATCTAGGAGACTTAATTTCAGATGTGAAAACAAAATCAGGAGCACCAGTTACCAAATGCACATCATGTCCTGCATCGATCAAATGCCTTGCCACCTACACATTCATTCCAATTCAAAATTTCAATAACATCAAATCATAACAAAATGATCCCTTTAAATCAAAATTTTCCTCTTTCATGAATTGGATTGGCCAAAAACAAAAACCCGAAATCAAAATTCAATTTTTTATATTGATCCAATGACCCATTTAGCTAAAAAGAATGAAAAACCAAAAATTGAGATGAATTGAGAAGAATTATTTTTTTTACCTCTGTGACACGAGTAGCATGTCCAAAACCATGACCAGTAATGTAATAAGCAAAAACAAGATGTTTTCTAGAAGATGAAACTGCAGCACTTTCTTGATCAATTCTCATGTTGATGTGTTAGAAGAAACAGAAGAATGAGAGTGTCATATACTAATGTTTTGTTTTTTGGTCTCTAGTGTTGAATATTAGAAGATAAACTAAATTAATATTTGTAGTCATAATTGATGGTTAAGCATATTATCAGTTTGTTAATTATTTTCTAAATTTGAAAATGATGGTAGCAACAGTAATAATGATTGATGATGAAGACGTGACTAGGTTTGTTACATAGGATATGGATAAAGTTAGAGGAGAGGATTGAGTTGCGTGCTAAACTTGTTCCAAAATTGGATTTCACTTGCATACTACTAGTACTAGGAGAGTGTTTCAAATTGGATGGATGATTAGGATTAAATTTGTTAATAATTATTTGTAGGAATATTATCTAAAAAAAAATCAATATATCATTGTGTTCGGCTGCATAAATTAATATCTCGTATCTTAAAGTGATGAAGTTTATGAAGCAAGTTTGTCAGTTAAGTGAGGGTATTAAGATGATTGAAGGTCATCTAATGTGTGGAAAAAAAAAATTATTTGATATCTAATGTTTTTTTCTAAGGTATTAGTCTGAGTATCATTTTCTAACTATTTTTATACTTCATTTTCTAAGTTTATTTTAAAGAGAAAGTTCTTGTATGTTTCTATCATATTTTTTTATTGTGTTATCCTTAAAATTTGAGTGATATTTTGATATAATTTTTTTTTACTAACATATCAATTTTTCTTTTGAGTGGACAGATCAATTATTATGGTGTGGAATAAAACACTTTGTATTTAGAAATTTGTTGACTAAGGGAATAAGATATCCATTAAAAACGTGAGAAGAATGTGTTTAACATTAAGAGAGTGTTGTAAAAACATCTTCAATGAGAGTGTCATAGAGGTTTTATACATTGATGAACCTGTATCTTAATTTTTCAACTCATCGAATAAACCATGATTTAGAAAAATGAATATCATAAAAATTGTTGAAGTATTTTAAATAAGATATTGTATAATAGAATAACATTGAATACAATCCTCTTGAACTTAGTTCTACCCACTAAACTATTTTTTAAAAAAAAAGAATAACATTGAATACAAATATAAAACAATATGATAACTTGAGTTGTCTAAATGTTGGATAATTTTTCACTATTGCATTAAAATGGGTATAAGTTTCATTGAATGATGTGGCATTATGAGCCGATTTTTTAACAGTGTATGAAACTCAAAAGAAATTCCATAAAAATTGACCATCTAAGATGCTCAGCATTCCATTGTTAAGATTGAGAGTGTCGAGGTAGAGAGATGAGGTTTGAGCCATCTTTAATTAATTTTGGATATTTGGTCCATTTTACTTTCCGTGGAAACATGGAAAGCCATGTTTGTAGGGAGCAATGAAAATGATGGTAGGAGTAATGAAAGTGATGGTTAGATATAGAACAGATATTACGTGTAAATCTTCTTTTTATATGTTTTGGGTAAGGATGATGATTTATTGAGTTGGCCTAATTGTTTCATTAGTTTCTACTTGAACTTATAGTATGTGTATAAATTAAAAAAAGTCTTTTTTTTTTTTAATTACAAATATCGGTAATTATTTGAACCGATATTTTTTTTTCCCTCAAAAAAAATATCGGTAATTATTTGTTAGATTATATTTTCTTCTTCGTTTGAATTTGAATTTAAAACCTTTAATTCATTATCTCTTAGCTCAAACGGTTATACTACCCAAACTCTATATTGAAAAAAGTCTACAATCTTATATTGAATTTCAAATTTTATATAATACTTATTTTTGAATAAAATTATAGAATTTCGTCTACAACTTCAAGCTTAACTTTTGCCATGATACAGAAGCTAATTTGTGATCTTCATTTGTGAAAAATGGACAAATAGACAAGTCAATGTTGGTTTGTGTGGTGATAATTGTTCGTATATCAAATGCTTTTGCTCATCATATTTGCTGAGATTTTCTCTACGAAGTTGGTCTAGTAAGCTCAAGTACATTTTTTTAATGTATTTTATGTATCTATAGCAAATTTCCAATTACTATTCTTTTTTTAGGAGATAGTTTTGTATTTTGTTTGGTTGTGTACCCTAGTACTTCACCCTGTTTTGTGGGTTGTAGTACTAATTGTAGATGTCGTTTAACCTGGGAATGAGAATTAGTTTCCCATGATGGGAAAATGTACTTTTTACTGTCAGCTGGCAATTTCCCCCGGTTGTGAGTTATTTCCTTTTTTTATTGTTTTAAAGTGTGAAAACATATTTTAATAGATTACGTCTGCAACATTGAAATTGACAAATACACCTCCACTTTTATTAAAAAGTAATCAGCACCTATCTATCTTCTCAGTTTAATATCCTTTCTTAGAAAAATCATGCGTCTCTGTTTAAAGGTCAATCTTCAAACTGTCATTGCCTGTTATAAAGAACATTCTTTGAGTTGGGTATTTTAGTTTTCTCTTCAGATTTGGAACTATACCATTGAAGTTAGGGCATGATCTTTCTCATTTACATATTGGTGGTAACTTTTTCACCCAAAAATTTCGTCGGAGTATGGCTCTTGGTCTCACCTTGAATTCCTTGCTGCCAAC
>Ga0315915_1001730_pt1 | contig 26875 bp, 16 predicted proteins | sample MpolbnodulesMG_FD_207738 | JGI IMG/M metagenome (GOLD analysis project Ga0315915, IMG submission 207738) | Medicago polymorpha root nodule microbial communities from Los Angeles, California, United States - branched nodules | ecosystem: Host-associated > Plants > Roots > Nodule | place: USA...
AGCGTAGACCAAGTCAATATCAGCCTTGGGGGCCAAAACTGCTACAGTTGCAAAACTTAGGGGGCTGTTTTGTAGTTTTTTTTTCTTAAGGGGTCAAAATCGCAACTTTGAGAAAGTTAGGGGGTTAAAACTGCAATTAAGCCATAATTTTTACAGCATTATATCTTTTAGAAACAAATTAAAATCTTGCGGCAAGTCTATTTGCTTCAAAAGAAAAAACCCAGCTAGCCAAAAATTTCATTAAACCCTAATCGCTAACTAAAAAACCGCAGTCGCTAGCACAGACCCTTTTCGCTCCGTTAAGTAAAAGAATGGAAGATTCAATAAAAAAAAGTAAAAGAACGGAAGTATTTCAGAAGTTGCCAGAAGGGTGCATTGCCGCCATACTCTCTGGTACGACCCCCGTTGATGCATGCAGACTCTCCCTCGTTTCTAAGACTTTCTGTTCTGCAGCGGAATCCGATACTATCTGGGAACACTTTATCCCTTCTGATTCCCACTGTCTGGGAACACTTTATCCCTTCTGATTCCCACTGTCTCGTTCCCTTCTCAATGTTCCTACCAAAAAAGCTCTCTATCTCGCTCTATGTGACAACCCTATCACCATTGACAATGGTAGAAAGGTAATTTATCTCATATTAATTAGAGCTTATTGTCATTGTGATCAATCTTTGAAACATTGAATTGATTGGTATAGCAAATATTGTTGAATGTCTTGAAATGCAGATTATTCAATTGGATAGAAAGAGTGGGAAAAAAATGTTGCATGCTTGCTGCTAGGGCTCTCACCGATCCTTTACATCCTCATACCGACCTATATTGGAATTGGACTTCAATGCCTGAGTCCAGGTCAGTAGCTGCTCCAGTTTATTACTCTCTCCGATCCTTTTTATAAGAAACAAAAAACATAAATCATACAAAAAAACATAAAAATAATCATTTTTGTTTCTTTTGAAAAAAACTGGATGAAGTATTTTTTTTTCTCCTTTCTTTGATACATTGCAATTGTTTTAATACTAGCATTATCTATTACCAGCCAATATATATATCGATTAACCTAAATGACTCTTAATTAACAATTACCAACTCCATGAATAATTGAATATTTTTTAGGCAGTATAAAAATGTGAATCAGTAGATGTACTCGGCATTTTTCAACGTCTCTTTTGTTTCTCACTTACAATTATGTTCATTTTACGGTTTTTCGTTTTATGATCGAACTCTAGACCTCAGACCAAACCCTCATTCGATTGCCCCCTTAGCTACCAACTGAACTATCTTCATGGAACCACACTTGCACGCTTTAGGACTCCTTGTATGTTGGCCTTGTAGTTAATGTTTCATTTCCAACTTGCATTTGATGTATTTTGTTTTAAGCTCTAATAGTGCATTGGGAGAGATAGAGCTGGTTTTTTTGTGGTTTTTAATCTCTTTTCCCTTGGACTTGTTTCTATTCCTTCTTAATGGAAGTTTCTATTGATATAATCTTAGTGTTGAGAATAGTTTTGGTTACTAAACTATTTTTTTTTAATAAGCCAAACATGAGACTTTAAGATGAACATATTCCAAGGTCTCAAGACAACATTATCAAACCAATCTAAATGGGTTTGGTTACTGAACTACTTATTTAAAGTTATCTAGTACCTAAATAAAGTGTAACTCTTCCAAAAGTAGGGTGGTTTACAAATTCTCAAGACTATAAGGTCTTTTACACCGTGAGTGAATGGTAGTTTTGATTACTTTGACCTCATTTTTGGCCCGTTTATTTTGGATTTTAAAAAAAAAATTATTTTTGAAGTTTTAATTATATTTGTGTATAAGTCGTTTCTAAAAAATACTTGTATGCTGAAAAAGAAATAACTATTTTGATTAGCCTTAGAAGAAAATCATAATTTGATGGTGTTTATGTTTTCTCAACCATACAACAACAACCATACTATTGAAAAATTATTTTTACAGTAGGGCTATACATATTTTTTGAGGGAACAGTAGTGCTATATATTGCGACAACCATTCTCGTGAATATATCACAAAGGACCATTTCATTTTTTTTTTTTCTTTTACAATCACAATTTCATTCTTTTGTATGGAACCTTCTCTCCACTCTTTTAGCATTATTTCATGTATTTTGTAAATGATAGGAAGAAGAAATGGAAATCATAGATAAAATGAAACAGAGAAATCTAGAACAAGAAAAGGTCCTGTCAAGAATAAGAATGTTCAATGCAAGTCCTATAGGTGTTCATACAAGTTTGGTAAGAAAGGACATAGATGGGAAAGATGAAGAGGCAGCAACAACATTGTGATGTTGTTGTGGATGCAAATATGTTGCTTTGAAATTAGTCTTATTATCATTGAGAGTGTACGAGGAGCCAGATTGTTGTGTCTTTGGTTTGAGCGGTGAAGTAGGCTCTTTGTATTTTCTATTGAACACGTTATTTCATGGGTTTTTGAGACATGCTATCACGACATTCAGCATTTCCCTTATTTTTACATACATTGTTTTCTTAAACTTGAATGGTTTTTCAACTATAGTTTATGCTTTTCTTAAAAATCTCTAAATAATAATATCTAAATTATTTATATAAAAAATGATTTTGTAAAAACCCTAAAACAAACTGGTCCTTTTTCATGTTCATTTAAGCCAAACATTTTGTTTTTTGATAAAAATCTTAGACCAAGAATTGGAATCATGTTTCCGTTGGTACTAATATACTCCTCCGGAGTACTGGTATAGTACTCCGACCTCTAATATAAATAAAAAAGATCAAACAAAGTTGATGTATTGGTTAAAAATTCGAACTAGATACATCCATTTTGTTTGACTTTTCTTATTTATATATCGATTGATTTCCTCTAATGTTTATTTTTGTTTTGTACAAAAGTCACCCATATATTGTCAACTTGGTCATAATGCGAGTTTTGATCCAAGCTAGAGCTTGATGATCATAAAATATAGTGACCCACTTCAATATTGATGGACATAACGTTCAATTTTAGTTAACGAACCTGAATTGTTAGTTTATCTACACTTGTATGAATACTCCATCCGGGATGTATTGAATCACTCTACTCCATATGTGATGTATTGAATCATTCTTAGCTTTTCTCTGGGTTCCTATATTTGATTCTTTGCAACCTTTGTGTACTACTTTTCGACAGGTTCCATGAAGTTGCAATTCTTCTCCATAAGTGGTTGCTTGAATTTCAAGGGATGATAAACACCCTTGTCTTGTCCCCAAATACTCGGTATGCAGCTTATCTTGTGTTCAAAGGTGGTCGTAGCAGTACTAAATTTGCCACTTTAGATTCAGATGAACGTGAGATTAGTTTGAGGAACGATGGGTGGTTGGAGATTGAGATGGGAGAGTTCTTCTATTCATATCTACAAGATGAAGAGATCCATATGAATTTTCGGGGGATAGATTATTCTCATTAATGTTTAAATTTCTTTCTTGAAGGAATAGAAGTTAGGCCTAAGTAAGAGTGTAAGACAATCAAGCAATATCAGTTGAACTATGCAAGTGATCTTGCATCTTAGATGAGATGAATATTGTCTTAAGATTAAGTCTCAAATTTTCAACATACTAGGTTACATTTATTCTTGTTCTACTCTGTGTTTTCGCAAAGTATTTGCAAAATTTATATTCATTATCGTGGTTTAGTATATACTCAGATAATTTTATATTCATTAGTGCAACATTTGAAAATTGTCAACATTTGTTTTGTTTGTATTCACTAAAAGTTTAAAAGATAACTTTGTTTTAATAATGAATCATTAAGTTGTTAAACGTGTTTTTAATCATGTACTTAAATAATATTGAGAACTTGATTTAATATGATGTATGGGTTGAATCTTGTTCTCTGTTATGTATTTTGTTACTCAAATTTCTACTTGATTTTGAGAATCAAAGTCGGGGTCATTTATAAACACCCGCTCTCATTAGAACAATACATCAAAAAAACAGTTGGAACACTTGAATGTTAATGACACAACCATCTTCATTCTTTTAAAGGAGATGAAGTCTGATAGTTCTTCTGTGGTAAAGCTGAAAATTCCTGAAACCATGCTAAGTGGTGGTAATTCTATTTGCCACACTTGTGAATGAACAAGAAAACCTTGAATTGAAGTTGATTCAATTTACAGTGTGGTGTGTTTCGTTTAGAGTTGGTGACATTTCAAAGCACCTCCACCAACATCAATCTAAACACATAGTGTTTGCTGTTAATTTTTTTTTTAGCTGAGGGAATGTAATTTTTTGAGGTGATTTAAATGACTTCGGTCAAAATTCTATTGTTTGGGTAATAATTAAAGGATTTGCAAAAAAAATTGAGGAGTTTTAAAACAACACCTTGTTAGAAATCCATTGTTTATGTTTCTTTTGGATTCTTTAGGTTCGGCTAAGTTGAGTTTAGTTGTAGTGTTGTATCTGTTTGTTATTGATTTCTGCTCTTCGCCCAACACAATTTGCTCGTGCCCAACTGGAATATCGAAAATACCTCTGCGTTACTTAACTAACGCAAGTGTTAATCACTGCGCAACTTAAGTCACGCTGCGTGACTTAAGTTGCGCAGAGTTCTTTTATTTACTTTATTTATTGACTTTATTTATTTACTTTATTCTAATTTATTTATTTGAATTTAGTTATTTAATTTATTCGAATTTATTTATTCAATACGCAATCATAAAATAAATGCAAAAATTAATAAAAATAAAGGAATAAAAATAATAGATATAAAATATCATTTTATTAATATAATTCTTATTACATTTACAATGGGGTAAAACTAAATCTATGGAAGAAAAAAAAACCACCAGAAAACCTACCTACCTCAGGTAAAACTAAAAAAAAAAACCAACTGAAAACCTAGCTTCCTGTGATAAAAGTAAAAAAAACCACCAGAAATCCTAGCTTCCTGTGGTAAAACTAAAAGAAATCCACAAGAAAACCAGTTTTCCTAGGGTAAAACTAAATCTGCACATTTAGTTTTACCCTTGGGGTAAAACTAAATCTACTTCGTTTTGCCCCAAGAAGGCTGCTCACCAATCATTTTTTTACCCCAAGATTGACCTCTTTTTACACCAAACCCTAAAAATAATAGATATAAAAGAAGGAAAAGGAGATTCATAAGGGGAGGAAGAAGATTCATAGGGGGAGATAGTGAGGAGGAGAGTGAGATACTGTGAGGAAATGGGGAAGTTTGGAGGTATATTTATAGAGGGAGATTGTAACATAGGTTACATCTACCATAAATATAGTCAAAAAAACGTGTAAAACATAGTAAGAAATGTGCAAAACCAATTAAATTCAGTTGACCAAAGTCCAAAAAACGTGTGTTCTTGAGTTATGACCAACCGGCCAACTTGCGTGAGTTAACTCGCGCCCAAACCATTGGTGCGTGAGTTAACTCACGCTGAGCTCTAAGGTGCGTTAGTTAAGTCACACAACGTGACTTAACTAACGCGGGGGTATATCTGGAAATCCAGTTGGGCGCGAGTGTTTTGTGTTGGGAGAAGAGCAAAATACTTTGTTATTTTGAAGCTTTTGAAACCAATCGCTTTATTTTTTTGGTCAGGTAGCCTAGTAGCTAGAATTCACTTTATAAGATGAATAAGTGGGGTGTCCGGGGTTCGAACCCCAGCCCCTACATATAATAATGTATTGTCCAACTAATTGAGTTAAGCTCACGGGACAGAAACCAATTGCTTTATTTGTTAGTGTTTCGTGTGTTTTGATATCAAGTTTTAATTCTTGGTGAAATTTGTTGATTTCACTTTTGCTTACGAACAAAGGATATTATCAGTTCTTTGGAGCTGCAATATCTAGTGTTAACAAATTGCAATGCCAATAAGTTCTTAAAGAGGTAGATGTGAGTAAATTTGGATTGACACTTAAAAGAAACATCGACTTTGCAGAATTTTTTGTTATGTATTACTATCAAAATAACGTATAAAGATTTGAACAATGAAAATTGAAATTTTGTGACATCATATTGTAAAGAAGATAAGATCGAAGTTACGTTTGTCAAAAAAAAGATCGAAGTTACATTATGGATTGTCAGACCCACGCGATCATCACTATCTCAATGACTCCAAAGATGTAAGTAATCTATTGAAACAACGTCAAAAGTGTAAACAAAAACAAATAATTAGTGAGATTTTTCATGGTATGTTGGTAAATTTAAACAAAGTAATTGGCTAAGAGTTCTATAAATTTAGATTCAAGCAATTTCAACTATTAACTCACTCCAAAGCATTCTTTTAACAAAAAAAAAAACTCACTCCAAAGCATAGTTAGAGTAATCTATCCTTAAGATCCTCCAAAAATGCCAATTGAGATCATCGATCTTACAAACTCCCCCGACTCCCTTCCATCAACACACATATCTTTATCGAATGTATCAACGATCCTTTAATATGGTCCCGCTTCTACCAACCACAATCTTCACTGCCATATCCATCACCACCAATACCAAACCACCTTGTTTCTACCACACCACCTCCAGGATTTGAGACGTAATGAATTTCCACTAAGTGACAAAATGTTCGGAAGAACCCAAATTTACACTTTTTCTCTATTTCTCTGCCATTCTTGCTTTGCTTAACTTAAGGTATTTTCATTCATTCTTCTTCGTTTTCAATTCTACTTTATAATGTCTATTGCCTTTCAATCTGTTATTTGATATCTCCAAATTTAGTTTATGCCGTTTTGGGGTTGGGATTAGGGTTTCATTACTTTTAAATTGTGAAATTGAGTGTGTTGTGACTTGTGATCATGGATGTAATTAAACTCTCTAACACTAATTTTTTTGTCTTTTTCTGTTAAGTTGAGTTTTAATGGAACGGTGCTAGCAACTGATTTTCTCCCCAATTGCCGCCATCTCGCAACTGCCAATGGGTAACTCAACTCACCTCTTTGTTTAACATGAACTCCATCCATCTTTAGAACAATGTAACTCATGATTTACAGAAATGTTTCCTGAACACTTCATTTTTCACTAATCACTTACAACATCACATTGAAAATTGTAAAATAACCACACTTTTGATAGTGAATTGATCATTTACTCAACTGAGCTGATCACATATTTTGACTAGATGCCACAGGTGTAGAGGAAACATAGTTAACGATACACGTTACAAAATCATTATTTTTTTGATATAACACGTTAAAAAATCATGACGACCATTAGTATGGATTCTTTCTGAATATACATGAGTGGTAGTAAAATTTTATTCATACATAACTTAGGGGTGTTGGCGATCAATATACATACATATAATATAGTATACATAATAAAACAACGATTTGATTGACCAAAGTTTGGGTTTGAATCCTCGAGTAAATAGAGAGGTCCATTTAGATAGAGATTTGGCTCTCATATTCAACGAGTCAATACGAGTAGATCTCTCCAAATAGACATCCGTTTGTCGAAAAGGAATCCATTCCAATCAGTTTCTCCAAAATTTACTCTTGGTTACTTTTTCAATGATATCCAAAAACTTGCTCATCTCATCCATTGGTTGGTTGACAAGTGAAAAGTGCCAAGATTCCCAACGAAAAAAGTTAATTTATTTAAAAAGTCAACATATTAACATGATAAATGATCATATAATACTTCAATCACAATTTATTTTAAAAAAAAATGTTATATAGTCCGTAATTTAAAATAAAAAAAAGCAAACCCTTCTGTACCTTCCCCTCCTAAACCTTCAATCTAAACACACTCTTGAGCTGAATATTGAAATTCCATTGAGGAACTCCTAGTATGCCTATGCCTTATGGGGATGTGAAGTGGTCTGCATCATGCCCCACCTAGGAGTGAAAAACGGTCAACTTCATATACACACAAAAATGACAAGTAACACATAGTCAAGAAGATTCAATCTGGTAGGATCGACGGTGGCATATTTAATCCAAGCGCGGATGCGATCAACCCAAAATCTATCACTATGTTTGAACCTAAACTTCACTCTTGAATTGTGAGGTATAACTGGGTTTCCATCAGCATCAGGGATCTTAATGCTCCATACGCCAAACTGTTCTTTTTCCATGTGATGGTTGGAACCATCCCATCCATTAAAATCCCCGATAGTTTTGTGTTTCTCTTCATTGAAAAGATTCAAAATCAGAAAGGAAAGAAAAGATAGTTAAACAGTGATAAATAAAGCTGACTAACTTGTATCCTTTGAGATAACTTACTGAGCAGCAGGTGCCCACTCATGGTACAAAATGCCATTTTCTTCTCTGTTAAATCCAAATTTCAAATAACCTAAGATGTTGGAAAGAAAATGATAAGGAGACATTATATTAAAGATGTAACAAAAATTAATCCATCAAATTAGTAAGGCGTTTAATTAATAGAAATCAATCTAATTAACATGCAAATGACTTTATTGTCAAGAGGCCGATGTGTCCAAACATAATCGATCAATTGTGCTCGCACAAATTTACATTACCCCAAGTTTTCTTGGCATGCCAAATAATGGAATATGATTATCAACCACAGACACTGCCAAGTACTACTTAAGGACTATTTCATCATTATCGGTTTATCATGGACATATAATTTGCAGTTACGGCCAAAACCTTGGCAGTAGTATAATTTAGTATGCACAGTTATATATAAGAAATGAAACAATGTCAATTGTCAACACTTATAAATGGCTTAAATATGTGTATAGTCCCCGCAAATATGGCTTGTTTGAGATTAGGACCAAAACTCAACTGATTAATATTTGCAGGGGAAACTTTGGAAGGATTAACAAGTGTAGGGATGAAAATTCAAACGAGCCCTATTTGCAGAGACTACACACATATTTAAGCCATTATAAATTTATAATCACCTTTTGCAAATTCCTCAAGACCTCCTTCAAAATCTTCAATGCGCCTTTTCTGATCTAGATACTTCTTCAGTCTATATTTGAAGTGATCTTTGAATTGTTCTAGGGATGAATCAACATGCAAGATGCCTATGTTTTCAAAGTCTTCATCATATGCAGCATTGAAACCAGAACTGACCTAGTTGTTGGAAAGAATACTGAAACAACTTATTCATATGCAGTATATTTACGTATGTGGATAATAGATATGCAAACTATCATTTTTCTTTTAAACATGCAGCAAATCAGTCAGACTAGAGTCAAAATGTTTCATGTTATTTTCATTAATTTCGTTCGATCATTTGCTTGAGAGGAAATTTGTTAGCAGCAAGGATCAAACCCTGAACCTCCTTAATACTCTTTCAGCGTCTCAATCCATACCACTACGCTACACCTTGGGGGCCAGATACTCGTTGAGTTTGTTAGGTGTTGCATGTATTATGTTCAATTGTTCATGTTTAAACTTTCAACGAAGGGTGCTGACTCAAAACATGAACTTGAGCTTCATATTATAAAAGAAAATTAATTCGAACAAAAGTTTGCCGCTCAATAGATATAACAAACCAATCTTAAATTTTAATCTCAAAGAATACCAATTAGAATAGAACACTTGCATCAAACAAGAACAACAACCAAACCTTATGCCACTAAGTGGGGTCGATTGCATGGATTAAATGATGTCATAATGTTCTATCATGTATCATATATCTAGGTCTTTCTTAATAGTTTCTCTAACAGTTTTTATAAGTCTTCTTATGCCTCTAGTAATTTGACTACTTCCCATCTAAAAGTTTTCTCTCTACATGTCCAAACCACTGAATCAAGTTTCCACCATTTTTTACCATATGTGCTGCCTCAATTCTCTCTCTCTTGAATGTTGTCACTTCTAAAAAAAAAATTAGCCAATGGCATATACAAAATAAATAAAATATAGCTTCTCTTATATTGATCATCTTGATCCATTTCGATCCTGATAACCAAGTGTCAGCTCTGCTGGCTTTTGCTTGGCAAGATGCTGCTTATTTCGCCTCAAGCTCTGCTAGAAAAATAAATAGAAAATTACAAACCATTACCGATGAAAGGAATCACTGAAGTTCAAATCGAAGAAGAAACTTGGAGAGAGTAAGTAACTATACATATCTAAATCACGAGCACCAATGTTGGAGTTTTACCCTACTTACTATTGGATTTTTGAATATGAAATAAAATTAAGGTATTGTAATGTAAATATTTAATTATAGAAAAGAAATTAAAAAGAAAGGTTAGAAAAAATAAAAAATAAATATTGCGTGAGTGGCTGAGTATGCAATGTTGAAAGAGGAAGAAATGAGAGGATTAAAACCCAAAGATGAAATCATAACTTGGATCAAGGAAAGTAAGTTCAGCTAGAAGAAGTGTCCATGAGGATTAAGGAGAATAGAAAAGGAGGGTTTAAGAAGCTATTTGATTTAATGTAGACTAAGATGACCCATTGTCATATGAATATTAGAATTATTAATCGTAACTGTCCTTTTCAATGCTAGAGTACAAAGAAGGAAGCAACAACGGCGCACGAATCTCCATCTGCTCCAATTGTATTCTACTCCCACCTCTTTTGACACTTTTTCTCACGTTTTTCTCATTTCTCAATTCTTTCTCGTAACCAAACACAATTGTAACGAGAAATACAATGGAAAATTGAAGGCATTAACTCACTTTGATAAATAAAAAAAGACATTAGCTTAAAACTCAGGAACATCCAACCGCAAGTTAGAATTAAAATCAAAACGGAAGCTAAAATGGCTAAAACCAAACCCATAACAGTCAAAAACTTCAGAAAAACATTTCTACAAGCAATAAATTGAGTCAAGAACACCATAACCAATCAGATCCAACTTGATATATACGCAAACAAACTCTATGCTAGACGCAAAGCATTGTATCAACAGTCCTATGAACGGGACATCTAGAAACAAATCAAGGAAAGAACACGGGGGTCTACGGTGGGGGCTCCTGGGTAAAGTGCATTGGCAAAGGCCCATCACTTGACTGTTTTGACATCCTTGATCTCTCCCTCCAACCTCTTCCTCTCCAGATATTTCCTCCGAACTCTAGCCAAAACTTCCCATCCTCCAGCCACCATTGCATCTCTCTTTTCTAGCTGCAGGTTTAGAGATAGGTATTAAGAATCCATATCTGCAGAAAGAAACTAAAATTGTGAAACTTGAATAAAAAATATTGGTAAACACCCCATAAACTTTGTTAAGATTTCCAGGAAACTTGCCGTTTATAATCGTCACTTAGATCAAATAGGTAAAAACGCATGTTGTGCAGAGTATGATACACAGGGAGAACTAGAATGAGTTCCTGTATATATGCAAGCTGAGGAGGCCTCTCTCCCGTCCACCTGGTTTAGAAATCGATAATAAAGAATTAAAAATATGTACAAAGAAACTGAAAAGGTGAAACTTGAATCAAATAAGAAATAAAAAATGAGCTTAATTTAATATGGCTGAAAGTTAAAAAAAAAAAAAAGACAAGGCACCACAACCAAATGCATACATCACTGAGCCACATACTAAAAGAAGACAGATAAAACGTCAAAAAGACTTGTTTGGCCAAGTGACTTAGCTGTAACAGAAACTAGGAATAGTCTTAATTGGTATGCCAAAGTAAAAACTCCTCGACAGCCAATCCCGTTCTAAACAAAATCTGGCACCGGGAAATTTTGTAAATATAGAATAACAGTTCAGCTGAATGAAATCACAAATCATGAAAAGTCAACATTCATATACTAAAATAATAACGAATGAAATGGGCTCAATATCCCAATTCTATATACAATCTCAACCAAAACATAACCAACTTATGTGCATCAACACTCAAGAGCTAGCATTTTCATAAAAACAAAGAAAAAAGAATTGCATATTCACATGGTTTGAAAATCTAAATCTAAATCACGATAGATGGATGGGGTGCATGTTAACTCAAATTAATTCAACCAACTGCAGAGAACATATTGATAGTTCAACATTACAACATTGTGCAAACTTACTTTGAGTTGAGTTACCCATTTGTGCTTGCGAGATGGCGTCGGTTGGGGAGAAACTTAGTTGCTGGCGTTCCATTAAAACCCAACTTTAACAGAAAATGACAGAAAATTAGTGTCTATCCATCATCACAAACAACAACACTCAATCTCTCAAAAGTCAAAATCTCTGACAGCCTTTTTTTATCAATAGTAAAACGAGGCGCATGTATTTATAAGACGCCATCAGTTACAAATTCTATAACAGTTTGCATATTAACCTTAGGGAATCAACTAAAATCTGTCAAATACACAACAGTCAACTTATAGAAAAAGCTCCGCAAGTGGACAGTGGGATTGGACCTTTCGGGTTAGTCGGTCCTTAAGCCGGATACCGAGTTTCAAAACAAAACAAAAAACTTAGAGGAAAGCTTGTGGAGTCCTCCAAAATAAAAAGAAATCTGCTCAGGACGGAAATGGAACTAACAGAGATGAAGTATCACATGGAATAGAGTTTACTTTTATAAATTAGTGCTCTAATGTCTAACAATCAACACATATTGACCATATTGCATATTGATCCCAAATCACAGGGAGCATTCGAAAACAATTTGACAAAAAAAAAGGACGGAAAATTAGTGTATAGGTAGGGTTTAATTCTATCACAACACACTTAATTTCTGAAAATTTTTGACAGCCTAAAAAGCCCCAATTTAAAAGTAATGAAACCCTAGCCGCCAAAAACTTGAAGAATATTAAAATATTATCAGACATCAATCACAGAACATATTCAAAGCCAAGAGACATTATCAACTACAATTGAAAAAGAAGAACAAGAAAGAAGATAATAACGTGAAATTACCTTGAGAAAAGCAATAACGTAGGAAAAATAGAGATATCGCGCGCCTTCAAACTGTTCTATGATGTCTGGAAATATTTAAATCTTTTACAATTTTAGTTTATGCAGTTTTGTAGGTTAGGGTTTTATAACTTTTAAATTGAGAAATTGAGTGTGTTGTGATAATGAATGGAATTAAACTCTAGACACTAATTTTCTGTCCTTTTCTGTTAACTTGAGTTTTAATGGAATGGTGCCAGCAATTGATTTTCTCCCCCAATCGCCGCCATCTCGCAACCGCAAATGGGTAACTCAACTCACCTCTTTTTATTTTATCAACAAACTATAATGTTATAATGTCAAGTCTTTGTTTAACATGCACTCCATCTATCTCTCATGATTTAGATTTTAACTTTAGAACAATGTGGAGATGGAATTCTTTTTCCTTCCCTGTTTTCTACTCTTTAGTTTATGGCTCAGTGATGTATCATGTATGTATTTGGTTGTTATGCCTTGCCTTTTTATTTTATTTTTAACTTTCAACCATATTAAATTAAGCTCATTTTTTATGCAGGTCATGTTCTTACCTTCATCTGTTTCTAGATGTCCCATTCATAGGACCGTTGATGCAATGCTTTGCGTTACAGTTTGATAGTGTATATATCTAGTTGGATCTGATTCGTTACGGTGGTCTTGAATCGGTTGATTGCTTGTAGAAATGGTTTTATGATGTTGTGACTGTTATGGGGTTTGGTTTGGGCTACTTGAGCTTCAGTTTTGAATTTAATTTAACCTATTATGATAAAACTAAGCCCTATCGTACATGCTACGTGGTTGGATGTTCCTGAGTTTTGACGTAATGTCTTCTTTAAATCATTCCTCGTGCACATTATTGCCTTTTAAATCAATTCATTCGTCATATTTAGCAATGCTTTTGATTAAAGTTTCACAATTTTGAGTTTGTTTGTGCATATATGGATTCTTTAACATCAATCTCTAAACCCGCAGGCAGCAAAGAGAGATGCACTTTTGTCTAGAGAAAGGGAAATTTTGGCTAAAGTTCAGATTTCTGGAGAGGCAAGGGTTGGAGGCTGAGATCAAGGATGTCAGAACCAATGTTTTAAAAACCAAAGATTTGTAACAGGTTCTTTAACCAAATCTCAAAACCAGTTAAATCTCCAGAACTAAAACCTGAATACCGCACAATTGCTTGTGATTTAGGGCTTTAGCAAGGGTGGTTTGTGACAACCCTAAATTCTTGCAACCCTAAATCGGGTATATTCTATTTGAGAGGAAGGTTCTACTAGGAAAATTCTGCTAGAAGGAATGAGAGGCTCAAGAGAATAAAAGGAGCACGGGTGAATGGAGCTAATCCTAATTACAAAGCAACCTAAGGTGCCTCATCATGCTCACGGTGTCACTGTTTAATCTGGAAATAAGTCTTGGAAAATCTATTTCTGCGGCTTATTTGGCGGAGGTTAGTGAAACTCCGAGGTACATACTTAAGAGCATGACCAAGGAAAATAAGAAATCTCCTCTAGGCTCAATATTTGCTTAATCTGGTACCGTCAGTGAGAAGAAGACATCGAGAAAAGTAGGAAGAGTTTCATACTAGCAGGGTTTAATTAATATTAAGAACTTGATATAATATGATTTTTGGGTTGAATCGTGTTCTCTGTTAAGTATATAATCCGATTTGATTTATTCATGATTGTTTGCGAAATATATTTTTCACGTTTTTGACTGGGATTTGCTCAGTGTTGTTACAAGTAGTTCCTTAGAACAATACCTCAAAATAAAACAGCTGTTGGAACACTTAAAATCTGATGCCATGACCATACTATATATGAAGTCTGATATTGTTGTGTGGTAAAGTAGAAATGCCAGAAACCATCCCAAGTAGTAATAATTCTACAAAAATGTTTTCTGGACATTCATTTTTCACAAACCACATGAAAAGTTGTAGTTAACTCAGTTGAGTATATAGTTTTTTGAACAAGCAGTTGAGTATCTAATTAATGTAGATCACATTGAAAATTGTAACATAACCACAATTTTGATTGTGAATTGATTATTTACTCAATTGAATTAATCATTGTTTAACCAGATGTCTTAGGTGTAGAAACATTTGGCTCAAGTGGTTAAAGAGCTTCACTTACGACGAGTTCTTGACCAGACAATACTTACTTTGGCCAAACTCTGGATTAACAAGGTCCCTTTTTCTTGGGAACTGGAGGGTTAACATCAAAAACAAAAAATGGATGTCTAAATATTATTACTCACAACTCTATTCACCAAGTTTGTGAATTAACCAGAAAAACTCAAATGAAGTTGATTCAATTTAAGTGTTTTGTTCACCGCACATTTCAAAGCACCTTCAACACCAATCTAAATACACTAGTATATAGTGTTAGCCATTTAAACTTTTTTTTCCTGCTTTGGTTGAAGTTTTCTGTTTTTACTTAGCAATGGATTTATAACTTTAAATTACATGATTTGATGTTGTAATTACTACAAATTAATTTTACTTTTATGCATAAAAAACTACGTCTAATTAATTGGCGAGAATAAACAGAAGACAAACCTCATATTGAGGAGCCACTAAAGTATTTCCTTTTTATTGAAATCTTTTTTAGACTAGGTGCATGTTTGATAACACGATGGTTTGGATAAAATCACAGTCACACTATGATGTTGTTGAAGCTCCCAATTGTAGCTTTTGCAAAATTTACGATGGATCATGTGATCATGCCAAACATGCAATGAATTGTATGGAACTCAAATTATCTTTGGTTTTTATCTTTGGAAGAATAGAAGGAGGAAACATAGTTAAAGATGCACGTTCCCCACTAGTATGGATTCTGAATATACATGAGTGGTAGTAAAATTTATTTTATTCATACATAACTTAGGGGGTGTTAGTGATCTTTATACATACATATAATATACATAATAATAAAATGACGATTTGATTGACCAAAGTTTGAGTTTGAATCCTCTTGAGTAAATAGAGAGGTCCATTTAAATAGAGATTTGACTCTCGTATTCAATGAGTCAATACAAGTCAATCTCTCCAAATAGACCTCTCTGTTTGTCAGAAAGGAGTCCGTTCTCAACAGTTTCTCCAAAATTTACTCTGGATTACTTTTTCAATGATATCCAAAAACCTGCTTATCTCATCCATTGGTTGGTTGACAAGTGAAAAGAGCCAAGATTCCCAACCAAAAAAGATTCTCTGTTGTCTGCATCTTCTTTGATTTTGTCTCCAAAAACTTTACTTTCAAAGATTTTTGGTAACAACTGCATCTTCTTTGTTCTCTGTAGAAACATCAGGAATATCTACAGCATCAGTATCTGCTGCAGCAAAGGACTCTTCTACACCACCCAAATTGGCACTGTTGCTTTCTTCTTGGCTTTCGTCCACTCTATAATATACCTTTGGAAATTTTCAAATTCAATTAGCAATTCACATTTTGCAATGAAGTGCAAATGAAATTTTTTAACTCCATAACTCAAACCCAACTTTGACAAGACAAATCATCATATTTTTTCCAACTTTTCAGCAAAACTAATTCACATTGTTGCATAGAAAAAGAAATGGTGAGCTAAACTTTTGCAGTGCTCAAAAATAAACTTTTCACACTTGATATTCTTTTGTTATTTAACCAATGTTCTAAAATTCTATGTTAGCAAACTTGTTTTAGTTTTTACATCTATATTTTAGCTTTTGTTAATGTGTACAACTAACATACAAAAATTTAAATGAAAAGGGATCAGATCACATACCACACAGGTACGAGGTGGGGAGAGGACCTTGAAGGAATTGGGTCGATTATTGAAATTTGTTTCAGGAACTCCTGGTATGCCTTCTGGGGATGTGAAGTGGTCTGCATCATGCCCCACCTATGAGTGGAAAATGGTCAACTTCATATACACGCAAAAAATGACAAGGAACGCATATAGTCAAGAACCATAGAATAATAGGTAACTGAGTTGAAGTCTACCACTTAGAGGGTAAAATCAGGACAACTTATATGATTTAATTTGCATGTTGGTCCTCCAAAGTTACACATGTTGCTCATTATTAGATCTCTAAAAATTTCAGTCACCAAATTAATTCTTCAAAACTAAAGTCTAAACTGTGGTAATCAAATTTTTAAAGGGCTAATGTGGCATTGGTGACGACAGCTATAACTTTGAAGGACGGACTTGAGGAACTATCCTTATAATCTAATACCAGAAAGATTAGGGCTCCTTACTCTTCCATGTCCTCCAAATTCCTGAGCATCACTATCCAGTGCAACTCTGTATTTCCCAGGCAAGTCACACCCAATTTTATACCTGCATGTTCAATGTTTCATCAAAATCATGTGTGTTTGATAGTTACTATTACAGAAATGTATATAAAAACTTCACATAAAACCAAACACACAACCCGGCACAAATAAATTACCCACACACAAATGAAATTTTAACACATTGCATACCCTTCGTATGTATTCTCTGGATGAAAATTGAACACAAACACCAGATCACCACGTTCAAAGACTATAACCTATAAAAGAAAAAACATAAGCATTTAATTATTTATAGCACAGAGTTATGCTTGAATTCAACTAGGAGTAGACAATGGCTTGTTCATTCATTTTTAAGAAAAGCCTTCCTCATACACCAGTGTATATATTCTAGGATGTAGTCTATTTAAATCTGTCTTGGTATAAGAAAATCTGAAAATCTCTGAATTGTCTAGTAGTAAAAAATGTCACATTAGGAATGACCGAATGAGCATAGTACAATCATTTGGGGGCATATTTACCTTGTCTTCATTGTTAGTGCTGCTCACAATCTGTTTTGTTGATGCAAGGAATGAGAATTTATCATCAAGCAAGTTCATTGCTCTGTCAAATGCATTCATGAACTGCACAAGTTCCAAAAGCAGAAATACAACATTTATCTTAAAGGCAAACAAAATTGCAATTTGCAAGAATGCACGAGAATACAAAGAGTTCTGCAGAAGGGGAAACAAGGAACTAAACAAAATAAGGCTACAGAGTTGAATTATGCACCACTCAGAAATAAGCAAAATGACAATTGCCATTTCACGCAGTATTCTATTCTGAGGATAATGGAGATCATAAATAATTAAACTTGCGGAAAAGTCCCAACCAAGAAATGAAGCCACAAAAGAGATGTCAATATTCTGTAATGAACAAATATACACGCACACACACTACCTTGTATCTCAGGTGATCTGTATCCACAAGATTCCACTGACGCCTGCATTTCTCATAACTCCATCCATTGCCTTCTCTTGGGAAATCAATCCACTCCGGATGGCCAAACTAAAAATGACATTGCAAATATGATTCAACAAATGATAACATGGTCAACAACTATAGCAATGAGAGTGAGATGCTTCAAAATATCCAGAGTATGTGCTTTGAAAGCAAATAATGTATAAATAATCTTCTAGCTAGAAGAAGCAACCCATAAACCCAAAGAGGAAACATTCAGTTGTCAGCAACTTGACATTACATAACACAAAATATGTAAAATCAACCTTGACTACAAGGTGGTAGTTGTAGATCTTCAGACTTCACGGGTATGCAGCCTACCTAGTTCCAAGGCCTGTGAAATCATAAGATACTCTTTTTCAACCTCTCCTCCTATTTATCAGCAATATACTGGAACTATAGCAGCTAACTATCTAATCAACTAAATACCTCCCCCACAAATAGAGTAACAGTCACTAACAGACACCAAACTAACAAATACCCAACACACTGTCGTGCAAGCACCACCTCTAGCAATCCATTTTTCATCAGCAAGTTGCATTTTATTCAATAAGAAGATAAATATCAGGTGCATCATACAGTAACAGGGAGCAACGGTTTTGCAGGTACAAGAGTAAATCAGTTAGTATGCATACCTCATTGCCCATGAAATTAAGGTAGCCCTCTCCACCTAATGCCATGGTTAAGAAGTGTATCATCTGAAAAAGATTAAGATAGCAATGACTACAAGGCAATAAAAACTGCATGTCTCATTAGCAGCTTCGCAATTCAATTTATGATTTTGTACATGTATCATTGTATGTAGTCCAGAATATTTAATGGTCAGATGAAAACCTTGTGAAGAGCAATCCCTCGCTCAATAGTAGGAGAAGCATCAGTCAAACAAGACATGGTAGAATACATTTCTTCATCCATTAGTAAAAATGCAATGGTCTTGTCCCCAACAATGGACTGCCCAAGAGAAAAACTATAAGACGTTGACAGTGCAGGCATTCAAAAACAATTCAACAATAATTTCTTATTGCATGTCACCTCTAGTTTCCATCATTTTTCTGTTCACAAATTTAACCAAAACTAAATTCTATATTATTTTCAACACAAGGAATCACAAATACTCAACACATAATGACAAAAATCATACTTGGTCGTGGCTTTCAGCATAAGCGACACATTTCTCAGTGTATCTCCTATTTGTCAAATTCGAAGAAATTTCCTTCATTGACCATTCATAGTCTTTCTTGTTCTTCACGTAGTCAATCCACTTATCAGGGATAGCCATGGCTAGTCGATAGTCAAAACCAATTCCCGCCTCGGAAACTGGTCGGCCGAGTCCAGGCATGCCAGAAACATCTTCAGCAATGACAGTTGCATCTGGCAAAATATTATGGACCAGACAGTTGGCCAGCATCAAATAGACAACAGCATCCACATCAGTTGCTTCACTAAAATATTCATTATAATCCCCTGTAAATGCCATGTTGATTCCATGATGATGATACAGCATTGACGTTACTCCATCAAATCGAAATCCATCAAATTTGAACTCATCAAGCCACCACCTTAAATTAGATAAAAGGAAACGAAGAACTTCCCAGTTGGCATAGTTAAAAAGTCTACTGTCCCATAATTTGTGGTAGCCTCTATCCCCGGTATGGAAGTAAGATTCTTGTGAACTTTGGCCCACATCAAAGCCATTGAGTCCATCAGTAACATTATTACTAGCATGACTATGGACGACATCCATCAAAACATGCAAACCTAGGCTATGGGCCTTATCTATCAGATATTTAAGATCTTCGGGGGTTCCAGATCTACTACTCACAGCAAAAAAGTTTGTTACATGATATCCAAATGATGCATAATAGGAATGCTCCATCACAGCCATCAGCTGGACTGTATTATAGTTATTTTCCCGAATACGTGGCAAAATATCATCTGCGAATTCCCTGTAAGAGTTTATGCGGGGTTCAGAGCTACTCATTCCCACATGAGCTTCATATATCCGTGGAGCTTTGGGCTTTGGTGGACGGAGATATTTAAACTCATACCTGCAGAACAAACAAGAGGATGCACAAACATCTTAGATAATTTCATCCAAACTTGATCAAGACTAGAGTGAAAAGAACATTGATACCAAGTAGATTACAAAACATATGATAATTTGGACATGGTTAACTTATTTGCAACTGATACATATTATGAGTTTTATTCCTAGAAAAAGGAATAAAATATAACTGTATGTGGTGGAACTCATAATAAAACACATTAGAAATCATTATTTGTTGATTCATCAATCATAATTTGAATAAACAATTTTAAATAACTATATTTGATTGGATTTTGACATAATTCACTAGCAATCGAATTTAATTCATTTGATAAGAAATCATACTTCACGTCATATTTGCAGTTCATGTATACCTCAAAGATGGAGGTTCATTTATAATTCAACTGAAATAGTCATGTATATTTTGATCCAAACTTTATAACTAATTGATTCAATTAAATAATTTCTTTTGAAATGAGTTCAATTTATTCCAAAAAACAAATAAATTTTCAAAACTTTCAGAACTTATTTGCGTAATTTAAAAGTCAGCTAATATGTGGCATACATTAGAGTCCCTTTTAGCACTGATATTTCAAATGCAATGTATTTTTTTACTGAAGGTGTGACAATTCAACAGATTTTACACATGTAAATAATGGGACCTTTCTGAAAGTGGTGGATCCCAGTAGACACCATCGTAGGGTGCGGCAAATCTGGTAGGATCGACAGTGGCATATTTAATCCAAGCGGGGATGCGATCAACCCAAAATCCATCACTATGTTTGAACCTAAACTTCACTCTTGAATTGTGAGGTATAACTGGGTTTCCATCAGCATCAGGGATCTTAATGCTCCATACGCCAAACTGGTCTTTTTCCATGTGATGGTTGGAACCATCCCATCCATTAAAATCCCCAATAATCTGCGCTTCTCTTCATTAAAAAAATTCAAAATCAGAAAGGAAAAGAAAAGATAGTTTAAACAGTGACAAATAAAGTTGACTAACTTGTATCCTTTGAGATAACTTACTGAGCAGCAGGTGCCCACTCACGGTACACAATGCCATTTTCTTCTCTGTTAAATCCAAATTTCAAATAACCTAAGATGTTGGAAAGAAAATAAGGAAACATTATATTAAAGATGTAATTAAAATTAATCCAACAAACTAGTAAAGCTGATGACTTTATTTTCAAGAGGCTGATGTGTCCAAACATAATTGATCAATTGTGCTCACACAAATTTAATTACCCTAAGTTGATTTGTGCATGTCAGATAATGTAATATGATTATCAACCAGACACTCTCAACCCAAGTACTACTTAAGAAATATTTCATCATTATCGATTTATCATGGACATAATTTGCAGTTACGACCAAAACCTTGGCAGTTGTATAATTTAGTATGCACATTTATATATAAGAAATGAAACGATGTCAATTGTCAACAATTATAATCACCTTTTGCAAATTCCTCAAGACCTCCTTCATAATCTTCAATGAGCTTTTTCTGATCTAAATACTTCTTCAGTCTGTATTTGAAGTGATCTTTGAATGGTTTTAGGGATGAATCAACATCCAAGATGCCTATGTTTTCAAAGTCTTCTTCAACTGATGACATTGTTGACTTGTCATCTGTCATAACGGCTACACCCTTAAAACCAGAACTGACCTAGTTGTGGGAAAGCACACTAACACAGCTTATTCATATGCAGCATATTTACATATACAAACTATCATTTTGCGTTTAAACATGCAGCAAATCAGTTAGACTAGAGTCAAAATGTTTCGTACTATTTTCATTAATTTCCTTGATCATTTGCTAGAGACGAAATATGTTTGCAGCAGGGATCGATCGATCAAACCCTGAACCTCCTTCTTAATACTCTTTCTGTGTCCCAATCCATACCATTACGCAGCCCCCTTGGGGGCCAGATACTCAAAGTTTCTTAACAAAAAAAATAAAAAAAATAGAGCCAATGGCATATACAAAAGAAATCAAACATTGTAAGATATACCTTCTGATATATTGATCCTCTTGATCCAAAATGGAACACCTTGCATCCATTATTTGGATTCTGATAGGCAAGTGCCATTTGTACCGGCTTTTGTTTAACAAGATGCTGCTTATTTGTTGAGGTCTGCCAAATGAAAGTAAGTAACTATACAGATCCAAATTATAAGCACCAATGTTTGAGTTTTACTCTACGTGTCAGTGGCAAGTAAAATTAAGCTCGGAACCTCTTTTAATCTAAAAGAAATTAAAAATTACAACAAAGTTACAAAAAAAAAAAAAAAAAAAACAGAAGAAACATTACGTGGTGAGTGGTGGAGGCAATGTTGAAGGAGGAAGAAATGAGAGGATTAAAAGCGAAAGAGGAAACCATCGGAGCTAGGATCAAAGAAGGTTCAGGTTGAAGCAGTGTCGTCCATGAGTGTTGAAGAATGGAATGGAGGGTTTAAGACGCTATTATTTGATTTGATCATTGTCGTATGAATTATTATCGTAAGCGTCTTTTTCAATGGTAGAAGAGTACAAAGAAGGAACAGAGTAAAGTGAAGTACTAGTAAAGGATATTCTTCTCCACGTGAACAAGTAAGCAAGCAAGCAACGGCGCACGAATCTCCATCTGTTCCAATTGTACACTCCCTCTTCTACTTCTTCTCACAACCGTTCCAGTTTTTTATTGAGGAGTAACATTTAAACCACTCTTTTTGGTACAACTTTTTGGACAAGTTCTCTTTTCTCATTGATCAAAAATAATATAGAGAGGAAAAAAAAAGAGAAAGAATAAGAAGATCGTGTAAGCATGAGAGATAAAGTTGTACAAAAGTTTTATAAAAATGGTTGTACAAATAAAATATCATTTCTCTTTTTTGTTTTAAACTTTTTTTTTGTCTTAACTCTATGATCATGAGAAGGGACTAAGAACATGAACATCCAATAGAAGAGACACGCAATTTTGTTTTATACTTAAACGGTCACACACGTATACATCGTTCATTTTAAACTTTTTAATAATGGTATCTAATAAATACTCAATCTCTGTCCCTGTGAGTTTAGTTTGGTAGGGACATTGCATAATTTATGTAGAGACCGGGGTTCAAACCTCAGACACCTCACTTCTTCACATTTAATTATGTGAGCTTTAACCACTAGGCTATTAAACCAAAAAAAAAAAATACTCAGTCTCTTCCGTCAAACATCTCATATAAATTTTTTAAATAAGACCAACTAATTAAATAATGTCTTCTTTGAGACATTTGACTCTTATAAGCACCCAAAAAGAATTTATATTTAACATGTACGGAGTCTTCAAATTGAAGACCCTCTATTAGAGATGATCTAAATATATGTCAATGATTAGTTAAAATTTGAAGTTGGGTTATTCCGACCAAACGATTATGAGTAAAAAAACAACACTCCCTCGATTTTTTTTCACTATCTTTTGATTTTAATTTCGTGCTTCTATTTAATTGTCGTTTTAATTTTTAAAAATGCAATTTTTCAATTATATCTGTTGTCACTTTATTTAAGGAAATCTTTTATCACTTAAGTAGTATCCATTTTCAATAAAACGAAATAATCATATGTATTTGAAAAATTTAAGTTTGTTATTGTTTAACATATTTTTTTAAATAAACTTTTGTTAACCATAATAATGGATCCATCATATATATTTGGAAAATTCAAGTTTGCCATGATAAATAGGGATTAGGGAATAAGATGTGTATGTCATTTAATAAAAATTGCTCTTTACACTTCAAAAAATGTTATCCCACGTCCTTTAATGAAATTGAAGGTCATTTTAAGGTGTGGAAGAGCAATTTTATTGGTGAGATTAGCAATCTTCTCCCTTAATAGTTGTTATGTGGGCTTCGAGCTGGACCTTTTGATTTGGACACATAAATTTAGATTTTATTTTTGAAAATTGCTTTTCTGACATACATATCTTCCTAATAACACATGGAAATTCCTAAAAAGCCCCCAACGGTAGTTAACTAGCGGCAGTTAACTACTGTCATGTTCGTTACATATTCAACTCAGAACCCAGCTTCCAGCCACTCTTTCATCACTCTCTCTCTCTCTCAATTTTCTTTCACTCTAAAAAAACTCCACCAAATCATCCAAAAAAAAATTCACTAAATCACAAGTAAGTAATCACCTAGGCTATTGTCATAAATTTTAGTTAGTATATATGTGTATATGTTAATAATTTTAGTTGTAGTTTAATTTTTAAATTTTGATTTATTGTTTTTAATAGAGTTATGTTGTAGATCTGAAATGCTATTAACAAATATCATGAATACTTGTTATAATGAAGTTGTATTGCTTAAATTTATATTTTTTCGAATTTTATAAAAAATTTAGGGTTTATGTATAATTTGCACTCCAAATGTTTGATGAAATTGAATGAATTTTTCATTGATTGTTTTTAATTTCTTATTGTATAGATTTGAAGCAATGGCCAATATGTTCGACGTTCATGCACAATTCAACGGCGGAGAACCTCAGAGGTTGAAGGTTCGGTGCCTTGGTGTGACGTTACGAGGTCTCAAGGATCAACTGAATGAATTCAACCAATGAGTCAACCCCAGAGACACAAGGAGGGTGGAATACCTTCGGTACAAACGTCTAACGTTCGACGAGGGGAGAATATCATTTAGTTGGGTGGAATTAACGAACGACGAAAACGTAAGGAGCATGTTTTGGGAGCACAACATGTTCAAGTGGATCGATATGCGTGTAATGTTGCTGAGATCAACTGGAGATATTATCAATAGTCTGATTCTGCTAGAAGATCGTGATTAGGTAGGGATCATGATTAGGTAGGGAATGCATCTTCCAACTAAAACAATTGTCTTACCCTGAAATGAGAATTTAAACTTGCTAAACGACAATTCCCTAGCTTTCACCCGGCAGTTCTATTGTTCCATTCAAAAGATTAAATTTTTGTTAGGCTGGTTTAGATGAAGGTATTGAAGTGTCAAGGAATGCACCTCATTCTTTTGACACTTGAATATCATCATTTAAACCAAGCCTAACAAGAATTTAATCTTTTGAATGAAATAATAAAACTTCCAGGTGAATGCTTGAGAGCTGCTGTTTAGCCAGTTCTAGTTTACCATTTCAGAGGTAAGACAATTGTTGTAGTTTGAAGGTGCAACCCGAATGTAATGTAATGCAATGATAGGGCATATTTAGGAACATGTATTATTGAGAATCAACTATATAAGTTATGATATCGAATTCCTTCATATAAGATGAGTGTCACGGAATGCACCTCATTCTTTATGTGATGACCCGTCTTATATGAAAGGATTTGATGTGATAACATATATAGTTGATTCTGCATAATACATGTTGTTTTGAATGAAACAATAATTTATTTATTCACTTTTCAAATTTATTTATTCATTACGCAATTTTTATTCGAATTCACGTTAGATTTAATTAGTCTTTATTCGAATACGCAATTTTTAATCGAAATTATTCAATACGCGACTTTAATCGAAATTATTCAAAACACGATTTTATTCAAAGTACCATAATGTCAAGTAAAATGTAGCAAAATGTGCACGACAAATAAAAAAACATAAAAAAAAAGATCCAAAACAATTAGGCATTACAAGCCATTACATTCAATCATCTTCCTCATCGCTTAACTCAATTGGGTTGTCCTCGATAGTCCCTGCGGCACCTGCTTTTGGTTGAGGACCAAAATAACATGTCCTCCCACTCCTCCTCAACCTCGACTGATTGTACACCGGCACCTTCGAATCTTTCTTTTTTCCGGAACCATCACAAACAATTTTGTGCCATGTCGTAGGCGATTTTTCTTTCTTCTTCTCGTCAACCTCCTTTTTGTTCAACTGAACGTTACCCTGATTCTGATTCTAAGACATGTCTACGTAAACAAATTGGCGATCAAAACCTAAACTAATCCTAACAATTCAACAACAATTGATTAAAAAACCTAAACTAATCTTAACAATTCAACAACAATTCATAAAAAAACTAAACTAATCCTAAAAATTCTACCACAGTTTCCTAACAATTCTACAACAATATTAGATTCAACTCTAATCTAACATCAAATCATAAAATCAACAAAACCTCTATAATCGAAATTTAATCAAAAATACTAACAATTCAATCACAAAAAACCAATGCAATAGGATTCAAACACTTACTTTATTTTGTGATTGAAATTGGCTTGGAATGGCTGAAAATCGAACCTAAGAATTCCAAAAACGCAACAATGGAGTTTTGGAAATTCCTATGACTGTATTGTTTTTATAACAAATCAGCAGTAGTTAACTGATGTCGGATTGTTGAACTGTAGTTAACTAGCGTTGGGGGCTTTTTAGGACTTTTCATGTGTTATTAGGAAGATATGTATGTCAAAAAACCTATTTTCTTTATTTTTTCACTCCACTAATATCTCATTCACTTCTGAATTTTCCATTTTGCCTGCCTTTGGATTATATACATCAAACTATTTATTTAATATTTCGGATTATATAATTTGAACGGCCTAAAAATTCAAATTACACCTACAAAATACTATGAATCTTGTAAAAAAATTATCAAACGGTTTGAAAAATATAATCTAAAAACAGATAATACTACTCCCTCTGTCCCTTAATACTTGACACAGTTGACCTTATTACGCATGCCAATGCATAATTTTGAGCTTAAATATCTTGAATAATATATTAGAAAAATTATGAAAATTTGATATTTTGAAAATACTCATCGAGACAAATCTAACGACATCTTATATGATATTATTTATCTTTGTAT
>Ga0315915_1001736_pt1 | contig 26843 bp, 12 predicted proteins | sample MpolbnodulesMG_FD_207738 | JGI IMG/M metagenome (GOLD analysis project Ga0315915, IMG submission 207738) | Medicago polymorpha root nodule microbial communities from Los Angeles, California, United States - branched nodules | ecosystem: Host-associated > Plants > Roots > Nodule | place: USA...
TTTTTTACAAGGACCAAATCCAATTTTTTTTTTTATAGGAGGCAAAACCAAAAGTGCCCTATATTACAGGGGGTAAAAGTTTATTAACCCTTAATATTATCAAGCCATTATTTTTTGTAGAGTTAAAATGATTGAATCATGACCGTCATGAATTATCTATCAACTTGATTCCTTCCATGTATCATAAATCAGTTAAATTCAAATAACTTTAACTAAGCACATATCAACGTCCTTACAACTAACACTTGAGTTGTACTTACATGATAAAGTGTTTGGTCATATTCGACTCATTTACACTTTGTTCGGCTACTTTAATTCATTTTTTTTTACCAATTCATTACTACGTATGTTCTTTTATGATAGATATGCTTTTAATCCCTGTAAATTATAAATTTTTAAGTTTAATATCTAAATTTTGTCTGATATTAGTCAATTTTTATAAAACATTTTACAAAAATGATTGGTTTTAGTCCATTTTTTTTTAAATTAAGGAAGGAACTTTTTTATTAGTTAAAGTGTCATTAATGATAATGTTACTATCATCCTTATTAAAAACACCTCAAGCGTTTTAAAAAAATTATGGGTTTATTTTTTTTGATTATGGCTTTATTTATTTTTTCCTTAAAAAAATAAACCCATAATTTTTTAAAACGCGGGATTTGAATTCTCTACCTTAAATTTATGAGGCTAATTTCTCAACAGAATGCTAACATCTCAAGTGTATTAGTCCATGTAATTAACCTCCAATTAAATAAAAAGTGAGATTAATATTGAACAAAAAATCTATGTAGAGACTCAATATGAAAAATTGTGCATTTTATTGGGCCTAACATACATACATACATACATATATATATAACCTATTAAATATTGTGATTGACAAATTAAGTAGGAAATTGTGCTCATTTCTTTTTCTAAAAATTTACTACTAAATTTGGTATATTTTACTTTCTTCCGCATTCTCCAACTTGTAATTTGAATTCCCTATGAAATGAAATACTATAAACAAAAAGGGTATTTAACCATATACATTCACGTTTCAATTACTATTTTTACTTATATTTCTTTTGGGAGGGAGTATGACTTGTAGCTAAGGGTGTTTATGATTAAGTCAACCCTTTTCAACGCACGTATCTCAACCTAAAAGAAAATGGGTTGGGTCGGATACAATGATCATCAATTATGCACCTGTGAAATTCAACCTTGGCATAATGTGAAAAAATAACGCGGAAATTAAATTAATCTTTTTAGAGATGACAATGAGTACCCAATGAGCAGAATACTACGATGCCCTTCCCCATTATTAAATTTATCGGTATAATAGTTAGACGGCCAGGTTAAAATTTTGATACGAATAAATATAGTAGTTTTTTTTTTTGTTGACAAAATAGTAGTTTTTCTTTTGATACTAGACTAAATTGAATATATGATAAATGAATGTGAATCTGTTGCTGTAAAAATTGTGTACATCTCATGAAATAATTTTTTTATCCGTGTCCAAGTCAAGAACCGAGTTCCTCAAGGTTGAAGAGCAAAGCTCCACCTCTCGAGAAGTGTGCCAAGCGAGAACCATTTTACGATTTACATTTTTCTTTGTCTGTTTTGCTGGATGATCAAATGGAATATGGTCCTCACCAAAGATAACACGGATTCACAAACTTGTGGAATGTGTATTTGTTCATCATGCATGTATTATACGAGAGTAAATTGAAAGTAGAAACCACATGATTTCCCTCCATTAAATTTGCATGTTGCTATTTTCCTTCTCTTGTGAATGGAGCTGGATATATGGACTAGATTGGGGTCGTGGACAGACATGGGTTAGAGTCCATTTTTTTGTCCATTTACAGTTTTGTCAGCATTTGTAACATCGTATATTACGAGTTATACAATTTATATTTGGGGATTTGTGGGTCGATGATAAATTGGCATCAAAGTTTGGTGTATCTAACACTTAGCTATAAAATTAGATTATCTATCAGTCTTCATGTTTTCTCTATTGAGCATCATATTATGTATCAACTTACAAGTCAAATTGAGTTCATAGTGCAACATTTGAATAAGATTGCTGTTGGGCAGTATCTCCTACAAAATTCACTTTCCACATTCAATCTTCCATTGGATTCCGGCGATAAGTCCGTTTGAGTACGGAAGCCCCTGCAATCTTTTGAAGGTGCAACAATCATGGACTGTGATGGCTCACATTATGGAAGGCATAGTAACGATGGTTCTCATGGTGTCGATTGTGAAAGGCAATACTAGTCATGCAGTTCCTCTCCTATTTTGCTCGAGTAACAAGTGCCGTTAGGGATATATCACTCGAGTGAATTATAAACACACAAAAGAATTTTGCTCTTTACCCAAAAGTTTTCGCTCATTCCCAAGTGAATGACGAAATTACCCCTACGTATGTTAACTCACGCTACGTGAATTAAGTCCCGCTGACAGAAGCCTACACCAATTTTCATAAACCTGCTACAATAAATCTTGTTAAACCAAGATGTGCATATAACTGCAGTTATCCATGTGTGACAGGTCATGCATTTTGTCAGACACCAATTTTTCTTTGAGCTTAAATTAATTATTTTTTTTAACACCAAACTAGTGTGTTTGTTAGAGGGAAGAAGATATATAAAAATCAAACTAATTTGTGGGTCCAAGTCCCACCAATGTTTTTTCAATTTTGGTGAAAGGTTAGAAAAGCTAATCCTAGAGAAAGGAAAAATAATGGGTCCATAACATGGTATCAATTATATAATAGTTGCAGGATTATGAAATTTGGTGAAGGTATTGGTTTCTTTTTGTTCTTAGAGCCTGTGGGACTTAACTCCCGTGAGATTTTTTTCTTCTTTTTCTCATACGTGACTTAAGTCACGTTGCATACATAGAGCACGTCTCATATGAAATTTGGTGAAGGCGTTGGTCATTTACTTTAGGAATGAGCAAAACCGTTTGGGTAAAGAGCAGAATTCAAAACAAAATTCTTCTCTTAAATGCTTCTATTTGGGCCTAGCCTGGTGACTTTCTCTTGGCTCAAATGCAAATTTTGAAAAGACCACAATGCATATTTTCCCACCCTAAGACCTTACTTTTTGAACTTCTGCAATACCTTAGGGTGGAGGAAAAAAATTCTTTTAATTTAAATTTGTCACAGCAACAACCCATCAACCAGCCCCAAAGTGCTAATGTCAAGGCCGACATGTATAAATAGAGAAAGAAACATATAACATGTTGGATGGGTTTATGACTTTTAATTTTAACTACCATCATTCTTTTCTTTAAAAAAAAAAAAGAGCTACCATCATTCTTGTGGAACCATAGACATATATTTATTTCATTCCTTCTTGAGTCTCCGACTTTTCTACGAGGTAGGACATTTTTTATCAAGGGATTCTTGGATCAAATTCTTCACCATTATTCCTTGAAAAATAAAATAAAGGGCTCCATTTATGAAAGAGAAACCCAAATTAAAGGGTTTCATGTTTAGTGAAACTTATACTTTTGTGGATTCATCTGACCTTTAGCGTATATTTCTCTCATAAACAGAATTCTCAATTTCTTTGAAAAATGGAGAGAATCTTGATCCTTCTTACTTGCAAGTATGACAATATAAAATATTCGTTTATCTAATATGGATCCCCCATATAGGACTTAAAGAGGGACACTTATTTTTTTTTAATGTAAATGTTGTAATTCAATTGACTAAAAATAATAATGATCCACTCGTAAAATATTATGAAGTAGAGCTACGGTTTGATTGAAAACTGGCTCTTTTTTAATGACTGTTAGTTTTTTCCTCCTTGTCAAGATTTGAACCTTCCAACTCTTTTATCTTTAGCTCAAACCAATTGATTAATGGCCCTCTAGTTTAATATGCGTGTGTCCTATATTTTATTTTTGTTTGCAATAAGTAGCTACCAATAAATAAAATAATATAGCGTCTCCGTGAGTTTAACTAAGTTGATAGGGACAATACATAATATTTGTAAAGGCCGGAGTTCGACCCCCGATCATCTCACTTTATTTACATTAAAGTTGAATTTCTATATATTAGGGTACTTGACAAAAAAAAAATACAACATTACTTCTCACATGCAGAGCTTGATGATACAAACTTATGACGTAAATATAAACATTAAGATGTTGGAAGGTCCTTCAACGTGTGTGTTGAAAAATTTACTTCTCTCACATCTCAAAAAAGCCAAGCAAAGAAATTTGTTCCTTGATCTTCCCAACCTCTTGAGCATTGCTTATTATATTTGTCGTAGAAATGTCATTTTGCTGTTGCCCCATTTTTCAAATTGTGGGACGCTACCTGCTAACTATCAAGTGGGATTTCAATAGGGCAACTAGGTTTCCTCATTAGAATATGGATGAAAACAAAAAACATGTTCACTATCATTATCGTGACGGAACAATTGTCAAAAATCGTGCATATTAAATACAAAAGTTGGTGGATGATTGAGAAGCCAATCTCTAAAATTGTCCCGAACTAGATACCAGCAATTATGTAGCAATTGTTTTATAGACTTCTCAAATTGTTCAACTTCCGTAATAATTTGTTGGAAGTTACGTTCCGGTACTCTCTTAGATCTCAAATACAAGAAAAGATTCTTTTTTTAAGTTCATTGAGTAGTTAATGTATCTGGTCTACATTGTTAAATAATTACATTAGTTATTCAATGAACCTAAAAAATAATTTTTTTTCTTATATTTGAGACCGGATGGAGTACAAAATAAGATTGGATTGTACTATTTCTTAACAAAAATTATCCGATCGAGAGTTACAATTCGACAAATGTAATAGATTTTTGAGTTGTGAGAGGAACTTTATAAAAAATTGAAAAATGTTAACCGGTGCCTCGGGACACTGGTTAAGGAATTAGAAAAGAAATTTTTTTCTTAAAAATTGTGTATTCTGTGATGTAATTGTCATTGAATAGATATATGTTGGTATAGTTTGTCAATAAAAAATTACTATTAGCAGACACATTAGGTGAGGTTGTGAGAGATTTACAAAATCATAAGATTTATTTACTCAGCAAAATAATAAAATGAAATAATTACATAAAAAAAAATGATAAGATAAGATAAGAACACTTTTAAAAAATATAGGCTTTGGCAAAAAATAGTGGATAGTTAGTAAATTAGCTTAATAGCGGATAGATTTATAGATGATAGCAAATTATCTAACTAATAGTTGATAGAGGATAAACCAACCAATTGAATTTGTAGTAGTAGTAAAATTGGTTGTCGAACTAACGATCAATATGAAATGATATAAAAAAAATATTTTTAATTGATATTTAATATTTTCAGTAAGACCCCCCTAGGTTTAAATTCAGTAGAAAAAATTATAAGCTCAACATCTACCTTAAATAACTTATAAAAAATACTTTAACCTAATAAAAGAAAACTTATTTGACTTAGCAGAGAACAAAACCATTACAGTGGCTTCTTTGTTCTCTCTAGGGCTGGAGCAGGGTGGGGAGGGGTGAAGTTGGAGGCGTATGTTGTGGGTGTGTGAGGAGGCGTTGCTAGAGGAGTGTAGGGCGTTACTTTTTGATATCTCTTTGGTTCCTAATGTTTCAGATAGTTGGGAGTGGCTTCCTGATACTGCAGAGGGGTACTCTGTGAGAGTTGCCTATGATTTGTTAACAAACGGTGAAGATTCTCAGATGAGATTACCTTTTGAGTTGGTGTGGCATCCTCAGGTTCCTTTGAAGGTCTCAATTTTTATGTGGTGGCTTATTCGGGATCGATTACCAACGAAAGCTAACCTGGCTATTTGTGGTGTTATTCCCGCGGGTGATATCTTTTGTGTTTCTGGGTGCGGTCACGTGGAGACAGCCGAACATTTATTTTTATCTTGTACTACGTTTGCATCTTTATGGCAGCAGGTGCGCGATTGGATTGGTTTTGTTGGAGTGGACTCTAATATCATTGCAGATCATCTGGTGCAGTTTACTCATTTGACAGGTGTTGGTAAAGCTAAAACTTCGTTCATGCAGCTTATTTGGCTCTTGTGTTCTTGGGTAGTGTGGAATGAACGTAACAATCGATTGTTCAATAATTCTGTTACTTTAGTCCCTCAACTGTTAGATAAGGTTAAATTGTTATCTTTAAGGTGGCTGAAAGCTAAAAATGTCGTGTTTATTTATGGTACGCAGCGGTGATGGTCAAGCCCTTTAAATTGACTGGGCATTGGCTAACTTGTGTAATCTCTGTTTGTTGTGATTCTGAACTCTTGTAACTTTTAGTGGTATCCTAGGCACACCTTATGTTTGGGAATTACTGCTTGGTGTGATATATAATTTCATTTTGATTTCTTAAAAAAAAAAAAAACTTCAAAAAGCTTGTGTGGAAATATTGGTATCAAACATGCAAGTTTCAATCATATTAACTGATAACTTATCTCCTGCATGTTCAAAATTTTGTCTAACGATACAAAGCCATAAATTACTTTTTGAAATAAATAAATGAAAATGGGACATCGCATTGAACCAGTTCATTCAAGTTGTAGACTTTTTTGGAGCAGAAATAAAAACATCGTTAAATATAGGGTCATGTTATCTTGTGTCCTAAGGGCACATGTTAAGCAACCTAAAAATAAAAATATTCTCTTAAAATTTGTGCGTTCAATTAATTAAAAGTTAAAAAATTGAATTCAATACACAAGTTCCAACAAAAAATTTCTACATTTGACACATTAATTTGTTAACATTTCCCTTAAATATATGATTTATCCCCCCGTTTACGCGCCCCCTCTTATTTCAAAAAGGTTTAATTGCACTTTCCCCCATCTTTAGCGAATTGTGCAATTTTGCACCCTTTTTTTTGAGCGATTTTGCACCCCATCTTTTTGCCCCATTTCTGGTTAGATGGACCTTCTTGTGTTTAATTGCACTTTTGTCCCCCTATCTTTTTGTCAATTGTGCGGTTTTGCATTCCCTCTTCTTCTTTTTTTGAGCGATTTTGCACCTCATCGTTTGCCCCCTTTCTCCTCTTTTAATGATGATTTTGACAAAACAAAATTGACAAAAGATGGGGGTGTAAAATCGCTCAAAAAAAAGAGAGGGTGCAAAATCGCACAATTAGCAAAAGATATGGGAAAAAAGTGCAATTAAGCCTTTCAAAAATTGACTATGATCGGATGTTTTTTATTCACTAATTTTAGAATCAGAACCATTTTTATATATAATTTGATCCCCCCTCCCAAGAAAGCATACAATCGATCAAGGGAAGATATTTGATGAGTAGCTAATGAAGGCAAATCCTAACGATATTATATTTCTGCGGTTGTTTTCCTTTTTAATTGCATAAATCAATTCATGTATAAACAACCATATTTCCATACTTACAACAATTTTAATTGTTGAAAGGCACGAATACGGAATATCACATGAGTCACCGCGGATAAGATAACTTTGAATATTTATTTTTGATACCACTATAAAATCAACTTATCATCAAAGACAAAGACAAATAAAAATGCAACTGAAACATCTTCTAAGACCGTGCATGATACAATGGTAAAATAGTAACAACCGTGGAAAAATTGACACAACTTAAGGAGGAAGAAAACATCTTAAAGAAGGAAGAGATGAAGTTTAAGGCAGTGAAGTTCATCATGTGAGACATGCCCATGAAAAATGAGAGAGTTAATGCAAAGTTCACAAAAAATTCTAAAATACGCTCAAAGAAAAGCATATGTTTATTAGTCAAGATGAGATGTCAAAACCGGATTTTTTTTCCCTCCAACATAAGATTTCAAGGCACATTTCAACAATTAGAAGATCCAAACAAATTGATTAAGAGGGAAAAGTATATTAATTTATTTTTTTTGTAAACTGAAGAGTACATTATGATTAAAATATAGTAGTATAGGACATGCCAATATTATAATATTGACAGTGGAATAGAATAGTACCTACCCAACATTCTCAGACACCTTAGGATTGTGGATAGTTAAAACTTTCTTGAGCAACAGTCCAATCCATAACGTGATTTTATTCTACTGATAGATTCTGTATCAAAAGACCATGTAGTGGAATTTCCTATGCCAAATAATGCTTCCTTGTGTGGTCCAATTCCCAGGTGTGACTATTCCCTATTGCCTGCTAATTACTGTTCACTTTTGTCGTCATGTGACTATATTATTACCATCTTGATTTAGATGTGTTAGCGCTAAAGAATATAGAGAACTGAAAAGCCAGTCAAATAATTTCCCCAATAAATCACCTACATGTATTTTTTAATAATAATAAAGTAAATGTAAATTCTTAAATATCTTAAAGTTTGGATGGATATTGATACCTTGCGAAGTTTTTTAATAAGGATTATGTTAATTTGTACTCTAAGGCACAAGTTAAAAAACTAAAAATGAAATTGAAACATAAATTTTGTTTTGTAAAGATAAGATTTTATATTTCTAAAATATGGAATGCACAATTTTCAATAAAATATTTTTATCTTTTGTTTATTAACTTATACTTTAAAGACATAATTTAGCATTTTTCTTTTAAGAATAATAGAATAAATGAAAATTCCTAAATATCTTAAGAGTTTTTGTCACAAAGTGGTAAATACCACATATAACTAACACACAATTGTGAGGTTTTGAATTTGTACCAGAGTGAAAATTTGGCTGATAAGCAATATCGGTATTTGCAGTTGAATTAAGTCTTCCATCTTTGTATTAACACAGGTTAAAATAAACACATATTCTAAAAAATAAAACAAAAAACTAAAGTAGAGGACCAGTTTTCCCTCTTTTGTACCAAAAAATAGAAGGGCCATTTTTCTATTGCTATAATAGTGCATTACATTGCTATTGTATGTGTATAAACTAAAACGTTTATTTGACTAAAATAGAGCTAGTGGCGAATCACCCTAAGGTCATACAATCATCCTTTTATTTTTTATTTTTTATGGGAAGTCCCGACATTTAAAGGATATGCAAAGAAATTATATGATTTATGAATTATTTTTCCTTGATCTATAACCCAATGTTATTGTCAATTAGTAGAATTATGATTAATGGAGACTCACATCACAATCCTTATCTTTTCTTCATGCATCATTATAATTCTTGTTCAATCACCATGAACGATAGCATCAATTAGCATGTGTACTTTTTCATCTCATGGTATAATATTTTTTGGATTACTATAATAATCATCATCATCTACGTGCACAAGTACATGAGATATTCCAACAAATCAATTCAATGTTATCATCTACTGATTCATAACTCTCAACAACCTCTAGCTACCATATCAACTAATTCAAAGCATTTGATACAAATCGAATGAGACACATTTTAAGCTCACTATGTGCATCATAGTCTTTAATAGATATTCCATTTTTCTGTTTTTTTTAATCAAAAAGTTATATTTGCTTAAAAAAGAGAGTCAATCATAAACTGATTGTAATCATCCAATATTTATCAACAAATGAGATCATACATAACTGCAATGACATCTCAAAATATATTATCCATTTCCCATGAGGAAGGAATAGTAAGTCATTAATTAATGCCCTAAACCTAGCAAGGAAAAAGACAAGAGAAGGGCATCAAAGTATTTTCATATAGAGACATGAAATGTTCCAAACAAAAAAGTGAGTGTCTATTAATAATCAAATATAAACTCAATCAAAATGGAGAGTGAGAATGTGAGATCTTTGTCTGTACATTTGTTAAGGGTGCATTGTTGTCAGCTTTTGATGGGTAGAGTTGGGTTGGTTTTGATGCTTAGGTCCCCCTCCTAATTCCTAAGGTAGCTTTATTTCCCCCTCTCTAATTACGGGTGCATCTACATGCTCCCCCTTTAACGTGGGCATTGGATTTCTTTCATGTTTGCCAATTTGGAATCTCTTGCCCACTATTATGTGGGGTCCATGAGTGAGTAGTGGGTATGGGTAGGCACAAGGAAGGTCCCACCTCCATCTCTTCTTTCTTAGACCATCTTCTACTTAGAGTTCTTAAACATTAAAAATGGGTATATAATAAGTACCTCTATTATGCAAAAAAAAATAAAAATCGAGATCTTATAAGATCTGAAATCTCACTTAAGACCATCAATTTTAAATAAGATTTACACTTTTGTAACATTATAAAATTGAAATGTAATGATATAATGTTATTAATAGTTGATTAGTGAGTCTCATCTAAGAAATTTGTTTGAGATGTTAAATTTGAGAGATTGATTGCTTATTAGGTATTACTATTAAAAAATTATAAATGAGTGATGTGTACACGTATGATCCATTTAAGTATCAAAAAACGAGTGTTTCCATTATAGATGCTCATAGCAAGAACAATTTTAATCTATGTGTGAGGTGAAGAAATTATAATGTATCGACATTATAAAGATATATCTTTGGTATTTTGTTAGCAATTTTATGAATTAATTTATAGAAAAAAATACTCATTTACTAAATTCATTGCTATAAATATATTTGTAATTTTGATACAAATACCATAGTATTGCTATTATGAATTCTTTGTTAATTTTCTTACTCAATTTTTCTTTTTATTTTTGATATATTTAAATATTATTGTAAAAATGTCTAATACATTTAAGAATCAAAATGATTGTTTACCCTTTCTTCTTATGCATCCAAATTTAAAATCTTAAATGACTCGATTGTCACACCCTAGACAAATATATTTTGTCTTGTGTCTGTCCATATATATATTTTCATTCACCATGTATTCTATAGTTTCCCATGTTTGTTGTTATTTCACATAATAACAAACTATCCAATCACTTTCTACAGCCACCGACTGTCGTGAAATAATGATTTCAAACCTAAACTTGAGTGATCGATTAACTAAGAATATATGGTTTCTTACTTTCTTATGCAAACTTTCAAATGTATCTCCTGTTGTTGATGTAATCAATTTTTTTAAGTATATATGAAATGATTGAGTAAAAACGTAATTCCTCGACATTTTCACTAAAACTAATCAACTTTGAATATTTTCAACAGGGGCCAAACGAATATTTTCAACTCTAACTATGAAACGAATCGCATGTTTGTTGTTATCATATAATTTTTTTTAAGGGTTAAATAAATAAATGGTCCCATTAAATATACCAACATTTGATTTTAGTTCCTATAAAAATTTCTTAGGTTTTTGGTACCTCCAAAATTTTTCATTTATGAAATTAGTCCCTATTTTTTAGTCAATTTATGTCTGACCTTCATATTTTTTAATGAAGTTTTCTAAAACTGGGTAGAAAATCATGACAATATTTTCCAAAAAAAAAATTGAATTTTTTAACATAACATGAATTTATTATGAATTATTTAGTATTAAAAATATATAAATCATATTTAATTCATATTTTGTTAAAAAATTCTAATCTTTTTTGGGACATATTGTCATAATATTCTACCCTTTTTTGAAAAATATGAAGGTTAGACATGAGTTGAATAAAAAGTAGGATTAATTTCATAGATGAAAAAATTTAGAGGGACCAAAAACCTAAGTAATATTTTAGAGGGACTAAAATCAAATATTGGTATATTTAGAGGACTATTTACTTATTTAACCCTTTTTTAATGATTATACATTGTAATATTATAAATAAAAAATTATAGAAACATTTCAATCCTATTGTGTTTGCTGACACTAGTTTAACAAAGTAGATAATAGACATTTCTTCAAAAGAACATATATTAAATAATAGACAAATAATAATAAACTATTTTTCTATACTCTATCAATTAGCTGCACAATACATCATAAGATATAGACTTAAATATTTAAGCTATTTCAAATGCATCTCTCATAAATTTGGGGTGTGATTGACTACACTTTAAAAAAAAATCTATATTACTATATATTTTTTTTTTACTAATTATTTTATATTTAATTAATCTCATAATTTGCGTTAATTATCCTATGATCTGTTGATTTTTTCCCCTCCTACTTGTGCAGTATCTATGTGATTTGTTTGGTCAAAAAATGGTATGTGGTTAGCTTAAATAATTGCACCTTGTACCCTACACTTATTTCTTATTATAATGATTGTACACTCTTAATAATTAAAATAGAAAAGACAATGGTAGTATTATAACTGTAGAAGTATTTTACTAACTAAAATGATCAAGGTTTAAAATAGTAGAATATTGAACTGCAGAAGAATAATGATGGGGAGTTCAAAGAAATAGAAGATTCTTTGGAGGGTCTTGTTAACCGATGTCCCCAGAGCACTGGTTAAGAAATCTATTAATAGAATTTTTTATCTTCGAAATATAAACTGTCACTTTTTATTAAGTAATAATTACATTACTTTTTAATAAAAACTTACTTCATTTGATGCTTAATCAATGCCCCAAAGACACCGGTTAACATTCTCCTCTAATACTACAACATCCATATGTTCCTCGTTGTGTTTTGCTTTATCTTTCTATTTGTTCCTTTTCCTTAGAAGCTGAGCTGCCAACACATGGATATGCACTTCAAGGTCCCGTTTGAATGTTTGTAGTCACGGTAAAAACAAATTCACCTTCATTTTTTTTGTTCTAACACACTGATGATGATATCTCTTTAACTTATGATTCAGTCACCAATTGTTAATGTAATATGAAGAGAGATAAAGATAAAATAAGATGTTGAAAGAGTTAAAAAAATTGAAATGTCTAAGTATCATTGGTTGTCCACCAAATATCATCCATAATAATAAGAGTTTTTTTTATATTATTTGAACACCACAAAATCTCAAACACTCACTTAACGTATCATTTTCTCTTCATATCATGTCATGAACAATTCAGATAACTATCTCTGTTTATCTTTCATGATGTAAGTGAAAGTGTATATGCATGGTGTACATGAAACATTTTTCTAATAATAATCAGATGAATAATTCATTCAATGGAAGGAATGTTTACGAATTGATAACGTAACTAACTCAACATATGCTTTTTCTTTCTTGAACCACTCAACATTCATCTCCATATATTTAGCAGCTTTACCTCTCTGTTGAGTCTCCTTCCCACATTTTTGTTAGTAATAATAATATCTAGTCATAATTTTTTTTCTTTTCTTCTACATTTGCGATTTTAGTTATGTTAACAAAGATAGCTAATTTAGATGGATAAATAGTTAATTATATCTACGATCAAAATTGTGGCTAACTCAGCCACATGTTTAACAACAATTTTACAATTTTAACATGATTTAAATTAATTATATGTTTAACATAATTAATCATAATTTTGAATATAATTCATCAAGTGTCCCATGTATAGAGAAAATAGGTGTCTGTAAAACATTTTAGGTTTTTATTTTTATCTTAATAATTTATTCTTCGATCGAAGGTAAATAAAGTTTGATCAAGTATTATTCCGTTCATACCATGTACTTGAGGTTATTTTTATTTTATATTTAATTTAGATTCAATTTCTCTCAAAAGATTCAATAAGAGTAATTAAGAAAAAAAGTGCAAGAATAAGAGTAATTAATTTACCCAAAACCACCCCTTCAATAAAGGAAATAGATGAAAAAACTTAGAGAGAAAAAACTAGGGTCAACTTGTTAGAGAAGAACAAACTATTTTTATATGAAATGAATTAGATTTGAAGATTACAATCAAAATGAATAATTAATATTAGTTAGCTTTGAAGATTTCTTTTTATAAAATAGTAGAGATTATTATTATCGTTAAAGATCATGCTAGAGCATTTGTTAAGGAAGATATAAAAAAAATTATGTGTTGAAAATCAAAGTTAGAATTTTTTTTTTTAAATATAATTACTATTTATGGATTCATTAAATGTGATAAGGTCATAAAAAATTGAAAGTAAAAAAATTATTGTTTTCAATAAAATATTTCTATCTTTTACTTCTCTAAGGACAAAGGTCAGCATGAGGCTAATATAAAATATAAAATATAATAATTTATGTTGATCATGTTATAACCGATCTTTGGCTTCAATTTCTTAGTCCCTCACTCTCCTATATTTGAAACCCTTGAAGCTAGTGACCAACTGCTCTTTGTTGTCTGTATACTCTTGAAGGATTCTCTTTTGGTTAGCAAAAATGTTATCTAACTATGAGAAAATGGTTGTTGTCATCCCTCCAACCACTAATCAATGGCCACAGGTTCATCTTTCTCTCTCTCTCTCTCTCTCTCTCTCTCTAGCTATCTCCATGCACAATTATTTACACAAATTGCATGAGCAGTCCAATTAATTTTGTAGCTTAGCTTTTGGATTAGAATATCAACATATTAATTATTTTTCTCATACATTACATTACATTACATACCCTAGCTAGAACTGAAACACAAACCTTATTAAACTATATAATATTTTCTTTTTCTTGTATCAATGAATTATTAACTCTTTCTTTTATTATCATTTTAGAATCAAATAGATGATGTTAAGATAATGGAAAAACAAGGTCAAGAATTTCAGCAGCAGCAGCAGCAACAACAACAGCAAGCTCTCAAGTGTCCACGTTGTGACTCATCAAACACAAAGTTTTGTTACTACAACAACTACAGTTTGTCACAACCAAGACATTTCTGCAAAGCTTGCAAACGTTATTGGACAAGAGGTGGTACTCTTAGGAATGTTCCTGTTGGTGGTGGCTATAGAAGAAACAACTCAAACAAACGTAGTAGCAATACTACTCTCATCAAAAGACCCTCCACCATTGATACTACTTCTCCTTCTTCAACTCCTAGTTCCACACCAAACACCACTTCTTCCAATTCAACCTTAAATCATAATATTAGTCCTATGTTTTATGGTTTATCATGTAGTAACTCTTGTGATGTGAATCTACCATTCTCAAGGTTCAATATCTCTAGACTCTCAACAAGTTCAGGTTATGATTTTCAGCCTCAGATGAATACCATTGGATTAGGTTTTTCATCCGGGTTTACGTCCAGTGAAGCCAATGATCATAATGGTTATACAAATGGATTTACTTCAAGATATGATTCAATCTTTAGCTCTTCTTCTGCACCAAGTAATGCATCAGTTATGCCTTCTCTCTTGAGTTCTGCTCTGCTGCAACATAAATTCATCAATGATGGTAGCAACAATTTTCAGGGCTTGGAATTCAACAATTTGGGGAATGGAAGTGAGAAAGGAATGAAGAAAGATGAAGGAGAGATGGAGCATGTGGGTGGTTTGTATGATCCAGCTGCTTCTTCACTTTATTGGAATACATCATCATCATCAGCTATTGGTGTTTGGAACGATCAAGCTTCTAATATTGGTTCATCAGTTACTTCTTTGATCTAGAATGAATAATAAATTCAATCCTTAGTTCAAGTTTAAGGTCATCTTTAATTTGGTACCTTTGTTTAGCTTTACTTATTAGGCTTCTCTGTCTTATTACTATTACTACTTTTTGTTTTTGTTTTGTTTTGTATTTTTGGGTTGGGTTTACTTAAATTTACCTTTATTGAAAAAAGAAAAAGAAGAAAGAAAAAAAGAGAGAGGTTACTTGTTTGAAAAATGGGAAAGTTAAAGGTGAGAGAGGAGAGTACTTTAGATCAGAAAGATCCTATATCAGCTGCATCCTGCAAACTTCAGCTAGATTGATAGTTTTATGATCAATGTGTCAAAAGTTGGAGAATGAATATATTGCACTAGTGGAGTATAACTTGCATGTTAATTGGTTTTTCATTTTGTTGTGTGTAATTATCTGATTTGATGACATGATCCTTAGTTCTTTCCAATGTATTGTGATTAATTAGAAATAGGTAGGGTGGGGGGTTTAATAATCTAATTATTTGGTACATGATGTACGTCCTTGATGAAAGGAACTAACTTTAACTTTAGGATGATATGTGTTTTGGATAGGGGGGGAATGGTAATGTATTGGGGATAGTGGTATAGAAGAGAGGGGGGAAAGTTTATTTTAGTTAATTAATGTATGTGGGTTTTGGTTATTTTGTTGTTGATGTTCATCATTTCATCTATTGGAAATTAATCTTTCTATTTAAGAAGGTGATGCATATCTTATCATCGAAGAATTCTGAGTAATTTATTCATTATCTAATAAAAACTAGGCACATGAATGAATTCGCAAGTGGTATCCGAGTTAATTTTTTACTTCGCTTGTAAACTTACTTATGTGTATAATTATCATTGGAAATTAGGGATGATAATGGATACTCATTGAGCAGGGTACCATAGCGGTGATCTCCATTCCCGCGTTTTAAAAAAATCCTCATACCTAGGCCCATACCCTCATGGGCAACAAGTTTGGTGCCCGTCCCCATACCCTATGGGTATCTAAGTGCCCGTACCGACACCCATTACCCGCACTTTAACAACAAGAAGATAATAAATAACAAAATATATCACAACATAATTAAAATATGATATGAACTTATAAATCAACATATAAAATATTACGCATCATATTATTTGGTCAAATAAAAAACATCTAAAATATAAAAAACAAGTGCATATTACAATAAATATCAAAGACTTGAGATTAATTAACTAACTTTAATATAAATAAAATTATTCGCATGGTTTATATAATGTGCGGGCATGGGGCGGGGTGGGCACTAGAGTGCCCGCATCCGCATCCATACCCGTTCAAATTTGTGGGTAATTACCCGTGCCCAGGCCCATACCCAGTAATGCGAGTATTTACCTGTCCATCGTGGGTATTTTTTGCGGGTACTCAATAGGCTTGGGTCCAATTGTCATCCCTATTGGAAGTTGATAAATTACCGCAATTCTTAAAGATGATATGCATAAAATCATTCTACAAACTACCATGTGCAAAATCAATGAGCATGTTCAAATAGTACCTTCTTCTTTTTTATCATATGTTCAAATAGTACCTTTTTTTTTATCATATGTTCAAACAGTACTTTTTTTTACCATATGTTCAAATAGTACTATATAGTGGTAGTATGTATAGAACTTTAAGATGGCTTAGGGAATCCGACTAGCATCACTTACGCAAACAGAGCAAGATTTAGGGTCATCAGGGTCGGTCTAATAAATTTTGAAGCCTAAAATCTTAACTTAGACCGCCTACATTACAAGGGAACATTTTGTCGGTATTTCAATTAATGTATCTAAAACAAATCTTAATTAAAATAATCAACGCTACAACAACAAAATCATAAACTTTTTGTTATCAGTATCCAATTGTTATACTCGTGTAACACTTAGTAATGTAATGAGTATGAATCCTCTAACTTTAGGCGAGAAAATCACCTGATTTTTTCTTATATCTTTAACTCTCAATTTTTATCTAATATGTTCCCTCCATATTTTTTTAAACTTTCTATTTGTTTTAAGCCATAATTTAACGCTTAGGAAGTATTACACTGCTCAATTTTTTTTATCCGATACATATGTTATAAAATTGGCTGTTAGATAATATTTTATATCATATAAGTGATCCCTTTAAAATTTGAAGTCTAAACTCATTGGCAAGTCTTAGTTACCCAAAAGAAGATATAAGAGGATATGGTGACTCTTTATTACCTTTTCTTTTTAATATAATCCTATAGTTAGTTTGGTTAATTGAGAAATTATGGCAACAACCACAAAACTAGGTAATATGCATATTGATCCAAAACTTTGGTACACTCGTAAACTAATTATAGGGTTGTTCAAATATTGAACGAATGAGTCTTACTCTAGTCACTCCAATGAATTACAAGTGAAGATCTTACTTACGATTACTCTTTAGACATCTAGTAAAGGTTGAATGGTAATTAACTATCATTCGACATGCTTTTTAAATTGGTTGAGCCGATTTAAAAAGTGTCTTGATCGATTTAATAAGTGATGAGCGACAGTTAGTTAATGTTCGGTAAGTGCTTGGGAGCCATTGTTAGATGTTTAAAGAGCAATAGTCAATCCCACCACTCACACCGAATAAGATGTGGAAGTTTTGTCGAGAAAAAAAATGGTGGAAGTATACAAGTTTTAGGTCCAGCACTACCTGATGTAACCAGCTAGCATGACTGAAATTTATATATATCTTTAGCACTCCTCAATACCATCATTCGATTCAATATATAAAAATTATGGGACCAATAACTTCTTCAAGTTGTTTTCAAGTTTCAACCAACATAATCAAACATAATAATACAAGAATGATAATATATTGTATTTTATTGCCATGAATACGATAGTATAAATAAATTAATACTATTTTCCACAACGTAATCCTCCCACCAAATTCATTGAACAATATATTATTTTAGATCATTTTAGATCAGCAAGACCCTCTACCAAAATCATTCGCAATGGATGCCAAATAAAAATGACAACTATAGTGACAAATCAGCCATGGGCAGTTGTATAGCATGATGAGTGCGCACACACACATATATATATATCGTCACAATTCACAAACACTAACCTTTTTCTTAGGAAGACAACGACATCAAAGACATAATATGCGTGAGTGAAGGCTTAAATTTGTTGTTGATATGATATCGTCAAACTTCAAAACTTTAGTCACAAGGAAGATCCCAACCAACAATAAAACTAAAACAGGAGAATGTTTAAAAATGTTTTGTTGGAACAACCGAGTCAAAACAAGGTTGAAATGTGTGTGGGATATATAGTGATGTTGTTGTGGGCCACTTAGTTTGATCTCCGTCCAGAACAGGTAGCATTCTACAAAGAAAATAAATATACTTAATAATTCTAACTTCAAAGGATGAAAATAGAAATCCTTTTCCTGTATTCATAAAATACATAATAATCCTATTACCATGTAGTTTGGGGATTTCTTTAATGAATGGTAAGAAATTAAAGAATGTAAGGTATTTGATTTATGGTGAAAAGTATGAGTTAAAAATTTCACGTTATTAGACGTTAGTGAATATTGACATCTAAAAAAAAGTGAGAGAACCTACGTACATAATTCTTTTAGATTTTTGGTAGAAAAATGTAATGTTAAATTCTATGCGAGTGCAATTGGTCCAATGTAATACTTATTTACAAATCAAATCAAATCAATTAATTTATAAGTATTTTTAACCTTTGAATTAATACTTATTTCATATTTTTGGGTGATATATTAATTTCTTGAAGTGAATTGAGAGTAAGATGCAATAAAATGGTTATATCTCTCAACAAATACTTTATCATGCATATGTACATGAAATCGAACCCCTAGCTATCAAATATTTAAGGAACGCGGTTATCTATCAATTGCGTTTTTTTTAAGGGATGTATCAATTGCGTTATTTGGCACTCTTCGTTTCTTAAAATAATTAGAGGGCTTTATTATTAAATTTTTTGGAGTATAAGTGCTTGCATATCTAAAATGAATATACATTTTTTGTGTTAACCTCCAATTCTGATTCTCAGAGGAAAAGAGGAAAGAGTTTTGATAATCCAAAGTTTACCTTGAAGGTAAGTAAAGTCTAATTAAGAATCTACCTAGAAATCGAACTTAGATTTTTCTAAATAATTCATCATTGATGAAATTTATTAATCAACTGTATCCAATTGCTTGATTATCTAAATACAAGATAGAATTGTATTTATTTTTAAAATGCAGAGTAACTTTATTCTTGTACACTACAATACTTATCTCATATTTAAAAATTCCTATAAAATTAAATCTAATTATTCCAAATTAAGTAATGATATTTGTACAATTATTTCATGACAACTTTTAGAATAACATTTTTCTTTTGGGACAAAAGCAATAGAAAAAGAATAAAAACACAGGGAGAATATCAGAAATAGTTGCCCACAAATTCTCCAAAAATAATTGTAGAAAGATCATTTCTCTTCCAAATTATACGTATCGATCCAGAATTATATAATACTTGCTCATCAATGTGAACGGCAAGATTATGAATCACCCAATATACAACATGGTCCATCAAGTAACACATGGGTGTAGATTCATACTAACTTGATATCACGAGGTCCACCACTACTTGTTCATGCTATGTTGTTAATGATACATTCTTATTGACAAACATGGCTACCTTGATATACAAGTGATGATCTTATTAATATCATTGTTGTTGTATCATCTACTTGACAAAGACTTACCTAAACAACACACCATCAACAAAGCTTTGGATAATCAGAACAAAGAAACCGCGCAAAACCAAATAAATATGTAATATCATAAACCAACAGCACATAAAATGGAGAAAACCTCCAAGTAGAGGAAATTGTTAGGCTTTGTTTGTAAGTTTGGAGGGGAGGGAAATAAAGGGTTATGTGGGCAGCTACTTGGATTGTCAATGGCTACAATGACGCTACGACGGCTGAAGCTTGTGCTATGTTTCTCGCTGTAAATTTGACGTATGGTTGCTGCTTTCGTTCGATCAATTTGAGATAGATTGTTAACACTGTTACCTTGCCGATAGAGAATGATAAAAAAACAAAATTCTCCTCCGTCATCTACTCCATTTGATCCTCAAACAAAGAAACAAAATGTATAAACCTCTTCTTGTGTGTGTCTCTCGGTGCCTAATCCATGAAACCCGTTCCCTGGACCTACAACTCCTCTAATGGAGGGTAATGTTGGTGATTTTATAGTGTTTGGGGTGAGTGACAGATATACCACCTTTGTGGTGAACTTAACTGCCTTCGCTATTGTCAATTTCGTGTTTGAGTTCCTGAATTTTGGCCATGACATCAAAAACATAACAACAACTATATCAAATTGATTGGTCTATATTCAACTTCGTTTGACTGGTACGAATATTAAGAAGCCGACTAGACGAACAATTACAATTATAATACCCTATGTTGATTACAGGGGATTTATTGAACAATTACTTTCAACAAGACAATTAGACAAATCAAAGGCAAAAATCAACTTTTAACAATTCAAATAAAATCCTTCAAAAAAAAAAAAAAATCAAATAAAAGGTATCAATCGCTGTCACCTTCAATCTCCACCCAATTGCCACCCATTTCCTTTAATCACATCGTCGCCCTCTTCCTCTCATCGTTTCACCACCACTGTCACAAACCAATTCATCACCGTCACAAACTCCTGTATACAGTACAAAATCATCACCGAAAAAAAATACTCATTTGCTCAATGATTTGTGAATTATGTAGCAAGATCCATAACTTATGAATCAAATTCAATTCAATCCATTGATGATGATGTAACTACTACTACAATAGGAATTAGAAATGAAACAGGCATCAGGAACCGAAATGTACAGATTCGATTGATAATCAAAATATAGAAAAACAATGATGATAACGATTTTTTTTTCTATTGAACAAATACTTATATTTTAATTTCAAATCTCAGTCTTTGGATTTTTCTTTTTACCACATGTCTTGCATCCAAGACTCTAGATTGACTAAATGAAGCATTATCTTAATGGAGCGTGCCTGAACTCGTCAAATATCCTTCCCAACCAACTACATTGTGGCCAACCTGCAGAACCGATCCGATATTCAGAACAAATTAACAAAGCCTTTTATTTTTGCTTTTTCTTTCTTTTGCAGTTATGTAAATGCTAAATGTAAACATGAACTAATTTATCTATCTCTGAGTTGTACCCAGTAACTGTATCTCTTCAGAGTTGCATAACAAAAGAGTGCTAAACTTAATTAAGCTATCATCAATTCCAATAGAAAATCAAACTGTAACAAATTTTAACATACTAAGTAGAAGCTGATAAAAGTCGCAAACCCAATAAGTTTTCCCTGTCAAATTATATCAATTAACATATATCGATTAAATCAAATTACAAAAGGACATGTTACCAATCTGAAGCTTATGTATCACAATACCATCATCACCATCAACATAAAATCAAAACTCTGTACAAAATACATTCATATTATCATAAAATATTAACACAAGAAAAAACATGATCAGTGTCAACACATGAAGCAGCTATTCAATATTAAGCATCAAGTGCTGCAAAGGGTTAAATGTCTATTAACCAATGCATACTCAGTTGTGAACAACACAAGAATAACCATCTAAAGATGATTCAGAAATGTAAATCAAATTCAGAATTTAACAATTGTCAAATTTGAGAAAAAAAGGTTTTGAATCAAGGAAGATCAACCAAATCAAAATATTGTGAAAAAAAAATCAGAATGTGATGTCAAAATAAGAATTAACAATTGCAGTATGTGAAAAACTCAAATTCAGAAGTTCAAGTGCAATCCAATTAACCTTGCAGACATAACATAAAATAAACATGCAATCAGGCATGATTCTAAATATGCATTGAAATAATGAGTAGATTACCTGATGTATATAGTTAAAGTGTATGATCTAGTCTTCAAAGGTTATGCGAGACAACATCTCCTTATGTTTTTCCGTGTCCCCTTCACATTTCAATTTGAATAACGGACATGCTTTTATAGTTAGAGAGAAAAGAGAGGAGCCTAATGGTAGATATTCAAAGTTAGCACAATTTTGTATCTTCAGTTTGTTTAGAGAGGTTAAACATTCAATTCCAATGTGCTCTAGTGAAATGAGCTTGGGAAGACCATTGAGATGAAGAGAGGTTAGTGATGTCATTGCAGAAAACACTCCCTGAGTACACAGTGCAAGTTTAGAACGATTCTTCAGTTTCAAATTTCGAAGAAATGGAAGACTGTTTTCATCAGATAAAATGATCAAGAGACCGCTGCAATCTTCTATGCAAAGATCTTCAAGCTTTGGAATAAAGCCAACTGAAAATGTGTGAGAGAATCACAACAACTTTTTAAGCATAATCTCTTTAGGACGGAATAGCACTGAGACTCTTCAATCAACATTTCAGGATGAAATAGTTGTAATTTCCTGCACTCAGAGATTTCAAGAGATTTAAGTGTCGTTGATAAGCCATCCATATGTATGCTAACCAAAGATGAGCAGTTACTTATTGACATGGTTTGAAGTTGTTTGTTTTCTTTCATCATTTCCTCGGATAAGGAAACAAATGTTTTGCAACCAGTCATCTCTAACTCTCTTAATCTTGGAACCTTTGGCATTGAATCACTTAGAATTGGACAGGAAATGATCACTAACTTAGCCAAGGAAGGAAGGATTTCGGGTAACTTGCCGGTCAGCTTAGGACATCCCTCTATGTAAAGCTCTTGAAGCAAAGTGAACCCCTCACTTCCACTTTGGTTACCGGTTGACCATTCTTCCCAATTGGGCATGTCCTTAAACTTTATGATTCTCAAGGAATTAAATGCTTTATTTCCATTCCCATAAAATTCTAGACCCACCTTTTGCAACCTTGTAATCTTTGTTATATGAAGTTCTCTCAGATAAGGCAATTGCCCAAGTGATGGCAATGACATGCAACTTTCACACCGATCAAGATTTAGGAACACCATTGCAGAAATTGACGAGCTCCCTAACCAACTTTCATATTCGGATGTGGCTCTAGCAGGTTGAGAACAATATTTTCACTCTCTTGATTGTGTGTTGGAGTTGTCCATCTGAGTTCTACCTTGTGAAGATATTTTTTAGACTTCAACCCAACATTGGAGGCTTCTTCTCCAGAAATAACATTTTCCAAGTTCACAATCGAAAGTGATCCATGAAGTTCCAATAAGTCCCCCAACTCACTAACATTTGATCCCCCATCATCGCCAACGACAAAATGAGGCAACAATTGAAGAGACTTCAATTTGCCAAGATTGGTAGGCATCTTTTCCACACCACTGCCCTAATATCTAACTATCGTAAGTTGACTAACTTGGATGTGTTTGATGGTAACAAGGTAAGTTTGGTACAACCCGCCAACAATAGTGTTTCCAAGTTATACAAAGAGACGATAGAATCAGGTAGAGAGAGAATTGGAGTCTCAGAAAAATCAAAATACCGCAAATGCATTAGATCACCAATTGAATTGGGCAATAGGTCAATTGGATATCGAGCCAAAGAAAAGACACGCAGGTGCTTTGGTTTTGATAATAGTTTTTTAACTGCACTGGTAATTATAGACTCCAAATCATCAACTGGTGAGAATTTAAAAGGTAGGAAGGTCATCAATTGCTCACAATGAGAGTAGATCTCAAACTGTTCAAAGTTATCATAAATCCCTTGTAAATATGATACATAACGCACACTACCCTCTGTGAATGAGCTTGGATTACTATCATCCAACTTGTAACAGAACTCACCTGCAACACATTGTGCTAATTCATGCATAAGATTGTGCATTGAATAATAATCTGACGTGTGGTGAAAGAATGTCTTTGACACCAACTCTTCAAAACACTCTTCTCCTATGTCTTCCATTCTCTTTCCCGTTGTTGACTGTGGCGAGAGACCTTCGGCCATCCATAAATATATCAAGTTCCATATGACCTCTAGGGAATATGGTACAATATGAAAAGCATCGTTTTAGATATGAAGGCAGGTGCGTGTAGCTTGAAATTAACGCAGAAAATATGTTAATCTTGCCTCTTGATAAATCCCACAATGTACTGTTACATACATTTTCCGACTCCTCATTGTCCTCTTTTGAACGTAAGAGACTTCCTAATGTAACTGCAGCTAGGGGCAAACCACCACACCTTTGGACTATTTTCTGACCGATTTCTGTCAAAACATGACTTTGTTCATTTGAATTTTGTTTGAATGCATGACTTGAGAACACTTTCCGTGTAGCTTCGTCAGATAGAAATGGGAGAGAGTTAGATAGATCAGCACGGGTTGATGTTGCAACCCTTTTACTACGTGTGGTGACAATTATTCTACTTCCACGATTTGCCAATACAAAAGGCCTTTGAAAGATATCCCAATCAAGATAACTTTCATTCTCAAATCCATCCAAAACAAGTATAAACCTTTTCCTTTCCAATATGTCTTTGAGCTGAATTTGCAGACCATTAAAGTCATTAACATTAGATTGACACAAATTGAATGACTCTAGAACTTCTTTGGTTATTTCATGTATGTTCAATTTTTTTGAAACAGATACCCATGATCTTGATTGAAAATGGTTCATCACTCGTGCATCATTGTACAAGATCTGAGCCAGAGTGGTCTTGCCAACCCCTTCCATCCCAACAATAGCAACGACAGGCACTTCCACTTTATTGGAGTTGTCGGATAATAAAAAATCAGTAATCTTCACTTTACCATCATTTCTACCATACACTCGATGTTCATCTACCAAAGAAGTTGTTGCTGAAGCAACAGAGTGTAATTTACCTACACCGCCTTCCTTAAGACCGAGAATATCTTTGAACTCTACTAAGGATCTCAACCTCTCAACGATGCCTTCAACTTTAGATTGTAGTCGTTCTGAAAATGGATTGAGAGACAAAGCATAATCACTTGTATAATGCCTTGCTTTGGTGACAATTTCATCTAACAAGTCATCGGCATCGTAGGAAGAATTCTTTAGTTTATCAACCCACTCTTTCACACATGGATCATTAAATTGTTTCTCCTCGGCATCACTTAGCACAGTAGCAACGGAAAGCAAAAGTATTTTCAAGTTTTGGAGATCTCCCTCATTGATATGGTTGCCCTTGAAAATATCCTTAAGTTCTTTACCATATATCCTTTCCTGCGCAGTTGATACCAAGGAAAAGGCGAATGATCCAAGGGCTTCGGCCATTTTGTGCAAGAATGGTTTCAAACCTGCCAATATGATACATATTTAAAAACAAAACAAAAAATGGAAGCAACATTGAATGCAGCAACTTGCTCAAATTCATAGATTAAAGAGAAATCCAATGCTCACCCAGGTAAATAAGAAAAAGGAAGAAAAGATCAAGGTAAGTGCAAAATTGACCACGGTACCAAACCAAGAAACAGAGAACCCCATAAAAGAAAAACAAATACAACTACAGCAAACCAAACCCTACCATATGTTAATTTTATTTTAGATATTGCTTTCTTTTAGATTTTACTGTCACCAAGAGCTGCGAGTCAAGAACATAGAAACGCTATAAAAAACGTTTTACAAGATTAATAGAGATTAAATTCATAAAGATGAACACTATTAAAAGTGTTCTATTAGAAATGCTATCATCAATGATCAATCTTATATATACATGAAACTCTATATTCAATTGCCTATTATATGGTTGATATCATAGTAATGCTAAGTATCACAGACTTGTTTTATGCCAGATTAAAAATAAGGAAAAACAGAAGAGCTTGTTGGTACTTTAAGTTATGTAGTTTAAATGCAAAATTAATGCTAGATTATACAAGATGCTCAAATATATACCAGCAGTCCTAAATAAGTTCAAATATTAAGATAAATATCCTAATGCACGTGTAATAACAATAGGAATATGGAAATATAATCGAGAAGGTGAGAAGTGCAGACCTGCATAAAAAGTACAAGTTAATCGGAAATAAAGTTGACATTGGAATTTGAAGTGAGAGACGTGATTAAATTCAAAATATGATTTAGGTATTACAGAAACCAGTACTAGATATTAGTACAGGTTGAATAAATGTGTATGCATGATCAGGGGGAAATCTAACTTCTATAGTCTAAGCTCGATGATAAAAATCCAAACTAAAACTTCTTATAAGCTTATAGAGATTCTTACATGCAAACTTAAATATGAAATAATATATTGCCTCCAAACATTTTTCCGGTTTTAGGTAGGAGAGATTAACTAGAATTGCGCAATAACTAGTTTGTTACGTTAATGTGTATAATTATTTTTATAAAATTTTGATTTTAATTAAAAGTACAAGTATAGATGCTTAAAAAAATTATACTTATATATATTTTACACATTTATATTGTACTCCCTCCGTTCCTTTTTAAGTGTCTTTTTAGGGTGAATGTTTCGTTCCTATTTAACTGTCTTTTTGGTATTTTAAGGGTACGATTTGTCAATTATACCCTTTATCAATTACTTTTATCCTTTTCAATAAAATTAATAATGATATATGTTTG
>Ga0315915_1001738_pt1 | contig 26821 bp, 14 predicted proteins | sample MpolbnodulesMG_FD_207738 | JGI IMG/M metagenome (GOLD analysis project Ga0315915, IMG submission 207738) | Medicago polymorpha root nodule microbial communities from Los Angeles, California, United States - branched nodules | ecosystem: Host-associated > Plants > Roots > Nodule | place: USA...
AATGTGAAATCTCACCCCTTCTGTTTGAATGTTGCCTCTACGTGGGTAACATGCAGATAACCAGGATTAGCTGCTGATGTGAGTTGACTCTCTCGTGCGTCGTCTTAGGGTCGCTCTGATACGTAACGGGATGGGGATATTTGTTTGTTTTTCCACTGTTGCGTATTATTTTTGAATTATGTTGTTGGACCTCTTGAATTGAGAATTTCATTAATGTGGTTATGTTGAGGCCGTAGTGGCAAATTTTGTTGAATGATTAACGAACTAAATTTTCCGCTGCGATGTTTTGCTAAAGTGGTTTTAATAAATAGTAACTTCACTCTATTTATACATGAAATGTAGTGTGGCATTCCATTTTACGTTGAATACTCTGATTTAAGTGTATTATTTACATTGTTGGGAAAACGGGGTGTTACAGTTCTCGTGTATTAAATGTAATTATTGGGGTCATACATGTCAATCACCAAGAGCACAACCAACCAACTATATGCATGACACAACCAATATTTGTTTTTCAATATAACTCACTCTTCTCAACTCTTCATGTATTCAATATGACTCTTGCAGTCATGCATGTTATGTTGTAATGAATACTCACTCTGATCCTTTTTATAAGAAACAAAACCTCTAAAATCATCAAGAACAAGAAACATCTTAAAAATTTATTTAATATTCATATAAATTTAAATTGTTTCCATAAATATCCCCATATTAATTACTTTTCATTCCACCTATTTACTTACTCTTAACATTCGTTTTCATAAAAATAAGAACATAAATGAAATTTAACATCTAAGTAACACATTTAAAAATTGGTCAATTTCTTATAAAAAGGTTCTAAAAAAATCTGCACTCTTTGTTCTTATAAAAAGGTTCGGAAGGAGTATTGTAAATAAAAAATGATTGTAAGTTCTAATTCCCTTGTCAGAAAAAGAAAATAGTTCTAATCTCCTGTTACATTTATGAAAAGAACCACATTTTCTATTTATATTATATTGGTTTTAATTGAACTTATTTTATTTTTATTTTTATAATATCTACACTTCTCACGTATAGATTTTTTTTTTACTAAAATTCGTTGTTATTTTTAAATTCCTTAAATTATGGTGTAGATTTCAATTCAAATTTGAAAAATAATTGAATTGTTAAGAGTATAAAGACATATCTATAGCAACCGAATCATAATTAAAGAATTTAAAAGTGAAATTATTTTAAAGTAATTTAGGTACATTGAAAATAGGCTACACCAAGAAAAACCATGTTCACCTTTTATTAGTAGTATCTCTATCTATACCATATATAAAAAGAACACATGGTAAGTAGTTAGCTTTTTCACTTTCAATTATACCCTTAAACAAAAAAAAATCTATAAGAATGTTATATTGTTGGTGTCATTCAAAAACATCATAATTTAAAGGGTTAAATATATTTTTGGTTCATATAAAATCACAAGTTTTTAAAATTAGTCCTTATAAAATTTTGATTGTAATTTTAGTCCATCAAAATATTGTAGCTTGTAATAATAGTCCCTATTTTAAAAACTTTTTACAAAAATTGAGTACTTTTAGTCCTCTAAAATAGTCACTATAAAATGCAAATAGGGACTAAAAGTGAATAATTTTTTTGTAGGAACTAAGCTTAAAAGTTTGTAATTTTGTAGTGACTAAAAACATATTTAACACTAATTTAGATTATATTTGCTATATCACATGCGTCGTTGAAAAAGATGACTATATGTTGTTGCGAGGGTTTGTCTATCCTATGCAATATTGCATAGGTTAAGACACTAAAAATAGTAAGTTTTTACTGAAAGTAACAATTATTTATTATAAAAAGATGTTTTTAATATAAAGTGTACAAGTTCCAAAATTAATTTACTATTTTAATTTTTATAACATATACAAGTTTGCACGTGTTAGAAAATCTCTTGTTACAATATGAAAATGAAAAATATCTTTACCTTTATTTTATTCAAAATCAAAATAATTTTAATCAAAATTTGTATTTCACAAAAATTAATGTTTGTAATTTATACACATTAGCACAATAAAAAGCAGACAACACAAAGTGCTTGTCTGAATAAAATGATATAGAATTAATAAATTATTGAATAAATTTTGTAGCAAGTATTTTAATTCCTTAAATTATTGTATAGAGCTGAATTTAGATTTAAATTCGAAAAACAATTGAATTGGTAAGAATACAAAAGCTTATTATACCAACCGAATTATAATTAATAAATTTAAGAGTAAAATTGTTTGAGTACACAAGAAAAAAATACATATATACTTAGTGTTATATAAAAGATGTATCTATTCCATTTCAAATATATCATGCATCTCTTATATAATAAATAACAGATTTTCTTAAAACAATCGCAAAAAACTTTAATTCAATTTTGTTTTAGACAAATTATAAATTCCACCAACCATCACTTTTGAACTTAGATGATGAAAATCGTAAATATTAATTATTTATTAGATCATTTATTTATTTTAATCATTGTTTTTTTGTTTAACATACATGCATAAAGATAAGAAGACATTTATGCAAACTAAATGATGCTTTACTAATATTAAAATGAAATTACGATATTAGTCAAGAACAAACATCGAGTCTTGGGATGGAGAATGTTATGTCAATGCAAAACAAGAAAATGCAAGATAATCAAATCTTTCTAAATCAAACATGGTCTACAAATGTTATTGATGTGACTAATCAAAAAGTTCAATGAAATAGTAACTTCTATAAATGATGATTTTTTGTCTTATAAATATGTTTCATACTTGTACAATTTTTAGAATACACATTTCAATCAAATAAGTTATTATTACAATTTTTTTTCTTTTATCTTTCTGCTTTTCTTTACTTGTATGCATTTCAATTGAGTAGCTCACTAATCACTTAACGCCGTACTTAAACTCTTTGAAATAGTCAAAGAATAAAGTTCATTTTTTGGTGTGTAATTTCTTGAAGAGAAAGGAATCGCAATTAACAGTTATCGGTCGATAATTCAACTTTTAAGTTTGATAGTGCTCGTAGTATTTCAACATAGGATATGTTTTTGAGGGAAACATAGGATTATTTTTTTTTTTGAGAGAAACATAGGATTTCTTTAACATGTACAATATCACATATGTTAAAGCAACTAAAACTATCAACTTTTTATTGAAAACAATTATTTATTAAAAAATGATATATTTAATATAAAATGTATAAGTTTCAACTTTCAATATAAATTTACTATCTTAAACTTTTTGCACATGATAGAAAAATCTTTAAACATAAGTGATTAACTAAGCGATATATTCGTTCTAAAAAATCTCAGCAAAATTCGAAAGAATAAGAATATTAAAAAATGATGAAAAATAAAATATTTGGTGTAAAAAAAGTGATGGTGTTTAGAAAATGAAACGTGAAGTGCTCACATCATACAAGGTTTATTAACATCTGCTTCCGTAAAAATAATAACACCAATAGCAGTTGAAATTCAAGGCACATTGTCAGCACTGCTTATCAAATTACAAATGTCTGAACATTCCACCAAACTGCAAAGAAAAGTACATAGGAAGGTAAAGCATCAATTGACAGGACAAACTTGGTATTTTAAGTACTTTTTTTGGTGAATGTAACTTGTTAATTTAGGGACTTGGATTTCTTATAAGTAAAGTAAATAATCATGTAACCATAGTAGCAATCCACATCCTTAGATGAAAATCATATTCTAACCTTGAAATCAGCAAGTTAAAACATGAGTCCTATGCTATTAACCCAAATTACCTAACCCACTTGGATTGATTAATTGTGACAACTATGGTACAAATAAAATCCAAGAAATCAAAATAAGCAACTTTGCTACTTTTGTAAACTCAATTGTTTTTTTTCCAACTAAAAAAACAATTGTTTTAAATCAAAACTTATTTGAGATCACTTCTAATTCTTGAAAGAAACTAAGAATTCATTTGAGAGAGATATACACACAAAAACTTAATTATTTAAATATTAAATGATAAGAAAAAGTTTGCTACACTAATTTATCATATGTGACTGTGTATCTCTTTTTCTTCTAACTTAGGCCAAAAGACCTTTCACTTAGTAGATAAGGTCTCATATGTAGAAGAATGAAGTAGGATGGCTTCTTCTCCCACCATCCATGATTCTCAAAACTGCACCCTTTTTCTAATTCATTTCTCTGGACGTGAAAAAAAATTATTTTTTTGTTTGTTTATGTTCAGATTGACGAATTTCAAAAAAATGGCCCTCATGGTGTAATGAGTTTTAATTTTGTTTGCTGGTATACCATTTGGGAGTGCCTTCAAGATAGAGACACTATTTGATATGAATTGCTCTCCTTTAAATATAGTGATTTACATAAATAATTGTGGTGATTTTGTTGAGCTGGGAAGTAGGAGTTCTTTGTGGTGGAGAGACTAGGTGAAAACTGGTGTGGGACGTGGCACTATTTATTAGTGTGGTTTCATGATGTGGTTAGAAGAAAATTGGGAGATGGATAAAGTATTTCATTTTGGCATGATCGGTGGGTTGGTAGGTTTCCTTTGAAGGATGTCTTTCTTAGATTGTTTTCAGTTAGTGTTGTTAAAGAGGCCAGCATGGCGGATGTGGGTGTTGATGGTCATTTGGTATGGAGTTGGCGGTGGAGGAGGTCGTTGTTTGCATGAGAAGAAGTTGTCAATAATGAATTGAAAGTTAATGTTGCCGGTGTTGGGCCGAATTAAGAAGGTAGTGATGGGTGGATTTGGTTGTTGAACAATGTTGAAGGATTCTCAGCCAGTTCTTGTCATAAACACTTGGTTTCACTTATAAATGTTCAATCTAGTGATCGATTTTGACAAGGACTTTGGAGAGGTTATGGAAGATTGATGTTCGGCATAATACCAAGGTTATGGTTTTTGGAGATTACATCAAGGGAGACTAGCAACTAAACAGGCTTTGGCTAGCAGAGGGGGTAATGTCTACCTTTCATGATATGTCTCGTGTTTTTTGCCCAAGTGATATTGAGTCTAGTAACCATCTCTTCTTCTCTTGTCATTTCTCTTATAATGTATGGTCTGCCATAAATAATAGGACGGATATTCAAGGTGTAAACTATAATGAAGGTGTTCAACATCTCTTTATGCATGCAAACTTGGTCTTACACAGGCGTTTGAAGAGAACTCGTTTTCTTATTTGGGTGGCAGTGGTTTGGTGTCTTTGGTTGGCTTGGAACAAAGTTAATTTTCAAGAAGGGGTTGCGGATTGCAATTCGATAATCTCTCAAATCTAATTGTGTATTCGGTTTAATTCTCCTATAGGATGTCTATCTAGTTGCTAGTTTGAACTTCAAAATAAATTGATGTATGCACTTTGAGTCAATAGTTTGTAAACAAATTGATGCACTATATCAATCCTTTATCAAAAGCAAATTAAAAATATATACTATAGCAAAAAGTTAAGCAAATATTTACCAGTAATGACGAGATCGAAAACCTTGCTTGAAAACAACGAGTGGTCCTATGATGTTAAGAGGGCCTTCACCAGGAGAGCCATCACCACCTCTTATGCAAGTAGTGACACACTTACCTGTGCATGATTCTGCTTTCCTTGACTTTGGTTTCTGTATTTTAGGTTTCTTGCAATCTTGAGCTGTTTTGCATTCTCCTGATAGAGTTTGAGGTATGTTTGATAGAGTCTCTTCTTGTTCATCATATGTTGCTGCATCAACTGTTGCAATTGATGCTATTACAACAGCAGTTGTGAGGAAGGTAGCAAGTGTAAGACTGTATTTGTGGTATACTCTTTTGACATTACTCTCATTCTGCAGGGATTTGCAAGTGATGATGATGCTTCTTCTACTTAAATTGTTGTTCTTGTTGTGCCAATTCCTCTCACTTTGAAAACCTCCAACATGTAGGAAAGACATGGAGGATCCATAGTGTGGCAATAAACTTGAGCCACAAATTAACATTATCTTTCTCTATTGTCCCTTCATTCATACATTTAAAGTTTATATGCTCAATAGGGACCACAACCACCACTTCAACAATATGTGAATGTGTGTGTGATACAATGAAATAAATATTTAAATTATAAGCGATAAAAGAGAAAATTCCTTGCCTCTTAAATTATATTGCTATTTCTAAAATGTTTGTGAAAACTAAGAAAAAATGTATATTCAATGATGTATTTACTTTTAAAATGCGTTTGGATGGATGGTTTAGGAAGAAAGATGGAAGGTTAAATTATGGACACAATAAAAATAAAAATAAAACCTAAATCAATCAACTATGATTTAGTTATTATATAATCATTTATCATGATTCTCTTTTAATTTTTTTAAATATCAAAAATATATATTCAAATATAGACTTGATCCCTCATAACTCTCCCCTTCAAAACCCTCTTCCCAAAAAGACCCCTAAAATTTGCTTTGATTTGTGACAACATGTGTTATGAATCGAATTCACAATTGAATCGGGAGATGAATGATTGGATTAATTATGTTCATAGAGAGATTTTTTTTTTCTAAATAAAATGGCATTGGAAAAATCATATATTTTCACAATATGAAAGCAGTTGTATTGAGTAGAAGTAGAAGCTAAAACCCAATTTATTTAGAAAATATGTATGTTAATTTTAACATGTTAATAAGAAAATATGAAACTATTGAAATGAATTATCGTGATGGGTAGAATATGAAATACCATCTAGAAATTATGCATATTTGGAAATAATAAAAACAAAACTTATGGAATTTTCATTGTCAATAAAACATACACATATGTACCCCAAAAAAAAAAAATACACATACACAATTGTTATTATCTCTTCGTTAGCAAATAAAATCAACATAAATTTTTAAAAAATAAAACAGTTTAAAAAAAAATGAAAACAGTTTAAATCAACATACATCTAGAGGTTATGTATTTTGCAAATAGTTATAAAAAAAATACTTTCACCATATATCAAAACAGTTTAACCATATTCTTGATTATAAAAGAAATACATAAATTCAGACCTTAATTATGTTGTTTACCTACAGAAATTCATAAATCATCCATACTTGGATTCAAAACATATGGACAACACCTTAATAGTCTTTATGGTAAAAAGGATATTCCCTTTACACTAGTAAAAGCATATGAAATTATTCATTTTCACATCAATTTAAGGCTTATGCTACCCTAACTTTGGAAACATAAAGCCAAAAGAGAAACATGCTTTCAAATAAGCATTTGGATTCGTACAAAACAAATATATGGGTTCTAGTTTTCCATAACAGTACTTGACCAGAGTCTAACCGCCGCCTTTTGCCCACTTCTATTTATATCAGTTTAGACACAGCAAACCAAACAAAATGTCGGTGCTTACATACTGGTTGTTTGGTCATCATGATACAAATACAAGCCAAGACCAAACCGCGCACATGCTTTACAGAAAGCATTTTCCTCCGCTGCTGAAACTGGATCACTAATGGAGCCATCAGTAGTTGATATTGTGCCAGTTGACTCACGATAGGCCTGTCATCAACAAAGAAAGTTACAGTCATTTTGGACATTTAGAATTAGATAGTTGTTTTATAGTTGATTTTGTAATTTCAACTGGTATAGTACCAGTGCATTTGCATTTGTTCTCAGATATGCTTTAAAAGAGCTCAAATATAGAATAAATATTCACTTAGAATCAATCATGGGTGATAAGTTCTATGACTTTTGGCTTGAATAGTGTAGAAGGTAATGCGCTATTAAACTTAAATCAATCTTACTCTGAGTAGATTTTAAGGTACAATTATAGACATTACAAACTTGTGATACGATTAGTGGCATATATAAAAGGTGATACAATATGAGAAGCATGACAGCCTACCTAAATCATATTGGACATTTGCCAAATTATATTCAATTCATTGTAATAAGAATATAAGCTATAAATCATAATAATGGTTCATTGAGAAAATTGCATATCCTGCGATAAGTTCAGCCATGCAAGTTTAAGATCATAATAATGTTCAAAGGCTAATTTGCACAAAACGTGGTCTAGAGAAAAAAAAAGGACAGAAGGAGAATAGAGGTGGCAAATATGAATGAATGCATTAGAAGTAAAATAGGACGCTGCCCTTTAATTCATTTTATAATTTCAAGGAGTGGAGTACCAGTGATTTCGCGGCCACATTCATTTTCATTTTTTTTTTTGGTGCTATTGGCCTAGTGGGATGGGGTGTCGTGGGTTCGAACCGACACTCATGTCCTAGTAGTGGTAACCCCTACACTACAACAACATGAGGGACTCAAACATAGTTGATAATTTATGAGGGTTTTGTCTTTGAATAGTGTTAGAAGGCAGTGCACTATCAGACTTAATAATCTGACACTGATTTTAGATTTAGGGTACTGCAAGTATAGACAGCACATAACAAACTTGATAAGGTGTGTGGCATTATATAAATGGCATAAAAGTTGATACAATATCACTCAAAAGCATAACATGCACGCCTAGATCATTATGAATGTAATAAGAACAGAAGCTTTAAATCAGAATGAGGGGTTGTTTAGAAGATAACATATCTACCAATAAGTTGAGCCAATGCAAGTTTATTTAACATGATAACAATATTCAAAGTTCATTTTGTAATTTCAACAAGTAATAGAGTTGATATACAGAATTAAAAATCCAGTTAGAATCAAACATAGGTGAAAAGTTCTGTGGTTTTTGGGCTTGAATAGTTTAGAAGGTAATGCACTATTAGACAAATCAATCTGACTTTGGATTTGTATGACAGCCCGCCTAGATTATTTTTGGGCCTTTGGCAAATTATATTCTATTCATGTAGCAAGAACAAAAGATTGACATCATAATAATGGTTCGTTATGAAGATTACATACCCTCCAATTCCAATAAGTTCAACCAGTGCAATGCAAGTTTAAGATCATAACAATGTTTGGAGTCCAATTTGCACATAATGTATTTTAGAAGGGGAAAAAAACAGAAAAATAGAGGTGGCAAACATGAATGAATGCATTAGAAGTTAAAAAAAGATGCTTTCGCATAGTTCATTTTATAATATGAACTGGTAGATTATTAGCGACTTCACATGGGCCACATTCTTTTACACATGTTTTGAAAGAGTTGAAATATAGATTACAATATTGACTTAGAATCCAACATCTTAAATAGTGTATAATCTGAGGTTTTGTGACTGAATAGTGTAGAAGGTAATGCGCTAGCAGACTTAAATCTGATTCCAAATTTAAATGTAGGGTCCAATAATAGACAAAACAAACTTTTGACAAGATTACTAGCATATATAATGGCATAAAAGCTGATACAATATCACTTAGAAGCATAATATACCCGCCTAGATCATATTAAATCTAGCAAGAACAGAAGCTTCAAATCAGAACGATGGGTTGTTCAGAAGATTACATATACTCCAGCGACAAGTTGAGCCAATGCAAGTATATTTAACATAATAACGATATTCAAAGTCCAATATGCAGGGAATGTGGTTCAGAAGAAAAAAGAAGAGAACAACAACAATAGAGGTAGCAAATATGAATGAATGGAATAGTAGAAAGTTATGGGTGCACTATCAAACTTAATCAATCTGACTCTGAATTTAGATTTCGGGCACAAGTACAGACATAATAAACTTTAGATCAGATTATCTAGCATATATAATTGTTGGAAATTCCGCCTTCATTGCGGCCCGTCCCTAGCCGCCTAACTGTGGCATTTGGGTTGCCTTCGTTGCAGCCTCCAACACCTTCATTGTGCTGGATGTGAAGGGGTGGATTTAGTTGGCCGATATAGTGTTTATAAAGTTTGGGAAGCCCTCAACTTACAAACCAGTTGGGTAAGGTTGAGTTACGCACAACCAAAATTCTAAGACTAATGGCATAAAAGCTGATACAATATCACTCAGATTTAATTCAGCATGATGGGTTGTTCAAAGCATTACATATCCTCCACCAATGAGTTGAGCCAATGCGAGTTTATTTAACATGATAACAATATTCGAAGTTCAATATTCACATAATGTGTTTCAGAAGCAAAAAGGACAGAACAACAAGAACAGAAGTAGCAAATATGTATGAATGAATGCAATAGCAGAGGTAGGTACCTCTCCATCAGATCCGCGTACTGTAAGACGGTATACAACAGTTACAGTTCCATTATCAGAGAAAATAACATCACGTATCTCTCCACACCATCCTGTAAAAAAAAACACATTTCAAATTCGAAACTATTGTTTTAATCTGGTCCTAACCTATCCACCTAAATTCAAAAACACATTACTATGAATTTGCAATATGCAAACACGCACCTGGGGCATAGAAGCTTAACATCCTATTAGCATGATACCTATCAAAGAACAAACAGATTAATTGAAAGTAAAATAGGATCATAACAATAATAATCATCTATGAAGCACCGACACAGACAATACAAGACACATATACGTGCACCAGACACAACACAGGTAAAGATGGACACAAACATAAACACGTACACCAGACACGACACAGGTAAAGATGGACACAAACATAAACACGTACACCAGACACGACACAGGTAAAGATGGACACAAACATAAACACGTACACCAGACACGACACAACTCAGACACTAATTTCTTTGCATAAGCTGTTTTAAATAAGTCAATCGAAACAAGGGCATAATTGAATGAATGTATTGTATTGTTGTCGGATACAAAACAAGTCTTGGATCAGAAACTGACCAGGGGATGAAGGTGGAAGAAGATGCGGAGGAGGAAGGATCAATGGGAGGTTTAACAAGAGTATCAGGGATTCTTTTATTAAGGTCTCTAAGAATTTCAGCTAAAGGACGAGTAATGGTGGAAGATGAATTTGAGAATGAAAATGAATCATCCAAAGGTACAACATAATTTGAATTTGAAACTACTCCTCCTTTCTTTCCATCACTGCTATTGCTGCGTTCAATAGAACACTTGATGACACCAATACTTGTCGTCTTTCTTGCAAACCATATTGATGATGGTTCAATTGAGATTTCTTTGGTTGTGGTTTTGTAGAAAGAAGTGAATGGAATTGTTTTGCAAACTGAAAATGCCATCATCAACAACTAATTCAACTAAGCACCCAAATCTTGAAATTTGTTGAGGAGTTTTGTAGAGGAAGGAGACAGTCAGGGGTTGGTGAGAGAAGATGAACACGACAGGGGTGAGGGTGAGGGTGAGAAGGGGTTGGTGGGTAAGGTAAAGGGAAGGGAAAAGGATAGTAACAATTAACAAAACAATCTTCATTAGGGGGTGCGATTAATACTAATACACAATAGTAATCACAACAATCTCAATATAATCAGATTTCTATGCTTTCTAACTTGATTTATGCTCATCCCCCAGCACAAACACTCGCGTCCTGCAGTCATGCCCAAAATGTCTATGCGCTAATTAACTAGTTTCCCAGCCCAATTGACCACTATTTCCCCCAAGAGCTATTCTTATATATCTAAAGGGGTAAAAGGAGCCTAAGAAAAAAAGAAGAAGGGAAAGAAGGGGAGAGTGGGAGGAGATAATGTGAGAAAATGAGGAAGTTTGTAAGGGTATTTATAGGTAGGAATGATAACCTAGTTTGTATCTACTATAAATGTGGTCAAAAAAACGTGTAAATTGAATGTTGAAAACCCAACCAAAGTGGAAAAAAAACGTTTGTTCTTCAGTTCTGACCACCGGCCAACTTGCGTGAGTTAACTCGCGCAAAGGCTCAGTGGTGCGTGACTTAAGTCACGCAGAGATTATAAGGTGCGTGAGTTAAGTCACGCAGCGTGACTTAACTCACGCAGTGGTATATTTGAAAATAATGCTGGGCACGAGCAAAATGTGTTGGGGAAAGAGCAAAAATCTTCTAACTTTGGGTATGAGTTTGGTTTTCTCAAATCTTATAATAGGACATATGTACACACTCGAAACTCTTACTAAAGTTTGTCATGAATGTAGAAAATTACTTCGTTGTTTTTTTTTTTATATAAATAGAAACTCAAACTTTAAACTATTTCACTCAAGCAGTCGAAGTATTAGTCTATTGGACGACACTCACCCACTTCTCGTTCCACATCTCACACATTTGTCTCTCTCTTCTCGATCACCTTAGTCATCGATCGTCATCGTCTCTTTGCTAGATAATGCATACAACATTACATTAAGGGCTGGAAAAAACTTCTTACTTTATTAAAAAAAATTATTCACTATGGCGATGGAATGGGAGGGGATATGGATAAGGTAACGGGTATGAGATTAAATTTCTCACCCCCATTAAATATGGATAATGTAATAGGTAAATATATGAAAGTCAAAAATGAGGACAGAAAAAGTAAATATGTCCATCGCACGCCATTGTCATGTCAACATATATGTTCACTTCCACTTCCTTTTGGTTACCAAGAAGGGGCGTGATAATTAGCAATTTAATATCTTTCATATGCTAGTAGCAATTTGACTAAAGAAATTGAAGTCAAGATACAAAATTGTGTTTTGGTGTATAATAGACTAGTATATATATCAAAGTAGGTAACTTATTTATAAAAATCAAATTGATAGTAAATTGCAACGTATGTTACTTTTTTTTCTTTCTTTCTACATATGTTACTTTCTTCACCTATTTTTGAAAGAGTCAAAAAACGTTTTCTTTTCTTCTCTTAAAAAAATGAATGTTAAATGGTTGAAATATGAAAGAAGTAAACAAAATTGTCAAATAAAATCATAGTCTAGAGTTTAGACTAAATTTATTATTTCAATAAAATAATTGCTCAGTAGTTTTTACTTATAGAATCAGAAGAAAGAAAAAAAAACTAGCTTAAGGATACAATTCTTATAGCTATATTTTTGTTATCCCTCTTATTCTCATATGAAAAGAGTACTATTATCTGGAATTCAACTATGATGTAAGTATAGCTAAATTATTTCATCCAAGAATCAAATGTGGTGTTCTTTTGAATGATATGTCCTTTAATTTGGTAGAGTTCATTAACAATTTGAACTAATTTAGCAAAGTTAATTAACAACTTGAGTTCAATGGCTTAATAATTGTCATAGTTCTTTCCTTGTCTTAATTTTAACGCAAAATATCATTCAATTTAATTCTTGAATCAACATTTTTTTACCAGTTTCTTAAGAGTTCAAATTTCTTATAACTTAAATAAATCTATTGTTCATGAATTAAGATAAATTTAAAGAAAAAAAATGAAAGGGAAAATCCAAGGCTTCTTCCCCCTTGATATCCTAGTAGTTATGACATTAAACGTGTGTAGTAACATAAAGGAAAAAAAACTAATTAACAAAATATGAAAACAATTTAAGAACTTAATAGCTATGTTGCATAGCTTTGGATACGGTACTTATAGGATAGGAATATAAAACCACGTGAATATAACAATTTAAAAAAATAAGGTACCTTCCTTAAAAAAATAAAAAATAAATAAGGTACCTAGTATGAATAGTGAGTTTTGTTATATAATATAACACAAAAGAGGTAAATTATTCGAGTCATAACAAAAACATCACAATTCTTGCAAAATAATAAAAACATCACAATAAAAGTTTAAAAAATAAAAATTAGGATTGATCACAACAAACAACAAAGAAACTCAAAGCCACAAATAATATTATATTAGCATATATCATTATGTTATATAAAAAAATACCAGATAATAGTCACTTTAGTCCCTTAATATATAATGATCATCATTATGTTATATAAGAAAAAACGGGATAATGGCCACTTTAGTCCCTTAATATGTAATGATTAGTCATTTTAGTCCTTCATTGTATCAAAATTTTAAAATAGTTCCTGATTGTGATTTTGTTAGTCAAAATAGTCTTTGACACTAAAATAACCTCTCAAGGTTCACAATAACTCTTTTCATATAGGGACTAAAATGATAATAAACATGTACTTATAAAGACTAATATTGGAGGACTAATATGACAATATCAATGAAATATTTTAACAGGACTATTTTGACTAACAAAATGCACAAGCAGGGTCTACTTTGAAGTTTTGATATATTGAAGGACTATTTTGGCTACTCATTACAATTTCAGGAACCAAAGTGACTATTACCCCCAAGAAAAAAACCACAAATTTCACTAACAATAAACAAAAATAAAACACCATCAATACCGTACGCGTACCGGGTATGTATCCATGGTACTTCATCGCTTTACAAGTACCCAATTAATAGCAATTGTTTTTTGAAGAAGCAATTAATAGCAATTGTTATGAAGAAAGAACATCAAAACAAATCTTTGATGACTAATACTATCAAAATAAATAATAGTTAAGGCATAATCAAAACTCCTTAAAGTGAAAAGTAGTAACAAATAGGAAATATAAAGACATGTTTCTTCGATAGATCGTTAAATATAGTGTCTATTATGATCCTTATCGGCCTCAAGAACAGTGAAATTAAAGAATTTGCCATATTGATCCCAATAAAGACCAATCTTATTCCCTTCTTGTAAGTCTCTTCTGATTACAAACTCTTTGACCCAACCACCATTGAAAAAATACATTCCAGACCTTCTCTTGAATTTGATAGAGTGCATGGACTTGGTGTCAATATCCCATATTTTAACTTGAATTCCTCTATGAGCTTTAGCACCCAACACAGGTAACAAAAATTCTTCAGCCAATTTTTTACCTAACAAAAGTCGACTGCAATAACCAACATCAGTTTGTTTCAACACTTTCTTGATGTTCCAAGAGTCATCATTGCTTGTACAGTGGCACACTCCTAGGGTTAGATGGTCGCAAACTCTATTGTTCCTATAAGCCATCGTGAGTTTTTTCTTTTTTATTGTGTTCTGCAAATTGTAAAGTTGTTAAACCCCAACTTAGTCTTTTATAATAGGTAGTTGAATATTCTATAAGTCTATTAAATCTAATATAATTTGTTCTCTCAATTTTTTTTTATAGTAATTTTGTCTCAAATGTTACCATATCTGATCAGATTTTATGTAATACTGTTTTACAAATTCTCAGGTTTTAAGTTAATAGGATATATTTTGTCAAAAAAAAAAAAAGTTAATAGGATATATTTTGCAAAAGAAGTTAACAGCTGTATTTCGTCAAAAAATAAATAACAGTGTATATTGTAAAAAAAAATTGTATGTAAAGGAAAAAAAACATATGTTTATCTTGTTTATGTTTCTCAAAACGAAAAGGTTTTGTTTAGATATATTTTATTTTAAAGAAGGCTTTGTTTATATTTTCTCAAAAGTTTAAATCTATATATTCTTTTACAATATCCTTAAACTATATAAAATATCTAAACTATATAAAAAAACACATACACACATGAATGGAAGACAAGTTTGGATTTGGTAAAGTATATGTGTCATGCAATTTTCGATCTCAAAATAAAAATAAAAAAATTTAAAACTGATTTTGTTATATTGTAATGTAAACTGTCTGATCTCATATTAACGGATGATATCGTCTAGTGCGTGCTTTTACCACTCCAGGGATACATACATATCACTTCATCCTTGTTTGTTTAGAGAGGGACTATTTGCCATGAAAATTGTAGCCCTTATTATATAGAAGTTGTGAAGCATCTTGTTGTTCTTTGTTGATAATACTTAAGAATTGTATTTGTTATTTGAAACCATTGATTGACGAAATGTATGGTGAAATGAATAGAAGAAAAGCTTGTCGAAAATCGAAATGAAGGAGAAAATGAGTGCAGTGAAAGAAGCATGGTAAGCAAGCATGAAATATCAATTGAAGGTGAAGAAAGTAACATATGTATAGCATTGTCTCTTGTTAGTAATTTTGGATCATGTAAGAAACACAACATGAGTTGAGCATTATCTCTTGAAATATGAAGGAAATAAACAAAAGGTTCAAATAAAATCATAGTATAGAGTTGAGACTGATTTTATTATTTCAGTAAAATACATACATAGTAGTTTACTAGTTTTCACCTATAGAATCAGGAAAAGAACTAGCCTAAGGACACATTTCTTATTTGAGAGGAGTCTAAGGACAAAGTTCTTATCGTTAATTTTTTTAATTATGCTAAATAATTGTCATAGCTCTTTCCGTGACTCACTTTTGAATTGTAACACAACATCATTCAGTTTAATTCTTATTTTTACCACTTGCTCTAAGGGTTAAGTTTTTTACTACTTACATCAATCGATTGTTGATGAACTATGATAAATTTAAAGGAAGGTAAGTAATAAAACAATGGTAAAATTTGCCTTAAAAAAAACATTGGTAAAATTTAAGGCATGTTCCTCCGTTAATATCCAACCACACATCGCATAAACATATGTACTCCCTCCGTTCCTATATAAGTCTCCTATTTGACTTTATTTTTGTTCCTAAATGTAAAACCCCTTTTAAATTATTAGATGCATTTATTATTTTTTTCCTAAATATACCTCTAATTAATACTACCAACTTGTCTTGAAATATGAAAAATCAAATTTAGTACACATACAAACAAAGGACAATTTGGTAATATTAATACACAAAACAATTACACTGACAACATTTCTTAAGAAATATGTAAAAGGGACGGAGGGAGTAGTACATAAAGGATAAATTGTTGAAAAGAATTGAGTGTAACAATTCTCTATCATACTGTTTTGAAAATGAAATGATATAAAATGTTTAGTAAGAATAAGGGGTGTGAGTAAATAATAAGGTGGTGTATATGTAAGTAAAATATTTACCCTATAGGAGCTTAGAGTACATGGCTGCCCTGCCTTGCCTTGCCTTGCCTTGCCTGCCGCCGTGTGGTTTGAGTAACTAACTAACCAGTCAGTGAGTCAGTCCAATGATGATGTCCAGATATGTCCGTAGTTTTAGGAATGTTTTTTCCTCTGGTTATCAATCTCTTTCTCTCGTTCCTCAGACCCAACAAACGACGTCGTCGTCGAGCACAACAGCAGCAGCATCAGTAAGAGGAAGAGGAATAACAGTAAGGAAGAAGGTTCAACCACGCACTAATAATACAGCTGCTGTTGAGCTTGCTTTCAATTCTGTTGTCAAGATTTTCACTGTTTCATGCAGTCCTAATTATTTGCTTCCTTGGCAGAACAAGTCTCAGCGTGAATCTATGGGCTCTGGTATCTTCTTCTTCTTCTTGTATTATTTTTATGCATTAAATTGATATCAAATAAGAATTAGTGTATACCTTGGAAATCGATTTCAAACAAATAACTTTATGATGGTAATACTGCAGGGTTTGTAATTCATGGGAGAAAGATTCTTACAAATGCTCATGTAGTAGCTGATCATTCATTTGTACTTGTAAGGAAGCATGGTTCTCCAAACAAGTATAGAGCACAGGTCAAAGCTGTTGGACATGAATGTGACTTAGCTCTATTGATTGTAGACTCTGATCAATTTTGGGTTGGAATGGTTCCCTTGGATTTTGGAGACATCCCCTTTCTACAACAAGCTGTTGCTGTTGTTGGTTATCCTCAAGGCGGCGACACCATTTCAGTCACTAAAGGGGTTGTTTCCAGGGTTGAACCTACACAATATGTACATGGTGCATCACAGCTCATGGCAATACAGATTGATGCAGCCATTAACCCAGGGAATAGTGGTGGTCCTGCAATTATGGCCAAGAAAGTTGCTGGAGTTGCATTCCAAAATCTTTCTGGTGCCGAGAATATAGGGTAAGTCCTTTTGCTTTCTTTGTCTTTATTTTTCTTTAGTTCCAAAACTTAAGATTCATAACTCCTTAATCTGCCATTAGTTTCTACTTTCATTTATAGTAGTTAATCATTATCACTTTTCACTTTACTATTCGATTCTGCAACCTTCGGTTATAGTACTTAACAAAGCACTGTGTTTAAAGACCAAATTGTTTATATCAAGAACAAAAAACACAAATTTTCTAGGAAATTTATCTCATCAATCATCCTAAGGGACTGACGAATAAAAATGAGTCCAATCAGGAAACAGATCAAGAAGATTTGAACTAAGAAGTTGGCAAAGAACAAAAACAGAATAATGGAATTGAAAAATGAAGGACATAAACAGAGAAGTGAGAAGTAAACAAATTTAGAGAGAAAAGAAAAACAAACAACAAAACCTGGTACCTTCAAACAGAAGAAAATAGAGGTATTGTTAAAGAAATGTGAATAAAAAAATAACTAAGAAAAGGTAGCTGCCAAGTATGATATGAAACAGAAAGAAAAACTTATATGATACAAGAGATACCAATTACTGGAGGATATCTTCATGCAGATTTATGAAGATCTTCACTTAGTTTGAACCTTGATGGAGCTGAAATGATGATACCTGTAGGACAGCCCAATCAGGTGTGACAGATAAGAAAGGTGAGAAAAGAGTATTACGACCAAGTCTGAATGACCAATTACCCCTAAAAATTACAATCCCGACAGTTTATAAAGGGGAAACAGGGAAGGATCGCCACAATAGCCTTACTTTGTGAGATATTATAATGGCTGTAGGAAATGCTTAAACTATCATGAAGTATTTGATATTCTGTTGGTCTGATCAAACATATTTTCTGCATAATAGATTACTTCCTTTCATATTTGCTATTGCAGTTACATAATACCCGTACCTGTAATAAAGCATTTTATATCTGATGTAGAAGAAAATGGAAAATACATTGGATTTTGCTCCCTGGGTTTGTCGTGCCAAACTACTGAAAATGTGCACCTCAGAAATCATTTTGGTATGCAGCCTGGCATGACTGGGGTGCTTGTAAACAAAATAAATCCACTTTCAGATGCATACAGAGTTTTGAAAAAAAACGATATTATACTTTCATTTGATGGGGTGCCTATAGCAAATGATGGTACAGGTATGTTCTTTCAATTCTTTTTCCTGAATTTTCTTACTTTATAAACAGCCTTTGAGAAGTCTCAACCTCCTCATTTGTTGCTATGTTGTGTAATATGGGGAGGGTTTAACATGGCAACGTACATGAAATTTCATTTATATGAGTTCATGTCTTTGCTATACTCATGCATTTATGCACTGTAAGCATCAACCCAATAAAACATAGGTTTAAGTCTAATTTGAAATTGTGAAAGAGTTGAAATCTTCTGATTCTGAATCTTATAAAAGCTTAAGATATTAAATGGAGAGAGCAATGACTGGTCGTCAGTTTCATGAGAGGCTCATACATTAAGAACTGAATAGATCGATGAGTCACATCATGAAAACAACTCCCCTAGAACCTTAGTTGTTAGGAGTGGGCTACAGGAATTGTTTTATACTTATTTTGTATCCTTAACATGCCTTCTAAGTTCTAACAAGTGTTACAAAACAGTTATAGCAAATTGTTGTGATGGAAATCCAACAACATGCCATCACATAGTCATAGATTCGAGGATTTTGTGCTTGAAAATGTTACTAAAACGCATTTGGATTAAATGGTAGACATAGATCATAGAAGTTCGTCAGGATGATTCTCTACTAGTTTTGGCTGCATAAACGACCAAATAAAATTGTTGAGTATTGACTTTTCACGCAAGTCATTTTCGACACAGAAACGGACACCGGACACTGACACGTTGACACTTATGATAATTTGAGAAGATGACACAATTCAATGTAATCACATATGTCGGTGTGGGACACTGACACGTGTGGGACACGCAATCGATAATAAGTGTCGAGAACTACAATTAAGTTGAGCACTACGATTGGTTGAGCACTTCTTTTGTGATTTCTTTAGAAACAGAAAAACTAGTTGAGCACTACAATTAAATGGAAAAGTCTTTCTTCCTTGCCTACAAGTCTTTTATGATTTTCCTGAGTTCGTAGGAATAATATATCACATATGCAATGCAGTTCCCTTCCGAAACAGAGAACGCATAACATTTGATCACTTGGTGTCTATGAAGAAGCTTAATGAAAAAGCAGTAGTCAGAGTTATGCGGGACGGCCAAGAGCTTGAACTCAGTATAATTCTCCAACCTGTAAGTTTTATATATACTGGACTACTCTGTACTATGCTACACCAACCAATTTATACAGTTTAATCGAGAACTTATTCTCCAGTTTCTAACACAAATGATCTTGTTGCATGATTATTCACATTGTATTGACCTAGCTCTAGATATGTTTGTTATGTGCAGTTCTTGTTCATTGCATACTTTCTGATCAGTTTTGCTTATTGTATTTTGCAGTCCGATGTATTTTACTGTTTTGTTATACTTGTAACTGTTACACTTGTTTGTGATAAAGTTGGTTTTTTGGATGATTGTTCTATTGGTGTTACTGTCTATATTTCAGATCCAACCCTTAGTTCCAGTGCATCAGTTTGATAAACTTCCAAGTTATTACATTTTTGCCGGTCTAGTTTTTGTTCCTCTCACTCAGCCATACCTTCATGAATATGGGGAAGACTGGTATAATGCTTCACCCCGTCGTTTGTGTGAACGAGCATTAAGGGAATTGCCCAAGAAAGAAAATCAACAACTTGTTATCCTATCACAGGTTAGCATAATTTTAGCTCTAATACAAATTTTCACAGGTTAGCGTGGTTGGATTATCCATACACACATATTTATTTACTGTTTACCACATTAAGTTTAGCTTAAAACTCCATAAACAATTCAAATAGAAATGTTTTGGACATAGTGAAAATAAGGCACAAGTGTTGACAGTAATTTACCTAGTTAATGCAGATATTTTGGTTTTGGCATTGTTTCTAAAGATAATTTCTTATTGATTTTAGGTCCTGATGGATGATATCAACGCTGGATATGAGCGTCTTGCAGACTTACAGGTGCCAACTTGTTAATGCTTTAGCTATTATATATTAGGCACATGGCTGAGAGGGATATTTTGACAAAGATAGAACACCCTTTTGTTGTCAACTTAGTAACTATGTTAGATTTTAGGTCTAACTCAAACTCCACAAAATCGACTTGTAACGTCATGATTGTCTAAGCTTTACAAGCTCTATTTAGGTCATATTTCTAATCAATGTGAGGCTTGGATAGGAAATGAGTAAATCTCTTGTCCATGAGATGTCAACTTAATAATAAGAACTTGACCTTGTTATACCCACAGGGGACAGAGTTCAAATCTCCTCAAAAAGTGTTACAATTGTCATTGATGTCACTTCATTAAACAATGATTTGTCCTTCCCTAATAGAAAAAATGAGTAAATCTCTGATAGTATCGTAGGTTCTGATTTATAATCACCAGTATAGATGCAATGGCCAACTATTCTGCCATCCTTAGTGAAATTTACTACAGAAATATTAGTAAACATATGGGACATCCTTTAAAGATGTCTTTGTAAGCAACAACAGTCCTTGGCAGATTTTTAATTTTATTCAACATAGGTGTTGAAAACAAATGGTCTATCCCTTAGATGTTCATAAGTACTCCTATGAAGAAATTCTCAGCACGTTGTGATAATTGTTAGTACAAGTTAATTTTTTTCACTTCAAATCAATGTTTTGTTTGCCAATTTGCTTTAATATGCTAACTGTGATCCCCAGGTTTTGAAGGTTAATGGAACAGAAATTGACAATCTGGAGCACTTATGCCAACTTGTTGAAAATTGTACCACAGACAGCTTGCATTTTGATTTGGACGACAACAGGGTCATTGTCTTGAACTATGAAACGGCAAAAATTGCCACTTCTCGAATTTTGACGCGTCATAGAATACCTTCATCGATGTCAGCCGATCTCATTGATGCACAGAATAACCTGGCAATTAACTAGCTCAGCTTGAGATTTGTAATGACTCGTAACGGCTTATATCTGCATTTTTGTTTGTGACAGAGTTTGATTTTCATGTCAAAGTTGTAAAAAATTTGTTATTGGGTTTCATTCAACATTTTTTTTTTTTTGCCTTCATTAATAAACTGACTCTGCAAGGCTGCTCACGCATGACAGACCTCACAATGTAATTTGTAAAACAGATGGTGATTATGAATCAGAAAGTGGTGACTGTTGCAAATATATTGTTTTTGTAGGTCTGGAAGTGAGAAAAATAATGTTGATAACTTGATTGTCCTCAAATATATTGAGATCTATAGGAACTTACATTTTGTTATGGAGCGCGGCCGGCCTAAGGTATCTTGATTGTTGCAGTGATTGCAGAATCATTATATTTAGGTGCAAGATTCAACTGCAACGACTTACATCTAGATCTAACGACTCTGCAATCGTTTAATTGGTACTTGAATGACACTTATTGTTATTATATTGCATCCAAACATTCCTAACAATTATAACAAGGGTAACCAACATGATTATTAAGAATAAAAATGATAAATTACATCATCATCATCACAGCAGAGTTCATTCATTCATAAAATAAAAATAGTCTGTCTATTCTAGAAATTCGAATTCATCATCTTTGAGATGAGCAACAAACTTGAGAGGACCACGAGGACCTTGAATATCATCAGCAACAAATTCAACCTTATAAGGAAGATTAGCAGAGATTCGCTTATTATCTTTCCAGAAAGTCACGTTCTGTTTGATTCGGCCTTCTCTACCAGTGAGATCAACTTGAGGAACTTTGGGAACGTGATAGACTTTGAGAGGAACCTTAACCCTAACACGCGCTCCAATCTCAGCTTCTTCTCCAACATCGCACCTTATCCGACTCATTTTGCTGCTTCTACTCTCAATCTTCTTCTTCTTATTCATCAACAATGGTAACGGAGTCACCAATGTTGCTGCAATTGAAGAAGCGCTGCTGCTCATGTTCATTGATTCTGGATAAGCCTCTTCTCTCTCTTCACTTCTTTTTGTTTTTTGTTTTTTTATCACAAAATGAAACTGAAAATATGTTAAGTAGGGATTGCTTGCTCGATTGTGCCGCTCTACGTGACTCTGTCCCGTTAGTCACTTTGTGTTCGGTCATTCATTTCGCACATATTAAAAAAATGTATAAATGAATGATAAAGAAAAATGGTTTTAAGGGTTCTTGTTAAGAATTGGTGAATTCTCCACGATCATAAATATAAAGTGGAATATATTGAATTGAGAGTGATGAAAGTAGTATTAATTAGAGTAAAATTTGGAAAAAAGAAAAAGTAATTAATGTTGTATTGAAAAGTGAAATGAGTCAAAAAAAATTGAGACAATATTTTTTTCGCAAATGACTCACTTATTGCGGGACCCAGGAAGTTTAAAAAAGGTTAATTCCCTTAGGTGTTTAATGTGGTGTAAATTGAAGTGTTTGACTTTTTAATGAATAGTAATTTGTTAATCGGAAATCCTTAATTAGTCGGTCTTCTTAGAGCATCCATAATACTCACTCCGTCCTTTTTTTATATGAGTACTTTACAAAAATCACGGATATTAAGAAAAATTGATAGAGTAATAAAGTTGTCTCATATATGTGTGACTATTACCATATTACTCTTAATTAAATAAACGTTAATTTTTCATATATCAAGACAAATTGAAAGTATTAATAAGCTGTATATTTTTAAAAAGAGTAATCAATGCATATAGGAATTTATATATGATCTTATATCCAGGGACAAAACTTTTTTGTAAACTACTCCTATAAAAAGGGGATGAAATTGAGTAGTAATAAACTAATAAAGACTTTTTAAATGGACACTACGAATGGGTGATGAATTTTGGGTTTTGATGATGAAAGAGTGATGAATTATGGATTTAATGATGAAGATTAACAGTTATTTTTATAAATTAACGGAAATGATTTATTTGACTAACAGATTATAAATTAAAGGACCAAAACGTAATGTTAATAACTTATGGGACCAAAATATAACCAACAAATAACTTAAGAGACCAATCCATTAATTAAACCTATTATAAATAATCCACTGACCGTAAATAATATTGTTGAAGGAAAAAACAATATTAGTTGACTCTCTTCTTAAATAAGAGAGTGAAATGGTATCCCGACCCAAAATGAAAAAACAATAGTATTAGTTGACTCTCTTCTTAAAAAGGAAAATACAAATTCAACGTATAGAAAAAATAATTGCTTTATTTTGACCCAAAATGAGACAATATTTTTTTTTAAGGGGCGAGACAATAAATTTTGACAATTTATACGGTTCACACAATATAAGTATACAATTAATTACGATTAAGTGAAGGTTAATAGATGCAACATCATGTCTTCGTGAACTTATCCCAGTTGGTAGGAAAAATGTATAATATATATAAAGTCTGAGGTTCAAACCTCGACCAACATAAAAAAAATAGACGCAACTTCGTACGTATGTTGCAGGTCGATTCTGAGGATTCCTAGATGTGGGCATCTGATCCGGTTGTGGGGTATTCTGTCAGTGGTGCTTATCACATGCTCATCTCAGGGCCGCCCTCACTATTCATGTCCCTGCGACTCAGTTATGGAGGAAGGATGTTCCCTTGAAGGTCTCAGTGTTTGCTTGGCGTCTTTTTCGGAGTAGGTTGCCCTCTAAGACAAACCTGTTCCGTAGAGGCATTATTTCTAATGAGGCTCAGCTGTGTGTCGGGTTGTGGGCAACAGAAATTAGAGACACATTTATTTTTTACATGTCCTCTTTTTGGTCAGTTATGGGAGTTGGTTAGGAAATGGCTTTGTGTTTATTCAGCAAATCCATCTAATATTCTGGATCATTTTTATCAGTTCGGTACATATGCTAGTATTGGCAAATTTCAATACTCTCTAATGCATTTCATTTGGTTTGCTAGTTCGTTGGTGATATGAAAGGAAAGAAATGACAGGTTATTTCGCAATAAAGAAAAATTTCCAACTCAGCTCTTGGAGAATGTTAAACTTCTCTCCTTCCAGTGGTTTAAAGCTAAATTTACTATCTTTCATTATAGCTTTCGTACTTGGTGCCAAACATCATTCCTTTATGCGGGGATTGGTTAATTTGTTTTTTTTTTGCTGAACATTTGTTGTATTTTTCGGATGTTTTATGTGATACACCTTGTACCAGGAAGATAGTTTGTTGTTTGTTTTAATATATCATTTTAATTTTTCAAAGAAAAAAAAACATCGTATTTTTCCCTAAAAAAAAGATGCAACATCGTATTACAACTTATAAACAATTTTTTTTTTGGGTACAAACAACTTCTTAACTATCTATTGAACATAATTAACAGCGATTTTGAACTTCAGTAACCATGGTTGTCATGTCTATATTTAGACACAAATTTTAAATACATGGAAATCTTGTAATTTAGACAAAATTTAGATGGCTAATTGATATCATATATAATTGAACACCGTTCGTGACATTCAAAATTGATTAATGATGTTTAATAGATGGTTAATGATGCATAAAAAGAATGATTAATGGGACGTAACACCTTATTATACTTTTTCTTAAGGAAATACTTACTTATTGAAATGCATTAACATTTAAATTGCCAAAACTGAGTGTCAAAATATCAACTTTTTTTTAAGGGTCAAAATATTTTTTTTTTAGAGATCAAAATATCATTTTTGTAGAGCACAATTGAGCTAAATAAAGTTTTTTTAACTGTTCATACTTCATACAAATTTTAACGATTTTTTTAGGAGAACTTTTAACGAATTTATAATTTGACTAAAAAAGAGAAATGATGATTAGTATCATATGAAATTTGTTGAACCTCTACGGTAGAGTGTATTCCGCCAAGAAATGATGATTATTTTAATTTTATTTCTTGAAAAGAAGGCATGTACAATTAGATGGTTTCAACAAAAATGAAGCTTTGTATACCACAACAAAGTGGAAAATGTTACTTAATACGGAAAAACAATTCACGAAAAAATAAGAAGTGTTATTCTCGGTCAAATAAACATTTGACCATCGGTCTATTATGCAAAAGAACCAACTTATTGTACATTCATTGAATAGAAAAGCAACACAAAATGGTTTCGATTGGATTAGTAGTTTGGTTGGTTGGTGTAAATGGTTTTGAATTCTGCTCTTTATCCAAACAGTTTTGCTCATTCATAAAGTAAATGTCTAAAATGTCTCTATGCATGATAACTCACGCAGTCTGAGTTAACTCACGTTAGTGTTAAATTTATGTGAGTTAACTCACGTTGGTTGCTTCATCCTGCTGTCACAACACAAACAACCTCCACGCAAGAGCATACCCAATATCAAAAACACTCCAACCCAAAAAACAATATGGTAGTAACAGCCTACCAACCCATAAAGAATAAAGCCACAAATGCAGGCACCAAGCAATATCAGAAGGGGAGCACATGCCAGCAACACCAAACCACAAAAAAAATATACAATTGTTAAGTTGGATGAAAAAAAACCAACGTGAATTAAACTTACGTTGGGTTTCAGTATGTTTTTCGCGCGTGATTTAACATGCATAGATGTATTTCAGACATTTACTTTGAGAATGAACAAAACTGTTTGGGTAAAGAGCAGAATTCAATGGTTTTGAGATGATTTGGCCGTGGGTGGCTGGTTCTATAGAGATTTTGTAACATTTGTTGTGGTTGGACTTGAAATGATTTGTTTTTTGAGATTTACTTTTCCCACCCTATACCCTTCCCACGCGCCCTGCAAAAATTACGAAATTGCCCTCCCGAATACATATTTCGGACAATTAACTTCCAGTCCAGATTACATATTCCGGACTCATTCGAAGTATAAAAGGGCGTTCACCCCACATATATGTTGTGATGAGAAGTGGTCTGGTGCCGAAAGAGACTGAGGAATGACAGCATTTGGAGGATGCGTTGAAAGAGGTGCATGATTGGAAAGTTTACCGACGTCGGAGAGCTACTGAGGGTGGCAGGGGTGCCAGAGGTGGCAGAGGTGGTGGCAGGGGTGGTGGCGGTGGTACGGGTGTAGTTATTAGGAGTCGATTGTATATTATGTAATTTTA
>Ga0315915_1001739_pt1 | contig 26820 bp, 15 predicted proteins | sample MpolbnodulesMG_FD_207738 | JGI IMG/M metagenome (GOLD analysis project Ga0315915, IMG submission 207738) | Medicago polymorpha root nodule microbial communities from Los Angeles, California, United States - branched nodules | ecosystem: Host-associated > Plants > Roots > Nodule | place: USA...
ACGATTTTATTTTGTTTTTAATAAAAAAAAAGGTTTGTTTTGTTTTTCGTAAAAAATAGGCTTGTACCATATTAAACATATAGGAGCGATCTGTTTTTTCAAAAAAAATAGGAGCAATTCTTGATATTTATGAGTGATTTGTTGTTTTTTATTTCAAAAGCATTTGAAAATAACATTTTGATTAAATTAAATAGAGTTAATTAAATAGAGTTAATGCAGTAAAATTAAGCAATGAAGTTAGGTTAAATCTAGTGCAACTTTTGCGTTCGGGTTAACTTTAAGGAATAAGAGATGATATGATAAGATGCCATAAATGTACATGAGCTTCCTTCCCTTCCTATGATTTTTAAAAACTGCTCTCATTTGAATTTTTCCATGCAAACAGGAAGAAATACCGTTTTGTTCGAATTTACCTTCTGAAAGAGAGAATTTTTCCTTGTTCAAATGAGTGTGATTTTTAAGAAATTAGTTCAAGGTAAACATGCCCTTGTAGTTGTAAAGAGAGTGAATACAAGGTTCACTTGGTTTTGTTTTGATTATCTTCTAGTCCTTTTGTTTCCTGGACAATAAAGTTGTGGTTGTTCTTTAGTTAGGCACCCATCCAATCATAGTTAGTTGTTTGGTATTATTGAGATAGAGTGAGACACATTTTAAATTGATGTTTCGAACGATATTTAACTACCATTTAACTTTCTAATTTCCAAAAGAGCAATTGTCCTCTAAATTTTGCTTGTTTTTTGCTTTTGGGCCTTTTGTTTCCCAACCCTTCTAACTTTGGGCTTTGTTCCTTAACGAAGTAACCTATGTTGACAAAAAAAAAAACTCATGATTTTTTCAAGCTCAAAATTGTGCATTTATAATTTCTTTTAGGAGATTGTTCCGTAGATCCTTTATGTTGATCAACTCTGTATAAGGTCAATCGAAAGATAAGTTCTTCTAACCTTTTAATTTAAGCCTAGCCCATTAGCATGCATGACGATACTTTAACCGTTAATTTTAACTAAACAATTTTTTAAAGGAAAACATTCATATCATTTCATTAGATAATAAAGTGTTAATACAAGACGATACATCAATAATCGGGACCTAACTTCTAATGGGGTTGCCCTATCTAATTGATAAGATACTCCATTTGCTTGCCACTGACTAAACTCAACCTTAAAGTTGTTAAAAGATGTGATAAACAACTACTAACAATGGTGAATGATATTGTCGAACTCGTTGTTATTATTGTTGTCACCATTGAAATTATTGACGGCAATCTTTGTATCAAGAGAGAAATTTGTGTTATTGAAACCTAAATCAGTCACCCATTGCATCGCTCAAGAGAGTCATAATGCTTCATCGACATCCACCGAACACAATGAGGAGAACCGAGTGATTTTGCTAACACAAATCATTTTTCAACATCACAAATACACATACCGATCATTGGGCAGATGCATTAGTAGAGGAGAATGATGCATCAACATTACCTTTAAGTCTACCTCGTGCTCGTCACAACCATCGTGCACTGTGAATATTGCTCGGTCATTGTGGAACAACGATAGTTGTTGTTCTTGCGGTTTAGTGTAATTCTTGTTCAAGCTTCCAGTCTTCTACACATATGTACACCACGCTCAAAAACTTGGGTATTCGTTTCGTCAACTTGTCGCCATAAAGCAAACCGTGTTGGTTGAAATCTTTGTAATAATGTAAAAACAACTGTTGCAGGGGTGTCAAAATCCATCACGGCTTGCTCTACCTCGGCCCAGAGGTTCATTGTGAGCCATACCTACAACTGTTGTAGGGGTATAAAAATCATTCACAGCTTGCTCTACCTCAGCCTAGAGGTTCACCGTGTGTCATACCAAACTTGTCACAAAAGCAATAGAAAGATAAAGTAAAAAAAATATATGAAGATGAGAGAGAATGTTGTCAAAAGATATTGGTACAAATATTTATTTATTTTAGGCTTTAAAATATGTGTTTCGTCCCTGCAATTAGGGGTCATTTAAAAATTGGTCCCTATAATCGTTAATCCTGGCAAATTACTCTTTCAAATTTTAATCATTTAAAATTTCGTCCCTCTCCCCACTTAATGACTGCCACGTCATTAATTTGATGGCGTGGCTATGTTAATTGGCCAACCCACACGTGAAATGACAGATTTACCCTTGTCTTCATCTTCTTATCATTCCCTCTTCTTCTTATTGGATCTACAAACAACATTCATTCCCAAATTGAAAAAAAAACATCGATTCACATAACAAAAATGCAGCAATTGATCAATTACTGCCCTCTTCTTCCTTCACATCATGAATCACTGGTTTGCAAAATAAGAAGCAACTTTTCTCATAGCACTGGTTTGTAACGAAGCTAATAAGCTTATATGCTTCACAAGCGCTTCTACAAGTTTCAGATTCTCTTGCTGAATCGCATCTGCACAAGCCATTAAATTATGAACAAGATGAACACCGGTTTCTTGTGTATCAACAAGAACCACCGATCTTGTATTTTCCACCGCCGGTGGTGACATCGTCGGAACCGCCAGAAGACTAATATCTCTAGATTCTGATTCAGACCAAGTCTGCATGCGTTTTGTGGCTGTGTTTTCTTCTTGAGGTGGGTATGCTGCCATTCCAGGAATAACGCTAAGATCATACTCATAATCATCATTGAAAGTGTTGTTGGGGATTGAAGAAGAAGAAGAATCCAAAGAAGTCAAAGGGTCGTTGATTTGAGAATCAGGGTTGAGTTCAGTAAGCATGGTTTGAACCCAAGAATATAGATCGATTGAGTCATAGTGAACAATATCAGAAGAAAGAGATGAAGCTAATGGTGCTAACAACTCATCCATTCCACCAACGTTGGTTTCTTTTTCCTTCTCTCCACATGTTTTGTTTTGTGTTAATGTTTGTGTTGGTGTTGTTGGTGTTTTGCATTGATGAACATTCACCAAAGTTGATGTTTTTGCTGCTATTAAGGTGGTTGTTGATGATCAGAGGAAGGAGAGAAAGAGATGAAGATGAAGGAAGAAGAGGACATTTAATTTCTAGGATGAAGGATGATGAATGTATTTTTGTCTATTTCCATGCCATTTTGCTAATTTGATGATGTGGAAGTAATTAAGTGGGTGTAGAGACGAGATTTTAAATGACTAAAGTTTCAAAGAGTAATTTGCTAGGATTAACAATTACAAAGACCAATTTTTAAATGACCTCTAATTGCATGAACAAAACACATATTACACCTTTATTTTATATAGAGCAAGAGTATGCAAAGGTGAGTTGGTTGGCCAATGCATGGATAAAGATGGAAGCCACCATGTACAGTCATCTTTGTCTTTTGAAGCCTCTCTCACTTACGTGCCGTTCAGGAACCTCTTACCAAAACCTCAATCCAACACAGCACATGTAACACTCTCTGTTACATTATATTATAAAAATTCATTTTAATTACCATAAACCCATTTTTCTTTCCTCCTTCACAAAAACACACACCACTTTTCAACAAGATGAAGATAATGGTAACCGTAAAACGAGTAATCGATTACGCCGTCAAAATCAGAGTCAAACCCGACAAGGTAAACCAATCTCAAATCTTTGTCTAAAAAACACACTTTTTTGTTTTTTTGTTTGTTTTTGTTTTTGCAATCTTTGTCTCCAAAAGACATGATTTTTACGTTTTTTGCAGACAGGGGTAGTGACCCAGAATGTGAAAATGTCAATGAACCCATTTTGTGAAATTGCTTTAGAAGAAGCTCTTAGAATAAGGGAATCTGGGTTGGCTTCAGAAGTTGTAGCTGTTAGTATGGGACCTTCTCAGTGTGTAGATACTCTTAGAACTGGTCTTGCTATGGGAGCTGATAGAGGGATTCACGTGGAGGCTAATGATTCCATGTATCCGCTTTTTGTTGCCAAGATTTTGAAGAAGCTTGTTGAGATTGAGAAACCTGGTCTTTTGATTCTTGGTAAACAGGTATTAAGGGTTTGGTGGTGATGTTTTGTTTGGATGGTTTTATGGATTTAGTTGTTTTGTTATTTGATTTTTATTGAGGTGATGAGATTTGTTGGAAATCTTGGTTATGTTGATGATGATAAACCATAGTGGATTTTGATTATGTTTTGTTGTATAAGTGTGATCCCCAATCTACATTTTGATTATCTTGGGTATTTGATAATGTTTGCATGGTTGAATGTTTTGTAGTTGTTTGGTTATTTAAATGTTCAAGGTGATGAGTATAATAAAACTGTTTAGATTGACTTATTTGAACTTATCTACTGTCATAAGCACTTGTGAGGTTATTTTGGAGAGCTTATAAAAATGTTGACATGACTATAAGTTGTTTACATAAGCTTTACAAGATAGTTTATGACAACAGTTTATAGTTTATATGAAAATAGTTTGCCTTAGTTTTATCTTTGGTTATAGAAAGAGCTTATACGTAAAGACTTTTATAATAACCGTTTATGCTATAAACGCACGCTTAATTAAGTTGCTTATCCAAATAGGGTCCATACGGATACTTCTGCTTTTTGTTTGCTTTGAATTTTTTTTGTTCACTTTTCAAGTTGGGATATTATGGAAAAATTGACAGATGCAAGAGAAAAAGGACAGTGAATATTTGATATATACATTTGAAACTCGTCTAATGAGAGTATTTGGTTGTCATCATTGTTTACTTTATTAAGTTGTTTTTTGTTTCGTTAATTATTTACAGGCTATTGACGATGATTGCAATCAAACAGGACAGATGGTAGCAGGACTTCTCAACTGGCCACAAGGGACTTTTGCTTCAAAGGTTAGTCCATAATATTCATCTTCAGTAAATAGGGTGATACGACCCAATTCGAGTAGGGATCACACTCCAGAAATTAAGAGAGAAAACTAGAGATAAAAGAAAATAAATTCATTATATTTTTCATTGATTCTCATAATAAGGCATAGAATGCTTATATAGACTTGTGCATACTCATAATAAGATAAGTGCACCCTAACATACTCAATATTATCCCCTAACAATATACCTTCTAGATCCTTCTAGATTAAGGTGAGTCGTAACAACTTCTAGAACTAGCTGAGTCACCACATTAGTGCTTCTTATTCTAAATATCCTATCATTACCGACCCCTTCAAGATCAACCTTGTCCTCAAGGTTGTAAACTTCTGCTTCTACCACAAACTTCCCTGGATCCCACTGTTCGAACTGAGAGGACCTCACTATTGTAGACATATTCAAATCCAAATAGCCACCAGGACCCCATTGTTCAAAAATGAAGTACAATGAGCAATCGACCTCTTGGCTGTAGACTATTTCTATTCCTTGAAGGTCACACGTCAGCCCAAAAAAATCATACTTGACAAGATCAATTAAGCCAGAATGCTTAATAAAACCATGATGAATTGCAAAAAGTGAAACAGCTCCATGTAGTGCTATATCATAACCATTAGCACCATTCAATCCAATGCCAACTAGTGACTACATGAAGAAAAGTAGCAAGAGTTGTTATTGCATAAGAATGAAATGCTGCCACAACACCTTGAGTGGATGCACAAATACCATTTTCCTTAATGTCACTAGTTGAGTTCACGCTAACTGGAACCTTGTAATTTGCAACAATTACAACCTTGGCAGAATGTTTAGCTTTAACCAATCCTAAGTTTTACACGTAACCAATAAATGTTTGGCCATAGTCATAAGTTCCTGCCATCCAGTTTAGTATTTTCTCCAGCATGCTATCATCTTTAAAGCTATCACTCTTAGCCCAAATACCAAATTCAAAACTACCATCAACAATAATATCATTCCCAAAATTGGAAGCATGATGTGGGAAGCATATATCTCCAGGATCGTAATAACACACATGTAGATATGGGTAAACACCACAAGAACTACCAGTGTCAATAACAAAGAAATCGTATGAAAACACAAACGTTCCAACAGTGGCAAGAAAAATGAGCTCAAGCCAGAGTCCACTAACAAGGGGACACTTAATCCAAACATCACCATAAAGAAATAAAATAACACTTGCAATATCAGTCTGAATAAGAACTACCTGCTCCTCTTCCTTGTCACTGCAATGTGGAACAGACAATTTCGATCGAGACAACACAAACGATGACAGTGTTTGAACAACAACGCAGACCGATGGTTCCGACAGAGGATTCAAGCTATCAAGACTCACGATAATATCCAAAGGTATTTCAGTGATGACAACAAGAAAGCTAATAACATCAATATCAAAAGTTGGGTCAGAAACTTTCATGCTTGTTGGTAGAGCCATGATTCTTACACCAATTAAGGTAGTTGGAAAATGCCTATTGTTAACATTGACATCAACTGATACAACATTATCCAAGGAGAGTAGACATGACTCTAATGATGAACTCCCAAACATAGTTACAAATATTTGCAAGATTTGAAAGAGGTTGGGTCTGATTGGCATTATAGCAAACATGTAGTAGGTGTTGGGGGAGAACTCAATTTTCACAAATTCACTTGATTCATTAGTTTTAAAACCTAAGAATTCACCATGACAATCTATGAACCACATCGGTACAACAACAAGCAAGACAAAATGGATGAATAGTAAATTTGGCCTCTATGTTTGAGTTTTTCCATGATACAGTGATCAATTGGGAACCTAAGAAAATATTACACAAATCAATGTTAGGAGAAAGAGATCTTAACAAGGCAATAGAGGTGTTTACCGAGGTACGAAATGACAAATCCATGGGTGATGGGAATTTTTGTAATGTAATAGAGTCAGATGGTGGAATAGCAGCACTGTCAGGTGGTTCCGGTGGGGGAATCTCGACAGAAATGATCGTAACCGGGAGGTCGTACAACCAATGCAACAGAACCACATTCGTGACTACATCCGTGTAGAAATTGAAGTGCCATGTTTTCAGAATTTGAGATCCCCCAGGGTCGAATAGAAAAACGACTTGTGGTGATTGAAGCTCCAACGTTGGAGATTCAACAACGGGGAAGGGAAATGGAATAGAGATCAAGTGTTTTGAGTTTTCTGCGTTACCAAATAACAATACAGTGGGTGGTGGGTAATTGTGTAAAGTAACATGAACGCATAAAGGATCGATACCTGCAACAACACTTCGATCCGGTGGTTTCGGCGGCGGAGACGACACCGGAGGTAGAGCAAAGATCAGCGATGGTGGTGACTGAGTTATGAGAAGATTCGGTGCTTGCGGTGGTTGACGGTCCAACTCTGAAGCAAAGGTTCCATCCGATGGTTTTGGCGGCGGCGGAAACGGTGGAGCAAAGGCAGTGTCTGGTGGTTTTGGGGATTGTGGACTGAGAGCAGGATTGCTGAACTTCTTGTCTCCCGTCGTGACGATGACGCTCCTGTGTTGTATACGACCAATGGAGTCCGCAATTTCCAGTTGTACAAGCTGCACTTCCAATTTTGGTGGAAAATCCAGATCATGTTCTCCGGCATCGGTAGTGATGGAATCAACCAAATCGGAAGTGATGGGAGGCTTCTCAACAAGCTTTGAGCATGGTGAGGGGTTTAGATTGTTCTCACCTGCGATGTCAGTTACGGGAGCACCAACACAATCGTCAATTCTAGAAAGCTTCACTGCCGACTTTGATAATTCACAAGCTTCCTCTGTTTCCTCCTCTAACACCGGTAAAAGATGCCGCCATTCAGGCTTGAAACGCCACAAAAGAGCAGTGGTAAAAGTGTCCCAATCGGATTGTGGGTGACGGTGAGACCACCATAGCCACCATTTGAGAGCTTCACCACGCATGGCCAGTGCAGCCACCATCATCTTTGCCATCTCGGATTTTCCGGTTGCCTTGAAATAACTTTCAGTAGAGAGGATCCACCAGTAGGCATCTTCGTTGCTACCGTTGAAAATAGAAAACATCTTCGTTGTGTATGATGTGTAAGGGTTGGATAATGGCGATGGAGTATGTATGGTGGGGACAGTGGAGAAATATGGGTGAGTGTAAAGGGATTTTTCCATGGAAGGTGAAGTTCAAGAATGAAAGCACCAAATGATACGACCAAATTCGAGTAGGGATCACACTCCAAAAATTAAGAGAGAAAACTAGAGATAAAAGAAAAGAAATTCATTATATTTTTCATTGATTCTCATAATAAGGCATACAATGCTTATATAGACTTGTGCATATTCATAATAAAATAAGTGCACCCTAACATACTCAATATTATCCCCTAACAATATACCTTCTAGATCCTTCTAGATTAAGGTGAGTCATAACAACTTCTAGAACTATCTGAGTCACCACATTAGTGCTTCTTATTCTAAATATCCTATCATAGGGTCTCCTTAATTTCTTTGGCTATTTATCTATAATATGCTTAAGTTACATACCATACCATGCTTTTGCTCAATCTATTGGTAAACTTATATTATTTTTCTCCATTTCCGGTCCCATTTTGATCAAAGGTAAACAAACTGTTTGAATAGAAAATGAATTTTCAGAAATACCAAGTAGTTGATTGAGTTCTCTTGTACCTTTCTAGGGTTTATAGTTGCATGATGTTATGCCAATGCATATACCTGTTTTGGACTTTTGGTTTATTAGGATTGGAATCCTAACGCCTTTGGGAAGTTATTAAACACGAGTCATGCAAAATCTTTTTGTTCAAAAGATTTGATGTTTATATGACAAAAATGTTTATTGTATATATTGTCCTGTCTCTAGACTGTAGATTGTGCAAAAGCTCTATCCTCCAAGAAGTAAGCTTTAGCCAAAGCCTAGGTTTATGAATTCCCAAAGGCTATAAATTATAAATTATGCTAGATACAAAGAAACCAATCAGGGTAATATGAAGATTTGATCGTAATGGATATATGTATGAATGCTTAGAGCATAAATTGTAATGGCTTAGTGTCTCATCCACTCGGGTATCACCGACTGTTTTGTAACTTTAATCTTTTGATGCACTGGAGTTTTCTAAACTACGTTTCTGGTTATCTCATCACTATTAATGGAACTTATAATCAAGGTTCGCCTAATGTATGTGGCGGCCCTAAATGAACTCTCTAAACAAATAAGTGTGAACCCTCTTTTTATGAAGTCGACTTATACACCGAGGTCCGCTTAAGTATTAACTGTGAGGTGTCTTGCGATCATAATCCTGCCTAACTGATAGGCCACCATGGCCCAATAGGGTTTATGACCCAAATATTGGGCCTGATTTACATGGGTATGATTTACATGGGTACATCTTCTAGAAGCTTGTAGAAACTGTGGGAATAAAGGTAGTTAGAATATTCCCTGTAATCTTGGAGAATTTCTGTTATAAATAGAGGGAAGGCTAGGGAGTGAGCCATTTGAGAAAGTTGTTGAGTCATTTGAGAAAGTTGTGAAATAATTCAACTTGGGAATTTTACGTTTATGAGTCAGTTAGAAGAGAAACTCTCTCCGGTTTAAGAGCAATACTGCTCTGGTCTAGGAGTTCTTGCAACTCTGGTGTCATTCGTCTGTTTTCTGTTGCCATTTTCTTCCATTGTGAGAGCTTCAAGCTCATAAATTATTAGTCAATAACACAGTTTTCATCTCAGTTTTTGGTTTCTAACACTAACTCTTAACCCCTCTCTGGACGAGGCCTACGGCAAGGGTTCATCCTTGAGCCAATCCTGCTTATCTTTGATTCCTTACTAGATCAAACCTTGAGTCATCATTTGACATAAAGTTGATGAGCTAGGCCACGGTTAGCATGTCTACCTGTTAAAAGGTTAGCATCTTTTAAAAAATTAGCATGCCTACCTGTTACTTGAGAAATTTCGTATCCAGTTGATGAGCTAGGCCACGGTTTTAGAGTGACTTCTCTGTAATTGTCACTTGCTATCTAGCTAGGATATAGTCATTTGATATATTTGAATCAGCGTAATTAGGCTTTTATATGGTAGACGTTCTTTATTGTTGATTAAGTTTACAATGTTATGCAACTGACTTAGCGAAGATGCCCTAGAAATATTGCAGTACATTTAAGATTTTGAATAATCATTTTAAGCTTAACATCAAATTATTTCACAGCTAACTGCTTCTTTCCAGTAGGTTGTCCTTGATAAAGAGAAACAAGTAGCCACAGTGGACAGGGAGGTTGATGATGGTATTGAGACTCTGTGTTTGAACTTACCAGCAGTAATAACGTGAGTATAACATTCGATTTAGTATATTGAATCATGCTATAATGCTAAATGTAATGGATTACCGATTTTTGTTTTTGTTGAACTTTTTGGATGAGGACATTTGAAATCATATGTATGGTAGAATCTGTTTCATAAAGCTACATTTTCTTTGTTTTCGATTTTATAGTTATCCTTTATTTTTTTTCTTTCTATTTTCTTCTAAATTATCTCCAGAAAATGAAATATTGTGCGCTTCACTTTACAAACTTTCTTGACATGTAAGTTTTGTGCTTATGTTTCTTGCAGCACTGATCTGAGACTGAACCAACCGAGATATGCTACTCTTCCCAACATAATGAAAGCAAAATCGAAGCCGATAAAGAAGTTCACTCCGAAGGAGTTGAATGTGGAAATCAAATCTGATTTGGAGATAGTTGAAGTAACAGAACCTCCCAAAAGAAAATCAGGTGTTATTGTTTCTTCTGTGGACGAGCTTATTGAAAAACTAAAACATGAGGCTAATGTCATCTGATTGTTCTCTTCTTTGTTCTAAATCAACAATTGCTTCTCCCGAAAGGATAAACAACATTACACCAAGATTCTGATGTACAATAATCAAACGAGACAATAAATATAATGCTGTTCCTTTCATGTATTCATCATATCCTGCATCTTCTACTTTCATGTTAATAAAAAAGTAATGTAAATTTGATGTAATTTACATATATTAGAACAGTTTAATTTACCTACCCAGTTAACACTACCGTGTTCTTCTTTCAATGTTTCACTTACTGCAGCTTTCAAATCACGGTGGTAATGTGATTTTGTTAAAGCTTTAACCTGTAGTTTTTGCCAAAATCACAACGAGATATTGTGATTTCGTCAAAGTCATTGTGAATCCAAACATCTACTTAATCGAATTCTGCAATTTATAGTTTTTTTATGGAAATTTTGTTAACTTTTTTGACGACTATGACATGTCATTATGTAATGCAACAGTTGCATTTTAGAAAAACAATTTGCAATCATCAACAGTGCAGGTATAAACTGCTGGTGATCCTTCTAGTCAACGAGTTGAGGAAGCTTCATTTTATAGTTAAAGAAAACGAGACAACTTGTTGAGAAACTATTACCATTACCATTTAAAATAAAAGAAAAAGAAAATACAATATCGGGGGACTAGGCCAAAATCCAAAGTAAATAGTCAAGAGTATAAACAACATTTGTTTTGTTAAAAATCTTACCCGGAAAATTCAGATAAAATCTCGGCAAAGGAAAACAAAGTGTAGAGCAAACAAAAGTTTGAACCGAAGAAATACATCAACATAAACGAGAATTAGGAAGCTCTAACCTATTTCAATTAAATAAATCTAAACACAAGGGATAAAATCCCACTAAACAAAATCATTATTCTGAAGTATAGGAGAATTAATCTGGTTTCTACAACAATTGTCTTCTCCGAAGATATGAGAAATAATGAATGGAATATTCTTAGTTAACTCAACACAATTCAGCCATGTGTTTCTTAACCTTCAAGGAACAAGACCATGATTATTGAAAGCAAAAGTAACCAACTAAGAATCTATTTCCATCTTAATCTAGAATAAGTTATATATGTAACAAGCTTAGTGCGTTTGACTAAATTAAATAGTATATTCTGTAAATATAGGAATAACATTCTCTTACGTTTAGTCAAAAAAACAAATCTTTTATGTTCTAGCATATTCACTGATATATTCTTTTGTAATTTAATGTTGTAGCTTGTAAATGGAGCCTGTACAGTGAAACCTCCACGTTGTAGATGAAGCTATCGGTTTCACCATATGTCTTTCATTTTCTCTAATTCAACTGTCATTTTTATATTTTGTGGTGTGCAATGAGTTAAGAAGAAATGCACATTATGATAATCAACTATCTTGTTCTCCTTTCTTTCAGATTTGATTGAGAATTTTATTTGCTTCTGTTACTCTCAAGGTTTTAAATAACAGTGGTGGCGGTCGCGGTCTTGTTAAGGTTGTCACGATCTTGGTGTTACATATGCTTGCGTTACAAATTGCGGTCGTTGCAGTGTGAATTAATCACAAATTTACACGATTACCCTCACCACTTACTCTCACTCACCCCACTTTATTCTTTCCAGGTTCTACTTTCTTACTTATTTTTCGATGTCACAATATTGAAACAAGCAACCACGAATTCATAAACACCAAAAATCTCATCTCTATAGTCCGAACTCACAACCATATTCACACAAAGATACACTCAAACTCAAAGTTCCAACTTTTTTTCTCTCTAAAATCTCATTTCATCAATGTTACACACTTACACAACAACACCAAAATTAAGAGAGTGGGTGGAGGAGAATAGATCTAGAAATTGAAGAAGTAATGGAGCTGTAAATAAAAAGGAGGTGATGACTAGGATCCGGAAATTGTGTTCTTTTTTTGCAGCTGTAATGGTCAGTCGCGACCAAAACGTCGTGTCGCGGGCATTTTTTTTGTGATTTTTCTTCCCAGCGTTAAAATGGCCAATAACAAAATCGCCCCCTGCGTTATGGATGGTCACTATTGCACAGCGATATATCTTTGGTCTTGAAATCAACCTCTTTGTCACTTTCTTTCCCCCACAGCAACAAATACAAACCCATGATCACAATAAATGCACCTATAATGCTGAAAATTTTATGAGAGAAAAATTTCAGAACTACAATTATGCTAAAAAATAATGTTATTTTTCTAAGAAAAACTTTTCCACCACGTATTCATAATAGTCATTTGTCAAAGAGTTTAATTTTGATACATTGTCAGTTTAAACAGTTTTACCTGCCCAGATAAAGTTTTTCACCAAAGACGAAGTATGCTAGAATTGCCACAAATATGGTACAAAGAGGGTTAAACACTGTGACAAAAACGGGCCCTTTTTTCTCAGTGCACCATAGAAGAATGTACGTCAAAAAACCAGCAACAACAATTCCCTGTCATTGATAATGATTGATATATAATGTTAGAACTTTAAGATTTGAGAGAACTTTTATATAAATTCATTGCATTTGTTATGATACTTAACCCCATATAGTATGGACCACAAGTCAATGTTGAATCCTATAATCCATGCTGAAGGGTTATTACGTTCTGCTATTAATGTGAAAAGAGCTGATTGTATTGCTCCCATAAAGCACATCCATGTAGTGAGTGATAATTGAGCTGGATATCTTTTTAGAGTAGATGCCTGAATATCCAATTACAAGCAATAAGAATAAAAAAAACATTATTTAAACTATGAAGATAGCAAACAATTTTTTTCACCTCACATTTCTATAAAAACCTCACATGATTTTGAAAATATATTTTTGGTTAAAAAATTGCGCTTTTATCTGGAAATACACATTTCAACGGCCAAATAACTTTGTTTTCTTGTGTACATCTAACACTAACTGGTGGGAGAAGTTCCTCCCATGAACTTAAATGGCACTCTTTTTTAAGAGTATGTTTGGATGATGTAATTGAAAATTACGGAGAAATTATAATTCTAAGCAATCCAAATGATCAAATTGAATAGCATTCACTTTTAAATGTTTTTGTTTGGATAGAATAATAAATAATCTCATTGTTATTATTTTTAGGTGACTTTTATAAATTTGGAAATTTTTGGGTCAACTTTGAAATTTAGGGGTCAATTTGTGAATTTTGGTAATTTTGAGGGGTCGGTTTATAATTTTCAAAAAAAATTAAGGGTTATATTGTAATTTTAAAAAAATGTAGGGCTAATTTGAGGGTCAATTTAAGAACTATACTAATCATCATAACCCTCCTCCTTGTGTTTCAAGTCATTGTTAGTTGTTCTCGTCGTGTCCTAGTCGAAAATCTGGTTTTCAATTATTATATCGTTTTAACCTTTTTTTTCTTCATATTCTTAGAAAACTCTAAGAATATTTGCATTAACTTTATTTGATTTTTAAAATTATTTGGTGGTATTTTTATATATTTTTGATTTTATTTTACAGGTTTTTATCATCTTTTTATTTTGTTTTTGGGTTGTTTTTAAAAGCAAAATTTGAAACTGCTAAATGAAAGAGATTCTAATTGCTTATACATAAAAATATTTCGGATTATAAAATCCGAAAATCTAAGTATATTTTCAGAAGGAAAAAAAATAAAAAATGACATGTGAGAAGGTCATTGGTTGAGAAAATTAAATCCCGATACTTTATATGAGAAATTTTTGTCAAATATGAAAATAAAGACTAGACCATTAAATTAGTGGACTATGTAGATGGTGCATTAGGCCAAAAGTAAGGACTTATCTTACCTTACTCTTAAACCGGGTCTACTTTCTTTATACACCACATATAAAATGTTGCATAAAACATATAATGGCACATGCAAATAAGTATTCTTAGGATATGGTTAAAAAACAAAAAAAAATATTAAGAAAATAATCATTGAAAAAATGCATCATTCAATACATTGATAAAACAAATGTTGCACTTCCAATGAAGATTTTCTACAATTTTTTTTAATATTTAATGACTTCCCTTTTAAATTACTTATTACCATTTGCCAACTATAAACTAGTCATGAGTTAAAGTGAAAACCTGCATAATGTACGATATAGAAATTGTGACACAAAATGTAACTGTAAGAAGTGAACCCTTTATCCAACTCTTATTGATAGAAGCACTTTTTGGTTGAATATGGATTAGAGGTTCCCACAAATTTCTCATTATAGGTCCTTTGTATAGTGTCATGGTCATAACACCACTTAAGGAGATCAAGGTCCCAAGTACTTTTGCTATGCCACGTGGATTTCGAAGATCAACAATCTCAAACCTGCATTTTAGTCAAATCTCTCAGTATTCAATATCTTCGAAACTTAAAAATTTGTCATTTCAATAAAAAAATCTTATCTTTTAACTTCTTTTTAATCTATTTAACTTGTTTCATAAGGCATAAATTAGCATGATTGAAATAAAAATTACAAATACTCCAAAATCTTTAGGATTAAGAGCCCGTTTGTTATATATTTTTTTAGAAAAAAATCACTTTTTTTTAAGAAAATAATCACTTTTAAGAATATTGCATCCATTTGCTACAAATTTTAAAAAAAACAGAATCTAATAAAAATCTAAAAACAGCTTCAAAAAAATATATTTTTTTTAGAGGAGAGAGAAAATATGGATCTAAAGATTGAACTAATTTTGTAACAAAAATTGCTTTTATATAGCTGTATCAAAACAAACTAAATTATTTTTTAAAAAAAGTGATTTTTATTACGGTAAACAAACGCAAAATAGATTCTGATTTTTTTATAAAATCTCTAAAAATTAATTTCTAAATTATTTTATGTCAAAATCACTTTTATTTTAATCTGTAATAAACGGGCCATAAATTTGTTTAAGAAATGTTATGAACCCTTTTTTTAACACTCTCGAACACTCACTCTTATATTGGATGAAACTCATGTAGGTCTCACCACTTTATGTGGGATCCATTTTCAATGTGTGATAACCACATAGGTTTTACTCAATAAAAAGTAAGGAGGAAACTATCAAATTAGTCCCTGTCTTTGTAACTCATTTTTAAATTAGTCCCTAACTCTATTAATATTTCAAATTAGTCCTTGTCTTTGTCATAAGTTTCTCAATTTAGTCCTTGTCTTTATATTTTTGTCACATGATGAGGGACCTAATTGAGAAACTTTTGACAAAAACAGTGACTATTTTGAAATATTAACAGAGTCAGGGACTAATTTGAGAATGTCTTATAGAGATAGGGACCAATTTGATGTTTTACTCAAAAAGTAAGTGTTAGAGTGTATTAGAAAGAAAGTGTTCATATCACTCCTCAGTATGTTTTTAACATCTTTCATTGTCTCAAATATTAGTTTTATTTCATGTACCAACTTCAGCCTTGACAAAAATTATAAAATGGTATGCTTTTTAGTCTCTAAAAAAGAGACTGAAAATGTGCAGATTTATAATTTATGGAGACCAAAAGTGATTACATAGAATAATAGCAAGAAATATATAAATTCCGTAGAGATTAAAAACATATTTAACTCGTGTAAAGAGTTTCAAACCTGAGCACCACTGCAATAAGAAAGGTAAGGGAAGCTATAGTGTTGTACATGGAAGCAAGAAAGGTTGGAGAAGTATACTTCAGGCTTGCAAAGTACAAATTGATAGATAAACTGATCCTGCAATAGTATTTTAAAATTATATAAATTATGTTAAAACTGATCCTGCATTTTTTTTATTTGTTCTTACCCTAACACTGAAAGAACAAAAATTTCCCCAAAGAGAGCAAATGTCAGCTTTGGTCTTACATTTCTGCAAGAAAAACAACAAGTACAATTTTCATCAAGTAATGAATGTTCTATTATCTATTATTACACCAAATTACAATTGTTACTAATTTTTCAATACAAAATGCAATATGTATAAAACTAAAAATCTATCAATGTAAGGGTTAAATACTAGTTAATTTTACGCAAGTCATTAAAATTTAGATTATGAAACGTTTGGCCAAACACACACTAAGAATTTGAATACGTTCGAAAAAAATGAACATGTACCTCTCAAGAAAGTACGCAAAAGGAAACATTACAACCCCGGCGACAACGTGCCGGTACGTAACATAAACATAAGGACTCATTCCATGATTGAAGGAAGCTTCAGTGATAAAATATATTAAAGTGTAGCCAACTTGGGTTAGGAGCATGAGCAGGTGTGGCTTAAACTCTCTCAGAGGAGAAACTATTTTTTGCTCCATAAGTTTAGTGATGTGATGAAGTTTCTTTTCTGCACTTATTTAGAAGCTCAATACATGCACATTATATACAAAAACTAGTTTTTTTTTTTTGTTGGAGGAATATATAAAAATTAGTTTTAGATTAGGGAATATAAAAATTCGTTGATGTGCTTTATTAATTGAATGTGACTCATGAATGCATTATAAATGTATCCTGTTTACTAAATTCCCATTATAAGTCCTTCCAAAAAATATCCCATTATAAGTATGTATTCAAATTTCTGATTAGGTACGACTTCACAATAGACATGTAAAGTGTTGTATTATTTCAGAAGTATTTTATTAATCGAATGTGATTTAGTTATCTTTTTTTTAATAGACAAAATGACAAAAGTCATTGAAAACTTATACACACTAGCAAAAAGATGGGCACTCACGTGCTCGTCTTTCCGTTCTTTTTATTGCGCTAACGTTTGAAAATTATGAATGATGTTTATTTTTATGAAATTTTAATTGCCATGATTATCTATTTCAATGACACCAACAATATAAAAAAAATCTAAATTCTTTTTTTAGTAACACCAGCAACAATCTTTGTTATAGAAAAAATTGTTTAAAAGTATAATTGGGATAATGAAAAAGTAAGTATAAATATACTCATCTAGTTTGTTACATCTTTTAAATGATAAAGGGAAAAAAAAACCAGACATATATGTATTTTTATCGTGTATGTTATATTTTTTTTTAATATTTAAATTTATTCTTATCTATTTATTACATGTGTTATTTGTATTGAAAATTGAGGACATTTTTGAAAAAGAAAAAGTCATCCCAAAAGAACTTAAAAGGTTCTTTTCTTTATATATAGTATAGATAAGTAGATGAGTTGTCAGCTGAAGTTCGAATCCTGGTCACGAAATTCGACCTAGCAATGTCAACAATAAAATTTGTAGACAACTTGATTATCGGCTTTACTATGATGTGAAGTGGTTATGAATATGTTCGCAAGGCCTAATCTAATTGGCAATGTTGGTCGCCGATATTGCTAAGCTTGAAACCTTCATCGTGTTCAAACCCAGAAATTAACAATTACGTATAAATTTAAGTGTTGTTTGTCGCGATATACATATATATAATTGATTGCATTATATTTGAAACATGAAAAGATTTAGTGCTTTTTAACATACGTTGCTTCATCTTTAAAAAAAAAATACATTGCTTCATCAAATCAAATTTTAATAACGACACACATATAAAACTTCCTAAAAACACAAGTAAATGATCAAATTACCCTCAGCAGTAGTTAACTACCGCTGGCAAATCCGGCAGCAGTTAAGCTTTGCTGCACTTAAGTGCGATTCCAGTTGTGAATTTACGCGTTTCGGTCGAAAAATCAAAATAAATCGAAACTTATTCAAAATTTTACGAAACATTACAGACCCTCTCTATGTATTTTCATAGAGTTGTCTACAAAAAAGCAGCTCAAAATTCAATTTCTAGGTCAACGTTTTGATGTTTTGGTTTCTTGAGTTTTTGGCGCATTAAAAATTCATATTTAATCCATTCGTTGTCGAAAAGTTCTAATTTTTTGTGGAAAATGTTTCTTTTATGTCCTTATCATGTGTGGAAAAGATGATGAAAAATCTCAATCTCTATATAACTTTTCCAGACGCGCAGATGGAAAAATATTGTGATTTTACACGTTTCAGTAAAAAATTCAAAATAAATTGAGGCTTAGTCAAAATACTACGTAAATGTGCAGATCCTCTATATGTATTTTCATAGAGGTGTCTGAAAGAAAAACAACCCAAAATTTAATTTTTAGGTTGATGTTTTGGTGTCTTAAGTTTTAGGCGCGTTAAAAATTCATATTTAATCCTCCCTTGTCGAAAAATTCAAATTTTTTGTGGGTGATGTTATTTTTTTTGTTCTAAACATGAGTGCAAAAAATAGTGAAAAAATTCAACCTCTAGGACACTTTTTCGGACTCGCACTTGAAAAAAAATTGTGATTTTTCATGGTTCGATCGAAAAATCAAAATAAATCGAGACTTAGTTGCAATACAAAGAAACTTTATAGACATCTCTATAAAAATACATATAGAGGATGTGAAATTTTTTGTGATATTTCGAATAATTCTCGATTTTTTTTTCAATTGCGATTTTGCGCGTTTCGGTCGGAAAAAAAAATAAAAAATCGAGACTTATTCGGAATATTACAAAACTTTGCACATCCTCTGTATGTATTTTTATAGAGGTGTTTGTATAGTTTCATAAAATTCCAAATAAGTTTCGATTTATTTGGTTGTTCGATCGAAACGGGTAAAATCACAACTGGAACTGCACTTAAGTGCAACAAAACCAGAGGCAGAGGCAGAGGCAGTTAACTGTTGCCATATTTGCCAGCGGTAGTTAACTACCACTGGAGATAATTTAGTCAATTACTTGTGTTTTTAGGAAGTTTATATGTCAAAACAACAATTTTCTTTTTATTTTTTATTTTTTTATTATAAGAGTCGGCTTGAATGTTTTTTTTTTTTTTATATATATAAAAGGCCTTTCATCTTTGAATGTTTTAGACGTTGGAACTTTAATTTAATTAATAGAATTTGGAATTATATTATATCCGTCCCTCATTATAAGATCATTTTAAAGAAAAAATTATTCTTTTTTATGAGACTCTTTTGATATTTCCAACTATATTAATTATTTCTTTACCAAGATACTCCTATGTATTTTACATCTTTTTCTACAATCAACGATAAATAGTGTTGAAAACATAAATTATCTCTCTCTTAAAGGATAAAATTATAAAAATAATAGTAAATAAAAACAAATTTAATATTAATACCAATTTTTTTAATTCATATGATTCAGCCTAAAGAGTCCTATATTTAAGGGCGTTGTATATTTTTGGCTCAAGTAAAAATTAGAATTTTAACTGCACTGTTGTTTCTTTATTTTGATTGGGTTTTTAATTAAAACAATTTTCTTCTTTGTTTTGTTACCTCAATTTCAATTAGGACGAGTCTACCAAATCTTAGACTGTGTTTTGATGAGGTAGTTAGAAATTTTAGAGAAATTAAAATTCTAAGCAATTTAAATTATTTAATTGAATTGCTTTCATTTTAAAATATCTTTGTTTGGATAGAATAATAAATATTGTTATTATTTTGTAGTCACTTTTATAAATATTGAAATTTACGGGCCAATTTAAAATTGAAAAATAGTGGTCAGTTTGTAAATTTTAATGGGCCGATTTGTAATTTTTAAAAAAATTGAGGAGTCAATTTGTAAATTTTAAAAAATTTATGGGTCAATTTGCAAATTTTGAAAAATATGAGGACCAAAATGCAAATTCTGAAAAAATTAAGAGAAGAATTCTGAAATTCTTAGCTTCTAGGTATAATTTGAAATTCTCTAAATTTAACTTGGACAAAATATTTTTGGTAAAAAAAAAAAACCTTGGACAAAATATTTTTTAAATTTTCATAATTTAAAAACTCTCTAAAGTATCATCCAAACAATAGAATTTACTTAATGGTGTGTTTGCTTTGGAGTTGAAAAATTTATTCATGGGAATAGGAGGTCGGAAATCAATGTACATGTGTTTGTTATAAAGGAATTAAAATATATTCGTGTCTTTGAAAGGAAAATATATTCGTGTTTTTTTTTTTGAATAAAAAAGGAAAATATATTCGTGTTGTTTGTTATGAAGGAATTAAAATATACTCCTAGGAACAAATTATACTCGTGTGTATTTTCTTCCCATGAAGCTAGGAATTCTATTCCCTTGATTAGAGCAACTATTATAACATAGACAATTATTTCTTAGTACTTCAAAGATTTAATTACTGTTTTGGTCCCCTAGGTTTTCAAATGTTGTGATTTTGATGCCCTAAGAAAAACAACTCTTTTCAGACCCTTTATGTTTACTTTCCGTACCCCAAACCAATTTTGACCCAGTCAACGTACATGTGGACGCCACGTGTGTAATTTTAATTTTATTTTTTTAATTAGTTTTTTTAATTTTAATTTTATTTTTTTATTTACACGTGACATTTTTATTTATTTTTTAAAAAAATTACACATGTGGTGTCTAGGTGTGCGCCATGTGTACGTTGATTAGGTCAAAATTGATCTGGGGAACCAAAACTACTACAGAAAGTAAACATAGAGGGCCTGAAAAGAATTGTTTTTTTAGGGGGCCAAAATCACAACGTTTGTAAACTTAGGGTCCAAAATAGTAATTAAGCCTACTTTAAATAGATCTTTCTACACTTCAATCATTTATAATTTTTTAATAATAGTATTTAATCCTTTCAATCCAGCATCTAACACAGTTTCTTAAATAGAACCCACTAATCAACTATAAAACACTTTATATAATTACATTTCATTTTTTTAATATTAAAAAAATGGTAGTCTCACTTAAGATTCAAATTCTAAGTGAGACATTAGATCATATAAGATTCCTAAAACTTTTCTTTTTAATAGGAATACCTAATAGGTACCAAATCTTATAAGTTGACGACTCTATTGAGGATGGTCTCATGGAAAATTTCATTCCCATATAGACAAGATCCACTTCGTCGTATAAAATATTATCACCCTACTAACCCCACTAACTTAATAATATAACTTGTAACAAAAAAAAAAAAAAAAAACTTAATAATATAACTTCCAATGCGCATGCCATTTTTTGTTTTCGTTTCTCTAGTATAGCATTTTTTTTAATTATTATCAATTTAAAAAGATGTTTTTCCCACGAATAATTTTAATTATTATCCAAACTTTTTTTTTTAAATTCTTGGAAAAAGATTATTGTCATTACATCTCTGAGATAACTATTCCTCGGAATAAATTTTACAAACATAAAACAAACACACCTTAAAAGGATTTTTTTGAAGGAACTTTTTTTTTTAAGAGACTAAAATGAAATATATTATCAAAACAATGTCTTTCCTAGTACAAGGTGTATGAAGGAAAGACAACAAAGTCGACAGTATTTACAAAGAACCTGAATAAAGTAACAAAAAGAATAACTCTTAGCCTATGGCCAGCATGGTGAAAGGACTAAGCCACCAGCCATGATAATTGAAGGGAAGTGTAATGTATTTCACCTTCAACCACCTAAAGGTAAGGGACTTAATCTTACCAACCACCTGAATTGCCGAGCATTCTTTATCATTAAACAACCTGTTATTTCTTTCTTTCCAAATTTCCCAAGCCGTAGCAAACCAAATGACCTGTAAAATTGAGCGGCGCTTCTTGAAAATTCCGCCACTAAAACTGAATTGATGAAAATGTTGCAACACCTGTGCTGGAACAACCGCAGAAATGCCAAGCCATCTATAAATAAAGTACCAAATTGAACCAAAAATATTACAATGTAAGAGCAAGTGTTGAGATGTTTTGATTGAACCACATCCTGCCACACACGACCTTGAGTCGCGATCAAGTACACCACGATGATGCAGGTTGTCTTTTGTAGGTAACTTGTCTCGAAATAGTCTCCAAGCGAACAAAACAACCTTCAAAGGGACATCCTTATGCCAGAGATCAGAAATTGTTACCGAAGGAACTAAAGGATGGTGAACGGTTAGGACACGATAGGCACTACGAACAGAGTAAACATTAGAAGATTCCAATGCCCACAGCCATCTATCATCCTTATCAACCTGCAAAAATACATTATGAAGTAATAGCAACAATTCCCCCAACATCTGGTCCTCTCACACAAACAACCTACGCCTCCAACTCCACGCACCTCCCTCATCACCCCAGCCCAATTGTCTCATATCAAACATTGTTGCCTCCTTAAACATCGACAAGTCATACAAGCGACTAAACCTAGCACCCAACGACAACCCCCCAATCCACACGTCCGACCAAAAAAGCGTGTGCTTCCCATTGCCGAGAGAGCGGCTAACATTATCGATAAACCAGCCCTCTCGACCCAAAGCAGACAAATCACGCCACTAGGCTGAAGGCGTGCGGCCTCCCCGTTGGATTTTCCCCCCACCACACCATACCGTGAAGCCAACACCCTAAACCACAAACTACCTCTATCTACCAACAACCGCCAACACCACCTACCTAACAATGCTAAATTAAGCTCCCTAATTCTCCTTACCCCAAACCTCCAACCTCCTTACTCCTACAAACAGTTTTCCAATCTACCCATGATATTTTCCTGTGGTCATCACTCCCCACCCCATAAAAAACAGTTAAAAATAGATTCAATAGTGGAGATGATGCCTGATGGAGCCTTGAAGAAGGAAAGAGTATAAACAGGCAATGATGACAAGACAAACTTCAAAAGCACCAAACGACCACCCATAGACAAATGCTTCGATTTCCAACCGGACAGTCTAGATTTAAGACGGCTAATAGGCGATTCCCAAAAAGATAAACGACGAGCATTACCACCAATAAGCAACCCCAGATACACAAAAGGAATGGAACCCACCCTACAATTCAACACCATAGCCGCTTCCGACAACCAAGAATTAGCGACATTAACACCTACTAAATGGCTTTTAGAGAAATTCACTTTTAAACCCGACAAACTTTCAAAGAGGAGAAGAATAGCACGCATACTCTAGGTTCCACACCTTAAAAGGATTTTTTTTTTTTACCGAGGGAACCTTAAAAGGATTTGATTGGTGTGTTTAATTTAAAAAGGGTGTCTTTTTACTTTTATAAGGGTGTCTTTTATTTTGATAAGGCTTTTATTTTGATTGGGTTTTTACTTAAGAGTTTTTCCAATTGGGTTTTTACTTTAAAAGGGTGTCTTTTATTTTGATTGGGTTTTTACTTAAAAGTTTTTCTTCCTTGCTTTGTTACCGCAATTTCAATTAGGACGAGTCTACATTAGGACGAGTCTACCGAATCTTAGACCGTGTTTGGATAAGGTAATCAGAAATTTTAAAGAAATTAAAATTTTAAACAATTCAAATTATTCAATTGAATGGCTATTATTTTTAAATATTTTTATTTGGATAGAATAGTAAATAATTTAATTGTTATTATTTTTTAGTCACTTTTATAAATTTTGGGCCAACATTTAAAACTGAAAAATAGGGGTCAATTTGCAAATTCTGAAAATTTTGATGGGCCAATTTGTAATATTTAAAAAATTTGAGGAGTATAAAATTTTTAAAAAATTATGGGTCAATTTAAAAATTTTGAAAAATATGAGGATCAAACTGCAAAATTTGGAAAAATCATAAGAAGAATTTTGAAATTCATAGCTTGTAGGTAGAATTTAAAATTCTTAAATTTAACTTAGACAAAATATTTTATAAATTTCCATCATTTTAAAAAATTTTCAAATTATCATCCAAATAATGAAATTTACCTAAAAGGATTTGAATTCCTTCAAAAAATTACATTATCTTAAAACATACCTCATCCAAACACACTCGACAATACCATCAAATATTTCAAACTATTTTGTTATGTTCGAGCATGTGAGTAGTTAAAATTTTATACACTACAAAAATATTTATTTTTTAATAAATGATTTTTAATGAGTCAAAAAATTTGACTATTTATATATAGTCTAAATGTTAGTGCAAGACCATAAAACATTAGAGATAGAACTTTATACATAGTCTGTTTAGAGTGAGAAAGAGCAAAAAGTCTATATAGAATATCACATTTATGTTAGCTATTTCTATTTTCCAATTTAATTAAGGGTTAATTATTTAAATTGACCATGTAATATATATTAAGTTTGAAAAATGACTCTGTAAAACATAAAACATAGAATTTAACTCTGTAATTTTACATTCCTCCTATTTATGCTCTCATATTTTTCCATGTAGAGATAAAATCCATAAAAATTATCTAGAAGTTGAATATCAACATGATAAAATAGCGGTTGCGATATTTACATCGAAAATTTCATCTAACATTCAAATCACGTTCCATATTTCAATTTGAAGCGAGAACATTTCGAAACAAAGAATTAATTTAAGGAGATGAGTGATCAATATTTCCTAAATTTTTTTTGGATAAGTTATGGGAAAAAAATTGTAAAACTAACAGTAGTAAGAATGAGATCTCCATATTGACAACTTGCTTCGAAAGTTCTCCATCCGTGACTGCTAGGGTAAAATGATGTGCAATGTGTTAAATACAATACACATGTGATGTCAGAGTATCGTTCCAGCCATTTTATGGATCATTGTAAGTGCTCTTGATTGGTTCATGCCTATATGAAATCACGCAAATATCATGTTCTGGTGTGACTTGCCTTCTCAAATTTTTCAAAAAAAGAAACTCGAAACCTCCTTTTGGTCACCATCTTGCGCAACATCCACAACAGAGTTCCTTTGCACGTGTGGTACAACCAATTCGATTATCGTCTTGCAATTCACAAAGAAAATACGCCATGGATATTTTTGAAGTAAATGTCTATTAAATTCCAAACCAACTGATACTCCTATATGGATCCAAATGTTAAACTCCTACCTAATCACGAGGCCCCTATTACATTCAGGGAGACATAAGAGATTAGTTGGGATATTGAACCATCTCACAGTGACTCGTCCAAACATTTCTTGAATTATCCTTTCCAAGAACACATGAATGTTGTAATATGGACTCAGGAATATATCCAATGTTCTCCAGAAAAATGTATCATTTATGAATATAGAGGACATACCTAAATTGGTAACTCAGGTGCTGATTGGACAGACTCAGGCATTGATAGACAATCAACTTCTAGGTATTGTGTACGTGTTGGAGAAAACTTTGTATCTTGGAAAGTAAGAAACAAAATGTAGTTGCTAGATTCAACACCAAGACAAATACAAGATTCATGTCATTAGTAACATGTGAACTCATTTGTTTGAAACAATTACTCAAAGAGTTTCAATTTGAAGAGGCAAGGCCAATGACACTAATATATAGGGGTGTTTGTGGTGCAGTTTGGTTTGGTTTTGAGCCTAAAAGTCATCTGAACCGCAAGATAAAAAAACATGTGGTTTGGTTTGATTTGGTTTGATTTGGTTCGGTTGACTTTTAAAAGAAAATTCAAACCAAACCAATGTGGTTAGGGTTGGATCGGTTAATGCGGTTTTTTCTGAGACAATACAATTTTTTGTTTCCAACATTAAAGTCAAGTTAAAAAGCTAAAACAACACATATTTTAAGCGATCTTTCTGACATTGTTTTAAATTTCATCCAATATTACAATTTCATTTTCATCTAACAACATTGACCAAATTAATAACATGGACGAAAAATAATCCTATTTTGTAAGAATAATAAAAAGCAAAGAAGAAACTTAACAAAAGAAAAAAAATATGATTTTATAAAAGTTTTCATTGAGTTTGAGTTTCTATAAGTATTGGTTTATGTGGCATATGTTTAATTAATGTTCTTCTAATGTTGCGGTTTGGTTTGGTTTGGTTGGTGAAATAAAAACCGCAAACTGAACAAAACCATACAGATGAATAAGAAAGTGATATGAATACATCCGAACCAAATACAATTTTTTTGTCATTTCTTTGGTTGGTTTGGTTTGCGGTTTTTCTGTTGAGTTGGTTCGGTTTTAAACACCCCTACTAATATGTGATGATGAAACAACTTTGCATATTGCCATATATAAATCCAGATTTCATGAGAGGACTCAGCATGTTGAGATAGACTGTCATTTTTTCATAGAGAAGATCAAATCAGACGACAACGTCACAAGCTTTATCAATTTCAATGATCAATTGGCGAATGTCTTTTGCAAAATTCTTGCGAGGTCCTTGAATCATTTATATATGTAGCAAGTTTGATGCATTCGATTTATATGCTTTGGTTTGAGGGAGGGTGTGTTGAATATTTGGATTTACTTTAATTAATTATTAAAATATAAATGTATTATATAGTATTAAATATTTAATGTTATTGTACTTGGTATTTATATTGGGCTTATTATGAACGGACCGTGATGGGTT
>Ga0315915_1001743_pt1 | contig 26804 bp, 22 predicted proteins | sample MpolbnodulesMG_FD_207738 | JGI IMG/M metagenome (GOLD analysis project Ga0315915, IMG submission 207738) | Medicago polymorpha root nodule microbial communities from Los Angeles, California, United States - branched nodules | ecosystem: Host-associated > Plants > Roots > Nodule | place: USA...
AATATTTATACCTATGTATAGACTTAATATCTCATATCTATGACCCATGAGATACGGTCATCAGTCTACATACATAATAGTCTCGACGCTTTATTATTATCCTTATTCATATTAAAGTTTGACTACAAATATATTTAAGAATAGCGTTCTTTATGATAATGTAATCTTATGATTAAGTCACACTTAACATATTATTACATGAACTATCTATTCTAAGGACTTTATTAACATTACTATAAATATAATAAAGATTGTCATATATTTATTCAATAATAAAAGTCATGATACATAAGATAAGTTCAACATAAACTATTGGCCTCTAGGGCTTACACCAACAGTGTTGGTGGTGAATGAAGTGTTGGTGGTGAATGAAGTGGTGGACTTGACGAATAAAACGAGGTGTATTCTCTTGGTTCTAAAAGTGGATTTAGAGAAAGCTTATGACTCGGTGGATTAGGGTTGTTTTAGAATATAAGATGGAAGAGTTGGTTTATGTTCAAAATGGATTGCACGAATTAAGGCGTGTGTTTTCTGTCGAATTATGTCCATCCTAGTCAATAGAACTCCGACATAAGAAATTAGCATTCAAACGGGCTTAAAGCAAGGAGACCTTCCATTCTTCTTCCTTTTAGTGGCGGAAGACTTTAGGGATATGATGCGGAATGTTGGGGATTTAGATTTATTTAAGGGCTTTGAGGTTGGTTTCGAGGGGTTAGTCATTTCTCACCTTCAATATGGCGATGATACTCGTTGTATTGGTGAGGCTTTGGTGGATAACCTTTGGACAATGAAGGCATTGTTGAGAGGTTTTGAGATGGTTTCGGGCTTAAGAGTGGATATTTTAAGAGTTGCATGGTGGGTGTGAATGTATCTAGAAATTTATCTATTTAAATTTAAGTGAAGGCTCGTTCCCGTTTAAGTGCTTGGGGTTACCGGTAGGGAAAAGTCTAGAAAATTGGCTACTTTTGAGCCCATTTTTTGGAGAAATTGTGTAGAAGATTGAATTCGTGAGGTGACAAATTTGTTAGCCTAGAAAGCCGAATTATGCCTCTCAATTCAATCCTAATTTCCTACTTTTATTTTTGGGAAATTCTAGGTTTGGTGTGGCTGAAGTTAGCGTGTATCCATAGGGAGGTGTGACAGGTGGTTGAAAATTAGTTGGGTTGAGTGAAGTACCATTTTTCAATCTAGAAGGAAATGATGCCTAAGGATAAAAGATATGTGATTGATGAATTTAAGACTCTTGGCTAAGCGGAGATGATATTTGAAAAGATGTGTTGAGGGGCAAATATGGAGATAATATTTTGAGTTTGGTGGCTTAGGGGAGCTCTTCTTGGCCATATTTTGATTCTTTTTGGTAGAAATATTTAAATTCGTTAGAAGCTTCAGTGGGGTCAAATTTGTTTAACAGGGAAGTGAGGAGGAAAATGAGTAATGGTGTGAATATGAAATTTTGGATAGCTTGTTGGATTTGTAACACTCCTCTTCGTGAGCAATTTTCGTGTCTATTTTTAATTTTAGATGAAGAAGAAGCGACGTTATCGAAAATATGGGTGACATTGAGGAGGGTAGTACTTATGAGTGGTCTTGTTATTTATTTGGGAGGAGGATCTCTAGAATAATTAGATTAATTTAGTAGAAATAGATCATGATAGATAAGTCATTTGATTTTTTTTAAGGGAGATAAATCAATTGATAGTGAATGAATTTATACTCTGACAAAATATGAGTCTAATATGGACTAGCCTTGGGAGGAATTATTCCATGGTCACAAGACCAAATCAAAATTGTTTGGACACACACATAAAAAGATGGTCCTTAAAATATTCAATTTTTTTTTTTTATCAATTTCTCCTAGCCTTGGTTTCCCTCCCACTACACTCCATTTGCACACCTTCCATTTGTCCATTTACACGTAAACACAAACAGACTTTTAATAATTTTTGAAGACATATATATAATGTAATGTCATTTTGTTCATATTCAATCATTATAATATACTTTCCATTTTTGCTTCTCGACACATATGTATACAGGTTCTAAGAGAAAATAACTTCAACCAAACAATAGATGGTGTAAAGATAGAAGATGGAGCAGAGATAACATATGAGAAACCCACAACGACATTAAGAAAAGGCACACATCACCTAGTAGCACTGCAAACTCGTGATGGCCATTGGCCTGCTCAAATTGCAGGTCCTCTGTTTTACATGCCTCCCTTGGTGAGTATATACTTACTGACCGCTCAATATTAATATAAAGGATAATAGTGTTTTTGTTTCCTATATTAAAGGGTTTTGTTTAGATTCTCTATCTCTATGATATTAGATTCTTCCCTAAAAAAATGATTTTAGATTCTTCACTTTTGTTCTTTGGTGAAATGTGACAATACAAAAACGTCATTGATGTGGCCAACAGAGTCAATAATTTTTTAATTATGTGACCTTTTTTATGTTTCTTAGTCAGCATATTTTATTAAAATAATTAAAGGAAAAAATTAAAAATTATAAATAAATTAAAAAATTGTTTGTAAAAATGAAGGAAAATTTATTTAACTCAGGTTCATCTTAAAAAATACTAAAAATCACGAAACTCATCATCAAATTCACCATCTCAAATTTCTAGGTTAGATTTCGATGCAACTAACTCCGTAATTCTTGCAAACCAGAAACATCAACAAAACCCAAAAAGACGACATTAATAAAAAATCCAACAACAACAAACCTTGAAATTTAATCCCCATTTTCAATATTTTGTTTAACCAAGAATTGCTCATTTCACACTAAACAGGTTTAGCATGAATACAATCTCAAATGGCATGAAGCAAAGTTCCAAGCTCCACACCACATATTAGATAGAAATCATGTTGAGATAAATGTCGTTTATGGATAATCTCATTTGTCAAAAGAGACCCTCACACCACACACCAAAGGAGTAACCTCAAAGATTCTTGAAGGAGTGGGAAAATTGACCTAAATAAGATAAATAGGTTGGTAGTTTGTCTACAAAACCTATACCATCAGTAGAGAAAACCCATGCAAGTTTCTCATGCACTTCAGAAGAAGGAGTAGGAATAACTATTAAATCATTGCATATGTTGAGAGATAACGATTGATGCAACAATTATCAACATCATTCAAGGAAAGGGTATTAAATCTATTTAGCCTCTCTAAATTTGATAACCATAAATCCTTCCAAAATAGAACCAAGGCTCCATTTTCCACTCTCCAACAATGATTAACTTGAAATTTCTCCCAAACTTTACACACACCTCACTAAACATTATAGGAGTTCGGCCTATACTTTGAGGAGGGAGAAATATTGTGCCCACATCTATACTTGTTCTAAAACACCTAAACCCATAATGTATCCTTCTTTGCACTAAGATTCAAGCCAATTTTCATCAGAGAAGCCTCGTTCATGAATCTGGCAGAACAAATTGCCAAACCCCCATTTTCCTTAGGAAGTCACATAGTCTCCCAAAGAGACCATATACATCCACCGATTTTGATCATCACCTCCCCAAATAAAATTTATGTATTTTGTAATAATAGATTTACAGACAAAATGAATTTTCAAGTGTAATTCTCCCTTTAAAGAACAAATTATGACGCTTCCAAGATCTAAGATGACTATCCATCTTATCCAAAATAAACTATAAAGTATCTTTCTTGTACAACACAATGATGTTAGAGAGGCACTCCAACACACTGGCCTAAGTCATCCGTCCTCCTAAAACCAAAAGTCTCACTGATATGAGTACATACACCCTAATTAAAAAAATTGAGAAGAATATTCTGGTCTTGTTAAGACTTAATTTTTCATCGAACTCCTGCAAAACCAATTTAAACAAGTAGAAATAACATCCAAATAGGTCATGTTAGCTTTAGAAAATAAGATAATATCATCTACAAAATTCAGACGGGATAAAGGAGGCCCTCCTCCAACTGCCATCTTTATAGGTTTTGAATTCCTCTCTACAAACAAGAGAAGAGAGATTATATCTCCTTATTGAATTCTTATAGTCAGCTGAAGATAAACAATGTCAAATACGAGAGCAGAAAATAGAAGGAAATCCAATGTCCTTAAAAGTGCTCTTTCATAAAATTCCAATTATGGTGGTCATACACTTTTTCCATATAAATTTTCGCAGTCATTCGACCTGTTCTACATGATATATTTTTCATGAAATGAATAATTTCTTATTCAATACTAATATTATCAATACTATGGTAATTACGAACAAAGCTACATTGAATGGAACTCACCAGAATTACCGTAACTTCTCTAACACGTTGCGTTAATAATGGGCCAAAAATGTTTCACCTTTGCATCTTGATCAATCTTAGGAATAAGATAAATAAGAGTGAAATTAATATCACTAATATTGCTAGTATTAGTAAGAACATAGTGTATTTTACGACACAAGAAAGACCAATTACACTCCACTTATTCTAATAAAAATTGCTTGATTAGAAACAGACCATGCTAGTGTCCCCAAGTCTACGAAAACATCCCGCTAAATCAAGGGCTTCATGATTGAATTTCACCGAGAAAATACATGAATTAAATTTAGTGATGTGATTTTCAAGCCCAATGGAGAAATCTTGTCACTATTATCATTTTGAAGGGTTTCACTTCCACCTTATCCTAACAATAGTAGAACCATGAAAAAACTTTGTATTTGTATCACCAAATTTCGGCCATTTGGCTCTAGATTTTTGGAACCACAACAACTCATCACTTTGCAAGGTAGTGTTACTCTCATTTCACAAATCTTGTTGAAGGATTTCCGCCACCTCCCACTAACATGTGTTGGTTCAATTTTTTGGTTTTTTTTATGTGTAATTTTGGCCCTTCTTGTATTTAACCATCATAACAAATGCTCCTTCTTAAATTGAGTTTATGTATTCTTTGTAAGGAAATTGAATTACTTACTCACATAAAGTGAGTGTAATGAGTTTACCTAGTCTATGTAAACAACATGCCTAAACTGAGTTCTATGTCAGCATTAATTTCCTATTTGTAGGTGTTTTGTGTCTACATTACAGGACATCTTGATTCTGTATTCCCACGAGAGCATCGCAAAGAGATTCTTCGATACATATATTGTCACCAGGTAGGTCATTCTATTCTATTTCAACACACATTTATTTACCTATTTTGAACATGATGCATGCAAATATAATTTTGAAGAATGAAGATGGAGGATGGGGGCTACAAATTGAGGGTCACAGTACCATGTTTTGTACTGCGCTCAACTATATATGTATGCGGATTCTTGGAGAAGGACCTGATGGCGGTCAAAACAATGCTTGTGCTAGAGCCAGATATTGGATTCGGGATCACGGTGGTGTAACACATATACCTTCATGGGGGAAAACTTGGCTTTCGGTAACTATCGTTATTTATTTTTTAGGTTAATATCTTAAATAGCTCGTGTAATTTATGTGCGGTCTGAAAATACATGGACTATTTAAGGTATTAACCTTATTTTTTTATTAAATATAAAAAAAAACTCATAATAGAATTTTTGTTACTAATTTGAATGTATCCTTAACTTATAGATACTTGGAGTATATGATTGGTCGGGAAGCAACCCAATGCCCCCCGAGTTTTGGATACTTCCTTCATTTCTTCCTATTCATCCAGGTTCAATTAATTTATTCTGTTTTGTTAACCTTTTTGGAACAATTTAAAGAGGGTTTGGATGACGATTATAACTAAACTTAGTCATGCAATATTGTCCATCAATAACTTGAATTTTGTTTCTAAGATCCTCAAATCTAAGAAGATGGCGGAAATTTAGTTAACAAGGTCGTTTTAGCATGATCAAATAGTAAATGGTATGCTTAAGATAGAAAAAGACGTTTTAAGTGTTGAAGATGAATGGTAATGGGTATGTGCATGAATTGAGAAAGCTTGTTGATGTTGAATTATAAGTCAGGAAGAGTGGGATTTAAATGTTGAAGAGCACCAATTATTTGCGGTGGAGTTAGTGGATACTGAAGCATCATGTAGTTGATGTTTTGTCGTAGTTAACAGATCTATCAACGATGGGACATAAACAGACCATTTGATGTTGGTACTGGGTATAAGTTCAACTCCAAGAAAGTAATGAAGATTTCTTATGTGTTTAAAAGCAAATGTTTCATTAAAATGAACTCTTGCACATCAAGAAAGTCTTTGGCCACAAGGCGTGCTTTGTACATAGCAGTCTGTGGAGCCATCTAGATTAAGTTTGATGAGAAAAAGCCATTTGCATCCAACGATATTGTAGTTCTTCAGAAATGATAGCATGAAGGATAAGATTATCCCGACGTCTTTAGAAGCTGACATGTTTTGGTACCATCAACATAGCCAACAAGGTCATATGCACTGAGTAATGCTTTGAGCTGAACCTTGCATACTGGATAATTGATTACACTTAGTTTCACATATGCATGGTTGTTGATAAAGACAACCAATTGAGTATTATTGACAAGAATATCAGTAGTGGCTAGAGATTCAACAAACATTGATGAGCCTTAGCGTGCTAAAAATATGGATCAAGTTTGTTGTTAAGAATAAGCTCGTGAAATGATAAAGAGGGTTTGAAATGAAGTATTGAATTAAATTAGAATGAAATGAAAGATTTATATAAATAGCATTGTCAGTTCCAACAATGTTAGGAACAAATACATAGAAGTAGGAATCGAATGGACCTCCATGATAACAGTTGGAGAGTTCAAATTATACACCATAATAGAAAGCTTATAACTAATCTTAGTCATTTGATATTATCCAATACAATATACATGTGAAATTGAATCGAGGGTTTGTTCTATCTAATTTTCACCTTCGTTATTTACAGCTAAAATGTGGTGTTATTGTCGGTTGGTATACATGCCGATGTCTTACTTGTATGGGAAGAGGTTTGTAGGTTCAATCACCCCACTCATCTTACAGTTGAGAGAAGAACTCCATACTCAACCTTACGAAAAAATTAATTGGACAAAATCACGTCACCTATGTGCAAAGGTTAGAGTATGTCTTTTATTGATCACAATGTGTGAAATTACACATCCTTTTTAACATAAGAGGGATAATGATCCATTTTATGTCTCACAGGAAGATCTTTACTATCCCCATCCTTTGATACAAGATCTGATATGGGATAGTTTATACATATTCACTGAGCCACTTCTCACCCGCTGGCCTTTCAACAACCTAGTTAGAGAAAAAGCCCTTCAAGTAACAATGAAGCATATCCACTATGAGGATGAGAATAGTCGATACATAACCATTGCGTCTGTGGAAAAGGTAGGTAACATGGCAATTAAGCATATTGGTCATTTAGTTGTATGCATCAACTGGAGTGGGATTAGTTTTTTAGTTTTCCATTGAAAAATTGAATCAATTCAACTATGTCATTAAAGTGTATATATTTATCAGGTTTTATGTATGCTTGCTTGTTGGGTGGAAGATCCAAATGGAGATGCTTACAAGAAGCATCTCGCAAGGGTCCCAGATTATTTATGGATTTCAGAAGATGGAATGACCATGCAGGTGTGTGTGTGTTGTTATTACTTCTATTACTACTATTATAACTTATGTGATACATTCATTAAAGAACTTTTGTATCAATACAATGCAGACTTTTGGTAGCCAAGTATGGGATACTTGTTTTGCCATTCAAGCTTTGCTTGCCACCAACCTAATTGAGGAAATTGGTCCTGCACTTGCAAAAGGACATGATTTCATCAAGAAATCTCAGGTATGCTCAATTTTGATGACAAGCATATGACATAGTCATAATTCTTTCCTTCAAAATAAGGAAAGTAAACTCCCAAATGAACCAATCTAGTTAATGAGATATGTAAGGTCTTGTTTATTTATTAAATGTAAGGTTATACAATAGCCTATTAAGATTAGCACTCCTCATCTTTACAAAATCAGCTTGTAAGATGAGGAGTGCAACTCTTAATCAACCTTTGTCATGTCATACCATTAATCTATGTTGGACTTTTTTTTTTCTTCCAATGACTTCCAGTAGGCATTTGAACAATAGGTGTGCTAGCTTTATCTTGCAATGAAACTAATACTCTTATTTCACAGGTTAGGGACAACCCTTTTGGAGATTTCAAGAGTATGTATCGTCATATTTCTAAAGGCTCATGGACCTTCTCTGATCAAGACCAAGGATGGCAACTTTCTGATTGCACCGCAGAAGGATTGAAGGTAACTAATGACATAGGCTATAAACAACGTAATTTGATACTAAGCGTTCACAATCACAACAAATGTAAGTTAATAAAGGTAATTTTTTTGGTGTTTCAGTGTTGTCTACATTTATCAATGTTGCCTCCAGAGATTGTGGGGAAAAAGATGGAACCAGAAATGTTATATGACTCAGTCAATATTCTATTGTCGCTTCAGGCAAGTACTATTCAATTTATTGTCAAATACTTTTAATTAATTTATTGGGTAATTGATCAAAAGAAACTCAGGGTTGTATTTTGATCATTGATGTTTGATTTATTTGTGCTACCTGATTTATTTTTGGCACAACTTTAATTTTTAATTATTGCAGAGTAAAAATGGTGGTTTAGCAGCTTGGGAGCCAGCAGGAGCTCAAAAATGGTTAGAAGTAAGTATTGTATTAATATGTACTAATTCGTATATGAATGTCATTCATTAGTTAATAAACTAATAAGCTTTGTTATTTATTTTCAGGTACTCAATCCCACAGAATTTTTTGTGGACATTGTAGTTGAACATGAATATGTTGAGTGCACTGCATCGGCAATTCAAGCTCTAGTTTTGTTTAAGAAGCTATATCCAGGGCATAGGAAGAAAGAGATAGAGAATTTCATCGCCAATGCAATTCGATTCCTTGAAGATACACAAATATCTGATGGTTCATGGTATGGAAACTGGGGAGTTTGCTTCACTTATGGTTGTTGGTTTGCTCTTGGTGGTTTAGCAGCTGGTGGCAAGACTTATACCAATTGTGCTGCAATTCGCAAGGCTGTTAAATTTCTTCTCAGAATACAGGGAAAAGATGGTGGGTGGGGGGAGAGCTATCTTTCATGCCCAAAAAAGGTTCATATTATTACTAATTAGTTACCAATCATTCACAACAATATAATGATGATGTCTTACTAAATAATAATGATAATTCAGATGTATATACCTCTTGAAGGATGTCGGTCAAATGTTGTACAAACTGCATGGGCTCTTATGGCTTTAATCCATGCTGGACAGGTTAGCTTTTGATTGTAGACCCACTTCATCATGAATTCAAAGTCAAAATACCTTATTCATGACAATGTAATTCTAATTCTTATGTACAGGCAGAGAGAGAGCATACTCCTCTTCACCGTGCTGCAAAATTGCTCATCAATTCCCAGTTGGAAGAAGGCAATTGGCCCCAACAGGTTCATCTCAGTTCTTTGATATGAAATAATATTTGTAGTCAACATCAACATAAAACCTTTGACTCTTATTTATTGCAGGATATCTCAGGAGCATTCATGAAAAATTGCATGTTACATTACCCAATGTATAGAGATATTTTCCCATTGTGGGCTCTAGCCGAGTATCGTAGACGAGTTCCATTGCCTAATTTTCCTTCCACCGTCACTGCACGAAAGGGATAGAGCTGGATGTGTTCTTGCATGTTTTCATTTCCAAAAAGAATGAGTTCAAATACCAGATTTGAACTCAACTCCTCCATATTGCATGCAATGTATCTTTCAATTGAGTTATGTTCACTAGAACAATGATATATACAAAATTCATGTATAAGTAGAATATTTACATGATTTTTAATACAATAATCATTTTTTTTCTTTTTGAAAGACGATATTTTAATTCTTATTTCCTTCTATAAATTCTCGTTTTCATATTTTTAATGACATTTTATGGGCCACCGAATGGATGATATTCTTCATAATATAACAAAAAAAAAATTATACTGAATCTGTTTTATATAACTTCGAAAAACTTTGTTTAATTATCCTAAAAAAAATGTGTATAATTTCTCGCTCAAAACTACTTTTTTCAAGTAAAAAACCATTTGGTTCTTCGATAAAAAAGAATATTTGATTCGTTTTTTTAAAGGAGAATATTCGAATCTTATACCACTTGGACTAAGGAAAATGTATGTATATACTTCAATAACCTTTATGATGCATTATTAAAAAAAAATGATGATATAGTTTTTTCTAACATAAAAGAGCATATATCATTTCATTAAGAAAATAATAGTTGAAATAGTGAAATACAAGGTAAAAAAGTCAAAAAAATTGGTGACTAATCTACAATATAGCTGCTTTTGTTAATGAATGAGCATCTGCATTTTTCCTCTCCTAGTAAAATTAATGAGAAACCTTGGACAAAAATAATAAGGATTGTGTTGGAACAGCAATTAGTAACAAAAGAATAAACAAATGAAAATCGTAAGACAACGAAATACGATCTTTGTTCGCTTAATTTTTAATGGTGTTTATATCTGCGATTGTAGAGCTGCTATAATTTTGTATATTTCTTCAGTGAATTAAAGTTTACAGTGTTACGGTCCAGATTACAAGAATTCCCTTGAACCATACAACAAGGGACTATCTCCCCTTATATCCCTAGTCACTCCCAACAACAATAGGGCCTAACACACGTTTGGGCAAACGCAAGGGCAGGGACGGGTGAACCTTTGACATATACTCAACTTCTTCATCTGTCATTGGACACTAATCAAATGAGAGTTTTAAGTGATTTGTCAATGGGGTACTCGCAGCCTTCGAATGGCTCATATCAAATTTGTCTAGCACGTTTTCAATGTAGCTTTTATGAGAGAGCCATAATTTTCTAGCACTCATATCCTTGAGATATCCGTTTTCATGTAGACTACCTACGGAAATCAATTTTTTTTTATCAATTTTGGAATATATCTGACATCATTTAACGTTCGCACATCATCATCGTCCATGAAAATTTTAATTTATCTCATTCGAGTGATAGAACATACTTTATTTATCATCACATAAATAAATAAATCCAAAAATACCTCACCTGAATGTAGTGAACCACTTCCAGTGCGGCGTTATGTGGTAAGAACAACCAAAGTCAAGAATCCACACATAAGTAACCTACTAGGTGAAACACAAATAATATCTCCTTCACTGTCATAATCATCGGTTTGGACCACATTTACATAATTGGATGAGTCATATTTTTTGTTCGGACAATACCTCTTTACCCTTGTTTTGCCTAAGATCTTTACTCTCTTTCACATACAAACTGTTGCCTTGAGTTCTCTCCTCTAAATTTTTTATCCTTTAGAATGATATAAGAATGTAGCATTAATTTCATCGATGTTGGTAGTGTCTTTCTTGTAGGTAAGAGTAGCCACCAAGTGGTCATAAGAACCTATGAACGAGCACAAGAAAATAATTACCTTATCTTTGTCATCAATCTTCACCTCAAGTCTCACCAAATTGGTGATCATGTTATTGAAGACATTAACATGTTGCAAATCAAGTCATCCATACATCTTCTGCTTGTATAGTCACTGATTCGCAAATAGTTTGTTTGTCACCGTCTTGGACATATACCGACCCTTCAATTTATCCCAAACCTGCTTCAGAGTTGTTAGGTCCAGGATATGATACATCACCTCGTATGAAACACATAAACATATCAATCATGTGACCTTCTTTATCATCTCTGCCTAAGTGATGTATGTTATGTTGGTTGGTTTCATCTCACATGTCGCCTTGTGTAAACTTTGAAGAGCCAATAAATCCTTAACCTTGTCATTTGTCACAATCCAAAATTAATTTTCCCGTCGAACTTTCTCGCCTCGAATTTCGCACCAGAGTTAACCATCATTTGATAACAATTGTTAGAACATAAACTAGTAACATTAGAATAAAGAAACAAGATAGCGTGAAAATTTTAGGGACCTCATTAGTGCACATGATTTGATAGAGATGAGATATGAAATAAAGCAAGATAAAATTTGCTAGGATACAACCACAATAATAACTTACTCTAACAAGTGTTTGATGCACGCAAGATAACAAATATTATAATATTATTTTATCATATCATGTATTTTATGCATACCGCATACCGACATTAATTTTTATAAATTAATAAAATATTATGTAAGTATTTATGATGATTTTGTCATTTCTTCTATGTACCAAATTTTTTTATGTAAGTAATGAATGTTTTTAAATAAATAATTTAAAAATATTCATTGAAACCACCAAAATCATTGAAACCACTAAATATACAACTTATTTATTTTTCAAAAAATAATCATGAGTAACTAAATAAGCCTATGAAATATGTTAGATAAGATCAATAAAGGTATGCTTTTTCAAAAAAGATAAACAAATGTATGATACATATTATATGTAAATGATAAAACTAACATGGTGGAAAAATTATATTTAATTTGTTAAAAATTTAAGTTCATAATCATATTTGCTCAAAAAATAAAAGGATTGAATTTGAGTGAAAAAGTGAATTTAATTAATGTCTTAACAAATTAAGTTGATTTGGTTTTTTTTTTTTTTAGCTACTTTAGGAACTTTGACTAGACTAATAACAAATGAAAATATTACAAACATAATAATAAAATAAAAGTAGTTTATATATTGTAGTAATAACAGAGGTAGTAGCCAATAAGAATGAAGTGATTATTACATGGCGCAATGTGATTGAATAATATTGACAGCTTAACAATATATGACACGTTAATTAATCAATTAATTAATTAAACTCAAAACTGAAGAAGAAGAAAAAAAGTAGTAGTTCGAAAAAAAGAGAAGGAACGAAGGAGAAAGAGAAGAAGAAGAAGAAGAAGAAGAAGAAGAAGAAGTGTTTCTGTTTGGTTTGGAGTGAGAGATTAACAACGGAAGGAAGCTAATATCACAAGTGTAAGCATTATTAGATCTGTTTCCTTCAATTTCAATTTCAATTTCAATTATCAAATCTTAAATGCCGATGCATTTAGATCTAACTACGTGATTTCGTAATGTCGTTATTAAATCATTACTAATTCAATTGAATACGATCTATATATCAGGTTTTAGTTGAATTCAATTTTGTTGAATTGAATGTGAGGAATAATAGGTGAAGAAGAAGGAATAGTTGAATTGTTTTGAGAGTGTTTGATAAAAAAGGGAATTCAAAATTCAGCGACCGGGTTCAGGGGGTGACTTACCACCCCAAGGAGGTGAGTATAACCCTTTTCCAGTTGCACGAAGGGTGAATTCAACTCATACCATCATGATGGATGAAGATATCATGGAGACCGGCACTTACCATGATAGGCCAAGAACTTTCCCTAACATGCGTTCTAAACCTTACACCCCTCTGGTATTATCTTACTATTTCATTTCCCCCATTTTCTAATATCTATTCTCTTTTATCTTACATGTTTGATTTCTCCAGATATTTCGTATTCTACTTGGTATAAATGTTCGTGTCCTCTTCATTCTTTTACTGCTTGTCTTTGGAGCTATCTTTTACATGGGTGCCAGTACATCTCCAATTATTGTCTTTGTCATCACCATTTGTATTCTCAGCTTCCTTGTCGCCATATATCTTATGAAGTGGGTGCTTGCTAAAGATGAGGGTCCCCCTGAAATGGTTCAGGTATATACTATTTTGAATGTTAAAATTATTCTAGATGTAGATTATTGTCTTTCATGATGAACTCTTTGTTTTCTAGATAGCTGATGCTATACGAGATGGTGCGGAAGGATTTATCCGGACACAGTATGGAACTATATCCAAGATGGCTATGTTGCTTGCTCTTGTCATTCTTTTCATATATTTGTTTCGCAGCACAACTCCTCAACAGGAAGCTTCTGGCATGGGAAGGTAACATCACACTTCACACTTATATATGCCATATATTCTTTATTCAACTTTTTACATGTTCTCATCTCTCATATACATTCTATTTCAGGACAACATCTGCATACATCACTGTAGCTTCTTTCCTTTTAGGTGCCCTTTGTTCAGGTTTTGCTGGATATGTAGGGATGTGGGTGTCAGTTCGTGCCAATGTCAGAGTCTCTAGTGCTGCAAGACGGTCTTCAAGAGAGGCATTGCAGGTTAGCTGTCATTAGTTCAGTATCAGTGTTTTCAGAAGATATGAACTGTTCACTATTCCTATATTAACTGAAAGAAAGTTCTACAGATAGCTACTCGAGCAGGTGGTTTATCAGCTCTTATTGTTGTTGGTATGGCTGTAATCGGTATAGCAGTCCTTTATGCCACATTTTATGTTTGGCTGGGAGTGGGCACACCTGGTTCAATGAAGGTCACTGATTGTATGTACAGACTTCTCCCCGAACTTATTTATTATAATGAATGGACAATTTCTTTTTAAAATGTGTGCTATTATGTTTCATTGGTATACTTCCAAACTATTTTTCCATTTGGTAAGTGTGTATGATTTGGTGATTTTTTATCTGTGTATGGATCTGATTGTGGTCACGAATGATTTCTAGATGTACTGAAAAATCCAAAAGATGTATGTCATTTTCACCCCTAAATGTGTTCTGTATCTAGTTTTATCATAGTTAGCTGAAGTGGGTATATTGACTTTAACCTGAAATGAATTACAGCTGATTTGACTGCACCATGATTTTGTCTTTACTGCTAGGGATGGGAGCATTACCTGCATCTTTTGGCTTTTCTTCTCTCTCCTCTCTCTCTATTTGATTTTTAATCATTTTTTCTTTTCTGTCAGTGCCTCTTCTCCTAGTTGGATATGGATTTGGTGCCTCCTTTGTCGCACTGTTTGCTCAGTTGGGTGGTGGAATATATACTAAAGCAGCTGATGTTGGGGCAGACCTTGTTGGAAAAGTAGAACAGGGAATACCTGAAGATGACCCTAGAAATCCTGCTGTTATTGCTGACCTGGTAATTGTTCAATTGTTGTTTACTTCATTTGGAAGGGTCCACACTCTGCACATTCAAATTGATGCTTATGTCAATCCAGGGTTTCCGTAGATTACTACTTGTTTTTCTAAGGGCCATAGGATAGTTCGTTAAATTTTAAAATCAAAATAAGGTTACAAGTAACAGAAACAGTATATCTACTTACTATTGTTCATGTTTAAATTACATTGATGTTTTACATGGTCATATTTAAAGGTGTTGATGTTAGACAGGTTGACTTTTTCTCTGATTTAATTTACTTGAAAGTTTTCTCTGATTTTAATTCCTAAGACCTAGATATTTGCATTTTCTGTTTTGTGGAAGAAGCTTATGGGATTTATCACTTCTATGGTCATTGTATTGGTTTTGTTAAACTATTTTAATAAGCAGAGAAGAAAGTATGTGATAGAAATTGGTATCTATATTGGTAAATTTAGGAAAAAAACAATTTATTATAATTAAATCCTGCAATTCTGTATTAAAACAGAGGAATGGTGGAATTACAGAATATCACACAAGAAACTGACTTATAGGCACTAAGAACAGATTAGTCTGCGGTTACCGGAAAATTCCCTTCCAAGAAATTCGAGAGTCTTGGTCTCTCTCTTCCAAGAATTTGAGAAGGTCTCTCCCTCTTATAACCATTCAATAACCATCCAAATAACCACTTTCCTCTTTCCTTTCTCAATTTATTCATAAAAACAAATAAAATAACTGACAAATAATAAAAACATAACTGCCATAATAAGAAGTTTAACAGTATGGTACATAACAAAGTTATTGTAGAGATGTCCATTGGAGATATTTTGATTTCAGTATATCTTAAATTTAAGAACTCTGATATTAAGCTTCAAGCCAAGAATATTGAAGATATTATGAAATTTTTGCGAACATCATTAAATAATTGATATACATACACGGAAATTTTGTAAAAAATTTTCGTACTCACAAAATTATAAACATAAGGCAAATGAAAAGAACTGTTTGCTGTTTATAATTTCTGTGGCCTTTGTGTTTGCTTCTTTCTGTCTTTACTTTTTTTTCCCCCTAGTCCTCTACTTCCAGTGGTATCATAATGATTCTGGTTTGATTCTAAGGTTGGAGACAATGTAGGCGATTGTGCTGCTAGAGGTGCTGATCTTTTTGAAAGCATCGCAGCTGAAATAATCAGTGCCATGATACTAGGGGGAACAATGGCACAACGCTGTAAAATCGAAGGCAAGTACCCAGTTACTCCATATTGTCTCGATTGCTTTCTTTTTGGTTTTCACCGAGTTGTATGCATAATTTGATGTTTTTTCTTCTGATTCAGATCCATCTGGCTTCATCTTGTTTCCTCTTGTTGTTCACTCATTTGATCTGGTAGTTTCATCTGTGGGAATATTTTCTATTCGGGGTACACGTGAATCTGGAGTAATGACTCCTACTGAAGATCCTATGGCAATTCTTCAGAAAGGATATTCTGTTACAATAGTTTTAGCTGTTCTGGCATTTGGTCTGGTAATAGTTAATCTTCATTTATGATATTTAAATTTGGCTTTTCTAAGTTTTCTGGGTTGGCCAAGCATACTATGTTCTATTAGCTGTAATTTTTTTGTCATTGAAATTGAAATATGCAATTTCTGTTTAGGAGTGCACCACAAAATATCTTCAACCTTTTCAAATTATTTCACACCTTCTATTGCTCTTACTGTTTAAATTTAATTACTCTGCAGTCTACCCGGTGGTTACTTTATGTTGAGCAAGCACCTTCAGCATGGTTCAATTTTGCTTTGTGCGGGTTGATTGGTATTATCACAGCGTACATTTTTGTCTGGATCACCAAGTATTATACTGACTACAAGCATGAGCCTGTGCGCACATTAGCCCTTTCTAGCTCTACTGGCCATGGGACTAACATAATTGCTGGAGTTAGTTTGGGGCTGGAATCTACTGGTCTTCCAGTCCTTGTCATCAGTGTGGCGATTGTCTCAGCCTACTGGCTGGGCCAGACTGCTGGACTAATAGATGAAACAGGAAACCCAACTGGTGGGCTGTTTGGCACAGCTGTAGCAACAATGGGAATGCTTAGCACTGCTGCTTATATTCTTACCATGGATATGTTTGGCCCGATAGCTGATAATGCTGGAGGAATTGTAGAAATGAGTCAGCAGGTAGTTCTGGCCAGAACAAATATTTTCCATACTGTTCTGTTATATTTGAGATTTCTCATGGTACGTATACTGACATTACCTATTATCAGCCTGAAAGTGTCCGAGAGATCACTGATGTCCTTGATGCCGTGGGCAACACAACCAAAGCCACCACCAAAGGATTTGCCATTGGTTCTGCTGCGCTTGCCTCTTTCCTTCTGTTTAGTGCTTACATGGATGAGGTTTCTTCATTTTCTCGCGAACCTTTTAAACAGGTCTGCAGAACTGGCTCCCATCTTATTAGGCTATTAAAAGTTAATGCAATTGAGGGAAAAGGAGAGGAAGTGTGATTTGAGTCTGAAAACATGATTATTGCAGGTTGATATTGCCATTCCAGAAGTTTTCGTTGGTGGGTTGCTGGGTGCCATGCTTATATTTGTCTTTAGTGCTTGGGCTTGTGCTGCTGTTGGCCGAACTGCACAGGAGGTTGTTAATGAAGTAAGAAGGCAGTTCATTGAGAGGCCTGGTATAATGGTGAGTTTAAGTTTGTAAAGTAATGTTGAGTATGTTAGTTTTTTTTTTTTCTTTCCCTCTGTTAATGACTTGATGCTTTCTACAGGATTACAAGGAGAAACCGGATTATGCTCGCTGTGTTGCAATTGTAGCATCTGCATCATTAAGAGAGATGATAAAACCTGGTGCTTTGGCAATCATTTCACCTATTGTAGTTGGTGAGTTTACTTCTGTTTTTTAATTTCGTTTGCATATATATTATATTACTAGTGAACCTGTGGGAGAAATTCAACATTTATACAAGTTTTTTGGGTTGTACCATAATCATCACATTAAATGCAAATGAATATTTGTGGCTATTTCAGGAGCAGATAAAATAACTATATATTGTGTTAAATTTCTAGAGGCATAAATTTTTGAAATGTTTCAGCATGTATTCGTGAAAGATAGTATATTACCTCACAATCCTCAAATCAGTGAATCTTGAACTAGTTTTGGAGTTCCTATCTCTCTTATCTCTGAGTCTTTCTATTTATCTGGTTTAATTTCTTGATTATGAACTCTTCAGGCTTTCCTTGTAATTGTTCCACCAGTACATTGTTAATAGCAGCTGTATACTCCTTTTGGCATTGAAGAGATCTATAAACTAAGTACTATTTTTAGTTGTACCTGATTATCAAAACTTTATTGATATGCTTTTCCTTGTTGCATTTGGGCAAACTGTTAGTATATTTGAGAAATATTTGCATGAATTTGTTGCATTGTTTTTTGTTTTCTCTCTAATTCTGTCACTGCTAAAGTTCTTGGACCAACTTTATGGAAAATGCCTTAGATATCAGCCAACTGTTTCTTCATTCTTTTTCATTTTTCTATGACCTGGTTGCTGATTGGTGATCTGTTAATCGTATATTTTTGTTATGGATATTTTTTATGACATACTTAGGTTTGTTACATTTTGTTTTATCACTTGCAGGTTTTGTATTCCGAATTTTGGGCTACTATACAGGGCAACCCTTACTTGGAGCTAAAGTTGTGGCTGCTTTGCTGATGTTTGCAACAGTGTCTGGTATTCTTATGGCACTTTTTCTGAACACAGCTGGTGGTGCCTGGGATAATGCAAAGAAGTACATAGAGACCGGAGCTCTTGGAGGCAAGGGAAGTGATGCTCACAAAGCAGCAATAACAGGAGACACGTAAGTTACTTTGTATGCTATCTTTGTTGTTCAATTATGACATTAACATACCTATGACAATTTAGAGTAATATAGTTACTTTGTATGCTATCTTTGTTGTACAATTATGGAACGATTTTCAATTGCTTTTGAGTTTGATCTCCAATCTTTTCACTATTCAGCTTTTGTAGCCAGTGTTTATTAGTATAATATACCTGTGATATGTTCTGTTTTTCTAGCAAGTACAATTCTTTTAACAAGTACGAAACTTTTTATTTATTTTACAGAGTGGGAGACCCATTCAAAGACACAGCTGGTCCTTCACTTCATGTCCTTATAAAGATGCTCTCAACGATTACATTGGTAATGGCTCCCATCTTCCTGTGAGAGTTGTTGATATCTCTATTGCGGCCTCTAAAAAGCATACTTTTGCTTATTTGATTTTGATATTTTTGGGAGTATAGAGATAGGTTGTATGAATCTAAGATGTACATCGACGAGCCTGATTTATAGTGACATTGAATTTTCTTGTTCTTGATCAGAATAAGAGATGTTACTTGACCCAACAAATGGCAAATATAGGAAATGTCCTCCATATTTTTGGTCTATTTAAATTATGTATTCCTATGCGCTGGTCACCAAGACCTAAATGAAATGGTGCTAAATTGAATGCAGGAATGGGTGCTCTAGATATCAAGGTCTTTTCTAATTTTTCTTCTTCTTTCCATTGTTAATAGTCACCACGATATGTGGCTTTGTGAATAGCTGATACTTTATCATTGAAGCAAACAAGCACGATTACTTCATCAAATCATTCAAAAGTATAAGCTATTCACAAAACAATATATCGTGAATACATGAGTAAGAACGAGCATGCAATTGGATAAAAGATGTCACACCAAAAGCATTGCATGAAGATAATGTAGCATGTATTAAACAAAGGGTCTTCTTAACGAGTGTTCCCGGGGCACTATATAAGCATCCCAAACTTAGTAATTATTCTTTTAAAAAGTCAACTATTACAATTTTCAATGCATTCAAAACACAACTTTTCATTTAAAATTTACTATTTAAAATGTGATAGTTCTAAACACGTTTTACCAAAAAAATTATAGTCATAATAACTCTTTAAGAGCGAGAGTTTGGGTGAACTTATTGAAAATTCTAGAAAAATTAGAATTCTAACAATTCAAATGTTTCAGTTGAGTTCTCTTCATTTTAATTTTTTTTTGTTAGAAAAGAGCAATTTCAAAATTAAAACAGAGATCAATTTGCAAATTTTGAATATTTTTGGTGACCAATTTACAATTTTTTGAAAATTTATAGGGGCCGATTTGTAAAATTTGAAAAATATAGGGATGAAATTGCATATGTGAAAGAATTATAAGGACTAATTTGTGATTCACACGTATAAAATAAGTAATGAATTTCAAATTCTTAACTTTTAGGCGATTTGAAATCTCCAAAATTAGTTGACAAAATATTTCACAAAAATTCTTCATTTTTGAAAATTTTTCAAATTTATCATCCAAACAATAAAGTTTTTATATTGAACAATTTAAACCACCCTCTAAAATTACATTACCCTTCATCCAAACACATTCTGAAAGAAGGCTGGTTGCGTGATACACAAATGAGATAAGTTTTGCATCATATATAAGTTGATTTGCACTACTGGATCAATAAATTTCACCATTAAATCACACAAGATATGATGAAATTTATTGATCTAATGGTGATAAACATACTTGTGTGATGGTGCAATACTATTTTATTTATGCATATTAGACAAAGTGATAAAAGAAGTGTGATGTTGATATTTACGGGATTGATTCCAAGTGACAATCCATTTGGTTTCTTAAGAGATGATATATTTAAAGAAAAATTTGTTAAATGAATGAACACGGGACTAGTTGGGATGAGTTATAACCAACTATAACATTCTCTGTCCGCATTTTTTTAGTTGTATTTATATTTTATGTTTTTTTTTAAAATACTAGATTGCCACGGGAAGAGATAGTTAGTTTTAAAATTTCCTACAATTTGGACATAAATTTAGATTTAAATTTAAATTTGAAAAAAAAACTGCATTGTTAAAGGAAATGTAGGTATGTTGAATATATGATACACAAAAAAGATTGTGTATCTTCTTTAAAAAAAAATGTATCCTTTTATTTTGTCAAGTAACATAGTGGCTATAATTCACCTTTTTTAAGGTGAATAAGTGGTGTGTCTGAAGTTCGAACTCCGGCCCCTGCATATAACAATTCATGTCTTTGCCAACTGAGTTATGTTCACGAAGATAAAATGTACCCTTTTTATCAGTAATACTAGAAAAAAGATGGACACTAACATGTATGTCTATCCACATTTTTTATTGTATGCAGTTGTATATATGTTTAATCGTATATATGTTTAATCATTTACTAGCTGAAAGACGGGTGCTAATGTGCTCGTCTATTCACATTTCTATTGTGCTTAATCTTGCATAGAAAAAGATATCAATATATTGTAACAAAAAAAATATATCAATATTGACATATACTATGATGAAATATATTTTCGTATATTAGATAAACATAACCTCTTTCAATAAATTCACATAAAAAATAAACTATTTTAATAGTGTCAAATATTGTTCATGTAGTATTGTTCCTATTTTAATAGGATTTAAATTTATGAGTTAAATATGTTTTTAGTCCCTATAAAATTGAGACTTTTTAAGTTTAGTCGTTACTTAATTTTAATAGTTTTTTCATCCCTACAAAAAAAATTACTTATAATTTTAGACCCTACTAAAACAAAGTTTGTTTAATTATCCTTAAAATCTTAAATTTTGTAATGATTTTTTTGAGACAAGTTTAGAGCATCATGAAAGATTCATTTATTAAAATCTAGAATTTTTTAACATGAAATAAATTAAATATAAATTTTTTAAATGACAAAAGTTCAAGATAAAAGTTAAAAAAATATGGACATGGAAATCAATTTTTTGCATAGTAACTTTTAATAATGTTATTAACACATATCAACAGAAGAAGAAAAAAAAAAAGTTTGAAAAACTTAAGTTTAGAGATTTATGTGCAATGTGACTACATTAAAGAGAAGGAAGGAAGGAAACCTTATCATTGAGTTGGTGATGTGGACTGCAATGTCCATCAACGGTGGTTTGTTCCAGGTTCGAAGAATAATAATAAAAAATAGCTCGGATTCAAATTCTCGTGGCTTCGGAGGAGGTGCAGATAACAATAAAGCTGCTTCTGCTGATAAGAAGAAGAAGCAGCAGCAGCAGCAAGGGTATCTATCTATCTATCTATCTCTTTCTTTCAATTGAGAAAAGCATGTGATATGTTGTTGTTGTTGTTTTCATCACTCAATTGAATTGAATTGAATTGAATTGCTTCTTCATCAGGAAATCAACTACCAAACAGTCTCCTAGTAAGTATCTATCTATCTATCAACTCTTCCTACTGCTAATTCTATATAATCAGCTCTATTTATCTATTTCCAGAGGCCGCACCGCGTTTAACTTCACAGGTTGATTCCAAATATAATCAAACAACCAATTCCACTGACATTGAATTTCAGGAACGCCTCAACGCTATTAAAAGGTACTATTTTACTTCAAAATCTTCTAGATAGATTAATTGGATTGGTAATAAATTAAATTAATTATTCTTTCTAGGTCAGCACTAGAGCAAAAGAAGGCTGAAGAGAAAAAACAATTTGGAGCAATTGACTATGATGCCCCTATTTCTTCAGACTCAGACAACAAAACAATTGGCTTTGCTACCAAGCTTGGAATAGGTGTAGCTGTTGCACTCTTTGGTCTCGTTTTTGCTCTTGGAGATTTTCTCCCATCAGGAAGGTAGCTTATACACACACATCTAGCTGAAGGCCGGCCTCATTCAATTATATAACTGCTAATTTGAGGCATGATATCTAAATGATGTTATGCTCTGTGCAGCTAGAAATTATGAATGTTTTCCCCCATCATGTTCATTTACATGCTCTTTAATTTTTGTGTATGGTTGAAATTGGAATATCTTTTCCTTGTTAGTCCGAACGAAGACAGTGCTGTGGTCAATAATAAATTGTCAGAGAAGGATAAAGTTGCTCTTCAGGTATAATTTCCACCTGATTTTTCCCCCTTCTGGCAATCAGTCAGGCAGTAATGTTCTTTTTAAGTATTTTCCTATTTTGTTTCCTTTCCTAATGAAATAAATGTTCACTGAATTAATATTGTTCTTTTCATCGACTAGTGAATCCAGAGCACAGGGTTTATTAGTCTTTTTATAGCACCGTAGTTTTAGTATAAATTGAACTTTTAGACCAGTATCATTTTGTATCACAGATATTCATAGTGTCGTTATTGAAAGAAATATATTTCAATATGTTCCCTCTCTCTCTCTCTTTTTCCCATACCCAAGTATTCTAATCCTTAAAATTTAAGCATTACACTCAATCAAAACTACAGAATCATTGATAATATATATTTCCTGAAATCTGGCAGAGTAGGCTTAAGGAGTTTGAAGCAACATTAAGCAACTCCCCTAGAGATCCAACTGCTCTCGAAGTAAGTAGTGGATGCTAGTTATGTTCTGCTAATTTCTGTGTCTCTAGATATATTTGAAAGGGTTTTCAGGGAGCTGCAGTAACTTTGGCAGAACTAGGAGAGTATCCAAGAGCTGCTTCTCTACTTGATGATTTGACAAAGGTTGGTATTATATGGATATTTTGTCAAAATTTCCTATTATTTGTTGAAAAGTATCTTCATTCAGGGGAACTATTTCTTATGTAGGAGCTGTAATTTACTGCTAATAATTTGGACATGATTTGTATTTTTTTTATTAGATGAAACATGATCAGTATATTTTCTGATTTATTTGAATTTTTTCCATGCATTTTTAGTTTCCTGTATTAGAGATTGTAATGTAATCACGTCATACATTTAATCTTCTGAGGATTTCCTAATGCAATTCCGACTTAAATCCTCTTTCAAAAACATTTAGCGCTCATGCTGTTTAATCATGGAACAATTGTTGAACTGATTTTTTTTCGTGTTCCAAGGAAAAACCAACCGATGCTGACGCTTTTCGTTTGCTTGGAGAAGTAAATTATGAACTCAAAGATTATGAAGGGAGTGTTGCTGCATATAAAAGTTCAGCAAAGGTCAGTCTTTTGAACGACTTCAAACACTTTATGGGTGGATGTCTTAAGCGACTGTCAAAACTAAATGGTTGCAGCTTACTTCTTGTAAAGATGCCACGAATTCAGTTCATTCTGCAATTTAGATTGGGATTTAATGATCTAATTTCTTAGTTTTTTTTTTATTTACTTTTCTTGTCTAGTTTTTTAAGTTCTTTGCCTGCTTTTGGACCAGCTATTCTGTAAATGAGTACATTCATGTGAACCAGAGTTTAAAACAGTAGGGCACAACAAGAGGCTATGGTTACTAAATCTTAGCGATTAATTGTTTTAGGCTTAGTAGTTTCACATAGTGTTATCCATAAATATTTGGTTGATCCTGATAGGTATCTGAAGATATCAAATTTGAAGTTCTGCGTGGCCTTACCAATTCATTACTTGCTGCCAAGAAGCCAGATGAGGTTTGTCATCTTGATAATCTATTCTTCAGATGAATGTGCTGCACAAATAAACTTCTAATTGGTTGCTTATCTTAGTCTTTAGTGTATAATAATCCTCAGATTTCGCAATATGGCCATTCTGGTTCTCAATGCTCATTTTTATCTAAATACAGTGGGTCTAGTGGATGTTGAATTAACAATATATTTTTCAATTCTTTCTTCAACAGGCTGTTCAATTACTTTTGGCCTGTCGTGAGCGTCTGAGTTCAGAAGACTTCAGCAAAAAATCTGATAGCAGCCCAACAGACTCGCAGCAGCTGGATCCAATTCAAGTAAATTCCTCACTATTTAGAAAGTGAACAAGATATTATTCTCTTTTGTAAGGTCTTGCTATAGGTCTACAATATTTAAAGATCAAAGAATTTAAAACTAAAAATATTGTTTTAGTACAAAAACCTGAAAATATTTTTTTTCGCAAATACAACTACAAAACTCCTTTATATCAGCACCATAACCATAACTTTAACATGGCAGGATACTTTCAATATTTTGGCATCAAATTTTTTTTTTGTTCCATTTCTTTTATTTATTTTATGTTGGGACCAGTAATTTTTTCAATAAACGTATCAGCTAGGTCTTAATTCTTTATCATGTCCTGCTGTTATTTATCGAATTTCATTATTTCTAGAAAATAAGAAAACATAATTCAACCCCCCTTGTGTTTTCATTATTGCCGTTTCATTTGTACCATGTTAGAGTTATAGGATTATGAAAGAAGGAAACTATCGAGGTTTTAATTGACCACTACAATTGCAGGCATTGCATCTGTTGTGATGCGCATTGCGGTTGTTGCGGCATGAATTTATTTTTTATTAGCATCAAATGTTATAATTTATTACATATCTTATAACTCACATATCTCCTATTTTTCTGTAAAATCTCACAGTTATACAATTATCAACTCTCCATCACTTTAAAGTTTAAAATATCTCTAATCCTTATAAAATACACACTAAATCTACGATATGAAGAAAAAGAAACATATAAAAACAATTTGTGTGATCACTTCATAGTCCGTTGCGGTCTGGCTGTTACACCCACTACCAGTGGCGGATCTTCCTTGGGACCCGCGGATGCCATGGTATCCCCCAAGGTTTTATATATATGATACTAGCCGTAATGTATTACTAACTTTCGCTTGTCTTAGTGGAAAAATGCTTGGGAACTGTATCACAGTTCGCGGGTTCAACACCCCCTGATGTCTTATTTTTCATATTTTTACTGTATTTTTTTGATAAATTATAAAAAAAACATCCTTGCTGGGACTCGAATGTATTACTAACTTTCGCTTGTCTTAGTGGAAAAATGCTTGGGAAGTGTATCACAGTTCGCGGGTTCAACACCCCCTGATGTCTTATTTTTCATATTTCTACTGTATTTTTTTGATAAATTATAAAAAAAAATCCTTGCTGGGACTCGATAAATAATAAAAAAAACATCCTTGCTGGGACTCGAACCTGCACCACTACACTGCATTTAAGCAAAATTTACCACTATTTCAATTAATAACTTCAGCAATTTCTTAGCACAGTTTAATATATATTTTGAAAATGTTTGGCATCCCCAAGAAAAAAACTCAAGATCCGCCACTGCCCACTACGTTGTGGTTTTCACTGTGATTTACAATCACACCATAATTGCAGCATGATGCGGTTGTAGACATTGCTGCAACCGCAATATTGCGGCCACATCACGTGATGTGGTCCGCAATTTGAAACCCTCGAAACAATAAGTATCCATAAACTACTACTCCTTTATGATTGTTGATGTAACAATATAGTAACCTGGCAATCATATTTATACTAATGCTTCAGTAAAAATCGCAAAAAATAAGACTAATAACCTAATCTTTATACATAAGTGAAAAGATTAGTTTGCTTTCTTCTGAATCTTTTGTTTTGCTTTCGGGGATTTTTGTTGATTTCACAATCTCAATGTACATACATACACTTAATTTTCTTAGGTCTTCCTTTCGTAGAAAACATTTTGTCTATATATTTTACATTGCTTTCTTTAATATATTTGCTTTTTATATTATTGTGATACTCAGGTTGAATTACTTCTAGGGAAAGCTTATTCAGATTGGGGCCATGTCGGTGATGCCATAGCTATTTATGATCAGCTCATATCAACTCACCCTGATGATTTTCGTGGATACTTAGCTAAGGTCTATATTTTCACTCTTTTAATCACTAGCCATGGAGTTATCATTACTTTTCATTTCAAATCAAATTGAATAAAAGGATATAATTTATCAATGATGATTGCAGATGTATAGTCAGAAGTTTTTATTGAACATAGCTTAAGGCCCCGTTTGGTTTGAGCTTATTTTGAGCTTATGAAAAATAGCTTATGTAAATAAATAAGCTTTTATTTTAATTTATAAACTCTCACTA
>Ga0315915_1001744_pt1 | contig 26791 bp, 11 predicted proteins | sample MpolbnodulesMG_FD_207738 | JGI IMG/M metagenome (GOLD analysis project Ga0315915, IMG submission 207738) | Medicago polymorpha root nodule microbial communities from Los Angeles, California, United States - branched nodules | ecosystem: Host-associated > Plants > Roots > Nodule | place: USA...
AAAAAAATCAGGCATTTTAAAAACGCAAGAGCATTCAATCCAAGTTGTAGTTTTGTTTAACTCACCTTGGTGGTTAACAATTCCAATATATTCCTTCACATTACTTCATACCATCAATACCAGAAACTCATTGCATGTATAACTCATGAACTCATTTATATTATTGTTTATAAATGACGATTGTTCTAATGTATTGTCTTCCACCTCTATTTTCTATTCTCATTGCAAACGTAAATGGCATATGATAGTGTTTCATAAATCAAACAGTTGAGTTCAAATGGTTAATAAGTTCCATAAATAATGAAATGTTCGTTTCTAGGAGGATAATTCTTGGTTAAAGTTTACTTACTTTCCGATCGAACTCTAGATTACCAGATTCCCTTTTCTCTCTGAACCAGAGGGTTATTACAAAAAAAATGACATAGTTTCATCGTTATTCTCCTTAAAAAAACTAAATATCAATTGTTCAAAATATACTACAGTACTTCAACACCTCTTAGCTTGAGCCTCCTTCTGGGAGTTGAAGTAGACTTTAGCCATATGAAGACCAAGATTCATTTGATTTGTAAAATAACGAGTGTTGAAACTGACTCTACTGCTTGGCTGCTCCACCATTCCTATTGGTCCCTTCTGATCAAACAGAACCAATATGTATCGCTGGATACCCACATGTGGCTTTGGTCCTATATATGGAAGAATCTCTTTTCCTACAACACCAAAGAAAATTAATTAAGGTTTTTTATTCATTATTTTTATATTTCTATAGTTAATTATAGAGTACGTATAAAATATGATGAATATAAGCACGTGATAAAAACTATAGTTATACTTTATCCTTAAAAAAATATTTAGCTATATTTTATATGCACTAAATAAAGTGTTGTTTCATGATTGTTCTCTTTGAAACAGGTGGACATCGGGCGGGTTCAGACCCAAAGTACTCCACCGGCCCAAACCGTGGTTTGAATATACAGGCCTACTTCCACCCATTTGTCCCATTCAGATTATACGAGTTACGAGTCACGGGTTTGAGATTCGGTTTTTGCGGGTATCATCTTAAATTAGGGAGGAAGAAAAAGATAATGATGAGAAAGAGGAGTCACGTCTACATAGTCTCTCTTGTCTAACACAAGTGGCTTTTAGTGAACATGCATGGGCTGTTGTGGAGGTTCGGTAGAGATATTGTCGATGGTGCATAAAGATATCGGTGTAAGGAACTTTGGTAATTGATGATTTTGTGTTTTTTTTTTGAGAGAAGTAAAATTGGGTATTTAGGCAATCCGTAAACTACCACATTGCTCTCAAACATACTATAATTAACATTAACAAACCGTTGAGACATTTTACCAAACATATAGAGTGCAATTTTCAAATAACTAAGAAATCTAACAATTTCTAAACCACAAACTACCACATTGTACCCTAAACAACATCTAAAACAATTTCTAACTTAATTCATCACTAACGATCATCAAAACTAACATGCAATCCCAATTTCTAAAAACCTAAAAATGTTATTTTCTTCAAAAAAAATCTTAAATTTCAACCAAAAAAATGCAATAAGGTAGGATAAGCAACACTTACCTGATATTGTGGGAGAAATTGAGTTTGAATGGTGCAAGAATGAAGAAAATCGAATTTGAAGGGGAAAAAAATCGTATTTGAGAAGTTTGAAAATATAAGTGTTTTGGTTATGTTCTGATGTATATACACTTAAGTCACGCTGCGTGACTTAACTAACGCAGCCTGACTTAAGTCGCACAAATTCTTAAGATGCGTTAGTTAACTCACGCAGCGTGAGTTAACTAACACAGGGGTATAATAGTTCAATCAGTTGGGCGCGAGCGAATCTTGTTGGAAGAATAGCAGAATTCATAATATTTTACTATATGTCCTTTTGTTAACTAAACATTGTGCAGTGTAAATGGGTCTTGTAAGTGTAACAAAAAAGGGGACTTTGAGTCAATCTTCTTACATCATCTCTAGCCTAGAGACACGAGTTACTATATAAAGGTCCTTCTAGACTCTAGCTCCTCCAAATTGATTCAGCCAGAATCTATTTCAAGTAGGTGAATTGATATTTCAACCGGTGTGAACACACATTTGGTGATGTTGAACCCAAAACTAAACAAATGCTTATATTGTTAACATGGATTAAATAAATGGGTTTTTGCTGCAAGTCATTTATGAAGGTGTCTTTTAGCAACCTACATCTTAAGGTGTGATTTTCACTTTTTAGTTATAGCTTTGCTAAAAAAGACCTTCATAAATATTAGTTGGTATCTTTAGGAAATACTCATAGAATAACTTGTTAAAAGACACATTCATAAAATGTTTCTTCTACCAAAACCCTAAATAAATACGTGGTTAATTATGTTAAGAAATATACGGTAAATGAACATAACCTATGTCCTATTGTAACCCATTAACTATCAATTGAACAAATTTAACCATATTAATTTTGAATGTTATTAACCATAATTTCCAAGTGTTTCAATATACACATGTATCCATTAATTTGCCAAATTGTGTTCAAATGTACATGATTCTCATATGGTCAATATATGATAACGATTTATATTCTCATACACTTGAAAATCATTTTCAAGACTCTGGTTATTTGTGTTAATATGAATGATTAATGAGTTGTGATACCTTAAATATTTATTAACCATGTATTGAATGTAATTAACCACATGTATATTTGAACATCATTAACCATCTAAATTGCTGTCAAATTTGTGTGCCAAAATATAATTTCTCTTTTAAGTAACGTTAACATTTGAAAGCAAATCGTTCTATTGTGATAAAGATTTTAATTAAGCCTAAACGAAATAAAATGAAACACTGTGACACAATTATATACAAATGATCCAGAAGTTACTTTTTTCACCTCCAACATTAGTTCAAAGTTTTTTTTTTGGCATCAGAGAGAATCGAATCTGAGATATCGAGGAGGAGCACACTCCCAGATCTCAAGCCAATACCATTAGACCAACCCAAATGGGTTAACATTAGTTCAAAGTTAGTACGCATTAAGAAAAATCATCCACATTTTGCATGTTTGTATGCATACTGTCAGATAATTTATGCGGTCTGAATGCATATACTTTCAAAAACATGAATATTTTTTTAGTAGTGATGTAGAAAGTATATTTATTATACACATTGATCCACACATGATTTTTTCTCGAGGTTTACAAGCTTATACTTCCCCATTAGACCACATGATGTTCTCTCTCATCTTGTCCTGCAATTGCAAAATAATGAATGAGCCTCACACAATTTTTGCAGATAGCCCAAACTCACACCTTAGATTAGATATGAACATACTTTAACTTCGTAGTATGCATATTACCAATTTAACAAACCATGACATGCACCAGAAATCCCTCCTCCTTCCATTGGAGAAATATTTTTTCTCATTTTTTGCAACAAAATTTGGTTATCATGCTTCTACATGAAGCACATTGAGAAATGACTATGTGAAATCCTACATGCATGTGTATTTTCATCGTGATCATCTCCAACAAAGCAAACTGCATATAATGAAATGTGAAATATTTCAGTACTATTATCATTAATTCTAAGATTAATAAAAAAGGAAAATTGCACTCATCTCCTTTAATTTTGTTGAAATGAAACATTAACCCTTTACTTTAGAAATAAAAATATGGTATTCACTTGCTTGAAACAATTGGACCGATTTGGTCCGACCCGATTGGCCAGGGGGACAAAACTAATGCATCTTAGGCTGGATTGAGCCACTAAATATGAGGCTCAAAGAAACTATGTGTTGACCCAACCAAATGTGATTTTTCAATTTTGCCTTGCTTGGCTATTCTAGTCGGGCCGAGCGGACTGATTTAACAACTCTATTTAGAGGTGATGTGTGTTTCATTTAAACAAACCCGAGGGGAGGAAAGTGATACATTGACAACAAATAAAAGTGTTGAGTTTTTGTTTAAAAATAGCAGTAGTGTGTGTTATTCATGCATACTTTAGGGGAGTTAAGTGCAATCTTTCAACAAAAAAAAAAAAACTAGATTTAGATTAGATTCAATATAAAATGCATATACCTTATGCCTACAAGTCTTTGCTTGGTGAATGCAACTTAACTATAGTGGATGGATCATTGTCCAAATTCTTAAGGCGTAGTTCGACATTCTTAAGATCGCGAAGATGTTGCAATATTTCTTGAAGCAAATCCTTTCCTTCATCACCACCATTTTGTATGGATCCCATACAATGTTGTAGAAACTCTCTATCTGTTTCAAGAGCTTGTAACCTGTCATAAACGCGATCAACCTCTTCTTCAATACACACTTTCATGCTATCCATTTCACTTATCATAGGAACTGAGTTTTGCATTTGCATATCATTTGATTCTTTCTCCAATTCTCTATCAAATGCAAATGCTTCTTCATCATTCTCATTCTCTGCTTCATCTAAATATGGAAGTAACTTCTTTGCCAAGGAACCAATTGTTATTCTTGGAGATTGCTTATCATCTGAAAATCCATTAGAATAGTCTTCTTTGTGATCCCCATATCTTGATGAACTCTCATCAAGAAATTCTTCACCATCTTCCAATGAAATTATCTTTTCCTCTAGTGCTTTGAGTTGATCTAGAATAGAAGCTTTCTCTTCCTCAAATTCTTCTAAAGTACTATCAAGTTCACTTACATGTTTTACACAATCTAATGCTATCTCCTCCAAGTTAGAAACTGTATCATCATTTGCATTGTTATACTGTTCTTTTTCTTCATTGTTAAGATCAACTGACAGTTCATCAGTGTAGCCGGTGTTGCAACAAGAACAAGAAGAGTCTCTACTTCTTACACTTCCATCTTTCATTCTCCTTAACATTCTCAATTTCTCTTTTGCTTCATAATCCATAAATTTTTCCCTATACTCTTCCAATTCCTTCTCAAGTTCTTGCTTCTCTTTCTCTCTTTTTGTCATTAAATCGTTCAAAAGCTGTAAAGCTTCTTGATCATATTCAGCTTGTTCTTCCATCATTCTTTGGTATTGCAATGCTTCCATCTGCATTGCCGCCTTTTCTTCCTGCAGCCTTGTAATCATTGCCATTGTTTGGTTAGTAGCTATTGCTGAGGCACTTCTCTCTTCTTCTAGTTCTTGATATATAGCACTAAGAGCTCTTTGTTCGGCTTTTAGGGATGTTTTTAGCCGGTCGATTGTTAAAATCGGATCGCTGTATTCTACCTCACTTGCAACGCTACCATCCACGGATTCTTCTGCTCCTGATTCTGTTTTCTCAAAGAGTATCGATTTCCTCTGCATGTAGTGCATTGCATCTTCTGAACTAGGAGTTTCAGGAAGTTTATCTTCTTCTAGTTCACACGATTCCGAGCATTTTGATGATTGATGGATTGTTTCCTCCTCAATTTTTTCAGCTGATATTGTTTTCTCGGCCATTTCATTACCATTTACACCGGTTTTATCAGTATCTGCATTGTTGGAGTTCAATTTCAGTTTAGATAGATTGAAAAAATGAAATACTTATATTTGTTCAAGAGTTAAGTGCTTCACAATTAAATATGGTAAAATAAGTACTAGATATAAAAACTCACAGAGATTATTTTGTGCAATGAATTCATCAAATGCATTATGAACTTCAGTATCATCCTCACTGTCACTTGAAGAAGATTGATCTTCTGGTATGCATTGACTAGAGTAGGTTGGTTCTTCAGATGGAGGCAGATTATCTGAGTAAGCAAATGTTTTAAGTCATAAATGATTAATACCGTTTGGATAAACATCTGAATTAAGTGATAATAGCATAAACGCTTATCAAATAAAGGCTTACGAATAAGCTATTTTTATTAAATAACTAAATCAAAATAATGTTAAACTGTTTTCATATATACTATAAGATGTTTTCATGAACTATTCTGGAGAGTTTATGAAAATAAACCGAAAACAGTATATGGATTTGTCATATATCATATATGTGATTTCGATAAGCGCACTTGAACAATCTCACAAGTGCTTATGTCAGAAGATAAAATAAGCCGATCCAAATATGTGTGATAAATTAAGTTACTTTAGCTAAATATATTATCATAATTAATGAACTAGCATAACAGGAGACTGGAGACATGAAGCAACGAAACCCATGCATGTCTTTGTACCTGGTGGAGCATTTTCTTGTTCTTCCATATCTGCTTCCAAATTTCTGTCATTGTCGGATAAACTGTGAGACATACTTAGCTTATTCTGATAAATGAATTTTTCAAAGGCATTTTGAGCTTCAGCCTCATCATCATCACTTGATTCAGATTCATCATCTTGTGTGCATTCATACGAGCAGATCGATTCTTGAGATTGAAAAAGATCAACTGCATATAACCAAGAATTTGCTAATTTCATAACCACCATATATCTAATATGATCATTCAACAGAAAAATGTTATGCAAAGGAAAGATGGACAACATAAATGTGAAATAAAGTTCCAAAAACTCTATACATCAAGCAATTTATGTTTACCTTGTGCATTATCTGGTTCTTCTGTGGCTTCTTCAGCACCATTCACAGAAATTTGAACTACTGAATTCTGAGTTAACCTTTCAACTTCCAAAGTTATAGAATTTTCTAAACTTTCTTCAAGTTCCCTCATGTTTGTTTTCTCTGCATTCTCATCCATTTTAAGCAATACTTCCTCTTCTAAGACGCTTGATTGCGGTTCAACCGGTGACTCACTGGCAAAAGTTTGAATCTTCTCCTTCTCCTCCTCTAGATCTTCATTCAATTTGCATGATTCAAGAGTTAAACAAGTGATAGAATCTATTAACTTAACAGGTATTAACCGATCATCATCGTCACAAGCTTTGTAGTTCTCAAAGTTCATATTGATGATTTCAACCGATCTATCTTCACAATGCGAAACCTGCATAATAGGAGCATCAGAAAATAGATGAATAAAATCATCAACAGCACTTGGATAATCTTCCTTCTCATCTTTTTCTGCATCCTTTTCATCAGAATTCAAGTTTGAAACTGAACTCGATCGATCCTCGGCCACCTCTCTGAGGATAAAACTTTCAATATCAGAAAATATATGATGCTCATTTAATACCTCTTCATCATGATCATGATCTTCACCATTGTTTATCTCAAATTCAATGTATTTTTCACCTTCTTTGTCATCTTCTATTGATTCAACAATGAGTGATCCTTTGCTTAAATAGTTTCCATCATACCAAGAAGGCTTCAACAGATAAGGAGGGTAAATTTGGTTACTCAACCTCTCATTGCAGCAAGAGCACGTATTTAAACTCTCTCCATTTTCATCATGTTTTTCATGGCCTAACCATGAAATAAAACCAATCCTATGCCTCATACCAAATGAGTTTTCAGTTTCATGATGATTTGGCCTAGAAGCCAAGCAATTTTCACACATGCTATGTGTTTCTGCTAACCTTTGATGATTAGAACAGTAACCAAGGTTTGAAATCTCAGCTGCATGAGTCTCACAAACAAGACCATTTTGAAAATTTGTACTATCATTCCCTTGCTGAAGCACATGATCAAGCCTTGAACAGAAAAGACAAGGTGGCTTAAGACCAAAACATTTGGCAAATTTTGTGATAAGATAACTGAACAAAGAGTTGAGAAGAAGAAAGATAATTAAAATCCATTCAAGAAATGCATACACTAGAATTACAACTATTTTGTTGGTGTTTCTATGTAACAAGGTTGCAAACTTATTTGCAGCCATTGCCTTTTCCAGTTTTTCCAAACTATGCTGGTTTTTTTCTTTGGTATTATGGTTTTATGTTTATTCAAGAAATGCATACACTAGAAGAAGTTTCAATAGCACACAAAAGAAAATAAAACAGGTTCAAAAGAAAAGTGTATGTTTTCTACTGTTTTTTTAAAGGAAGGAAAAGGCTTTGTAATTAGCAAAAGAAGAAGGGTCAGAGAAACGTGCAAATGATTCTGTCACTGTATCAGTAATATTATGGACAAATAATAATTATCTTTAGGATAAAGTGGATCTCAGCTGTGATATAAATTATAATACCTACGTTTGGTTGTTTCACAGCCAGACATAATAATAACTTGTTAATATTGTTGCATGCAGCCGAGCTTGGTAACGTAAGTTTGTGACAGAAGTAAGGACATTAAGATGTTGGAAGGTCTTTAATGTGTGTTAAAAAAATATCGTTGCATGCAATTTTCTTTTTAAGAATTTAATGGAGATATACCATCAATTTTATACCACATCTAATGAAAATTTGTGACATTGGCACCTAAGTTCACATTGTAATTAATTTAGAAATAATCAAAAAATATTGATCTCTTGTAGTGAGTTATTTTCCTTTTACTTCACATGTATCTTTAATTGTTTATGAACAACTCAGCAAAAAGCTAAAGAAAAAAATGTAATCTATGAAGTACGGATACGGACACCGTTAAATTGTATAATTTAGTGTAATTATATGTATCAGTGTCGATATCAAACACGATACGTATCTAATACCGAAATACTTCTAATTCAAAAAATGTCTGTATTTCATGCGACCAATCTAAACGAAAATAATTACAAAACAAACCACATACAGCCCTTGTTCCATTAATTAGGTTAATTTGGACCATTGCACGCGCAAGGTGGTCCCCACCACTATTCATGAAAATGGCTAGTAGGTCATACATTTGTTATATGTTTTATAATGTCAAATTACTATAAACATACGCTCTCTTTTATTGAATATAAGCTTATGCAGTCATTGTAAAAAAGAAATGGATTAAAATATTTAGATATTAAGAGGGGGACACTTCATGAAAGATCAAAGAGAATTACGGACCTTATGGAATATTGATGATTTAGATTTATAATGAAATTTACATATTATATATCAATTTTAGTCACAACAATTGTGAGCAGAAAATCCAACTATCTATGTCTACTGACCACTGTAATTAGTTTTCTGTACTATATTTTTAGAACAACATATATAGTGACCGATGATGATTAGGTTTCATATGAGTTAATTTCCTATAACGATTCAAATCTCCATTGCAAGAAGAAAATAAAAATAAGTAAACGTACTATCATTGAAGTTTAAGTTAAAGATCTACACATTCATATTGATCGAATTTTCTATTGAAATTATTGCTAGTTAGAAATTTTACTCCCTATTAATATGGTGTTGGAAGAGTTTGTAGCATGATTCTTCTAAAAAAAAAATATGAATTTGATTCCCGGACTTGCCTATTTGGAAGACATATCAACCCCTTACAAAAGAGAAAAAATGCATATCATACCGTAGACGTAAGGATTAGTCTCATAACAAACTCAAAAGACCTAAATCGTGAAGATACTTTGGGACACATAATGGGGTCAAAATCTCTCAATTACAACGGATTAGAAGGGGAAAAAAGCAAGTGCTTATTCCCTAACATTCAAATTATTGAACTGTTTTTTTAGGCAATTTTTTTTTGATTTATTTAATCACCCGGTCCTTTAGCTTAATTGATTGTCTCAATTTGGTCCCCTAACTATAATTTGTACCGATTTGGTCCCCTATGTTTTGCTCCGTTACTAGTTTTGTCTTTTGCATTAGTTTCGCTCAAAAAAACGTTAACAGAAAGAATTAAAACTAGTAACATAGCAAAACATAAGGGACCAAATTGGTACATAAGTTAACGTTTTTTTGAGAGAAACTAACATAAAGGACTAAAACTAGTAATATAGCAAAACATAGGGACCAAATTGGTACAAATTATAGTTAGGGGACCAAATTGAGACAATCAATTAAGTTAAGAGACCGGGTGATTGAATAAAAAAAAAAATTTGGCTAGAAATTTACAACATCATTAATATATGAATAAGAAAGACTTTATAAATAAACTTTGTATTCACATTAATTAATTATGTACAAAACATCATAAGAAGCAGTGGGTGACTTGGGATTCTTCTATTAAAAAGTTTAAAGTGAAGGGCAAGAATGATGGAAGAAGGGTGTCACAGTGGTTGGCATTATGAAAAAGCTAAATTGAAAAGAAAAAGTGAGTTGAAAGAAGGGAAGGACTTGAATCAAATTGAATGGTTCTGTGACAGTGATTTAAGCTCTTTTGTATGAAAAAAGATTAGAAATAATGTAATGTGGGGATCATAGTCTTGCCTTCACCTTTTGCTTTTTAGGTCCAATTTTTCTTTAACTTTTGAAAAGTTCATTCCTGGATTTAAGATGTAAAGAGATATTAATGAAATGATCAAATCTTACCAATTGATACCTTAATGAAATTAAAAGATGCTTGAGATATCATTAAGCCATGTTTACTTGATTAATTATGTTACTTTTTTTGATTAAAAATGTGTATATATTTTCATTAATAATAACTGGGTCAAGCTCAAAACTACGCCACTAGTCAAAACACCAGAAGTAACACATTGCTCACTACTAGGACAAAGTACATAATTAATGCAAACTACTAGTAGTAAATGAGTTACTCCTTACTCTAAAAAACAAAGTCTAAATTGATACACCAAACCAAAGTTATCAAACCTGATTAAAATTTTGCTAGACGATGAGATCAAAGAACAGTGCCCCCCCAGACAACATTATATATTTTTGTGGTCCAATGTGCTTATAACTTTCATTTTAATCAATAGCAAAAAGTGTTATACACTTTTTTTATTTTTTTATTTTTTTTTAAGAAAAAGAGTTATACACTTGTACTCCGTATTTCTTATACTTTTTTAGTCATGTTTTCATACCAACACCCTCAAATATCATTTCTCATTTTATAAATGCCCTTTGCTCTCAATTTGTCCACTACACATTTTCATCATTTTTTTCGACCAAAAAAAAATCCATTTTTTAAAACTAAAAATAGAAGATTACGAAATATGATTAAAAAAATCAACATTTCTTATAACTCAATTAAAATTTTACATTATTCCATAAAACTAAAATTTAATTTTCTTTTTATGGAATAAATTGTTCATTTTTAGCTAATATTTCGTAAAACTCAAATTATGAGTCTGAGTTTTATGGATTATAATTTTTTTATATATAAAAAAACAAATATATTCTGCAACATTGAACTTTTGAGTTTTACAAAATATAGTACTTTTTAGGGATAATTATGTCTATTCTGTAATTTATATATGTTAGCTACACATTTTGGTTCCTTACATTTTAGTGACTATTTAATGACCATTATTTCAAAACAAAACTTAACATAATAGTTACCCTGTAATCCTAAATAGTGGATTATGACTTATGACTTATGATCAGCAATATCTTTGGAACATAGGTTCAAATTTAAAATATATAATGCATTTTTATGCCAAAGATGGCAAAAGGAAAGTCTAAACAACCCAGATAAAAGCATAGCTGTTGAGCAAATTATGTAGGAAAGTCCTTACATTACAACAAGTATAGTTACAACTTACAAATATGCATCTATATATGAGGAAATAATAATGCATATAACCAGCTTATTGGAATCTTACAAGCAATAGTCACATTCCAGTGATCATATGTGTTAATCCTTGAAATGGACTGCATGTAGTCAACATTTCTTGCAGTAGTCATCTCAGCCGTACATTGAAGCTTGGATGGTTAAAACAAACCATTTGGTCTCCATCTAATAATCGACGTTTACCGACTATAGTGACTGCAGGATTTTGTGACTGCAACCAATCTGGATCCGTTAATCCTACATTAGTTTTAATTCTGGGGAGGCATTCAGGCTGTACAGTGTAAAGTTTTAAATAATTTATCAATTGGTATCATTTTAATTATTAGATTTTCAGGTTTCGTTTTCTTCCTTGGTGCTTTCATCCATCATAAACCTCCAACTATCCCCTTCTTCTATTTCCCATTGCTTTTTCAGTTCATAAATAGCTTTGGATGCTGCAGCTGCAATGGCTGGATTGCTATCCTCAGCCAGCCTCTACAACAAGAACCAAATGCATCAACTTTGCTATAGGGAAAATATGAAACTATATAGGTCGTGTTTGGATACACAGCTTAAATAAGCATTCATGGAATAAATGCTTATGTATAAGTTATTTCTATAACAAAAGACAAAATAAAGTTGAATTGTTTCTATGTAAACTATAACCTATTTTCAATAGCTATTCAAGAGAACTTTTGGAAATAAGTTGAAAGCAGCTTACGAACATGTCATAAGCTGTTTCATTTTGATAAACTCTCCTAAATAGTTTCACAAGTACCAATGTCAATAAATAAGTTCAAATGAGTCAATCCAAACAAGCAAATATTGTCAAAAAGTACTTTAAAAAAAATAAAATCACAAAGCGAAGTCACCCACCTGTAATGCCCCCATCCCTGCATTTCCAAGAGTCCACATAGACGGTGCTGCCGCCAGTGCCTTGGCTAAAGCTCGTCTACAAGTTTACATGCACACACAGACACAAAAAATGAAAATTAGTAAGGGTCGTAATATTTTGCATTCATGCTTGGCATTTAAATTATATTATAGGTTTTACTTTTCTATCATAACATCAAAGGAAGCTTACCTAGTACTGACATCGGGGGAACTCGAGCACTCTGCCAACAAAGACACACTTTGTTTACCATCCATTGCATCAAGGTCTATAAGAGTTGTGATCAACAACTCAAGCTGCTCCGAGTAGAAAAGAGTATTCAATATCAATACTTAAATAGTGACTGCAAATATCTATCATAAATGAATCAAACTTTATGGGGAAGCTAACCTCTTCAGGATCAGTGTAATCAATTCCATCTGCTTCAGAAAGTGCTGATGCCATACTCCAGTAAGCTTCCTATAGATACTAAAATCTTAGTATGCGATGATTGATATGTTTCCTGATTTGTACTTAACTAGGGAAACTGTTTTGTATAGAAACAGAACCCAAAAAGAACATGGAAAAGAGGAAAAGACCTGAAGAGCAGTGATCCGCTCTGCCGTCACATCCCCAGGAAAGGAATTTGTGGTTCTTCCGTTCTTTTCAAGCATGATTCGCCCTCTGACATTATTTTCTGAAAGAGAGCCCTTGTCTCTGAAAATAGGACTGCACCACAACATTGTCAGAGGAGCAACCTCGGTTCAAAAGAAAACAGATGAGAAAAACACAAACAAAGAACACATGATTTTTTATCACGGAGTTCGACAGATTGTGTCTACATCTCCGACTGCAAAGTGGCTGCTGGATCTTTCTATTAATCAAGTTTATGGCTTATAGAGTACAGCTTGTGTTTAAATACTACAGTCCAGCATGGGGGCTTCGCCCTCCATGCTGCCCACTTATCAAAAAACTATGAGCCATATCCAACAAGCATCATATGGAACATTATAGAATTTATTATATGTATAAGATAGCATTGGAAGTTACTTGACTTACAAGTTATACGTCTTGCTCACCATCATATCATGGATGTTTTTGATCAGCTGCAATATAGATGTAATAGAACAAGTTTATTTATTTGGAGCTTAAACTTTTGTTTTTATAAATTAAAGGTTCCAAAGTGAACACATGCGAAGTATAAAATATCACCTCCAAAGACATAAGGGCATCTTCCATGGCACGTTGCTTGGCACGGAAGTCAGCAAGGCGCAAATCAGCCTGACAGTTTAAAGGTTATGTCAAAAGGAGTCTTGTATTTTCTGGTCATTCATATGAATTATAAATAACCAAACAATTCTTATTTCTCATTATAGATATCTGTATGGGATGGTAATATAAAGGAAACGTCTATAATTCAAGAAAGCAACTCGGTAATTAAGTGTGATGAGAAAAAACAAACTCTAACCCAACAAGATGTGATAGATATATTATGTGTATAATAATATATGCACAGTTTATGTACGGTTCGGATATCGACAATGATATACAGCTTGAGATACTCACACCATCCGAAATTTCCATATAAAATGATTTTACTCGATACAAAAAAGATTAACATTATTATGAGCTGATATTGAATAAAATTTTGAATGAAGGTAAGTTGTTCACAAATGGTTTGCATTTACTCTTCCTGAGAAATACACTGTTGTATTTTTTTTATACCTTGGTGGAGTCGAAAATAATTTGGATTACAAGAAAATTTAGAGCACAGAATCAGATTCATAGTTGTTCATGTTACAACTTACAATAATTACAGTAGATGAATTCATATCTTAATATACTACACAAAATAAAAACATATTTAATTATATTTTAATTAAATTAATAGTATTTAAAACTTTGTCTCCACAATATGTCCTTAAATATTGTGTTACACAAGTATTTTATAGGTATTCCAAACACCTCGTTGAGATATCATGCCACTCCCAAGGTATGCCCATGCCAACCCATGCTCTCCATTACAAAATATAAGCAAAAGTGATTCAACTTTCTTATTTGGTTCAAATACATCAACTTTCTTTGACTAACTTTTGCTTATATTTTGTTACGGAGGGAGGAGTAGTAGATAGCTGGATACATCGTCTTATCTTTTTTATTTGTGTCTGTTAATCAGTCTAGTTTTTGTTAAATAAATTTTTTATAACTATGCATTATCTATCATTTCGTGGCTTTGTCAAGAGATCATGCCACTCCCATGTGTGACAACACCAACCCATGCTCATTATATACAAGATATCAGAACACCTTGTTTATCTTTTTAATCTGTATCCATCAATGAGTCTAATTTTTGTCAAATAAGTTTATAGATGTACATTATCAATGTAAACAGATTTTCACATACATACAATGATATGCGCAACATGGCCGTGTCATGATATTATTTCTTAAAATTGCTTTTATTGTGGTACGGTATTAGAACTTGGGTTTGGTCCAACTCAAACCTACAAAACAGGTTTGTAGGGTGAGAGATGCCTCTCACTTTTAATCAATTTTTTAGGCCATATCACATCCAAATGATTCAATGTGGGACTCTCAACACACGCCAAGCATTAGACAACTACAGTCTGACCCGAGTGGTCCGATAATGAGTGGCTCAATGGATCTTTGATAGGCTCTGATACCATCTTAGAATATAGGTTTAGCCTATCTCAAACCTACAAAAATCAATTTACAAGGTGAGGGATATCTCCCACTTATAAACACCTTTTCAGGTCATATCACTTCAAACGTTAGACTCTCAATATAAGATAGAGAAGTGTGATTGCAAGCCTGTATAAAATCTATTTTCACTGTCACATTAATCTGCAATGGAGGAGAAGAACTAGGAGTTCTTATTTTAAGATAGTTTGTAGCATTTTATGCTTTTTCTTAAAAAAAGTTAAACAGTAAAGAGACACAAAAACCAACAAATTGTTACACAAATATCACATAATGCAAATTATATCAGTACTGATTACACTTCAAACTAACCAAGAAGATAGTATCGGAAATTAGAATTGATAGATTAGAGATTTAACAGATTTACCTCTAAGGCCCCGTCACTCCAGTGCTCATCGGCAGCACTTTTCAATCTGGTCTGAGCGATATCCTTCAAGATCTGCAGTTCATATAAAAAATAAACAAAGAAAAACATTATACCATTGATAAATAGTATTCTTTCATCTTCAACCTGAAAAATTGAAAATTCTAAACAATACATACAGTAGCAATACGATTAAGGCGCTTAGCTTTTTCTTTGACACCACGGTCGATTTTCTCAGTATCCTTTCTTGCCCGAGCTATGCAGCATAGTAGAGAAAATGTAAGTTGACCATATAAAGGGTATGTAGTGTATATTTAAAAATTAGTTACATTTCAATGGATGAATTTAGTTATGCAATGTTATTGTAATATATCACATTATTTAAACAAGCTATATGAGCTAACCATCAAGTTTGAGAAATTCTGTCCCTAAAAAGGCAACATCTTGGCGTGCACGCTCATCCATCCTCATTATGCCACTGAAGAAATAATTAGTTAACAGTTATTTCCACACATCAGGATATAATATTGTTTCTTACTGTTATTTCTTAAATCAAAAACTTTTAATTATTTAGAATATGGCATTACATAAAATTACTAAAAAAATACGTTGAGAACCAATATTTAAGTAAGCTCGAGTCGTTTTCCATATTATACCTCCTCTAATCATGATTGCTAAATTATCTTGGTCAGTTCAAAATAGTTTTTGAGTAATTGATTGTATAGTGGTTATTAAAGGAGTTTCCGATTAAAGGTTTCTTTTCAAGTTCATATATCTCCAACAATATATTTCTAAAAAGATATGGCAGATGAACAATAATGCAAGTAAACTTCAAACAGAAACGATATTTTTTTGGTGGACTCAAACAGAAATTGTATTGTTAGCATATAATCAGAATCAGGTTGCTGGAAGTACCGTGAGAGAAACTTTGCATCATTACAGGCAAATCTATAAGCTTCTGACAAGCCACGAACAGAACGAGCACGATCATTTTTCTCATCTTGGGCATGTCTCCTGTACATGTGAGAGGGTCTCTAATAAGTAAGTTTGTATCTTCCAATTTTCAATTGTAACAAAATTACATGTCATCACCAAAAGGATAAGAAGAAAGATACATCCTAGTTTGACATATAATAAAATTGGCAACTCAGAGTGGTAACAAAATGGATGAACTTTGTATCGCACATGTATTATCATCGATATTTTATTTTTTTACCTAGTTAAATCAGAAACGTCGTCATAAGTTGTAACACATTCTTTTTCTTCAGTATTGTTTGCTCCTGTTGATTTACATGAGACAGAAGATGTCTTGGAGATTAAACTAACTGGATTTCTTCCATTGACGAACCGAAACCAGTCACTGAATAAGGTTGATCTCTCGTTGAGGACAGAACCGTTGTTCAGATGTCCATTTTCGAGTCTAACCCTTGAAAACTGTATTCTGTTTATCCTTGGTGATGAAGATCCATGTGATCTACAAAGTGTTGTTCTATTAGTCAAGATAGGACTGCTTGAAACTTTGTTTGCCGTAAGTGCCATCAGAAGATCAAAGAAAGAATGAGATACACCTAGCCTTCATAGCACTTGAAATATCTCAATTCTGTAGAAATAAAACAATAATAAGAGAATGAGGACATATAATCTACATTGATATAGTGAAATTCACAATTTATGGGTAATTTTCTTACCATAATTTTCATTCAAAAACAGGCATATTAAATCATTTTAGAACATCAAACTCGCCTCTAAAGAAAACAGATAAATTATCGCACACAAGAATACAACAATTGATCACAGAGTTTGTCCAACTGTGCCAACGTCTCTAACAGTAGAGTGGCTGTTGTAGATTCTCTATTATACAATGCTTAGGGTTACAAAATACAAGTTGTGTTTAACTACTACGGTACGGTCCAGATTAAAAGTTTAACCCCCAACCCTCCTAGTCGTAACCCAATATACGAATGAGCCAAAACCAAAGGAGCAGGCGCTCTCGCACAGCTACAAGCGTCGGCTCATTGCGCTTTCAGCTCAGCTCTAGCGTCTATCCATTTATCAGTGAATATGAGTCATACTCAACACAACCGTATCCAAACATTTCTTTTAAGAATCATCAATTTAAAGCATTGCACAGCTCAATTAGCTTCTCTACATCCCTCAAAAGTTAATCATCTTCCTATTTCAAAGCAACATATGGTCATTACCCTAATTCTGATCAGTAATCACAATTTCCAATATTAGATAAGGTAAACACAAATTCTTGAAATACATAGCCCTAAACACTAAGTTGTATGCAGCATTTTTTCCCAATATCCAAAGCTAGAAACTTAAAAGCATCAATACAAGAGTGGCTACAAAGATCTCAAAATTTGAAGTTGAAAACTAAACTATAGAATATAAATTCATCATCAAATAATAATGGTAAAGTTAAGAAAACTAAACTATAGAATATAACCAACAATTGTCATCATTGCTGGAAGAACAACATACTAAAAAAAATAAATACAATTATCACTTAAGATAAAACATTGAGACATTATTTTAACTAACTGAAATGAAAGCTAAAAACTGACCTGTGGAACAAAGGCATAGTTCAGTTAGTTTTTCAACTTTTTTTGGAAGTAAATGAAAATTGGTAGGAACTATGACTATATATATTCATTTATTATATATTTGTATAATTATTTTGAGACTAAAATTGAGAACCACAAAGTGGGGATGTGGCCCTATAAATGCCAACAAGGAAGAAAAACACAATTAAGTTATGGCCTATGGGGGCATAATGGGATAGAGACTATTGATATATGGAGTGAAGTGAAACTCCACGTCATTCCTTGTTCTCACATCCAAGGTTTCTATCTACTGCTCATCCACGTGGCTTTTAAGATTCAATTGTGGTCCTAACAAAATAATATGCAAAATTCAATCTAATCTTTGGAAACAAATATTACTTTTAATTCTTAAAAAAAAAAAAAAAAAATCAAGTTGAAGTTACTATTGTAAATTCTATAATGTTGAAATGGTTTTGTATAGCATGCATGTGATCCTAAATTCAAACATCATTATCTGAATTGTAAAAAAAAATATGGTTTGCAAATTCCACATACCTATTCCTTAAAAAAAATGTATATTTACAAAGATTCAATAATAGAAAACAAATTTTGCGTGACTAAAATAAAATGTGTGACTATTACTTCATGATAGAGTTCTTACCATTTTACTGTAGAGAAAATAAAATAACCTTTCATTATCATGGGGCCATTGAACTTGACTATTATCTAGAACTAATTATGGCAGGTAATTTGCACCCAAAAAAATAAAAATAAAAATTGTGACAGGTAGTGCTTGTTTCATAAAGTCAAAATTATCTTATAAACTTTATCATAGATTTCTAACCATTTTCTTTAAACCGAAGATCTTGAATATTTCAATAATTGGATAATTTATTTACACCTCTGTTTTTTCTCCATGTATCATTGTAAGTATATATTGTTAAATATAAAGCTCTCTTAACTTGATAATGATTCTGGACCACTAAGGATGTAATTGTATCACTCACTAATGAATTCAAGACATGTTGATTCTACAAACTAATAGGAGGATGGTGGGATTTAACTAATTCAACAAATAAAATATTTAATTCAAATTTTTATGACATTGTTAGTTAACCATTAAATTTGGTTTATATACATTTTACGTTGGTAAACATCAACGAAAGCTGGAATAGCTCAGTTGGTTAGAGCGTGTGGCTGTTAACCACAAGGTCGGAGGTTCAACCCCTCCTTCTAGCGTTTTTGCTTTTTTTTTTATTTTTATTTTTATTTTCGATTTATTAAAAGTATAAATATAAAAAGAAAAAAAAAACGTGGACGGCAGGATTCGAACCTGCGCGGGCAAAGCCCACATGATTTCTAGTCATGCCCGATAACCACTCCGGCACGTCCACTGTTTTGTATATTTTTCCTATCCAGTAATACTTCTATATTTATTTCTAGGGATGGCTTCACCCTTTTTACATACTACCTTTGTCCCTAATTATAAGATCATTTTGTTATTTCCAACTACATTAATTATTTCTTTACATACATGCCCCTATTTATTATACATCTTTTTCGTCAATTAACAATAAATAGCATATGGAAAACATAAACTAACTCTCTCTCTTAATGATAAAATTGTAAAAACAATAGTGATTACAAACAACTTTAATACAAATATTCACTTTCTTAATTCTCGTGATTTTAGCAAAAGGGTCCTATAATTAGGGACGGAGGTAGTACTTTGTATATAGTATTTCATCTAAAACATACTTCATTGGATTGATCCGTTAGTAAATTTTTTTAATTTAAGATAATCACAATTTGATGAAGTATATGCATCTCTAAAAAACATTCTTCAATTGGTATCATCTAAAAAACATTCTTCAACTTATAATTGGTGTCATTATAGTCAAATTACTTTGTGTTATTTTTTAGGTTTTTGATGAGCAAACCCTTAACTTTAAAAGGTTTACATGTGTTAATATATATATATATATATTAAAACAACGATTTGAGAGTGTGTTGAGGCACTTTTCATGTATCTATTATTTTTATATTTGTACGGTTCTTGTAATTGTCACTTATTCGTGAATATATTTTTTGACAACATATATACATGGTTCGTTAAAGAATATTAAGATTGGAATTGTCTCTTCGTTCCTAAGGGAAAATGGATGTGGTCTTTCAATGTGTTCAGTTTTAAACCAAGTTTTTTCCTATTTCCTACTAGCTTTAATCATGCATGTGTTGTTGGGTTAAGATATATGTTTGTAAAATTTGTTAATAATTAACATTGATTATTTTTTTGGACAAATGATAATTAGCATTTATATAATAGTGTTAAATATAATAAATCTGCAAACATTATTTTAAGGATAAACCAATCATTCCTAAATTATTGAAGATTTATATTATTTTTTTGCAATAAAATTTTGGGTGAAGATTGATTTCCCTGTTTTCATTGACAAATTGCATACGGGATAAATATTTTCACTTATCAACTAACTAAAATATGATCATTTTTGTCTGGTTCTTAATATAAGAATTATTTTTAACAAAATTGTTTTAAAACCCATTTTTTAAAACCTTGGTTATAGTATCGAACTTATATACTCCAATAACACAATTGCGAACCCGTGCAAATTGACAATTAACATGGTGTATAGGAAGAGTCATGAAAAAAGGGTAAAGAAAGACAAAAGATATAGTTGGGAAATAAAGAGATACGTTATAGTGAAAAAGTGTGAGATAGAAAAAACCATGGAGAAAGAGGGAGAAAGATAAGAAAGAGGTGATATAGGGTAGAAAGAGACACGAGAAGGAAAAAAAAAGATAGGGAGAGAAGAGATATAGATTAAGTAGCTTAATTGATTCAAGTTAAAGGGTTAAATGACTAGACTTGAAACCTTAACAAAGGAGAAAAAACACTAATACAACAATTAACATACTGTCATTTGTGAGAATGGAAAGATAATCACATCTATACATTTTTTTTCTTCAGATAAATATTATATCATATGGTTTAAAATCTTCGTAGTTAACACTAAACAAAATAGTGTTACAAAAAATGTTGAAAAGTAGTGTTGCAAAACAATGATGATCACTTAAATATGTCTACTGAATGTAATGAAGGTTAATCATACAAACACGAACTTAGGTGCATTATGCATAACTTCTTCAGATGCCACAATGGAAGGCTGTTCTTTTTTTTTGGGGATCTGATAATAAAGCAAGGTTAGGTTTTTGGAAAGTCTACCATTTGTCGGCTATGGAGAGTTCTTGTTGTTTTAGAAGTTGTTATTAGTATAATTATTATTTTCTTAATTGACTTTTCTTTATTTTTTTTTAATTTATAAATTGAGTAATTATGACGCCGTGTTTTTGAAAAAAGCGTGTACGCAATCATAACACCGCCGTTTCAGTTTCAGATGGAATGTTGAATGCTTCAAAACCCTCGAAAAAAGATTACAACACTTGGTTTCCTTTCTAGATTTTTCATCTCTATCGGCTTACCTCTCCAAGTTCCTTTAATACTATTTTGATTTTATTGGTGTTTTTATGAAAATTTGATATTGTTGTTAATGTGTTCTAAAAGTTAAATAATAAAATATAATTACGTATTTATTTCTTATTTCAGTTTATTCTATCTAGCATTCTTTTTGTCAAAATTTGTTCAAACAACCTTACTGCTTTGTTTTGGTTGGTTAGTGGTGGTGTTAAACTAAATTATTTTAAATAACATGACATTGTATGTTTAAAAATGAAACAGTGTGGAACTTATTATTGAAATTCATTTTAGACATAGTGTGAAGCTTATAAACATTTCATTTTCAAGAAATTCATTTTATGTTTTCTTTCAAAAAAGAATTTGTTTTATGTGTGTAATATACTCTCAATTTTACTTCAAATTTAAAACAATTTGTGATATATTGCAGTATGAAATATTTATATTTAATTTTATTTAAAAATAATTTTCTTCATGGATTGCACGGGTTTCCTGTTTACACACTAGTTACTTAATAACAACCAACCTCATTTGTGATATTATAAAAATAGTGTTTCTAGAAACACAAATATGAGAATGTGTTGCAAGACTTATTGGATGCATTACCGATTTGCGGTTGAAAATACTTTAAAGAAATTATGTTACTTTGTTTAAAATGTATATCGCGTTTTGTTTTAAAAAAAATAAAAATGTAAATTGCGTTTTGTTTTTTAAAAAAAAAAATGTATTTTATGTGTTCTACAAATCAATATGCAAATATTTATACTTCTTTTTTTTTTATCAAAATACTTGTAGTTAATAATGGTTTTATTTTAACAGTTTAATATCAATAATCTAGAAATATACCACATTACTACGTCAAATAAATAACAAAATCACCAAACAATCAACTTATTTGGAGATTAAAAATACTTTTTTTCTGTCAAACTTATAAGCATATTGATTGTTGTAAATATATTATTTCTTTAAATTAATTTCATTGCTTCTAACATTTTATTTTTTATCCGTACATATGTATGGGTATTCAACGTATGTTGCTTCCATTGAGTTTTAAACAAACTTTAGTCATAAACTATTATTTTTTATCTGAATGATATTGGTTAACACACTATAATTATTTTGTCCAATCAATTACAAGGTCTAATCATATTCCATATTTGTGGGTGTAACTCACTAATATATACATTTCTATTTGTAACTAGTTAATATATAGTTATTTTTTAAAACACATAGAACATACACCAATATTTTTAGAAACCGATTTATGGTTCTTAGTTGTATACATGACAAACACAAAATATGAAGATTATTAGTGTATATAATCATCTCTTATCCATTTCCCTTACAATAAAATCTAAAGAGCAATTGTTTTGTAAATATATAACTTTTTAAATGGAGACCATTAGTGTATATCTTTTTAAATGGAGACTGTTGGATCATAGAGGGATGTATTCTTCAATTTAAACCCTAATTTTTTCAATTGTCTAATATTCTACATGCAGGAGGGGAAGAGAATGAGAATGTAAATAAGGAACCCCACTTGTTTGATTTTATGAAGCTGTTGATGCTTCAACCTACTAATGTCCTTTGAATCCAAGCTTCTTCGACCACTTTCTTTTTATTTAAATGAGTGGCTGATAGGTGATGATTTGTAAGTGCTTTCAAGATGAAATGAAGGAGACTCTAAACCCTTCTTGCTTTCTCTATGGATAGTTAATGATTAAAAAAATAACATAAATTATGGAGATTTGTGAAGAAAAATAAAAGAGAGAGATATCAGTTTAAAAAACAATCTAAGAACGAACTGTACCATTTTTTCCTTTCTATACAAACGACGACGGATGGTGTGGGTGGATTGAATTTTCGAGCGTTCCGTGAAGAAAAATAAAAGTTATTATTGTATATAATCATCTCTTACTCATTTCTCTTGCAATAAAATATGCAGAACAAGATTTGTTGATGAGCTAAAATTGTTAAAAATATAACTCCCGTATTAGTGCACACACCTAAAATTTTCAAATATTGTGTATATGGATTGCAATTATATATATCAAGATTTGTTAATGAGTTGTCTTTCTTAATTTCAGATTCTCAATTATTCCAACCATGTGTACCCTCTGTCGTTTCTTGGTCTTTCTTGCGACCCTATTTTGTACATTTTACGATATCTTTGTGCTAACTGTTGTATCCGCTAACCGTAAGCAACAAGTTTCTAGCCTCTGAGAAACTCACTGCAGGATTGAACATTACACTCTCTGTCTCAAACTCCAATAACTATATGAAAGTATCATACGAAGACACGCTCACTGTTGAGATATTTTACTAGGTAACAACGAGCCTATTCTTGGCACATCATGTGTGCAATCTTTCAATAGCAGTGTGACTGAGATGAGATTGATGATAGACGGGAGTATGCCACTTCGCGCAGTGATCAACATTGATTAGAGCCGTCGAGAACATTGAATAGTCGAATTTGGGTTTAATGTAGTCTTTTCAATAAGGTTAAAAAATTATCTCTTCAATTCTAACTGAAAATCTGTGAGTGTTGATTGCTACCCTCTCATGTTTGTAATTTTGCCAAATGTACACAACACAAACCCCGTGATTCTATTGCAAGATTTTCTTTGCACCAACACTAAGTATTAGCTAAACTTCAACCTGCACTTTTGCCCGGTTGCTTTGTTTTTTAAAAATATTTGTAGGTACATATTTACTTTAGTCAAATAATTTTTTGAAAGAATAGATTGATTATTAGTCATTTTAATATAGTCATTTTATCAACTAGTGTGAGCCTCTCAAAGCTTTCATAATAGAGAATACCTACTTCTGGATATCAATTCAATTAATAAAAAAAAAAAATCTCTTTCTTCATTTATCTATATACAAAATTAACCACTTATTTTTTTACACCTTAATTGAACACTTTAATTAACATTTTAAGCATTTGTTTTTTTAAATAAAAGGGGGAGTTGGTCAGATTTATACTTACATTATAAATAAAAACACGAGCAGTATTTTTTTTATAGGCAAAGAAGTAGGGAGGGTATCAATAGGAGACAGAAACATCCTAACTAGGTTGGCATCCAACTGTCACCTCCATCGTCTACCTCCTACTCTATATATATTATTAAAAAAAAAGGAGAAAATAATATGTACAAGAGGGGGGGACTAGGCCAAAACCATCAGAAGAAAAGAACAAACACCCTTAAACTAAGGAAATCGATAGTTCGGCAAACCCACCCCGCCATGGAAGAAATCAACCGACAAGGACTGTGGCAAAGAACCTAACCAAACAGTTCCCGTAATGGAATGCCCATAATTTGCTAATCTATCTGCACAACAATTTCCTTCGCGATAAACATAGGAGCAAAGAGCATGAATCCCCATCTGGAAACAGTTATGCCATTGGTTCCGAAGACGAAAAGGAATGATGTCAGCATTCTTAAAAGCCATGACAACATAAGTCGAATCGCACTCTATCCAAATATTGTGCTAAGAATGGGAGGTGGCATTCTCTATGGCAATGAGAATACATGTCAGCTCTGCCTCGAAAACTGTTACATCACCAAGATTACTAGCAAAAACACCAAGAAAAGTCCCTCTATGATCGCGAAAGATACCACCGCACAAAGCCAAACTAGCTTTCACAGACCCATCAGTGTTGGCTTTCACCCAACCAACAATAGGAGCTTTCCAAGTAACCGCAATAATATCCTTGTAACATCGGTAGTCAGGCAATGGCTATAATATCCTTTAAACATGAAAATTATCCAACAATAACTTATCTGACCGCAGGCATTGGCCATAAAACATATTTCCGCTAAGAGCGACCAAAGAAATTATAGTGGACTTTGTCGCATGCAAAGATACCCTATCTGAACTGAAGCAGAGTGTGTTTCTAGTTTTCCAAATAGCGTGGACGGTGTGAATAATAGCAGCCGAAAACACGTCCCTCGCCTGCAAGAAGACAATCCAGTAGCGCCCCCATAGAAGATAAATCAAAAACACAATGCAATTGATCCTCCAAACAATGCCACAAATGCGAAGCAAAATCACAATCCAAGAATAAGTGGGCATAAGTCTCAGCAGTAGCACAATAAAGAACACGAATAGAGACCAAGGTACAACCCCGGCACTGCAAGTTCTCATCAGTCGGAAGCTTACCATGCATAAAGCGCCAAAAAATAAAAGAATGCGAGGGAGGAATACATGGATGCCAAATAAGAGATGACCAAACCAAGGAGGATCATTTATATCTTTTTCAACTTAACCAAACATTATAAATTCCAATCTAGACTTGAAAATGCAACAACGTTAAAAAAGTTAAAGAAGAAATTTTCAATCATAAGGTCTATTTGTCTATTCTTTAAAAAAAAAAAGTTCTATTCATCTGAAATGAGGTCCAATTAACACCACAAACAACAAAAACACCACTAATGCAAGATCTACTTGCCACTGGCAGTAGTGGTATTATTATTTTAGTCTCACACCGTCTTCTTTTTCTATTACTCTTCCTTACATCACTAATGAAAATGAAAGAATCACATTCACATGGTAAGGTACAAGTAGTACCATGTTACTAAGTTGACAAAATGTAACCAAAACAAATCAAACAACAAACACGCCGCAGTTATCGCTAATTACAATCAATCTCACGCAACCTCATTTGCATTTTGCAATTATTACTGCCTCCTTTTTTAATGCCTTAAACAACGGAAACTATTTGCTTTGGTTACTTTACTTTATTATATAATTAATTAATTTTGTCTCTCCTGTAATCCTATAAATATCTATCTACATTTCCTAAGTGAGACACAACTAAGATTTCTTCTATTCATATTCTCTTTACTTTGCTTTGATTTTATTTTCCTCTCAAAAGCAAAGTTTCACTTTCACAACAATGGCAGCACGTTGCAATGGCTCCATCTTGGTGGTCATCTCTTTGCTTCTTTTGGTTACATTCTCTAATGTAGCTGAGGTACATTAATTAATTACAACAAAAACAATTTGCTATATGATTAATTGATTATCTAGTATACAAGTTCAATTGTTCTAATATTTCAAAACTTTGTTTTTTGTGTGATCCCTTGAACAGGCTTATGGACGTGCAAAACTTCGTCCTCAAGGTATATATATGCAATTGATGTTTTGTTAATTGTGATTTGTGTCTATAAGCAAATTTAATTAATAATTTAATTTGAAACAAAATTATGTACAATTAAAAAAGTATGAAAGTATAACTTGTTTAAAAATTGGTTTAAATGAATACTAGAGAAAATGCTAATCGATAAACCATGATGCGTGACATAGTGAGAGTCACTTACTTAATTTTGATACACATTCGCAAAGTTATTAT
>Ga0315915_1001748_pt1 | contig 26777 bp, 3 predicted proteins | sample MpolbnodulesMG_FD_207738 | JGI IMG/M metagenome (GOLD analysis project Ga0315915, IMG submission 207738) | Medicago polymorpha root nodule microbial communities from Los Angeles, California, United States - branched nodules | ecosystem: Host-associated > Plants > Roots > Nodule | place: USA...
AGATGGAATTTTAAAAGATAAAAGTAAATTAAAAAAGATAAAGAGAGAAGAGGGTCTGAATCGGGACAAAAAAGAGGTATTTTAAAATACCTCTCTGCCGAATTTTTCACAGAAATGTCAGAGACTATTCAGGATCAAACAGTGTATGAATGTAAGACCTTAGGTCAAAAATTGGGGTATGACAGATACTAACAATTAGTAAAAAATTCTTATAAATAGAAAAGAACTATCTACCGTCACTTGAAAATTATTCAACCTACTGATTCAAGAGAAGTAATCCAAAGAACCGGAAAAAGAGATGTGTATGTAAAACCAGTTGCCTAAATGCAAATGAGAAAAAAAATGATGTTAAGTCCTTAATTATAAGAAAAACTAGTTTTGGAAACAAATTTTTTTTGGTTTCCCACCTATGTATAGTCCAATCACTACTAGAAAAAGCAAAATTAGCAAGGAAAATTAGTGACGGAAAAAATGAAATTCCTCACAAATTCTGGTCGCAAAATTTAGTGACGGAATTAGAGAGGGATTTCATGTTTTCCCTCACTAATTTTTGTTTTTTTAGTAGTGAATGGAGCCAACCATGTTGTAGATTTTTCATGATGCTAACAAGTGAGATACAAAATTTAAATTTAATCGATTCAACTAAAATGTAACATTTATTTTTAAACCTTTAATTTTGGCATCGATAGGAAGTTCCACTATAAGTGATTATTGGCACAACCATGATCCACAATAAAATACATGGCATATCACAAATAACCTTGATAAGTATGTTTATTATACATTGATTGTGGTCATCAAACTTCTATTAGGCTTGTGTAGCCAATTATTTTGAAGTCTGGTGATCACAATCATGTATCATGGACATATCGGAGGAAATGTTCACAACCAACAATTAGGCTTGATTTCACACCACAATTTTAAAAGTCATATATTTTTCTTGATGAAGCAAGAAACTATTCAAATTAAAATACAGGTCTTTAAATTGTTTTAATGGATACTTCAAAAAAATAATATCATTTTGATAGAAAGACTAACTTAACTAATAATATGCTTTAGTATAAGGGACTGATTTTCAATTCCGAACCTTAGAGAGACTAAAATTCATGAACCTTACGGTTTCAAAATGATAATTTATTGTTATAGAGTAGGAAAGGTGGACATATTGCAAAGAAAAATTTATCCCAACTTCAAATTTAGGGAATGAATTTGTTATAGAGTAGGAAAAGCAAGCACTAGCATGAAAAGTAAATTAGATAAATCAGCGTTTCATATTAAAACTTGAAATATATTATATATAGTTTCATTTCCTAAAAAATAATTATATATAGTTTCATATTATTTAATTTACAATCTCAAGAGGGGCTTCGGTCTAAATTAGCGTTTATAATCTACAACTTATATATGATGACTCTCTTCTCTTTTTCTCTTGTGAGCCGTCACCAAAACTCTAGTTTATTTTCCTTCATTCATCAAAGAGGGGTGATTTAGTGTCAATTTTTGACATAAAATCACCCCTCTAACTCATTTTTCTCTTTCTCTTTTTTGAAATAAGTGATTTTCACATCTTTTTCGTTTTTTCTTTTGTGATTTCGTCGTCTTAGTGCGACATTGTTTTGTTCATCGTCTTTGTACGGTGTTGTTTGTCTCTCTTGTTTTGTTCAGGTATTTGTTCGGTTCAGGTTGTTAGATAAACTTAGATTCAGTGCAGATCCAATCAATGACTTTGGCGTCGTCAACATAGCAGATCCGGAGACATGGGTATTCTGGATACTTGAATATGTATAGGCTTTTGTACTTTGTTGTTTTATGCTATTAACATAGATGTTGTGAGTTTGTTCGCAAATTCATCCTTTTTGCTTTTAGCGAATTTGCATTGTATCGATATACTCTGTCAATTTGAATGGATGAAGATAATTTATTTTTGTCAAAAAAAAACTTATATATGAATACTAAAGTTTAAATTAGACACTAGAATCGTACAATGAGGGGCTTAGGTCTAACTTAGACCATTAAACTTGAATTGTATCGTGAGAGACTTCAGTTCTCACACTCTCCAATTGTAATATAACAAACATTTGGGTTGGTCTAAGGGCATGTCTCTCTTGATCGACCTCCAACTTATCATTAACTATGACTCATACTTAACTCTAATATTGCAAATGGGATTAGTATTTTCGTTTATCTCTTCTTAGTGTTATGGTAGTTCCTCTAAAGTGAATAATATCAATCGTTAAATATCAAATTAATTATTGATAAGGTTTTACTAATCAGTATCTTAAGGACAATGGTTAAGGAATCCATTAGTATAAATTGTGTCTTGGAAATGCAAGTTTGTCTTTTTGTCTTGACAATAATTACACAACTTTTTATCGTAAAGTTGCTGATTTTAGTACTTTAACCAATGTGGCAAGCGCACTCATGAGCATTCTCTTTATTGATATTATAATTATCTTATACTTCCTCCGTCCCATAATAACTGAGCCAATTGCCAAAAAAAAGTGTCCCAAAATAATTGAGTCATTTCAATTTCCAATACTATATTAATTAATTTTCCCCTTTATAACTCAAATTAATACTACTTTCATCACTCCAAATTAAATATATTCCACTTTGCATTTATGATAGTGGAGAATGCACCAATACTTAACAAAAACAATTCAAACTATTTTTCTCTCTCATTCATTTATACATTTTTCTTAATATATGTGTAATGAATTTTTGGCTCAGTTAATCTGGGACGAAGGAAGTATGGAAGTGTATAATACATTATGAGTGTGTTAGAAATATCAAATATTGATTATTATTTTTTTTCACTTTACCAACTACTCACGATCAGAAACTTTAATGAATTGCGACTTTTTAGATTTCATTAATTGATTTTGATGCTTCTTCAAAAAAATATTAATTGATTATGATAAATTGGGAACTTCACTTTCAGTGGTAGATATACCATTATGGATGAACATAAATGAATCAGTTGCACTTTTGCTTGTGATGAGAGTGATATGGTTGGTTTCTAGTTGAGATTGTTGAGTGAAATTTAGTGTCTTTGAGCTCTTTGCTTAGAGTAGTTCATATTTTCATCACCATCATGATTGTACTATACATATGGTCCACTTTCGCAGATATATTCAAATGCTATCTAATTTTCTTAACATCAAATTAAAATGTACAAGATCTCCTCTCAATTTTTAGCAACATATGTATTGCCGTAAAACCTGTCATACATACTATTTTCGTTTTATTGCATTGAAAATTGAAATCCTTAATTTTTTTAAGAAATGATATCTTTATTAGGAATACTTAAAGAGTGTCTCGAGAACACTCGTTAACAAAACCTTAATGTATGTTTGGATTAGTAGAATCACAATGTGCTCTTGTAATATTAAAAAAAAAAAATCGCACATCTATCAATATAATGGTAATACTAGTACATTTATGTTGGGTCATGAAGGGAGTCCGAGGGATCATCCATATTTAGGTCAAACCAACCACACAATTGAGAGACACCACACTCTTATTCGAAACTTTAAGGTAATGAGTTGATGGGTCTTTTCATGAATAAAGTATTGAGAGTATCCTTTTAATTAGTTAAAGTAATAATAGTTTCATTGAACACAAGCAACATATATACTAAATTATTATGAAAGAACATAAATAAATTTTTGAGTCTAAAATTTCATATAAGAAACTAATTACTATGAAGATATAGGACCATATGGGAATAAACACGGTTATTATGTGATTTCTTTTATTTCCCTTTTTCAAATATATGAGGTAGAACGAATAACACAAACAAATTTATCCATCTTTTGTCATACAACGCATATGGAACAGTGCATCAACTGAATAACAATAAATCTAATAAATAAATATATTATCCATGTACTTCAATGTTTTTATCCCACTAGCAAACATATATTATCATGATGATAGTTTAAGATAAGAAAGTAATAATTAATTTCAATGCAGTAGATGATAAGGAATAAATCAATCACTATGCAGCAGTGCTAGAGATAAGAGTTCTTCCTCTGGCTGAAGTACACAACCTTGAAAGGATAACAAAGGACATAAATTCAAAAGAGAGAGGACAATTTATTAGCATCCAAGCTTGAACACCTACCTAATCAATTTAAAACACAAAAGACATGTTATGAATGTCCAGCCTTGAAAGGTAGCAATGCAATTGGCATAATTCCAATTTATATTAAAACATCTTTAGTATATTTGTATATAAGTAGATGCTACTAGGGATCCATATGGAGATAAATATTACACTAGAGAAATAAAAAAAAAAAAAACTTCTTCAAATACTATGATGTGCCTTGTTTGTCATGACAACATGTAAACAAGAGCTGCGGTAGTGAAGTGATTATTCTCATGTGGTTAATAAAATTCGTCTACGGTTGAATAAATTGATTTATTTGAGTTTGGTTATTAAGTGTATTAGACACTTCAACTCTAACTATAGTCATTCACATAGTTTACTTGACATACAAGTTACCACACTATTTGTAACTTAGTCTAGTCTTAACTAGTAATTGACTCTTAGCCATAGTTAGTAAGAATTAACTAAAGGTAGTTGGAGTTAGTTAATGATTTTTCCATCCACTTTTACCGCATATAATGTATACATGTAAACACTTTTGCAACTCAATACTCTTGCTATCAAAGGAAACTGATACTTCAATCAGCTCAAATTCAATCCAAATTTTTCAAATTAACTACAGGACCTAAGGAATTTGTAATTGATAAGTAGTTAAATTACAAACTCGATTATTTGGTTTGTCTACGTGTTATATACATTATACTTTTTTTTAACATTTAGGGTGTTGGTGGTGAATACCATCTTAAAGACTTCGCATATCCGTGCTCTGTGCTAGCAAACTACAACTTTGGAGAAACCTTGAGAAGTTTTGCAGTAATGGGTCGCCTCCACGATGGTACTGCTCGCTCTTGACGCATGTTTGGGTTTCCATTTCTCAACCACCATCATTGTTGCATCAGCATTGGTAGATATGCCTTGCACTAAAGGAGCGATCTATGTGTAAAAACATTTACTTAGAAGAAATAATCTATTGTAACGGTAAATTTAATTCCACATATAAGCTCAAGTTTAAAGCCGAACATAGTCATACCCAAGCAGACAACATGTGGAAGCTTCGATTAGGAAGAAAAAAAATAATAAAATTACAAAGAATTCAAATTAAGAATCACAGAAGAAAAAAAATTGCTTCCTGTCATGTTTAATACGCCCTAGCATGACTTACATTCAAATTTGGATGTTTCACAATACTTGAACCACAAAACTGATTGTTTAAACAACTCGATGACTTCAAAATAGATAAATATGTTTATTATAGTTTCCATCTAAATACAAACAATAAATACAAATCCCTATAAAAAAAAATAACTATCTACCGTCACTTGAAAGTTATTCCACATAAGGATTCAAAAGAAGTAATACAAAGAACCGGAAGAAAAAAAAATGTGTATGTAGAAATCAATTACCTAATTGCATTTAAGAAAAAATGATCGGCTTTGATTATAAGAAAAACTAGTTTTGAAAAAGAAAAAAAAAATTGGTTTCACACACACAGAAAAAAAAATTGGTTTCACACACACAGAAAAAAATTTGAAATAATTGGTTTCACACACAGAAAAAAATTTGAAATAATTGGTTTCACACACACAAGCCAAGCCAACCATATTATAGCTTTTTCATGATGCTAAGTGAGATTATTATAAGATATTATGTGTTTATAGATATAGTCGCAAGCCATTGTTTCTTCTCCTCTTATAGGCAACAACTATCTATCTTGAAGAAAAAAAATAGTTAAGTGTTAATTAATTGTGGAGTTGCTTTTCTATAATTTGACATTTTAATGTTTCAATAAAATCATGTTTTTTAAAAAGTCTAAACTTATGACGATATATAGATGATGTTTTAAAAAAATTAGTGGTCTCAATTATTTGTTGCTGCCCATTTTTCCAATAGAGGTAAAAAGAGAAATTCAAGATGAGTTTCCCATATCATGCAGACAAATTTTGACAATTATGCCAGTCACATGCAGCATAATATGCATCTGATGTGGTGCTTCATTTGATACACTAATCTTCTAGTAAACAAGTGAAGAGATAGCTGGCACACCACGACACAGTTCAAAATTTGATTTTAATCACTATTTTGATATTAGTTTCTATCATGAATTTCTTAGTAGTTTATTGCAAATTAAGGTCCAAAATGTAGAATCCGGATTCCAAAAATTAACTCAATCGGACACATAAGTGTCCCTTCGAGTAAGATCGGACGGTCTAAAAAATGCAAAATTTTATTTTTATTTTATAATTCAAAGTACTGATATTAAATTTCGAAGATCCAATCTGACTCAAACGGTCATAAATGTACTGACTGCGTGAATGTAAGTATCCGACTGTACAGAAGCCTATGTCTAGGAACATCGCTAAATATGTTATGTTGCTCCATCATCTAACTACTTGATACTTTGAAATAAACTTCTTTAATACTTGATACTACCACATGAGAATTGCTATATACAGCGAAAAATTGTAAGACGACTCGAACACGATACTGGTGACTAGTGTTAAAGGTATAATCTCAAACTCATCCAAAGGCTAATATTAGTTCGTTTCTTTTTGTCGATTAACATGTCGCACCAACAAGCTTTTTCCCTATAACATATACCAACTTCACTTGAAGCAACAGAAATCTCCTAGCAACAAACCTCTTTTGCTTTATTAAATGCATCCAAGTACTTAATAGGGAGATATTGCAACTCCAAGAGTTAAACTACAGTTAGTAATCTAAAGCAAATAATTTTATACTACAATTAATAGCATTTGCCAAAAATATAGCAATATAATGAAAACAACAAACTCTAAATCAATTCCAATGCAGTAGATGATAAGGAATGAGCCAATTAAGAGAAAAGAGTTCTTACCTTGAATGGATAACAAAGATTTCGTATGAGTCCATATAGGAACATAATGTAAATTTTGTAGATATAGCAGGAACAATGGTTAAATATATATCACTCACCAATTTCCATATAGATTTTCAACAAATGATCAAACATACAAAAACTGAAATAATGTTGGCTGGTTCAAAAAAAAAAAAAAACTGAAAGTACAAAAATCATAAAATTGCAAAGTCAAAAGAAGAATCACAAAAAATGCTTCCGGTCATTTCTAATACTCTCTAGCATAGTTTACATGCAAATTTGGATATTTCACAATACTTGAACAAATAAATAAAAAATTGCTTAAACAACTCAATTACTTCAGTAGAACTAAATTGATACAAACAATTATCCTTATAGAAAGAAAGGAACTATCTACCGTCACTTGACGATTATTCAACCTACTGATTCAACAGAGTAATACAAAGAACTGCAAAAAGAGATGTTTATGTAAAACCAATTACCTATATGCAGTGCAGAAAAAATGATGTTAAGTCCTCAATTATATGAAAAACTAGTTTTTGAAAGAAAAAAGAAAGAATTGCTTTCCCACTTATATATAGACTATAGTCCAATGGAGCCAACCAAGTTATAGCTTTTTCTTGATGGTGACAAGTGAGATAAAAACTTAAATTTGATCGATTCAACTAAAATGTAACATTCATTTTTAAACCTTTAATTTTGGCATCAATGGGAAGTTCCATTATAAGTGATTATTGGCACAACCATGACCCACAACAAAATACATGACATATCACTAATAACCTTGCTAAGTATTTTTGTCATACATCAATTGAGGTCATCAAACTTCTACCAAGCTTGTGTAGCCAATTATTTTAAAGTTTGGTGATCACAATCATGTATGATGGACAAATGGGAGAAAATGTTCACCATTCATGGTTTATGGCCATCAAACTTCTCTCAACCCTCATTGGCTAATTAGTTTGAAGTTAGGTGGCCATGACCATGAACAGTAAACAATTTCGAAAGGATTATTGGTATATATCATGTATTCATAATATAGCCATGAGTCATTGTTGTGCCAATATTATATTATAGTCATTTGTTAGAAGAAGGACCAATCAATATTGAAGATATAATAAGAAGTGTCTCATACTAGATATATGACATCTGATATGAAATGAGCAACTACCTAGAGTGGATTAGAGAGATAGAATGAAGCGAGTGTGTTTGTAGGAGAAGTTAAAAGAGAGGTTGAAAGGAGTTTAACTTTGAAGAAATGTTGAATAGACTTTTTATAATGCAAAAGAATTTTTGAAGGTAAGTTTGTGTTAATAGAGCTAGATAGATACATTTAATGTCAAGGGAGGTTGTAAGTAGAGTAGGTGAAGAGAGGTTGAAAGGAAAAATAAATGTGAAGGGAGGATTGAATTTAACTTGTACTTAGAGAGTAGGTGAAGAGAGGTTGAAGAGAGCTTTAAACATGAAAGGAGGTAAAAGAATAACATGAATTTTTAGAGTGATTAAATTAAAATGTATATACTTTAAATTTTAACTTTGTAAGGGTTAGTGAATTTTGTCATTTAAATTTTCAAAATAGCAATTTATTCCTTTTTTCAGACCATAGCAATCACTTTGTGAGGGTTTTAGTTTTAAAGTGTAAACTTACAATATTTTAATTCAATAAAAGAGTTATTTGTAAAAAGAGTGTTGTTAGCACTATATTTGGTCTAAATTAGACCACTACACTTCAATCGTACGACTTCACTACTCACACTCTCTAATTGGAATGCAACAAACATTTGTGTTTGGCCTAAGGTCATCTCTCTCGATCGATCTCCCGACTTATCACCAACTCCTAACTTATCACTAACTATGAGTCATACACTCGACGTTAATATTGCAAATGAGATTAGTATTTTTCTTTCTCTTATTAGTGTTTTGGTAGTTCCTCTAAAGTAAATAATATTATTCGTTAAACATCAAATTAATTATGGATATTATAATTATCTTTCTGCGTAAGTGTATAATACATTATGTGTGAGTTAGAAATATCAAATATTGATTTATTTTTTTGTCACTTTACCAACAACTCACGATCAGAAACCTTAATGAATTGCGACTTTTGAGATTTCATTAATTGATTCTAATGCTTCTTCAAAAAAAATTAATTGATTCTCATAAATTGGGAACTTCACTTTCAGTGGGTAGATATATTTATGGAGGAACATAAATGCATCAGCTGCACTTTTGCTTGTGATGAGAGTGATATGGTTTCTGGTTGAGATTGTTGAGTGAACTTCATTTAAGTTGGGTCATGAGCAGAGTTCACGAGATCACCCACATCTAGGTCAGACCAACCATACAAGTGAGAGAGACACCACACTTTTACGTGAAATTTTTAGATAATGAGTTTATGAGTCTTCTCATGAATAAATATTGAGAGTATCCTTTTAATAATTAGTTAAAGGAATAATTGTTTTATTGAACACAATCAACATATATATACTAAATTATGAAGAAAAAAAAATATTGAGATGAAAATTTCGTATAAGAAACTAACTATATGAAAATATAGGGTCATATGGAAATAAGCATCATTATTATGTTGTTTCTTTCATTTCCTTTTCTTACATATTTAGTATAGAAAGAATAACACAAACAAATTTACCCATGATTTTCTATACTATGCATATGGAATATTGCATCAATTAAATAACAATAAATTCTAATAAATAAAATCGATTATCCATGTACTTCAATGTTTATAACCCACTAGCAAACATATATTATCATGATGATAGTTCAAGATAAGAAAGTAATATTTAATTGCAATGCAGTAGATGATAAGGAATAAATCAATCACTTTGCAACACTAGAGAAAAGAGTTCTTTCTCTGGCTGAAGTACACAACCTTGAAAGGTTCAAAAAGCCCAGAAATTTAAAAGAAATAGGACAATTTATTAGCATCCAAGCCTTGAAGACCTACCTAATCAATTCAAAAACACAAAAGACATGTTATGAACGTCCAGCCTTGAACAGTAGTAATGCAATTGTTATTGTTCCAATTTATATTAAAACATCGTTAGTATATTTCGATAGAAGTGGATGCTACTAGGGATCCATATGGAGATAAATATTACACTAGAGAAAAATAACCTTGTTTGTCACTAGTAAGGAGGGTTGAGACATGTATAAAATTCTTCTAGGGTTGAATAAATTGATTTATTTGAGTTTGATATTAGGTGTAATAGACACTTCAACTCTAACTATAGTCATTTCACATAGTTTACTTTACATACAAGTTACCACTATTTGAAACTTATTATAGTCTTAACTATTGGTTAACTCTTAGCCATAGTTAGTTGGAATTAACTGAAGGTAGTTATAGTCAATTGGACTTAGTTAATTATTTTTCTTCCACTTTTACTTCCATTGAATGTATATATACATGTACAACACTTTTTAAGTACTCAATTCAATTCAATGTTAATTCACATTTCTTCAATATTGTTGAAGTTCTCTATAAGGTGGAATAAATCTAGTCACATTTTTCTTACGTATCTGTTGAACTCACTTATTCACAATCGTTTTCTATCAAAACTTTATTAATTAGAGATTAGTTGGTCACTAGTAAGGAGGGTTGAGACATGAATAGAAGAGAATCTTTCAACGTATGAGCCCACTTAGGAACATAATGTACTAAATTATTTGGATAAAAATGGAATAAATTAAAGGTTAAATATATCATTCACCAATTTTCATCTAGATTTTCTATAAACAAATGTTCAAACATACAAAAACTGAAAGCTAAAAAATCATAAAATTACAAAGAAATCCAATTAAGAATCACAAAAAAAAAAAAAGTTTCATGTCATGTCTAATACTCCCTAGCATAACTTACATACAAGTTTGGATGTTTCACAATACTTGAACCACAAAACTGATTGTTTAAACAAATCGATGACTTCAAAATAGCTAAATTGTTTACTATAGTCTCCATCTAAATTCAAACAATTGATACAAATCCTTACAGAAAAAATAAAAGAACTATCTACCGTCACTTCACAATTATTCAACTAAGGATTCAAAATAAGTAATACAAAAGAGCCCGAAAAAGAGATGTGTACGTAGAAATCAATTACCTAAATGCATGCAATGAAGAAAAATGATGTTAATTAAGTCTTTAATTATAAGAAATAGTAGTTTTGGAAAAGAACATAGTTGTATAATCCTAAGGTGCATGCAAATAGAGAATAGAAAAATATAAATAAAAACACTCATAAAGTTGACATTATAAAGAGATGACGAGCAAACATATAAGAACGGCCCAAATACGGATCTTATTTGATTTGAATATAAAAAAAATTCAATACAACTGAACTACTTACAAAGCATTAATAGCTAGTAACATAACTAAACCTAATCCCTTTGCTAACTTACAGGGAAGTGGGAAGAGATCACTTCATCACATCTATAATTAAAGAGTGATTGAGAGGACAGTCAAGCGACAAAGAGGGAATTTAGATTTTTTATGAAGGCATGGAACAACAAAGAGGGATGGTACCCAATGTGATCATTGTCTTAAAATTCATCCAAGCAAATAACACAATCACGTGGAGATTCTAACCAACTCGCTTAAGTTATGGACGAGGTGTGTTTGTTGTTGGTACAGTGATGTGTGGTATTCATATTTTTATGTCATATCACCATTGTTTGAAGGCGAGTTACAACATACCCAATGGTATGATGAGGAAGATAGGGAGTGAATGTGATAGTGATGCATGTGCGGATGAGTTGAAGAAGTTGCGGTCGTCATGGAAGGGAAAAAATAGGGAAGGGATCGGTCGTCGTGGGAGGGGAAGAAGAATAAGGAAGGGATCGCTTTATGAGTGTTTTTATCTATATGTCTTTATTTGCATGCACCTTAGGATTGGTGTCAATACAAACTATATACCTAAAACGGTGCTTATTGGCACAACCATAGCCCCACAACAAAGATGTGTTTGTTAGGGATGGCATAATGGATTGGACTCGCCGGGTTGGCCCGTTTAACCCACCACTTTTGGCGGGGTGGGTTGAGGTTTTGAACCCGCCACAAGTAGGGTTCCAGCTCCGCCTAACTCGCTAAAAAGTGGGGCAGTGACGGGGCGGGGCGGGTTGACCCGTTGGGTTGATATTTTAAAAATAGAACTCTTTTTTCACTTTTTTTTATTTATAAGTCACAGTCAATTTTACAATTTTCACCTCCATATATTGGGGGAAAACATTCAATTAATTTTACCACTTTTGTTTTAATATTTAGCCTTATATTTTTAACAATTAGTTAATTTATAACTCATGGAGTGTTTATTTTCATTGTCTTATTGATTTATTATAGAATTTTAGATGTAATTTATATGTTTGAATAATTATTTTTATATTTTTAGTGAAGTCATTAGTTATATATTTAGATTTCTTTAAATTGGATTTACATTTATATATTTTTACATTGTTTAAGTGAAGAATTTAATTAATAATTAAAAATAAAACATTGACGGGTCAACCCGCCCATCCACCATAAGACGGGGCGGAGTGAGATTTTCAACCCTATTTCTCTAGTTGGTCCGCCACGCTCCGCCCCTTTTTAGACGGGATACTGACGGGGCGGGGCGGGTTGGCCCATTTTGTCATCCCTGGTGTTTGTTGTTGGTACAGTGATGTGTGGTATTCATATTTTTATGCCATATCACCATTGTTTGAAGGCGAGTTACAACATACCCAATGCTATGATGAGGAAGATAGGGAGTAATTGTGATAGTGATGCATGTGCGGATGAGTTGAAGTTGCGGTCGTCATGGGAGGGAAAAAATAGGGAAGGGATCGGTCGTCGTGGGAGGGGAAGAAGAATAGGGAAGGGATCGCTTTATGAGTGTTTTTATCTATATGTCTTTGTTTGCATGCACCTTAGGATTAGTGCCAATACAAACTATATACCTAAAACGATGCTTATTGGCACCCACAACAAAATACATGAGTGTAGGACATATCACTAATAACCTTTCTAAGTATGTTTGTCACACACTGATTATGGTCATCAAACTTCTATTAGGGTTGTGCAACCAATTTATTTTGAAGTTTGGTAATCACAATCTTGTAACATATTTTGGAAGAAATGTTCACTATTTCACGACATATGGCCATCAAACTTTTTTCAACTTTGTTTGGCCAATTAATTTGAAGTTAGGTGGCCGGTGCCATGAACGGTAAACAATTTTAAAAGGATTATTTGGATATATCTTGTGTTCATGGATATAGTCACAAGCCATTGTTGTGTCGATATTATATTATAATCAGTTGTTAAAAGAAAGACCAATCAATGTTGAAGATAGAATAAGTAAATAAATATTGAGTAGAGTTTTGAGAAAGTCTTACATAGATACAAACACAAATGAAATTATTTAGGCACACACACAACAATGAATAGAATCAAATGATAAATAAATTAATCACATCATTAAACCAATTTATCTTTCTAAAAAAAGACATTTGTGTGAGTGTGCCCAAACTTTTTATATTTGGGTTTGTCCCTAAGTAAGTATTTCTCTAGAGTTTTCACAGTGTAAAATGAATTTAAAGGTAACTGTATTTATAGAGTAGATGAAGAGAGGTAGACAAACACATTTAATGTGAAGGGAGATTGTGTGTCCAAAACAAAAATGTGAAGGGAGGTTGTGCATGGAGTAGATGAAGAGAGGTTGGAAGGGAAAATAAATGTGAAGGGATGATTTATTTAACTTGTACTTAGAGACTAGGTGAGAGGTTGAAGGGAGCTTTTAACATGACAGGAGATAGAAAAATAACATGACTTTTTAGATTGTGTAAATTAGAATTTTAATACTTTTTTTAAGGGTAAAAATTTAATACTTGAAATTGTAACTTTGTAAATTTGGTGAATTTTATCATTTAAATTTTCAAAATAGCAATTTAGTATTTTTTTTTTAGTACACTAAGTAAATTAGAATTTTAATACCTTTTTTTAAGGGTAAAATTTTAATAATTAAAATTGTAACATATGTGAATTTTGATGAGTTTTGTCATTTAAATTTTCAAAATAGCAATTTAGTCTTTTTTTTTCTATACATTGTCAATCACTTTAATTAATTTTCTCGAATTCACACCACAATTTTAAAATCATATATTTGTCTTGATGTAGCAATAGACTATTTAGATTAACATACATGTCTTTAATTTCAATTGTTTTAATGAATACTTAAAAAAATTGATAGAAAGACTAAATTTAATTAATAATCTTTAGTTTAAGGGACTGATTTTCAATTTCGAACATTTGAGACTCAACTTCTTCAACCTTACATTTTGAAAGTGATAATTTATTGTTTTAGAATACGAAAGAAACAATAGGATCTTCAATGATAAACAATGTTCAATTTTACAGGTGGTGAATAAAATTAAGTCGCTGTCCTTTTTGTGGTTGAAGGCGAAGTTTCCTTCTCTTCCCCTAAAACTATCATGGATGGTGGCTTTCACCTTTCACTATTTTAGGCATTGGTTAATGGTTTCTTGTCTGTATTGTTTTAGGTCGCTGTTTTCAGATTAGTGACCGTTGTAATTATTGTATAGACATTATTTTTCCTGGCATGTCTTATGCTTGGAAGGACCTTTTGGGTGGTAATATAATTCAGTTTAGCCTCTTCAAAGAAAAAAAATTAATCCCCAACTTAAAATTTGATATATTGTCCAAGAAAAGCAAGCACTAACATAGAAAGTAATTTAGAATATTTCATCAAAATTTAAAGCATATTATATCTTGTTTGAGGTGATTTAATTTTCAATCTAAAGAGGTACAATATTATCTATGTTTTCTACATTTGCTAAATATTGGTGCAAATTTTGTAGTAAAGCCCCCACAATCCTCAATTGCATATATTTGTAAAGTGAAACAAAATCAAATGAAAAACTATGTGTCTCAAAGTGTCTACCCAGTGGTAAGAGCTTTATTTTGCAACATCAAAAGAGGGAGTTCAAATTTCATAAAGACAATTGTAAAATGGTCATTAATGTCATCATTACTAATAATTAAATGTAAATATTTTTTTTCATAATTTGCCTCTTGATGTTTAGATGTTTATGCAATATTGTGGGTGGGTTTTGTTATCTTTTGCATTATCTCATCAATTGTATAATCTAAAGAGTTTTATCTTTTGCATTATCCAAAGAAAGAAATTCAGCAGGAGGTCGATGTGCTGCTTCATGTGGTGCTTAATGTGGTGCATGAGATCCTTAATGCTTGCTACATTCAAGTATGAACTTCATACACAAATGATAAATCTTCTATTTTAGTAACTAGTGAAGAGATCATAGCTAGCACACAGTTCAAAAATTGATTTTAGTCACTAATTTGATGTTAGTTTCTTATACGAACTTCTTACCAGCTTATTGCAAATTAAGGTCCAAAATGTCGACATTATAAAAACTTCTAATACTTAATTAAGTTAATTGAGTCCTGAAAGGACAGTTTGAGTAGAACATTTTGACCTCATAGACATGTCCTCCAAGTTACACATTTCCCATGACATTATATGGATCAATCACTCATTTTTGCTATAAGAATGTTGTTTTTTTTCCCGCAAGATCATTCATGCTTGAGAATGTCATTGTGTACATTTGAGAGCTTTGATATCTTTGAGGCTATCTTGTATGTACCATACATTAAAATTAGGGTTGATTTTTTGAGGTTGTCATGACTCATGACCACGATTTGAGACTTAATTTAACTATCAAAATTCTTGATGCAATCACAACTGTAGTTTAAAACTTGATTAGACCATCGCAATAATTTCCCCAAGATGCAAAATGTTAGTGGTACATAATAATAAACAAATTAAAGACATATTACACTAATCAGCTATTGTCAATGTCATTAATCTAGTGTGCAAGCACTAGTGAATATAACTTTTGATTTTCAATAGATGCAAAGTCCTACCAAGTTTTTGTTGTGTTTTTATTTTTATATAATATATTTCAAAAGTTAATACAATTATAACTATTATTGTGGCTTTATTCTTGCATGATTGAGCCATTAATTTGTTGCCATATAAAATATCTGTTGACGTGAACAAACAAATGATGATGAGAAAAGCTATCTTCTTCTTGCTAGCCCTTGATCGGTAGAAACAAAACAACTATTCGTTCCTAAAAAAATTACAAAGCCTACTCACGATAGTAAAAGCTAATTACTGGGTGCATCTCCTGTGTTTATCAGATTCAAGTTGTTCTGTCACCTCTGATATGAATCATATCAGAGAAGAACCTATTGTATCCTGAGAGGATATGCGCTTATGAGGCGGATAAATCATTAAGGACAGTGACTTCGTCACGCTTTAGGTTATATAACGGCTTATCATTTTGCAAGTCATGATTTCTTGTTTGTTTACTGCACCGTTACTGACTTCTAATCACCGCAATTTCAAGAACAGATAAGTTTACTTGTTATCCCTCTTGTTTATTCTCTTTAATATTTAATTGATGCTTTTATTTATATGATGATTATTATTTATAGAGATAATTTATTCCTAATTTTTACAACAGTTTTTTTAAAGAACATTGAATAAATTAACAATCAATGAAAGTGTCAATACCAAACTTACCAAGTTGAAATATATTATATATCCACTCGCATATTAAACAATAAACACCGTAAGGATTAGCAATAGAGTCAAGATGGCCCAGTTGGTCTAAGGCGCCGGTTACGGGGAAGTGGAGAGATCACTTTGTCACAACTAAACCCTAAACCCTTTCCTAAGTTACGGGGGAGTGGGGATAGATCATTTCGTCACATCTATAATTACAGAGTGATTGAGAGAACAGGTTAGGTTTTTTATGAATCCAAGCTTCAATGCAATCGAAATGGAAATTGTGGAAACAACAAAGAGGAAGGTACCAATGTGATTCATATTTTTGCACTGTATCACCGTTGTTTGAAGGTGAGTTATAAGCAAGTGGATAAGTAGGACGAGGAGATACAACAGACCCAATGCTATGATAAGGAAGAAGATAAGGCAGTGATGGTGATAGTGATGCATGTGTGGTAGAGTTGGAGTTGTGGTCGCCATGGGAGGGGAAGAAGAATAGGGAAGATCGTGTTATGAGTATTTATATCTACACAAACTGTATACCTAAAACGGTGCTTATTGGCACAACCATAGCCCACAATAAAATAGGACATATCACAAATAACCTTGCTAAGTATGTTTGTCACACATTATTTTGAAGTTATTGTTGTGTTAATATTATATTATAATAATGTTAAGAGTCCCACATTGGACAGGACATGGCCTGACAATATGTTTATAAGTGGGGGCAATCATCTCACGACTAGCATTATTGGGCTTGGTTCGTGAACATAAATGGTGGGTGGCCCGATAGCAGAAACCTGATAGCAGGTGGCCCAATGGATCTTGGAGAGGCTCTGATACCATCTTAGAAATCGTGGTTGGGCCTAACACAACCCCACAAAACTGGCTTGTGAGGTGAGGATTGCCCCCACTTATAAATACATTGTCAGGCCATGTCATGTCCGATGTGGGACTCTTACCAAATAATTTGTTAAAAGAAAGACCAATTGATATCCAAGATAAAATAAGTAAATAAATATTGAATAGAGTTTTTATAGTGTGAAAGGAATTTGAAGGTAACTTTGTATTCATAGCGTAGATAAAGAGAGGTAGACAAACACATTTAATGTGAAAGGAGATTGTGTGCCCAAAACAAAATTGTGTGAGGTTGTGGGTGGAGGAGGTGAAGAGAGGTTGAAAGGGAAAATAAATGTGAATGGAGGATTTATTTAACTTGTACTTAGAGAGTAGGTGAAGAGAGTTTTTAACATGACAGGAGATAGAAGAATAACATGAATTTTTAGATTGTGTAAATTAAAATTTTAATACCTTTGATTAAGGGCAAAAAATTTTTTACTTGAAATTGTAACTTTGTGAGTTTTGGTGAATTTTATCATTTAAATTTTCAAAGTAGTAAATTTAGTCCTTTTTTTGGTACACTAAGTAAATTAGAATATTAACTAGATTATTGATCCATGCGTCGCACGGGTTTATTGTTAATGGATTGACATACGAATAATAAAATGCAATATATAATTGGTAACAATGAAAAAAAAGAACAGTTGAAAATCCATAGTAGACAAAATAAAACACTTCATAAAATGTATAAAATCTGAAAATATTGTAAAAGAAACTTCGGTAATCCTATCAATAATTCGAAAAAAGAAATATGAAAATTTTAGTACATTGGCATGTAGTTTCATCACACATTGTGAAATACTTCCTCATATACGACGTTAGACGTCACATTGGTATCTTCACCATCTTCATCAGTGATCAATATCTTTAGTCATTCTCTGGATGTAACTCTTGAAACAGCAACATCCAACTGTCCGTGAAAAAATATAGGTGTTGATAGATATACAACATATTGACGATATTATGTATTATACTATTGTTAAAAATGCTTAGACTTAAAAATTTATAATGGACTGTGTCTTGGCCTATAGATATTATGGCAGTGACAAACTGTTTAATAGTTAAGTAATATTAAAAGGAATTTTTCACAATCCGTCAGAAATAGGCATATAAATTAAAGCATTATATATATATACTCCATGAAAAACACACAAATATACATGGCATATGTATCAGACACATATTTAATCACGTCTTACAAATGAGAAAGCTTTTTTTTAGCCTTGATAATATACAAACTACATCTGCTTAGTGAACACATTAAATCAAGTACTGTTGCAGAATCACTTTCCCCTTCCTCTATATGCAATCCGATCCAAGGAAAGGTGATTCTCACCTCAAAATTCATTCACAGTTGCACAACTTTGCTTGCAAAGAAAGAAATAATAAAAGTATGCATAGGAAATAAAGGCTAACAGCAGAATAAGGTTTTGAACGAAACAAAATTCAGATTAAGTTCAAAAAACATGATATTACACGACACAGTCTGAATCCTTAGATGATAGGCCAAGAAATTGCGACAAAACTAAATAGGAAGACTGCCAAAATTGGTGTAAACATCTCAAACTAGAAGAAAAAAAACGCAAAAAGGATATTTCAATTCTCAAAAAAATATGCATATCGATAAAATGCATGTTAAATTAGAATACCAGTTAAGCAGTGTTATGAGAGGAAGGTTGTAAGGTCACGTCCTTCCATTTGCAAAAATCAAAAAATCAAAATATATGATTCTTCTGCTGTCTGTGTAATTTACCACGGTTTAGTTTTTTTTTTTTAGAGAAACACAGTTTAGGGTTTTCTATATATAGCCGAGTTTCTATGGAAATTAGGGTAGCCGAGTTTGCATGGAAATTAGGGTATTCTGTTTGTAAACGTATTAAATAAGTGTATAACAACTTGTCAAAAAAAAGTCTACAAAAGCAATAAATATATACAAACAATGACACAACAAGATAGGAATGAAAAACTCATCAGTGAGGAGAAATATTAGGAATTGCTGCATTTTAGAGGAAATTTGTTAGGTTAAATTGGTGCTAACCTATTGTAACATTTTAGAGGGAAATTATTAGGTTAAGTTGTTGCAGACCTAACAAAATTAATAAATAAGGATACCATTTTTTAAGGGTAAAGTTTGAATACTTGAAATTGTAACTTTGTGAATTTCGGTAAATTTTGTCATTTAAAATTTCAAAATAGCAATTTAGTCTTTTTTTTTTTTTTTTTATACGGTGTCAATCACTTGAGTTATTTTTCTCGATTACGTACCACAATTTTAAAATCATATATTTGTTTTTATGTAGCAAGAGACTATTTAGATTAACATACATGTCTTTAATTTCAGTTGTTTTGATGAATACTTAAGCAAAAATTGATAGAAAGACTAAATTAACTAATAATCCTTACTTTAAGGGACTGATTTTCAATTTCGAACATTTGAGTGACTTAACTTCTTGAACCTTACAGTTTCATGGTGAAAATTTATTGTTTTAGAGTATGAAAAGTGGACATATATAGCAAAGAAAAATTAATCCCAACTTAAAATTTGATATATTGTCCAAGAAAAGCAAGCACTAACATAGAAAGTAATTTAGATATTTCATCAAAATTTAAAGCATATTATATCTTGTTTCATGTGATTTAATTTTCAATCTAAATAGGTACAGTATTATCTACGTTCTCTACATTTCCTAAATATTGTTGCAAATTTTGTAGTAAAGCTCCCACGATCCTCAATTGCATATATTTGTAAAGTGCAACAAAATCAAATGAAAATATGTGTCTCAAAGTGTCTATCTAGCCGGTGATAAGAGCAAAATTTTACGACTTGAGATTACCTCAACTCATTTTACCTATGTAAATTCGATTTGTAAACTTATACGAGTTTACCTAAAATTAAAATTAAATAAAATTTATTATATACATGATATATGTAAGCTAATATAATAATGCAAATAGGTCAATAGTACAAAATATGACTTAATCATAAAAACAAAGTGTGCATAACCATCATAACAAAGAGATAAAAACAAAGTGTGCATAACCATCATAACAAAGAGTTAGGTTCAACTGTCCTCATGAGCTTAACTCAGTTGATAAGGACAATGCATAATATATACAGGGTTCGGGGTTCGAACACCACAAACAAACAAAAAAAGAGTTATGTTCAACTTAGCATCAAAATACAAAATTAACTTGCAAAATCATAAGTTTCATAAGTCTCTAAACCATCCAAAAAAGTAAGTTTCTAAAGTTGTTAATAAAACTATCCAAAAAAATAAACTAGTTAATTTTTTTCAAAAGTTCAATCATTCTAAAGTTTCACAAGCACATTTAGTATTCAGTAAATTACACATGAAAGACAAAAAATTACATGTTTCAATACCTTGGGCTTGAAAAAAGAATTGGGTTTTGAAAGAAAATGGACAAAAAAAAAATGGCCCAAAAAAAATACATTTAAACGTAAACTCGGACGAGTTTAACACACGTTAACTCGGTTAAACTCATCAAACTTTCCGATTTCACAAAAACCCATGTTTAACTCCGAGTTAACACGTTATTAGCACTTAAAAACATAAACTCATACGAGTTTACAAGTTAACACTCGATTTGTGGATAGCTGTAAAATAGTTATTATTGTCACTATTATTAATAATTAAATGTAAATATTTCATAATTTGTCCCTTGTGGTTTAGCTAATGTTTATGCAATATTGTGGGTGGTTTTTGTTATCTTTTGCATTAGCTGATCATTTGAATATTCTTGTGCTGGTGGTGTATCCAAAGAAAAAAATTCTACAGGAGGTCGATGTGCTGCTTCATGTGGTGCTATAAGTAATGCATGAGATCCTTAATGCTTGCTACATTCAAGTATGAACTTCATACCCAAATGACAAATCTTCTACTTGTAGTAACTAGTGAAGAGATCATAGCTAGCACACAGTTCAAAAATTGATTTTAGTCATTAATTTGATGTTAGTTTCTTATATGAATTTCTTACCAGCTTATTGCAAAATTAAAGTCCAAAATGTCGATATTATAAGAACTATTAATACTTAATTAAGATGACTAATTCACTATTTTGATCTCATAGACATATTCTCCAACTTACATTTTTTGAATGCCATTATATGGATCAATCACTCACGTTTGCTCTTAATTTGACTATCACAAATCTTAATGCAATCTCAACTGTAGTTTAAAACCATTATTAGAAAATCAAAAGAATTTCCTCAAGATGCAACATTTAGTATTCCATAGTGATAAACAAATTAAAGACAAACTACACTAATCAACTATTTTGAATGTCATTAATTAGTCTAGTGTGTAAGCAGTTAAGCACTAGTGAATGTAACTTTTGATACCCACTAGTTGCAAAGTCCAACTAAATTTTCTAAGAGTACGTGTCACTCCCATGTTAAGAGAACATAGATATGTCTATCATGAACAAATTGAATTACACTTCTATCATGAATCATATATTAAATATTAAACATTCCAAGAATTAATAAGAAGTCAAGATGGCCGAGTTGGTCTAAGGCGCCAGTTTCAGGTACTGGTCCGAAAGGGCATGGGTTCGAATCCCATTCTTGACATTTCTTTTATTTTTCTTTTTATTTTCATTTATTGAACAATTCCACTTCTATAGTCCAAAAACAGTTTTTTTTTGTTTTTTTTAATCAAGGTAGTCCATAGCTAGTTAATATTTTCATTTGGAATCATGACCAATTCATAATTTAATTCTAAAGTCCAATCTATAGAAAGTTATTAGGTTTTTATAAAAAAAACTTATTAGGTACTTTAGTTTTTTCAATTAAGGTTTAATTTTAAGATATAATAAAAGGTATATCTATATTATGCAGTATCATCATTTTTTTTCTTCAAAAGATTGACATTTTTTTCAAAATGAAATTGACATTTCTGCACTATGATTTATTTATTTTTTAAGCATCCCTCTTTTAAAATAAGAAAACTAAGTCTAAAAATAATTAATATAACAATAATTCTATAAGCAAAAGCCATTTGAAATAATAATCATAATTTATAATATAAGAGAAACATATAGTGCTCAAATGAAACTGAACTCAAGATTCTTGAGTTGATGCAGCCTAATTATTATACTTAACAAGTAATGAAAAAACTATCTATTTTGTCTTTAGAAACAAAAACAAGTAAATTAGTTGTAACCTTAGCTTAAGTAATATCTGAATCACTATCAGAAAATGAAGAATAATCAGCAAACACCTTATTTTTTCGTCCATAACAAGACCACTGCCACGCGCGCCGCAGCGTTCGATGACATAGTATACAAGATGGTTTGATGAAACAACATACTGGACAACACACACATAGCAAGCAACAACTACAAAGAAACTCAATCAACTTTTCCTTGCCTTTATTGGGACCTTGAATTTGAGATGAATTTATCATCATATATGAAGAATGTTGCAATTGAAGATGAAATACTTGCAATACTATTATTTAAGGTTTGTGTAAACAAAATATTTACATGGAAATCTTCTTAGGAAATCATTTAGAACATGCTTTAGTTATTTTCTTTTCTCAAGAGTTTCTTTTTCTTTTCTATTGCATCTTTCTTTAATTTTGGGTGTTTAGTTATCAAAGGAATCTTAGTTGCTATTGTAAAGGATGCTTTTCATATTCAAGATTCGAAAATGGCCAAGAGAATGAATGTTAGCTATTGGTGAAATTAGAGGCAAGTGCAATTGGAATTATCTAAAGTTATTCGCCTAATATCTAATGTATGATGTATCTAATTTTTTGCATTTTTCTTTCTAAAAGTTGGGACCATAACTTTTGAGGTCGATAGCTTTTGCAATACATCACTAAAATTTATGGTTGACTAGTGCATGTGAATGTGAAGGGGGTGATATATCATTGGCACAGACCTCAAGATTTTCGCAATAATATAATCTGTATTTGGTATCACCGTGGGTATGTCAAAATAACGATGATCAATCATGATTTTTCAAAAATTACACTTTGTAGCTTCTTCAAAATCACGGTAGATCACCATGATTTTGATATATTCACCGTAATACCAAACACACACATAACTTGATCATTTTCCATTTCTTCTTAAAATCGGACAAGTGTTATTAAATATGATTCTTAATTTCCATCAAGATGAAAAAAGCAATGATCTATGAGTAAATATGACTTAGGTGGCTACAATTGGAATTTGGATTGTCTTAATTAGTAATCTGCCACATTCACACGATCAACGCATCGGTGACAGTTCAATGGAGACCAAACGATCTAGATTTTAAGTTCAATGTTTTAGTTTAAAAAATATATATCAAAATCTAAAGAAAAATACGGATCATTCAATCTCAATCTAATGACCACTGATGATCCAATTTCGTAAATGTGAGGGATTACCGTCTAATCCGCGGTTACATGCAATCCAAATTCCTGATTGGTGGTTAGGGTATGATTTCAAAGCCTAAAAAACTATGATGTTATAATCACTATTGGTTGTTGCAACATGGATCTCATTGTTATTCAAAGTTCTGAAAATTTGACTTAGCCTCGGCAATTAGAACTTCCAGCACCGTTAAACCATATTTCTTTACCATCATGACCATATAATTAACTTATCTGAAGTAATAACTACACAAAAACATAGCATCCTCATCCCAACAAAAAAACTAAATACTAGTAAAACGTAATTATACTTATTACTTATAGGAGTCAATTATTTAAATTCTTCATGAATATTAAAAACTTGTATAAATTCGTATATCAGGGAAGAAATATAAACTTTGAGAAACCTGAACAAAAGCTCAAACTCTAAAATAAGCTGATTGGGAGTTAAGCTCCGATCCAAGAAACGTTGGTCGGATCATATCTCCCGATAGTTTTGTCGATCGGAAGTTATGATCCGATAAACCTGAGGGATTTTTGAGCAAATTGAGGGCCCTTAGAGCAATCTTCCAATCAAACTTACTTCAGTCGAGTTAACTTGCAAGCAATCAGATTCACTTGCCTCCAAACAGGTTCAACCCTAACGTATAGAGTAGGTGAAAAATAATATCTCCATATTCCACATCCTTCTTCTTTTGTATCATGAATGCTATTAACAGCACCTTTGCTAAACTGAACCCAATTAGCACTTGTAATAATATATGTTATACTATGTGATGTAATGTAATTTAGCTCAAAACTTTAAAATTTCTAACCAAAATGACAAAAATGTTATCAAAAGATAAACTGCTAAAACCTATAAGCATAAAAACAAACACACTATAGCTTAATAGCATTAGTCCAGAATCCTCTCATGTAATTGGCAATTGCAGTACCATTAGTTAATCACTTCATCTTAGTCTTTTCTTACATTCACTCCCCTTTTTGCTTTAACATCGCAATTAAAAGCTTCTTCCTCTTCAAAATCAGAGTCACTCATTCCCTCCGAATCAGAATCAAACTCGTCTTCATTTTCCTCATCATCGTCTTCCGACTCTGTTCCCTTCCCTAGCTCATCATCGTCATTCGACTCTGTCCCCTTCCCAAGAATATCCCTCATCAAATCCTTATCAGCGTCTATAGGCTTCCCTGTCAAATACCTCTGCAATACTGCCTCAAAGACTTCTGGAATTGCATCATCATCGCCTTCTCGAAGCCTTGCAACGCGCCTCTTCAACTCTTTAACATGAACACAAATACAAATCAAAACTTCACACCAGATTTAATAAACCAAAAAATACTAATTCAATATATTTGAATACTCGAAATGGGGTTTTTACAACATTGCATGAAAAACAATGTTGTGTTGTGAAATTCACAGAAGCATCATATCAATTTAGATCTCTTCAACATGAACACAATAAAAATCAAAACTGCACACCAATTTTGAAAAATTCAGAAAGGCTAATTCAATATATTTGAATACTCCAAATGAGGGTTTTAAACATTGCTTGACAAACAATGATGTGTTGTAAAATTCACAGAAGCATCATACCAAATTAGGCCTCTTCAACATGAACACAATAAAAGTCAAAACTTCACACCAATTTTGAAAAATTCAGAAAGGCTAATTCAATATATTTGAATACTCCGAATGAGGTTTTCAAACATTGTTTCGAAAACAATGATGGGTTGTGAAATTCACATAAGCATTATAAGTTATTGCAAATAAAGCCTCTTCAACATGAACACATAATAAAAATCAAAACTATGCACTAATTTTTGTTGGTGAAACCGCGTATCCTCCATGTGACTGCAAAGACCAATCACTCCAGCCTTGTGTGACTGAAATGGGTGGTAAACTCTCACTAAGAGTTTTAACAAAGTTGCATGCCCAAGCTCGGGTTCGAACCTGGGACCATACTACCATGTGTAAGCTAAACTTCACACCAATTTTAAAAAACCCAAAAAGGCTAATTCAATATATTTGAAATGTGGATTTTAAAACATTGCTTCAAAATCCAAGTTATATTGTAAAATTCACATAAGCATTATACCAAATTAGTCCTTTTCAACTCTTTAACATGAACACAATAAAAATCAAAACTTGCCACCAATTTCGAAAAACCCAAAAAAGCTAATTCAATAAATTAAACTCTGATATAAAAAATAGTGCAAATTCAAAATGGAATATTTAAAACATTACTTGAAAACCAAGTTATAGTTGAAAGTTCACATAAGCATTATATCAAACAGTTGGCGGACACAAATATCACATGAAATAAAAAAACCAAAACACTAAGTAATTTGGAACTTTACCTTCATTGCTTATGTCTTCCAAATCATCAAATGATTGTTGATTTTGTTGATTCTTCTCATGAACATGTGAAATAGTAGGAGTTGGAGAGTCACTACTAGAAGAGAAGAACGAAGTGGGTTTGTAAAGAGAGAGAATTGAATGTGAAGATTTGAAGGTGTAAGAGAGAGGAATACGGCGTGCGTGGAATGAAATGTTTCTTAGAAGAATCGAAGTCATTGTTTTTTGTTGCAAAGATGATGATGTTTTGCTCTTGTTTGTTTCTCTTACGTTGTTGTGTGATCATGAAACAGTTCTGTTCCGACAGTATTTTGTACTAGGTTTTGGGCAAAACTAGGTTACCTTTGAATGACTTGGATTTGCATGTACTAGGGTTTTAAGTAAAACTAGGTTACTTTTGAAGACTTGGATCTGCATAGTTGAAGATTTAATTGCAACTAGACCATTGACCCGTGCTGACGCCCGGGTCATATAAGAGAACAAATACAGCGGAAATAAGAAAGTAAAAACTTTACTTGAATCGAAAAAATAGTATGATTCAGTTCATAAAATTAATTGCCGC
>Ga0315915_1001751_pt1 | contig 26756 bp, 10 predicted proteins | sample MpolbnodulesMG_FD_207738 | JGI IMG/M metagenome (GOLD analysis project Ga0315915, IMG submission 207738) | Medicago polymorpha root nodule microbial communities from Los Angeles, California, United States - branched nodules | ecosystem: Host-associated > Plants > Roots > Nodule | place: USA...
TTGAACAAATTGTTTAGCATATCCAATTGATTATTTTTAATACCTTGTTATTGTCAAAACTCAATAGGTGACTTGTGAAACACCCTTGTTCCAACAACATGTTACGATGATTGCTTATTAGATCTCTCACATTGCTCAATTGATCGAGTCGTAACTCCAATCAAGTTGTAACTCTCTATCAATTTTTTTTTTTAAATGTAAACAATTTTGAGGGCATATTAAGCAGTCATTTTTCGCTATTATTATAATAAAATAATCTGCACCTTCAATCAAAAAATAAAATTTAATATGTACTTTCCCTAAAAAAAAAACTTAGGAATCTATCATTATATTACATTTTATCTATACACCATACTAAAGCTATAACATTTTCTTAAATTTTCCTCACAAGACATGTAAAAGAAGAAAGGAATAATATTTATCGTCAAAAAGAAGAAGAAAGGATAACTTTTTTTTAGGGGAAGAAGAAAGGATAATTATTAACTACTACTATTTTGGTTAAAAAATGAAATCATAATATTTTGGTTACTCATTCATAATAATTGGACAACAAAAATATTTTGTATTGACAATAAATTTTTGTTAATACTTAACTCCTAAGTTTTTGAATTCAACTTCCAAGTTATTTTGTGTTCTCAGGTCAACAATAATAAAAGATAAACGTATATATGTTGTGTTGTATACTTGTATTGTTAGCATTACCGGTTTATTATTGCATCATCGTCTTCATCACTCTCCCGCCCAGGCAACGCCATTTCCATTATCTTCTGATCTCTGCAAAAGCAACTACACGCAAGATCTGGTTCAACACAACAATGGCGGGTCGATTCTTTGGATCTTCTTCCGCTTCGATCGACATGATCGTCACCAATACGCCATCTCAGGAACTCGCTCTAACCAACCTCGCCTTCATCTCCGCCTCCGATCTACCTAAATTCGCCGTCCCTGGTCACGATAATCTATACCTCGCTTCCATCGGCGATTCCTTCGTTTTCTCTATCTCATATCCTTCATTCACCACTTTATTTGCTTCATTTCATTACATTTTTTCATTAATTTTTATTTAATTGACGTTGTTCGATTCATTAGCTTAGATTTAACATTTTCTTTATATATTTTTATTCATTACAATGCTGAATGTTGATGATTTGATTACTATGTACTATGTAGCCTGACTCTGGACACGACACAAACACTGGTTGATTTTTTTTTTTTTATATAGAAAATAACATAGTTCAATGTAATCAAAAGTGTCGTGTTGATGTTGGACACTGATATGTGTCAGACACCAGAACACGTCTTTGATCAGAAGTGTCGATGTTATAGGGTTTGTGTATGAATTGGTGATTTTGTATTTGTGGCCTTAACTTAAAGAATACAGCTCATGAAAGCATACGCGGAGGCCATATTGCGTTGAATTCAATTCAACGTCGATGTGCAAGAGTTTCTGCTGCCGAATCTGTACCTGTGACGCGGTTAGTTTGTTGTAGTTTGTGTTTTAGCTGATTAGCATCGAGTATTGAGTATCAATTTTGCTCACGAATTGATTTGTTATTATGTTGTTTAAGATTTGTGCCGCCTGAAAATTTCAACCTGGCAGTGCTGCAGCTTGAATTGGAATTCATTAAAAAGGCTGGAAACAAAAATGAACAGGTGTTTTATGTGTATTTGAGCAAGTTCATTTGGTTGTCATTAATTTTCTGCTGATTAGAGTGGTTTGTAATTAAGATTGTTGATTTTGCTTTGTTTTGTAGATTGATGCTATAGTACTTGCCAAGCAATTACGAAAGAGGTTTATAAAGCAGGTAAGGTTTTTCACAGGGCAATTTGTGCCCTTTCGTTAACTACCAGTGTTGGTTACATTTTGAAAACAGGAACATAGACATTGCCATACAGTTGCTAGATGTTACGATGTGTAGTCCATAGTAGTGCAATTTAATAAATCAATGATTTATAGTTCTAACTTATTGTGCTAAGCCAACTATTACCATTTCTAATTTGATTTTCCTGGCCGGTTTAAACTTTAATTTGTTCATGACATTGATATCTAATAGCATTTCCTTTGTGAGTAATGCATGGATCTTAGTTATAGGAGAACAATATTTTATTCTGGTTCAGGGGTAACCTTTTTAGTTTCTTGAAGGAGATGAATCAGGGGGATTGCATATGAGCTGGATGAAAGTTAAACTTGTTTTTTAATGTTCATTAAGCATGTTATTCTGTTGTAACCATCCTCTTTCATCACACACATTCCTCTTGTTTGTTTGATTATACTATATCCAATTGTAAAAAAATTAATGTGGATCTTATTAAATTCAGGTAATGACAGCAGGGCAGAAAGTGTTATTTGAGCATCAGGGAAATAATTATAGCTTTACAGTCAGTCAAGTTACTGTTGAGGGCCAACAAAGGTCTAGTTCTATTGACCGAGGGATGATTTCAGAGGACACATTCATAGCTTTTGAAGCATCACGTGATAGTGGAATTAAGGTGAGTTTCCTAATTTTCTTTTGACATTTAAACTGTTCTTTCTTGACACATTCCAAATGCTTACACAACTTAACTATCCCTTGATGCTTAATTTTACTGATTTGATTTGGGTAATGTTTGGCCAACCTTGATCTTAGACTGTTCATACAGAATGTTGTTTGGTAATATCTTCTATATATATCATTTAGTAACGAAGTCCAGCAATTTAGTTTGATCATTGTTACATGTATTCAATGTGAGGTAATTGATCATTTTTACATGTATTCCATGTGAGGTAATAGTTAACACTTTGCTATGCAAAATAATGTCACTTTATGTAAATTTCTTTACTTTACTCTATTAAGAACAACCAAGTCTTCTCCCAGTAGGTGGAAAAACTTCCTAACACCACTCTACTAACTATTATTATTATCCTTGCAAAATTTTACCTGTTTATGTTGTGCTTTGCAGATTATCAATCAGCGCGAATCTACTACTAGCAACATTTTTAAGCAGAAAGAATTTAACCTTGAGTCTCTGGGTATTGGTGGCCTGGGTGCAGAGTTTGCAGATATATTTCGAAGAGCTTTTGCATCTCGTGTTTTCCCTCCCCATGTGACATCTAAGTAATAGATCTGATACTGTGGTCCATTTAATCTACTGTTTTATGATATATCACCTTCTCACCTGAAAGCATTTGAGGTTTCAGATTAGGGATCAAGCATGTGAAGGGCATGCTGCTTTATGGTCCTCCTGGAACTGGAAAGACTCTTATGGCACGTCAAATTGGAAAAATTTTGAATGGCAAGGAACCAAAGGTTTGGAAACCACTCGTTATACTCGTGTAATATATTTGAATATGCGCATCTATTTGAACTATTACACATGTAATCAGCAGCAGTTTAAGTGGTTAATATAGATATAATATTTGTAATATCCTTTTTTTTTTAATTATGATTGTTCACTCTCCTAACTGTTTTTCATAGTGCACCAGTATTTGCCTTGGAATTCGTTTTTCTTCAATGTTTTACGATTTGGTACTTTTTAACTTATCCACTATAATTTTTTATTCCAAATTTGTCATTACATGATCGTTTTCATGTGTTGTCACATAAATTAATATGGCTTGATTTCGTTAACTATGCCCTGCACGAGTCTTACTTGGGTGGGTGTAACTTTCTGCTGGCATATTATCAGTTCTCACCATGCTTTTATGCCTTCTATACTCTACTAACTTGATTTTTTGAAATCATAATTTTTTTGTTTGGTTTAGATTTCTTAACTGGTTGATATGCTATAATAATTTTAAAAGTGGATGGGAAATACGTGCTTTGCTTTCTATAGGTTGATATCTGGTTATTATCTTTTTGGTGGTTGATGAATCTTATATTTTCTTTTCTTACCTGTACTAGATTGTAAATGGCCCTGAAGTTTTGAGCAAATTTGTGGGTGAAACTGAAAAGAATGTGAGGGACCTTTTTGCTGATGCTGAACAGGATCAGAGGAACCTAGGTGATGAATATACATTCATCGCACGTTCTTTAAGTTCAAGTTTAAGATAATTCACTTATTTTTTTCTCTGTTTTCCAGGTGATGAAAGTGATTTGCATGTTATTATATTTGATGAAATTGATGCTATCTGTAAGGTACAGGGTTTCTCAAACATTATCTCAACACCAATTATCTATTGTGTTGCTATAGTCAATTTGTTAATTACTGTTGATAAGTAACATACCTTTAAATGGGGGTATATATATAAAATAGGGGCTGAAGCCCAATAAAGAGAAACTACAAAAGAATCAAACCAGGAGTACAAACTCCTAACACATCAGCAGCCACCTACTGCTTAATCTTAGGAGGATGCTCAAAAATCACCAAATCTTCTCCAAACTCGTACCCTAAACAGGCAAGACCACCCGCAACCATAATTTTCTCTCGATAAATATGATTTATGCAGACACTCCAATCAGCCTCCAGCAGTCTTCTAATCTTCGTCGGCAAAGCTCTTCCTTGGACACTACCAATGAGCCACCTTCCAAGCTTCTAATAACAACCAACAACCAACTCCAACTCCATAGCTGAAGGCCTATCACTTTGACCAAATCTAAACCCCCGTAAGCCTTCCATAGCTCTTCCACGTAAGCACACAGAGCCTAGAGGCTTGACAAACCCCACATCCAACAACCTCTATCATCCCAATAACACCTCTGCAGCCAGCTGACAGATTATTACCACTCGAGGCACCACCTGTGTTTATTCGAGGCCACCCATGCCTAGGCGCCTTCCAGCTAAATGTCACCTCTGCTTTGGTACAAATGTAACATGGATGAAAAATATGCTTTGGCCCTCGTATGATTGAAACTTATTGAGTGATTATCTGGGAAGGAAAAGGAGGCCTCACAAAATCTTCAACATGAGCACCCTTATTCCTCCAACTCCACAAGTGGTAGCACCCATGAACATAGGGAAAGTGATCACATTTCAATGTTGGAATATGAAAATAATGCATGTAGTTATCTAAGTAATCACTAGCATTGGATTTTAAGTTACGTTGTGATTGAATTTTATGATACCATGCATAGGAGAGCATTGGATTTAAAGCTACACCGTGATTGAATTTTCTGATACGATGCATAGGAGCCTATTTTGATAATATTTTCCACACAAAATAAGGAAAATGAAATTGAAATAATCCTACATTGATTATGAGTCTTCTATCTACTAACTTGCATAATTTGAAACGAGCTTCTATGTTTCAACATTTCTGAAGATCTCTTAACCACTGATAAAAGTTTAAATTTTGGTCAGTAATGAATAAAATAATTATGTGAATTGAAAAGTTCCTATATACCAGAAGTTAATCCAAACTGTGCTATATGTTTCTCTTCATGTCTTGTGCAGTCCAGAGGCTCCACTAAAGATGGTACGGGGGTTCATGATAGCATTGTGAACCAGCTTCTTACCAAGGTCCGTGAAAGTATTAAATCTTGAAAGTTTTTTTAATATACATATATAGTCATCAGTAATAGTCAGAGGTTTTACTTGGTTTGCAGATAGATGGTGTGGAATCACTAAACAATGTTTTGCTTATTGGAATGACTAACAGAAGGGACATGCTTGACGAAGCACTCTTGCGGTATCTATATGACCATACCTCCTTCCTCTGTTCTAGATTTTAATATTTATTTTTCTTCCTGAAAGTAAAAATATGAACAGTTAACATGGGTACGCTATATTTGTCGTCAAATCTACTTCCAATCTGAATGCTTTTATATAATGTTAGATGTTGAGCAAATGCAAGAAAATAATAGCGAATGAAATAAGTCAGGGAGAGAATTCAGAATACACTAGTGAATTTGCTCATAGATATCTGAGTAGATTTATAGGGCAGTTATGTTAGGAATGTTGTAGGAGTACCCAAGTTAATAGTGTACTCTAGGAAGCCTAGACATGTATAAATAGAAGTAAGAGGGGGAAACTGAGGGGCGTTCAATTTCCAAATTCTGTTAACCGTTTCGGTTGTAACTGCCGTGCAGTTGTGAAGGGGAATTCCCCTTGATCAATAATACTCACTCCACTCTCTTTTCTGGACCATAACAAGTTAATAGATCTATTAGATCTGTAATTGCTCGACAGTTACCGGTGTGTGAATTTTGTTACCATTGAATAGTCCCACATTTGGATGAGATATGGTCCGGCTATGTGTTTATAAGTGGGGGTAGTCCTCACCTTACACGCTGGTTTTGTGGGTTGTGTTAGGCCCAACTACAAAATCTAAGATGGTATTAGAGTTTGTCTAAGATCCATTGGGCCACCTTACAAGTCGGTTTTGTGGGGTTGTGTTTGGTCCGTTCATGAAAGATTTGATCGGAAGCAATATGAAATGCAACTTGGTTGTAAAAAAATAGTCTTTTCCATAATGCCTCCCAACTTGAGTTGTTAAAATAGTTGCTCTGAGTTCCTAGGTTTGTACCGCCATAGCATGATACACAGCCCCTCAACTGGATCCAGGAACTATTTTCTCTTTCTTAATCCACCATGAGATTAATTTACTGATATATACTGATTTATAATATTGAAAGAAAATGTGTTATAGATGGAAGTTCCCTGCTCCATGGTCGGTTGTACCACTACTGATGGGGTACCCAGTCAGTGCACAACAAGATGAGAATGCAAACATAATACTATATTACAAACCAATCTCCAAGTATTCAAGAGACCTTAAAATCTCCCTCCCTAATACCCTTTCCAATACTCAACACAAGTTCGTCCAACATTCCCTTCCTATTATTTATAACCTATAATCTCTCGCTCTGACTGATTCCCCAATTAACTAGCTATTCCACCAAGGATATGGGGGTTACAACCACACCATTAGCCCCCTCTTCCTAGCTTGTTAGATTGGGAAACCAGCACAGATGATTCAAGAGGCACAAGTGTGGGGCAGACCTTGAGGGTTGGAGGCATGTAATAGCTGTCCAAAGAGATTATCATATGATGGAGACGAAGTATTTCAGAAAATTTGATTGCAGATAGAGTCAAGTTCAGGTAGCCAGCAAGGGAAATGGCCATAAAGTTTTAGGGACCAAGGTGTGGCTGGTTTAGTGTAGAAGAGGTAAGAAGGGAGGAGGGAATAGAATGCTGAGCTGGCAAGAAGAGAGAGAGAGTAGGGACCGTAGCGGAATTTTGATTAAGGTGCACGCCTATCAAATAGGCTGAGCGTGTGAGTGGAGTGGGGTGTATCTTCAGAATTGTAATTTTTTATTTTTTTTAAACTCAGTATCGGATCCAAGAATCGACTACTCCGAGGGGACCAATCCCACCGCCCACTTGCGGGGGGGATTTAAAGGCAGAGTAAGGCTCTGTATGGACTTGCCCACCGACATTGGCACCAGGGGGAGTCGAACCTGAGACCTTAAGAGGAGCAAATTCCAAGATCCCAAGCCAACCCCAAATGGGTTGAATTGTAATTGTTTGCTACAAATGGATAGAGTTATAGCTCTAGGAGCCTAGCTCTGTGAGACGGATTTGATCCTCTGTAATTTACCCTTTGATTCCACCATTGAATAATACTCAATTGATCTCTATTTTGATGTTTTATTGTTTCATTTGTTTTCTAGGTTCGTCCATAATGTCCCACTCCTACGTTATTTGACATGTTTTTTTTAATGGCAAATGTTAGTAGTTAGTTTGATAGATTAATATTTTTACTCTTCGTCTTGGTTTGAACCTAGAACCTCCAACTCTTTTTCCCTTCTCAAACCAGTTGAGCTACCTACCCCCCCTCTCATCTGACATGTCTGTTTACATTATAAGCAAAGGATATGAATGCAATAAATTCAACAATCAAATTTTCAAGCTTACTCATATATGCCCGCATTTAAGTTGCATGTCCACTGATAAATGCATGTCCCCTGAACAATGCATGAACTTAGGGGTGGACAATGGGAGGGTTCGAGCTATAAACGCTCACCCGAAGAAAACCGTCGGATGAAGAATCTCAACCCATCTCCGCCCCGTTTAGTTTCTCGGTTTGCTCGGGTGACGGGTTACGAGTTTACCGGGTGGGTTGAAACGAGTGAAGAAGAAGAGTGAGTCGCTCAAAGTTTAGCCATCTACACCGCCTTATTCAACTGTAGTGAGTCCGATCTGACTGTATCATCACCTTTGTTCAACCACCAAACTGCAACTGAAAAAGCGAGAAAGGAGAGTAACAACAAAGTTAATAAAACTGCATACTGTAGCTTTTAAAGTGATAGGTCTTTTAAGCTTGTTTGCACTTGTGACTTTTTGAGTTGACTTGGTTTACACTTGTTAGATGTGAACTGTGTTTTTCTTCAAATTTTAACAAGAATTTGGTGGCATGGTGTGTGTCTCGAGATTACCCTGCTGTAATTCAGTATTAAGAGAGAAAATAAAAGACCACGAGTACATGCTATGACGAATGCTATGCCTTTTTTTATGAAAATAGCTGAATGTGACAGTGCTATAACATGCCTTGTCAATCACTGAATAAGATATTATAGAACAACTCTTAAAAAAAAAAGATATTATAGAACAACTTTGGTAAAACAATGGGCGGGTTCGGTCTTCACCGAATCATTTTAGCCACCCAGGCCCGCCCATATGTATTCACATGAAACTGAAAAAAATAAGCTGATGACCCGAAGACCTGTACACACCCCCTGCCTAGCTATTTTTTCATGCGGGTTGATTGGTTTTGGGCGGGTCTCGGTTCTATGTCCACATGAACTAGTGGTGAGTTGTGGTTTTCTATCTAGGGAACAAGGCGGTGTGGTCAAAAGACGAGTTGCTATAATAATATGGTGACAACAAGAGTTGAAATGTAAAATTTGGAACGCATGTGAAGGAGATCGGATTTTGAAGATGGTGGTTTGTTTTGATAAATCGCTCACCACGAATCCAGGATGGGAACACACTTAAAAACACATCGTAAAGAAAATAACAAAACACGTGACTTTACATTGTGTTGCACTGTCTGCCAACTTCCACGAATCAATCCAATAAAAATACCACTGTCTCAAAATAATTATATAAGATTTATGAGAACTTAAAAAACTTACCCGAAGATATTTATCACCCTAGAAACCTGATACCCCCAACTCAATAATCACAAGGATTGATGAAGACTCACTCCCAGGGGATAGTCCGATCACTCACATATGCTTGTAGGTTCACTCTCTGCTCATAGATGCCTCAACTCTTTATAAGACTTCCTTTATATAGTGACAGTGAATGACTTCTTCCAAAATTGTTTGGTGGATATTTCTCTCCAACTTTCCAAAACATTTGAAAATTGTCATTTCCTTCGTCCAAAGATAATGCAAGTTCCCCCAAGAGCCAAAAAAGAATTGGGGTAATATTCATTTTGGTCCCTGAATGTGTAACAAGTAGCCATTATAGTCCCTCAATGTATCGAAATTCCAAAATAGTCCTTGGTTGTGCACATCATTAGTCAAAATAGTCCTTCAATGTTGACATTAACTCTTTTCATACAGGGACTGATATGACAATAAGTACTTATAGGGACTGATTTGACAATAAGTAAGTATATTGAGGGACTAATATGACAATTTTAACGAAACACTTTAACGTAAGTGACTATTTTGACTAACATAGTGCACAATCAGGGACTATTTTGAAATTTCAATACATTGAGGGACTATTGTTTCTACTTGTTACACATCCAGGGACCAAAATGACTATTACCCTAAAAAGAATTCTAAGAACTTAGTAGTTTATTTTGCATGGAAACTATTACATTGTAGGCTTGACAATTTTAAAATTGCTTTCCCCGACAGGGTAATTAGTGGTTGGGTCGTCGGCAAGTTTTTCTACCGATCAGCAATCATTTTTAAGGGATGGAATTGTAGGAAAAGTCACAGTTGGCGGAGATGCGTCTGTTTGCTTGAAATTGGAGTTTTGGAACTAGTGTTAGTGTAAAAGCATAGTGGTTTAAAGGAATGTCATACCAGTGATACCATGTAGAATTAAGACAGAACAACAACAATCACCACAACCCTTTTCTCACTAGGTGGGGTTTGCGACAGGGATCAAATGATGCCAGTCATGGATTGAGTCAAATGGTAGACCATATAATCTCTTACTGGTTTAGTCTATATTTTTTTTTTGTCTCCCTCTATCTCTAATTGTTGGAATATTTTCTATATGGTCAACCCTCCTTATCGGTGTTCAAAAGAGTTTGAGGAAAACTATGTGACTAATTATCCTACACATGTTTCATGTTTATATTATATACAATATTATTAGTTATAAGGGGAAGCAATCATCTCTTAATTTAGAGCAGAGCTGATAAACTTAATCACCATGCAGGTGCTTAACTCTCATGTTTAATTCTGATACTTGTAATTGATTTTTATAGTAGCTACATGTCTGTGTGCATGCGGAGCATATCTTCTTGTCATTTACCACTTACTATTATGTCTTGTAGACCAGGGAGATTGGAAGTCCAGGTTGAGATAAGCCTCCCTGATGAAAATGGTCGATTGCAAATTCTTCAAATTCACACTAACAAGATGAAAGAGAATTCTTTTCTAGCTCCTGATATAAACCTTCAAGAGCTTGGTATGTATTTAGTGATGCATAATCTTTTTACACATACATATAAATCTGCTATTATTAATAAAGTAATTAAAATATTGGATGACTATGGTTCCTAGTTGCATTAGCAGAATATTTCCTTACCGAGGGATATTATAACATGATATATTTGTTAGATCTTGTTCGTTTCATTTATCACATGCAAACTGAGGTGGAGTCTGGCAAATTAAAAGCTGGTTCAGAGATGTTTCAACTGAAAACAGTTTATAAATATGTGCAATTTTTAATTTTAACCGATTTCAAATCACCTAAAACAGAACTGACATAGGCTTGGACATTGTATTTGTGACGGATCAGATTTCAGGTGACCAATTTCTTTACACTTTTGTGTGTGTCACACTTGCATGTTATTTCCAACATGGGGATGGTGACTTTCTTGTTTTATCTTTGCTTCATTGAGAGTCACATCTAGTTTATCTAGAATTTTGTTTTACACTAGTCTTTACTTTATACTATCAAATATTGTTTCCTAAAATGTTATTGAATTTTAAATAAAATTGTGAGGGAAGGAATTTTTTTTCATCTATCATAAACTGAGTAAGCACAATCTCGCTATTTTCTTTTGTTGAAATAGTTGAGTTAAATAATAGATGTTTACCGGATAAGAATTGATTTTATGTATTTTGAATTGAACTTATGTGTCCAACAAGTATCCCCAAAAATGTCTTTTTGTTCTTCACTTCCAGCACTCCTTTAGACACTCTTAACATGCGACTATATTGAGAACAGACACTTTTTTTTTTTTTTTTGTAAAAAAATAAGAAAAGAAAAGAACTTTTAAAAGTCTTAAAATTTTGGTTGGGACTAACTCAACATCACAAAACCGGATTGTAAGGTGACAAATGCCTCTCACTCATTAAACATATTTTCAGGCTATATCTAATCAAATGTGGAACATCTGAATACACCTCTTTCATGCCCAGGATTGGCATCTGGAGTGTGACCTCAGTGGCTCGATAGAGGGTGACCCAACAAATCTTGAATAACCTTTTATATCATCTTAGGTATTTGGACTGGTCTTAATCCATCCTTACAAAATCTGTCATATCTCAGTTATAAACATTTTTTCAAGTGATATCTAATATAACATGGACTCATAAAAAAGCAGTAGTTTAACTAGGCATTTGAAAAAAAAATCTCTCGTCTTCCTGCATACACACGTTTTTATCGTCTTCGCTCTTCATCTTTCTTTTCGTGCTTCATTTTTCTGATTCCCTTTTCCGTTCCCCCATTTCACCTGGTATGGTCTTCATCTTCATTCCATCTCGGTGGTCATTTGCTAGTCATCTTGATTCTTAATTTAGATATGGTATAAATAATGCTCATATGTAATTTTGTGTATTTATAAAGTGAATGTGTGTGTGTCCTATAATTTCGACATAAGTTGTGTCAAAGTTTCTGTGTTTTGTCCAGTGTCCATGCCCGTGCTTGATAGATTGTATTATATTTTGGTTTGAGTATGAAAAACATTGTCTCAATTCTCTAGAGTCAAAGGTATTTACAAAACATAAATTCAGTCTTGTCATTTGAGATAATATACGCACCACTGTTTTCCAAAATGTAGGACACTGACACATACTTATGTATGTGTGTATTTCTATATATCAGATTCAATAATTTATCAGCATTTTTATAGAAGTTTAAAGAGAGGTGACATTTGATGATTCAAATAATTGAAGTTAGAAGAAAAATTGAACCAATTAAGAACACAGGCAAACAAATATAAATATCCACAAGCTGCAAACTACTGCAGCAAAACTATCAAAAATAGGTACAGTACATCTTAAGATGTTCCTTTTAGCTGGAATGGTTCCCGACCGTGTCCGTACAGTGGCAAAGTAAGCATAAGTAGTTTTTAATTGGACACTTAAATGTGGTCTATGACATTGTCCTGGCCTAAAATCAGGGGTGTTTGTGTGTCATAGTTCATAAATGTATCAAATTACTTCAAAAAAAATAAATAAAAGGAACAAATTAATGTTCTATTTGATAATTTGTCAATACTTACTGTTGGTTAATGGATTCAATTAGTAACATGATAATAATAAGATAGTGAAAAAAAAACATTATTCATGTTAATATATTTTGTATTTATTATTTGATATATTTTTTAGGGTCCTAGTTTCCTTAGATAGCTCATTCTGTTTTGATTTGAATTCAATGGGATTATGTTTTGTTTGTTGTATATACATTTGTAAACCCTCTATGAACCAATAGCAGAAATATTCAAATTCAAATGATCAGTTATTTTGATCATATTAATTCTTTATTAACAATCATGTAAATGCATGAAACATAGCCTATGATTTATGGTGTGAATGTTATTTTTCATATTACCAAAAAAGAGGAAAAATAAAATTATCAGAATCATGGTTTTTGAATCATGGGAGGTTTACCTTTTCTTTTCTCGTGCAGCTGCTCGAACCAAAAACTACAGTGGTGCGGAACTTGAAGGTGTTGTGAAAAGTGCTGTCTCATATGCCTTAAATAGACAATTGAGCCTAGATGACCTCACTAAACCAGTGGAGGAGGAAAATATTAAGGTTACGATGGATGACTTTTTGAATGCACTCCATGAAGTTATTCCTGCATTTGGAGCTTCCACGGACGATCTTGAGCGATGCAGGTACTGCTTTTGGTCCCAAGGTTTTACAGTTTTCAGAAATGGGTTAAGCAACTTCATTTTATTTATTCTTTCCCATTGGTATTCTGAAAATTTACATAAAATGTACTCTGTAGAAGATATTTCAGGAATCAAGTAATATTATCTGTTTCATGAAAGTATCAGTGCATGATTGATAGGATTATATGCGAACAATGATTGTGTTATTTGATTTATAGACTCTATTAGAGAAGGAGTTAGTTAGGCTAGCTGGCACTTGACAGCTGTTGCTAGCTGTCAAGTGACTGACAAGTGTCAGTCATCTGTAGGTTGACCTGCTACTGCAGGTAACTGTCAGCTTTCTATGTAAAGCTTGATTGTAACAGAATTTAATCAATCAATGAAAAACAGAATTTTAGACCAAAAGTTAGTTTTATGATTTCTCTCTGAATTTACAGACTCCATGGCATGGTGGAGTGTGGTGATCGACATAAGCACATTTATCAGAGGGCAATGCTAATTGCAGAGCAAGTTAAAGTGAGCAAAGGAAGCCCCCTTGTTACTTGTCTTCTGGAAGGTTCTCGTGGCAGGTATGTGTTAATTTTCATACTCATTACTCATTTGTCTTTTGTGATAACATATATCTAACCTGCTTTGTTTATGTAGTGGTAAAACCGCAATTGGAGCTACTGTAGGCATTGATAGTGACTTCGCATATGTCAAGATAGTAAGTTCTATCCTTATCTTGAACATTACACTCCAAAAATCTGCATTGCTTTTGACTTTATAAGTAAGGCCAAATTTAACTTTGATCTTCTGTAATTTGATAGATTTCAGCTGAAACAATGATTGGTCTACATGAGAGCACTAAATGTGCCCAGATTATTAAGGTTTGTAAGAATATTTTGAGCCATTTTTTTTAACCTATTGAATATTGCATGTATATATTTTCTGCAGACTTGATTACTTACCTTGCAAATGAGGTTTTATTGAGCCAATAATCAAGTATATGCTTTTAACTTTCAATTTTCTTCAGCACTTTAACAATTACATCGATAATACTATTTTAGCATTTCCCTTGCATGTTTATCATGTAAATTTTAAGGTCTGATGCTTTGTAATAGGTTTTTGAGGATGCATACAAGTCACCTTTGAGTGTCATTGTTCTCGATGACATTGAGAGGTAAGATTTGTAATTGCTCTTTTATCATCCTTATCTGTAATTCCTCCTTGAGTATTAACTATTTCATTGTACACTAATCCAGATTATTGGAGTATGTGGCCATTGGTCCTCGTTTTTCAAACATAATTTCGCAGACATTGCTGGTCCTGCTCAAACGGCTTCCTCCAAAGGTTTCTGTTTGTCCTTGTCCTTTGAGTTTATTTCTGAAGTGCACATGTCATAAGTTTTCAATCTGCAACACCTTAAGTATTTTAAGTTTTAATGTGTGCATATTTTTTCTGCGATTGGTACAAGCAGTATGTTTAGCTCTTGGGAGTTCATCTCCACACCTTCAATATTAGAAATATTAATGACAAATTATTTTTTGATGTTATGTAACTCTTGCTGTAAATAATGTGCATTTTTTACTATGTTTTCAGGGGAAAAAACTCATGGTTATTGGAACAACAAGTGAAGTGGACTTCTTGGAGTCACTTGGATTTGTTGATACATTCTCCGTAACTTACAATGTTCCTACCTTGAACAAACAAGACGCGAAGAAGGTAAACTCATTTGTTCTCTGCATTTTGATATAGCTCCCAGGTTAATTCCATGCTATTGGTATATGGATTTTGAATGTTTGTTGTTATTGTTGGTGGCTTTATGTTCTTTTTGATAACATATCAGTTGTCTCACATTGTTTAAAATTGAAGTGATTGTATCACTTGCAATGTAAAAATTCGAACGAACAATTTATACTGTAGTTCAAAATATATGTTAAACATCTATTTTTCATTTGTAAAATACAGGTCCTAGAACAGTTGAATGTTTTTGCTGATGAAGATATTGATTCTGCCGCAGAGGCATTGGATAATGTATGTATCATTACTCCTTTATTTGCTTCATCCGTTTCTGTTGTCTTTGTGATAGTTTGGCTTTACTAGTAAAACAGTGGAATTCCTATAATTTTACAAGAAAAAGTTTCTTCGTCAAATTTTACTTGTCCATGTGATGGTTGTTAGTAGAATAGGTGTTGGTCGATATTTTGGTAACCATTATATCTTTTTGCCAATGAGGTATGCTCAATTTTATATTTCTAGCATTCTACGCTTTTAAGCATAGGAGGTTAAATTGTTCGCTGAATAGCTTCGCATAATATTTTCTACTGGAAAACAGTGGTTGGAAGAGATCATTTGCTGCGATATTTGTACTTATTCTAACTCCTATTTTGTGCTCAACTTTATCCTCAGATGCCTATCAAGAAGTTATACATGTTGATTGAGATGGCAGCGCAAGGTGCGCATGGTGGATCTGCAGAAGCTATCTATTCTGGAAAAGAGAAGATTAATATATCTCATTTCTACGATTGCCTTGGGGATGTTGTCAGATTAGTATAGATAGTTTATTGTCTCATCAAGTGCTTTTATTATTGCATTGTATCACCATTGTGTTTTAATTGAATACCATTTTTGTATATTTAAAATTCATACGTTGCATAATACTTGTGGTCAGTTTTGAGGAGGATTTATCAATCACGGCTGCTTGCTTATGCTGATAGTAATTGAGAGAGGTGTTTGTAATTCAGGTTTTATCTGTTAGGGCTATGGCTTACTGGCTTGGTTTGAATCGAGCTGTACCAAACTGGCTTAATCGCAACCTTCTGTATTGGGGATTCAACATTATCTAAACACCATATAGATATATTACTGCTATATTTTTGTAAATGTGAAAATTAACATTGTACAATAGTCTTAACGTTTTTAATATCAGGCTATCTAATTACAACATTCACATTTTCAGTAATAGCTGAACATTGTTTAAAACAAACCTATTCTTTAAATATAAACTGTTGGGTTGAGATCATCTACGGTTAAAAACTCAACATCAGTGATCCCTATCATAATTTTTTTTATAAAAAAAACCTTGTTTTATAAAAAGAAAAATATTTGGGATCATGAATTAATAACATAAATTGTGTATTTAACGTATCATATTGTGTGGTTTAAACAACTGATAGGTTAGATATTTTTCTATCAGGAATTTTTTTTCCGACAATTACAAGTGCTGGCGTCCTTTCTTATGGCTAAAAAGAGCATCTTAGAAAATTTTGATCGAATCCAATCCATATTAAAGAAGTTCAAGAATGCTCAGGAATAACGAGCAGTAGATCAAGTGTATTTTTATTTGTTGAGTTATATTCTTTGTTGCTCCAACAAGTGGGTTAAGGTTTATAAATTATAGACGCCACTTTCCACTTTCAACAAATTAATTAGCGTTGTGCAAAGCGAACTTTGTCTTGCAGAACATAAGCCAAGTTTCACAAAAAAACATCAACCATGCTTCAATTGCTCAGGGCCGTTCCTAGCATTTTAGGGGTCTTAGGCATAGTTTGAGAAAAGGGCCCCTTACATAATACATCATAAACTTTTTTAGTTTCTTGTTATGATTTTATTAGCGCTTCATTTCATTTTTTTTCTTTGCTTTTCACTACAAGATAAAAGGTTTTTTAGGCAACATCTTCAAATAAATTAAATATTCCATAGAAACCAAAACTAAACAAAATAGCATAGAATTAGAGAACAATTGCTCCTGCGAAGTAGATCGAAAATTTTATAGTAGGCTCATTTTCAACTAAAATATAATTTGTTTAGTTGTGAAGATTCTCCCAATTTTCTAGATAATAAATATCACAAATATTTTTAATATTAGTAAGATACATTATTAGGAACAAAGGACCCCAAAAAATATCACAAATTTCTTGGTGCATAGGAGCAAAGGGTCCAATTTTTTATTTGGGATGGTGTAAATAGAAAGCTTTGTTTCATATGGGGTATATATAACAAATTGCATCAAAAAGGGCCAAAACAATAACATACTTTAGCCCAGTCTGTAATATTAAAGTTTCGGGCCTGTCTGTTGGTATATTTTACTATATAAACTTCCTAAAATCCAGTTCTGGCTATATACACCCTCACAGATATATATTTTTTTGGCCCCCCTACAGGCATGGGCCCTAGGACGTCGCGCTCCCGACCTATTTCTAGGGCCGGCCCTGAAAATTGCTACTAGCAGCAACATTTTGCGGAACAGCTCTTGTCGGAGCTGGTGCAGCAGTTGTGGGTGACACCGTGCCCAAGAAGGACAAACGAACTAAAGAGTAAGTGTTATTACATATTCAATCTTGTCCTGTGTGTGTATATAAATGAATCATGTGTTCTTATTATATAATATAATAACCTCCACGTTTCATACTGTTTTGTTTGTTTCTTGCATGCGTGAAGTGGTAAGGAGCAGAAGAAGAAGTAACTTGGAGGAGCTGTATATTATATGAAAGAATAAAGCGCGTTTACTTGTATGATCAAGTGAAACGTCTGTGTAAAAATGCAAGCATATGCATGTATCATCTAAATAAATAAGAACTGGGGTCAGCATAGCTTGGCCATGGTGTGACGCGATAATAATATATAAGCTTCTTACTTCTAGCTAATCCATTGATATTTTTATTTATTTATTTATTTATTATTGAAGGGTTCTAATTCATTGATAATATTAACTTGTAAATAAACACACAAAAGAACGTAGCTATTACTATTAGTGTCAACAACAAACCAAAGAACGTGGTTATTAAAAAGGACAAAAATTATTCCACAACTTGTAGAGGATCAGCGGACGCCATTTCAATTGTTTCACTTAAATAACTAATTAAACTATCATCTGTTCATTACCAGTATTTTAAAAACTTGATCGGTACCAATTTGCAGTTTAAATGCTTCAACCATAATATTTTTTATTGACTCGCAACCATAATTGAACTAGGAAACAGATCGTCTCCAGTGCAACCATAATTCAAAACGATACCAGTTTCCAAAAAAAATAAAAATAGAATGATAAATTTATGTGTACAGATTAAAAATTAAAACGATACCACTTTACACACCATTAAAAATAAAAATAAAATTCAATGGTGGAAAAATTCTTGAAATTTAATAAACGTGTGAACTATATTTTCGGATTTAGAAATGGAGACTAAAGTCGTAAATGGATGAATATTGGGGATCAAAAACATTCATATAAAAAGTTGAACGATACTAAAGGAAATTGAGTTTAACGAAAATGCTAGACTTCCATAATATAACGAATAAAAAATTATATTTAAATTAGGAGGGATATCACGTTTAATGTTTTATCAGGCCTAGAATATTATTATTCCAATGAAGGGAGCATATAAAAAAATAAAGTTAAATGATAAAAAACACATGCAAATGATCTTTATAAGTAGGAAAATGCTAGATATCAAGAATGATTTTATCAAGAAAGTTTCAAAAATGACATGGTACAATAATCACCCTTAGATTTCAGTCTCATTTATTAACATTTCATAAAAAAAAATACATAACATCCACCATCCTATGATTTTCGGCCAGACAGAGATTTTATTGGCTAACATTAATTTCAGGACAATTTCTTGATAAAATCTAAGGGTGATTATTGTGCCATGTCATTCTTGAATTTTTCTTGATAAAATCTTTCTTGATATATAGCATTGCTCTTATAAGTATTACTAATATTGTTTTGTCTTAAATCACCTTTCTTAAATGGTTCATAATTGTCCTCGTGAGCTTAGCTCAGTAGGTAAAGACAATGTATAATATATGCAAGGTCGTTCAAACCTCGGACACCACCAAAAAAGGTTCATAATTTAAAAAGTAACGAGTATTAGCGAAAAACGGTTAAGTTGTTTGTATCAGTACTCACCATTGTTCGGGTTATCAAATTGTATTGGTGCCATAGGTAAACACCTAACAAAGAGTAGTCAAATTAAGTTGCCACCCACTTTTTAGTGGATTTCATTATCTTATTGGTGATGAAATCTCTCAAAGTAATTCTTGTTGACTTTAAGAAGACAATGTTCCTGATTGCTGATTGCGGATGCCAATTTGCTCTTTGAATGATAAACTAAATACTACATAAATAAAAGGGAAATGCTTAATTGTACGAATATATTTAAACGAAATTTCACGAATGCATAATCTATTGTAGAATATACCGCTTCTCCTTTTCTAAAATGAAATTTCATCCAAACGTGGACCACACCTGCGCCTCTACTTCATTTTTACCACTGTACATATTTTTTGCGTTGTGGCCTTTTGGCAATTTTTGGCTTGGAGAAAAGACAATTTTCTAAATATTTACGGTGACTTTGGGTTCGAGGATATCTATCATCGATTGATATTTCTTTGTAGCTTTGAAAATTATTATGGTTCTTTTGTCCTATATTTCCCCCTGGAGTAATGTATTTTACCAAATGTGTAAGGCTTATCCCCTCACATTAATTTAAAAGAGGGATAAATGTATAACTGAGAGTATTTTTTCGGTTACATTGAGTGGGAGTATAAGTGTATAAGTAAAGAAGAATCGATTTTTTGCATATGAAATTAAAAAAAGGGATGCATTTTTTATTAAGGGTGCATCCGTGAAATTCGTATGGACAAAACCCGTACTATTTAGCACTACTCTAAATAAAATCTATAAATATGATAAATTTCGTTATTTTAAAATTATCGTATTAACCTTTCGTAAAAAAATACCGTTTTAAACCTATTTAATTTTGATTTTAAAAAATGATTTGCATTGAAGAATGCCATTTTAACGTGACCATTTGATTATTAAAAAAAAACCCACGTGGAAACAAAATTGACCATATTTTCAGAACAGCTATTATTTAAAGCTAATTAAACTTACAAGAATATATTCAAAATAATATGTCAGAATATGTTATTAGCATTCCTCCCTCTGGATCAATCGTTCAAAATTTGTTTGTTATAGTACTGGTTTTTATAACAGTTTTAATAAAAACTTAGTTAAAGAATATTTTAATTTTTTTCTCCTTTTTTTCACACTATAAAAAAATACATGGGGTTGGGTAAGTCAACTGATTTGAGTCAAGGAAAAATAAATTGAATGTTCTGCTTTCAAACTCAGACAAAAGAAAAAATTAATTTGACAACTAACTATTAACATTTGTCATTTAAAAGAAGGTTGTGTTAGCCGGTGACCCCGGGACACTGGTTAAGGTATTTAAAAAAGGAAAAATTAAATTAAAAATGACATTTTTTTGACTTTTGAGAAATTGATTACACAGCTTTGTTGGATTAATTATTTAATTAATCAATTATGGATTAACAATAATCAATTATTATAAGCTAATGTCATAATATAAATTATGGTCTATTGTGTTAAGCACTAATTAGTAGGTGAATATGTGTGATTGAGCTATTCTTTCTAAATGGATTGTGATGGGTTGGACCATTTAGCTAAGCCCAATGAGAGGTCCTTGCCCTAAGCCGTTTAGTTATTTAAACGTAATCCCATCAGACGGTTAATTCTATTCTGAACATTCTGGTGCTAAACGGAATGAGAGTAGTCATCCCTCTCATCCTTCCGACAATTATCCTTCATCAACCTAATTCAAAGGTACACAATTTCTTTATTCATTCTTTATTATCCATGATATGCTATAACTTGTATCTAGTGATCCATGCTAAATTCTAAATCTTTTATCAATTGGTATCAAAGCCAATTAGATACATGGTATGACTATTTGCTGTTTAAATCACAACTGTATTATAAGTTGCTGTAGAATTTCGAGCCCTAAAATATGGCATTAATTCTTAATCCGTATGCCATAATTGTTTCAAGGGTTTTGTGAATAACATGTTATCTTAAGCAACTGATTTTCGTGTACCAAATTGGTTTCATTGATGTTGATATGAACCTTATTAATACTTTTTATAGTAATAACACTTATGAAAAATATTTTTTTAAAGTGTTATGATTATGAAAATTCTAAGACTCGATCTTATATATTCTTGCATCAAATATTCTATATACATTACTATATTTTGGGATTTGTTGATACCATCAGCTATTTTTTGACAAAATACCATCAGCTATTTATTAAGTAAAGAATAATTTGACTATTATAGTGTATATATTCTTGATTCGTGGGTTTCAAAATTTTGTTAAATCTTGAAAGGATGGTATCAATTAAAATGAGAATATTTCTTTCAAAATTATATATTCTCAATATTTGAGCCTAAACTATTTTGAAAATCCTCTCTTATATTAGTAACACTAAGTATTTGATCAATTAAAATGTTGCTATTGTGGATTTATAGAAGGCTCAATTTTATTAATTTTAATGCCAAATATAATTAATTTAAATTTTACGATTTTAAATATTCTTGGCATTATAAATATTATAATATAAGATATTCTTGAATTCATATTGTCTTAGCATAAAGATCCAAAGTTTACTAATTGATCATTCTTTTGGCGACATTATTTAAACTTAGACACTTGTCTTTGTTTTTTTTTGTCACAAATTGATTTATAGGGTCCTAATAATATTTTGTTTTCAATATGAGTATAGTAAGTTGTATATTATATATGTCATTTATATTAATTGAATCTAAAATTGACATATTTCTCTTTAATATACATTATGCTTTCTACTATACTCTCTAATCTAGACCCATAATTTATTACTCTAAATTTTGTGACAAACACCATTAACTATCTAATTATGTGTCTTGTCGCAATTAAATTTGGATCACAATAATATTAAACTATATATTTTATATATAGTGAACAATGCATTGTTGCATTTTTTATGCTAAAATTCTAATTATGAATTAAAATTTATACGCCTCTTTGTTGTTTATCCGTTAACTATTATCAAAACAACTTATTAAGAATTGAGGCAATTTTTAAAATATATATCATCCTTACATCTAAATTCTTATATAAATCATATTGATTTATAATTAGAGTCTCACATATGTTTATTTATAATTGCTTATTCTCTATTGTGGAATATTTTGAGATGATTATATTATAAGATATTCTTTTAATTTAATTATTACTCAAAAAAAACAAAAAAACATGCAAATAACAAAATCACAAAAAACATTTTCTTAACAAACCCTGATCCAAGATCAAGTGATCCGTTACTTTTTAGTTTATTTTCTTAATCAAACATTAATCGATTTAATTCCGTTTCAAGTAATTTCCTTCAATATTAAAAAACACAAACTAACTTATTTGCCACTTGGCTTTTCATTTTAAAACCATTTTCAAAACTAATAAAAAACACAAAAACAAATCAAACGTCAATTTCTACCCCCGAACTACGAGGTTTTGATCCCTCACGGGTACGTAGGCAAAGGACACTTGTCCTTCCAAATCAATAAAACACGTAGATAAATAGGTCTTTTTTTTTCTTTATCACTTCAAGCTCTTTTTTCTCTTTATCATTCCAAATTCCATTTTTTTGAACAAGCAGGTTTATAGCACAATTAATTAAATAAAACCAAGAGGTTCCCGTAGAGTACTACGGACGTAAAGGGTGCTAACACCTTCCCTTTATGTAACTAACCCCCGAACCCAAAAACTTTTCAAAGGGGTGTTTTGAACTTTTTCCCCCTTTCTCTTAAAAATTAAATGTTCAGTCGTGAAACAAATTAGCGAGTCAAACGCTAGTCAAATAGCTTTGATGACCAAAAAATGACGCGACAAATTATAAATGGTAAATTTGAGATATTTTATTTTACCATTTTACTATATTTTGATATATTCTATATTATTGCTATTCTTTAATACTTATGGAAGCTTATGACTTTTTTTCTCTTATATCCTCAGTAATAATAAAATATAAGTCTTGTCTACTTCCGCTGCGTGTAACCTAATCTTTTCTCAAATGTGTGTAAGTATAATTGTAGCATTTGAGTTTTGAGTGAGTTAATAAAATTGTGAATAGAGTCTCATATCCTATTTTATAATACTAGAGACTTATCTCACTCATATGATGATAATCCTTTTATATAATCATTATACTCTGTCATATAAAGATTACTATATTTATAAAATTCTTTGAAATTTTAATTGTGAAAAAGGAGATCTCGTGTTATAAAATTCTTAGATGAAAATTTACATTCTCCTTAATTCTAAACGCAAAATATGTGGTTAACTACGAAACCCAATTCTTGATAATATCTGTCATTGATAAAAATATGTATTTATGGGGGTTTCATACTATCCTTGAGTTACCACTTGTGTTAATAATTCTGCTATACTCATGTCCAAAATATGTGGTTGAGTTCATGAACTCTATTTGTTAAAATTATATAACCACTTATGTTGATAATCCTGCACTAGTAATTAAATATCCCACTGTTGAATATTATATTATTAAAATATTTCTAAATATCTGTGATCACTAATGAGAATCCCACTTACTTTTGTTTTATATATTTGTGGGAACAGTGGGAGTGTGTACACAACACTATATATTATGAGCTCAAATGAGAAATCTCACTCTTGTTTATATATACGTGAGATCAAGAAAAATGTGTACACAATATTGTATAAATATAATATAAAATTCTCGTCATTGCCATATACTCTTGTGCACACTATAAATTATGACATAGCTTAAGAGACTTTAAACATAGTCTCATTCTAATATATTGAGATATATATTAAAATTCTTTTTATCTCAATAAGCATCATAATTGGATGTTTAAGTCAATTTTGTTGAAATATGCACAATAACCTCTTAGGATGCAAATATATATTGTGCTTCTCTTTTACCAACATTCCACATTTTATGAGGTAGTAAATAATAAGTGCAATGTATAATATCAATACTCCTATCGAGTATGATATTGTGTTCTTGAAGTACTTATAAACTGAGATAATCATGAATGTTCGTTCATTATAGACATTCTAGTAGCCACATTAATCCATATTTTATTTTCTTTAAACTAAGTGTCTATGTTGATCCATTTCGGAGATTCTTGAATTTCCTATTTTCTTATGGATTTTCATAGTCACATGTTTTGCAAAAACGTGGATTAATTGAATGTCAAAGAACATTATTGATTTTGACTAAATGTAATTACACTCTCTTAATAGGCTATCCCTATAAGTAATTACTATTCTTATACCTACGTGGATATATGACTTTTATAAAATTGAAAACTCATTGGCAGAACCACTAACCACAGACTTATATATACGAGTATTGAAACTCATAATGATTTGATTAAGTCTATGATATTCTGGGTTAGTGAGAGTTTGCTATAGCATTTTTAAAATGTTTGGTCATTCTTTAATGATACATTCTTTTAATTCAAATATGTCACCATAAATTCATCATTTGTTAGAAAAGCGAGTCTTTGATCTGTATGATTTGTTTTCCCTATCGGATTCAATTTTTGCAGCATTAAAGCTTACTTCTCTTTTGAATGATTAGTGCTTTGACCATACATATAATTTTAAAATTTAAATTCTTTATGACAAGTGAATTTTTTTTATTCTTTTAGTAATTGAGTATTGTCATCCAAGTGGGAGATTGTTAGATTAATTATTTAATTAATCAATTATGGATTGACAATAATCAATTATTATAAGTTTATGTCATAATATAAATTATGGTCTATTGTGTTAAGCACTAATTAGTAGATGAATATGTGTGATTGAGCTATTCTTTCTAAATGGACCGTGATGGGCTGAACCATTTAGCTAAGCCCAATGAGAGATCACTGTCCTCAGCCGTTTAGTTATTTAAACGTCATCCCATCAGACGGTTAATTCTATCCTGAACATTCTGGTGCTAAACGAAATGAGGGTAGTCATCCCTCTCATCCTTATGACAGTTATCCTTCATCAACCTAATTCAAAGGTACACAATTTCTTTATTCATTCTTTATTATCGATGATATGTTATAACTTGTATCTAGTGATCCATGCTAAATTCTAAATCTTTTATCAAGTTTTCGATGCAAAAGCTACTATATATGCTTCCTTAACTAGTGTCCTGGAAGCACTGGTTAATATTTTCCTTTAAAATAATATATAGGTTTTTTTTTTTAGGATAAAAATATATAGGGTTGTTAGACTAATTACAAATTACATGCATGTATAATATCACTATTACCATAGCAGCTTTGAAATGTATACCTCCTTTTCTCTTCAGTTTTATTTTATAAATTTTTTATGGGAAATGTTGGAAAAGTGCCCTTGAGGCATTGAGTAAGAGGATAAAAATAGAAATGTTATATTGGAAATATGTGAAAAGTGATGAATTTAAATTTTTAAAAGTTAAAATATTGTTGAATTCAATACAAACATGCTACTTTTAGTTTCTTTAATCATTGTCCCAGGGACACTGGTTAGTGATACCCATTTTTTATTTAACTGGTTCAGTTATTCTTGTGAGCGGCTTTAATTTACTATTATATCAAACTTTTGAACGATATTTTGTTTTATGTGCTTATTGATATTTCGGCTCCTTTTATTATTAGCCCCCCTTCAGTTTTTTTTTTGAAGGACCCCCCTTCAGTTATATATTTTATTTTAATTTAATAGGAAAAAGAACACTCCAGCCTGCATGTTAGGTCCCACGATCACATGCTAATAATGTCATAATAAAACTGTTTTTTTTTTTTATTATGTTGCACATGATAACCTCTAAAAAATCAGTTACAGAATTTTCCCTCTAAAAAATTCAGCTGTTTAGAAGAAGTGGGGAATTTGTAATGCAAATATGGTAAATTAAGGAGTTCGGATCATTTCCTTCTTGAATCAATTTATTATTTGGTGAGACCTAGCATGCTTTTGAAAATTGGTGGGCAATTTACCCAAACTAATAAAAACTAGCCACATGTCATCCATTATAAAAATAACTTCTTTTTTTTTTTGAAAAAACATTTATTATTTTATTTTACAATTTTAGCATGTATTTTATTATTTATATATTCACACCATTTTAAATTAATGATATTTTACGATTTAAACCATAAAAAATCTGGGTTAGGACAGATTTGTTACGACATGCATTCATTCCAATTAAGAATGGCTTTACAAAATTATTAAAAATAAAAAATATCACCCCTAGGATTCGAACCAAAGCACACACACTCTTGATTAAATAACTTAACAATTTGACCAATACATCTTGATGAAACAAATTGAAATGCAAAATATATGTTATTAGTGAGCAATATTTTTTTTTTTTGCAGCGTCTTATAATCCAAGCTTTAGTAAAAAAAAACTCAATATATGTGTGTATATATTTTTTTTTGAGGGAATATGTGTATATATATGATACAATAAATATTTTTAAAATAAAACAATATGAATTCATTCATTTGTTTTTTATATTTTAAATATTACTCTTTTATATAAATTCATATTATTTATCTAAATTTGATCAACTACAACAATGTTTTATTTTTTATCAACCGAATTGTGATTTATTTTAGGTCCAACATTTCTTTTGAATCAGATGAACTATTTAAAGGTATTAAATGAAACTTG
>Ga0315915_1001752_pt1 | contig 26751 bp, 8 predicted proteins | sample MpolbnodulesMG_FD_207738 | JGI IMG/M metagenome (GOLD analysis project Ga0315915, IMG submission 207738) | Medicago polymorpha root nodule microbial communities from Los Angeles, California, United States - branched nodules | ecosystem: Host-associated > Plants > Roots > Nodule | place: USA...
GACCAATCGCGCCACGATTGTCTCTGAACAACCGTTGTGACCAGTCCCTTTCAGGTAAACTTGGTGAGGAAGTTGTTGAATCGCGTCACGATTTCCCAAATCGTGTCACGATTTTCCATCTCAAGAACCAACCTCTCTGCCAATCCAATCGTGTCACGGTGCTTGCAATCGTGACACGATTTTAGGTTTTCCTGCAATTTCAATTTGAAGCCAATATACAACAGTGACTATACCTCAATAAATCACTTGACACATCTAGTAAAAAGTATAGAACGACCGCAAAGTTGTATGGTTTGGATGATTAAACGTGGTTCAAGGTTTTATACATATAATTATGGGTTAAATATGTTTTTAGTCCATATAAACATACCAACTTTTCATTTTAATCCCTCTAAAACTTTCCTTCAACTTTTAGTCCCTGTAAAATTTTCAATCACTAATTTTTGTCCCAATTTTTAAGTTAATTTTAGCATTTTTTAATGAAATTGTGCAAAAATGTATAGAATATTGTAAAAATATTTCCTAAAAAAAAAGAGAATTTTTTAACAAAAAATAAATTTAATATGAATTTTTAACCATAAAAAATATAAAATTTCATATTAAATTCATGTTTTATTAAAAAATTCTAAATTTTTTTGGGAGAGATTCTTATAGTATTATGGATTTTTTTGAAAATTTTTATTCAAAAATATGAATTCTACATATGAATTTACTTTAAAAGAGGGACAAAAAGTGAAGATGGAAAATTTTTGGAGGACTAAAAGTTGAAGAAATTTTTTAGAGGGATTAAAACGAAAAGTTGATATATTTATAAGGACCAAAAACATATTTAACCCTATAATTATTCCTACATGCTTTTCAAATGATTTATTTACAAAAATTCAACTAAAATAAATGAAAACTTGTTAAAAAGACTCTAAAATGAATCCTAATCATGGGTATAAACACTGTATGACTGACCGTGTAATGTCTCTCCCATCAAATTAATAAAAATTATTTGTAATTGGAATATTATAGACAATATTTGTAACGAATTCTATTTCAAAGTTGTTGAAAATTAAAAAAATTGAACTTGATTAAGATCAACAATTGCAAGGTAGATTTAATAGATCAATCATATAGTCTTTTTTTAAGTGTGTTTTTTTAAAAAAAAAACTAAATTAAAATTGTTCAATTATATAAAATTGGCAAATAACTTGACAATAAAGACTTTTAGAAAGTGTTGTCTATGCCCAGCAAAATTCTACACACAGTTCAACTATTACATTTAAAGTGAAAAATATTGTTAATATACATATAGCATTGTCTTGCTTGGTAAATAGATCGGAATGTTAAATTTTGGATAACTATAAAAAATAATTTGTTTATAAAAAAATGTTTTTTTAATATTATCTATAGATATACCCTTATATATCTCAAAATTTGTGGATTACTTGCTTAACATATATCCATAAAGATATAAAAAAAAAAAAAAAAGAATTTAACGATGGTTGGTCGACAGTCCAAAACAACTTTGCACACACAACCAATCAAAACATTTTGAATTGTCTTATCAATTAATATTTTTAATTTATGTGATAATTCTGAATGTTATGATTGGTTGTGTGCACAAAGTTATTTTGAATTGTCAACCTACCATCATTCAACTCTAAAAAAATTAAAATATTATCCATAGATATCGATGGATAATGGATATCTTGAAATTTGTGGGTTACTTGTTTTACACATACATGCTGCGCGGACACAAATATCATATTTATCTGATGGAGTAGACACAAATATGAGTAAGAACATCAAATAAAAAGTTGCTCCATCCGATCAAATTTATAAACAAAAAACAACTTTTTAGATTCATTGAAAAATTAATGCATTTGATCAAATTTATAGACCTGATACATTGATTATTTAATTAACCTAATTTTTTTTTTTTGCTTATAATTGTGACTAGAGAGATTATTTAAATAACCAACAATATGTTGATTAAAGTGGTAAGAAATTTGAAGTCCTGAAATAAGTAACGATCAATTCGAGCTCTAACTCTTGTGTATGAGAATTTCGTAAAAAAAACATGATAATAAAAAAGAAGAAATTATTTCGATATTTCATATATACATCAAATAATGTTTTTAAAAAAGAACAGAAGAGCACACGGTTCGTCAAAAAAACAAAGTGAGTACACTTCAAAAATTGTACACATAATTATATAACATTGAAATTTTAACATAATGAATTTAAATAACTAATACAATTTATACATGATTATTTAATACTTAGATAAAACTACATACATAAAATTAAAGAGCAATGGTTTATTTTTTATACAACTACCAACACCATGTTGCTTCCTGCAAGAGAGGAGTGAAGAGAATGTTGTTGTTTTCCTCATAAGAATTGAAAATCATGTTTGCAAACTCTTCCAAAGAAAACTTGCCGTATTTATGCTCATCTTTCTTGACATGCTTCACAATTTCTCTAAAAAAGTCCATTTCACAAGGGAGAACCAAACAGCCCTTAACACCAAGGCCAAACTCCTCCGCAGCTTCCTTAAGTAGACACTTAAAAATATTAAGGTTAAGGAACCTTAGAGGAATTGTAAAACGCTTACGTTCATGCCCTACAAAAACAAAAATATAACCGGACGGAGAATATCGAATTTTGTTAGTACGTGTTTTATTAGAATCATGGACAACAACGTTGTTATTGCAATGAAAGAAATGTCGATGAAGAGTCTTGTGCTTCCATCTCATGATGAGTTGTTTGAAACCTGCCATTGGAGTAGTTGCCTCACAAAAATATTATTATTATATTATAATTCTATAAACTAAATGGGTTTGATTGAAAGCCAATATTTATAGCATAAGAAAGGTGTAATACATATGCACTACTTCTGTAAAAAAGAAAATATGAACGGCTTATATAAGGAATATTGTGATTATGTACTTACCTTATAAAACCTGTTCTTTTATTTGTCTAAACCAACTAATTCTCAAGAAAGAGGCACATGTATATCTAAATTTCTGCCATAAGGTAAGTAATTAAAGTGTAACAAAATTGTTTTAGACAAAATTTAAAATTAAATTCTTTTAAACGATTCGTTTTAACTGAAGTTTATTAGCCACTCGAATTTAATTGTTGAGTGATGATACCCTAATTAATATTTATAGCATAACAATTCGTTTTAACTGAAGTTTATTAGCCACTCCTTTATAGTACTTTGTTATACAAATCATAGGATCACACGACGTTGTTGTTAACATTTTAAATCTATGGTACTGTAATTTCAATCATTTACACGTTTTTTATCTTGTTTTTTATTTAAAAATTGGGCATGGAGAAGTATTAATTAATCATAGGGACTCTAATGACGACATAATTTAAAATTTATTGATTAAGATTACAAAATCAAACTTTTACTGCCGATCAGTCTTATCAATACACGGTGTTTATTTAGATAGACAAAGTGATAATAATCATTGAAAATTCAGACACATAAATGGAGGAGTCAGAGTTCAAACCCCGATTACCACGACCAACTTAACAATTTCAGTATTTTTATCAATACACGGTGTTTATTTAGATAGACAAAGTGATAATAATCATTGAAAATTCAGACACATAAATGGATGAGTTAGAGTTTAAACCCCGATTAACACGACCAACTTAACAATTTCGATATTTTTATCAGTTTAATTAAGAACTGTGGACTTAATGTACGATATTTGTGTGTATCTTATACGCAACATGTGCACATTTGTAAAAAAAATAAAAATATGACCTCATTTGATATAGGTTTTTTATTTTTTGACAACCTTTTTAATTTTGTTTGATAATCTTTTTTTTACAGCCTGATTTAATGTAGACGTGTTTGTGGTTGAATGCAAATGAATACCCCTGTTGGCAAAGAATTGATCGTCTTGTATTTAGAAAAGAATATCTCATTGAGTCAGAAAAAGAAAAAAGAATATCTCATAATTTAAACAAAAAGGAAAAATAATATATCATTTTTAGGCACATCATAGATAGGAAAGTCAGAGTATTTTTTTTAATTAAATCCAACAGTATTATGTTTTTCTAACATTTATAAAGTAAGGATAAAAAAGTTCATAATTTATTTATACATTTACTTATTACGTTTTTTTTAGAAGATTTGTTATTATGTTTTTTTTTACAAAAAGATTTATTATTATGTTGTTTCTAAGAAATTTCAAATATACAGAAATTACTTAATGGTAAGATTTTTTATTTGATAAATAATTTCCAAAGGAATGTTTATATATAGCTGGTTATGATTTTATTTTACTTAATTGGCACCCAGTTTTATAATATTTTATATACATTAATTATTACTATTTTCATAATTAGTTAATGAATCTACTTAATAGAAAATAATGGATGCAAGTACTTACCAAATTATAAAACGATAAAAAAAATATTGATTTTTAAGGAGGGATCAAGTTTCTTAAAAAAAGGAGGGATCAAATTACTTCAAAAGTAATTTCGAGTTGTGTTACTTAGCTTGATAAATCATTATAAACACTAGCAAAAAGACGGGCACACGTGTCCGTCTTTCCATTTTTAATTACGCTAACATTTGAAAATTATGAACGGTGTTTTTTTTTATGAAATTTTGATTTAGATTAAAACTAAAAAATATATATAAATGTTTATTGCTTTCAATTATAAAAAATCTAACTAACCATGATTATCTATTTCAGCGACACCGACAATAAATCACTATAACAAAAAAAATATAATCTAAATTCTTTTCTTAATGACACTAACAACAATTAAGGGTATAATTGAAATGAAGAAAAATAAGTATAAATATACTCATCTAGTTTGTTACACTTTTTAAATGATAAAGGAAAAAGAAAAAGAAAACATTAATATTATGTTTGTTACATTTGTTTTAATATTTAAATTTATTCTTATCTATTTGTTACATGTATTAAAAATTGAGGGTATTTTTGGAAAGAAAAATTCAGCTCAAAAATGTTGAAAGAGTTAGTTTTCTTTATATATAGTATAGATTTAATTTAATAAACCTCCGTCAATTACTGCTCCTCCCTAAGGTTTCAGGTTTGATTATCTCTGATACCAATTCGGGTGGGCTAATTTAGCTTCTTAAAAAAAAAACTTAACCGTCGATTACCATATTTAGCTTTTATCTTAAGAGGAGTGCTAACAACAATCTCTTTTGAACACTCCCTTTAATACTCACTCTTTTATTAGTTTAAATCAATGTGGGTCTACACATTGAAAATAGAACCCACACAAAACGGTGGGACATACATTGGTTTCATCCAATAGAAGAGTGAGTGCTAGAGTGAGTGTTCAAAAGTGAGTGTTGCTAGCATTCCTCTTATCTTAGTGATCAAACACACCGAGTCTTGGATAAATACAAAATGTGTAGCTATATAATTCAATAGTCGATTAACCCGTTTGTTACAGATTAAAATAAAAGTGATTTTGACATTGAATAATTTAAAGATTATTTTTAAAAGATTCTATTAAAAAATTAAAATTTATTATGCGTTTGTTTATTGTAGTAAAAATCATTTTTTTAAATAAATAATTAAGTTTGTTTTGATACATCTATATAAAAGAGATTTTTTTATTACAAAAACTAGTTCAATCTTTAAAAATTGAATTTTCTCTCTCCTTTAAATAAAATCTATTTTTTGAGAAGTTGCACTTAAAAGTGATTATTTTTGTTTAAAAAAACTGATTTTTTTAAAAAAAAAACTATAACAACGATCTCTAAGTTGATTAAACACATGTCAAGCAGAGCTATTCGGCTCACATATTGCATTTTTTTTTCTTTCAATCTGGATTCTATTATATAAGCAAATCTGTTGAATTGTGGAAGTGGTGTGAGATTGTTTGTTTTGGACTAGGATTTGTGCCCTTTACCCTTTATGGTTACTTTTGGTCACCATGTTTTGCCTTTTGCCCTCCAAATTCTTTATACTCTTTACTTTTATTTTATTCTACTTGGGACATTGTAGACCCGTCTACATCCATTCGCCTAAAAAAATTCAAATAATGATTGAATATATTTTTAGTCACCAATAAAATTCAAATCTTTATACTTTAAATAAAAATCTTTTACTTAAAACAGTTTGAGCAAATTTGATGAAAAAAATCCCACAGTACTTATCTTTTACATTTTATTTCAATCGTGAAGGTCAAGTTCATTTATTTTTATTTAGTATGTATTTACTTATAATATACTATTTTAAAAAAGTGGGATGAGTTGTTTTTTGGGTTAAATATGTTTTTTATCTTTATAGATATACTAATTTTATGTTTTAGTTCCTCAATTTTTTTTTATCTTTTAGTCCCAATAAAATTTTCAATCACTACTTTTGGTTCCAATTTTTAAGTCAATTATTGTATTTTTTTAATCAAATTGTGCAGAAATTTGTAGAATATTATAACACTCTAAAAAAAAGATTTTTTTTAATAAAACATAAATTAAAGATGAATTTTTAACAACCAAAGTTATAAAAATTCATATTTAATTCATGTTTTGTTAAAAAAAATCTCATATTATGAATTCTACATACGAGGTTCTTATAATATTATAATTTTTCTGTAAGATTTAATTAAAAAAATATGAATTCTACATACGAGATTAGTTTAAAGGAGAGACCAAAAGTGAAGTTGAATAACTTTTAGGGGACTAAAAGTTGAAGAAATTTTTTAAGGGACTAAAACAAAAAGTTGACATATTTATAGGGACCAAAAACCATTTTAACCCTTGTTTTTTTTAATCAATTAAAATGAAATTAATGATCATATTACAATCACCTTCAAGTGATTTTGAACTTTGTACATTAAGATTATTTTTTTATAGTAAATATGTGAATAGTTTTCATACTATGCACAATAAAGATATTCATTCACTCCACGCGACCCATGGGATGGCCGCTAATACACCCGCTATAGGCCCAACAAAATATTTTTTTCATTAAATTTTATAAACAAAGAGATCACACATGCGCAAAAAAAAAAAAACACTCGTATATTGTAAAAATAAAAAACTCGTATATTAAAACTTGTTTTGGGCCTCACATACTGTTGATTATTATCTGACTGCTCTCAATCACTCATTCATTCAATTAAATAATGGATTAAATTTTTATATGCATCGATGATGTAACTGTTTTAAACAACGTACCTTTATGGATTTTGGAATGTCGCTCGACCCTTAATTAATATAGACATTAAGACCCACATTCGAGTATCATAACCCATGGCTGAACATATGCACTTATCAAAAAATCTTAGTCAACTTTTTCAGTCAAGAGCAACTCTTATCTAGGTCACCGTTGACTCGTTCAAAGTAATCAGGACTTAGTGATTACGAGATTAGTGACGTGGACAACTATCTGCAATACGAGTGAGGGATTCAACCCACCACTCTAACCATAACACGAAGTCAATTGTGTCTACATATATGTACACGAGAAGACTCCCAAACATTGACATAATTTCATTTACCTCTCTACACTTGAGAGCGACTAAACCTAAGTACATACCCCCTGCAAATTCTAGCAAGAACACTTGGCGCCGTCTATGGGAAAAGAGGAAAACTTTCCCAAAAACACCATATGAGAAAAGATCCACAACTACTGCCAAAAGACAAGAAAGGAGGACGAGGATTTAAATATGCCTCAAATAATGCAAGTGCCTGGAGAAGGTGAACAATAAATCCAGGTCACAAAAACTCCAATAAGACATGCTCTAAACACCATCGCTGAAGGTTCCCACGGGGAGGGGGTATAGTTTGGCCATAAGGAGATATGGGCGCTAGTTAATAAGATACATACATCTTTTTGGTGTTTTCCTTTAATCCATGGTATCACCTTTTCGGTCAAAGATCTCGAGGGACTCGTCCCACATGAAAACGATCACATGGCGGTGGAGGTTCAAATCTTTAATTGGAATGTAATGAGAACCCTGGCCGACCCCAAGATTGACATACATCCTATATTGGGATGTGTTTGTAAGTTTGAAAATAACTCTCTATCGACTTTTGCCCTTAGAGGAACCTTAATTGGATTCTTCGAGAAATAAGCAGAGGTAAATTGGCATATAACCTCAAACATCCCCTTCGGAGTGGGCACGAGTGCGAGAACAATCAAAATTAGATTCTTAGTTGTAAAAACTTCATTCACCTTGGGCGTTTTGCTCTCTATGCTATGCCTCACAATATGATATGGTGCCCACTCAAAAAGAGAGAAGTGTTAGGACAAAAATGATAGAATATATAGAAATTAATGGTAGCAATTATCACAATTCGAGAAGGGGAGGAAGACTGGAAGTTTTGTGTATTAACTTTTTTCTTTATTCATTCACAGCTTACAACATTAATATATTACACCAATAAGTAACTCCCTTTTCATATAACTACTAATAACTTCATAAAACTACAACAGATGAATAATTATTACAATAATATAATATTGACATAATACTAATATATAAACATAATTAATAATTTATATTACATATAAATACACATTTAATATTCTATCTTATACACGTATCAAAAAACCAGAGAGCGATGAGGCCTCTGACAAGAGCGCCAATAACATGTGGCATGGGAGCATAACCTCCACCAACCTGAGGTGGTCATGAGGGAGAAGGAAGCGGCCAATTATCCAATTCTAGTTATAAGGCGATGCTTGAGGAACAAGTAGTCTTCCATAATTAGGCGAGGCAATTACTAAAGCATCAAGGAAAAACCTTGATTCTCCTCTATAAAAGGATGCCTCTAGATAAATCCTAGGGCATTCACTTTCTACCCCTCACATACCTAAATACTAGCGGCCCTGCCTACTAAGTTTAACCTCTAGTTCTCACGCAAGAACAACTTACATAGCGTAATGAAAAGTTTTTTAAGGGTATAAAGATGGCTTGGAATATGAATGGTTATAAACAGTGGCGGAGCCAGGAAAAAAGGCTTGGGTGAGCCGTTAAATTACAAACTTTTTTTGAGTATAAATGTTAATTGGAATAGTTTTCAGTTGACAACTAATATAAGGGAGATTTGAAACCCCACAAATTAGAAGGTATGTAAACCTCCGCTAACCAGCCAAACATAGACATGACAAAATCACGTATGCCACTCATGGAACTGCCGAAGTCTAAAATCGTTGAAAAATTGTTTAAAATCTCACAAAATAAACCTATGATTTCTTATTTTTGTATTTTTCTAGGTGGGCCACTACATCACTTTACGGGAATTTTGATGTGCCGAAAACAAAAAATATAACAAAATTGTTTAAAATCTCGCAAATTAGACTTATAATTGTTAATTTTTTAATTTTCCCGGGTGGGCCGTTGCTCACCCCAGCCCGTGAGGGGCTTCGCCACTGGTTATGAATAACATACAAAATTTCTTTTATGGAAAAGGTTAAAAACTAAGGTGAAAGGCTTTACATATTCTTTGGACAACGGATTTTACATATGATAGAATGCTTGAATGGTGCAAGTTGAAGGTTTTTCCAGCGAGGGTGGGGCTACGACTGAAAGTTTTGTAGTTATTTGGAGTTAGTATAAGTGCTTGGTGTGGCTGAACTAGTGTGTAATCTTTTCTAGGTTGGTTCGTTATTTGGAGGTTTGAGTTAATTCCGTTATTTTAAAATTGGTTGCATTGGTTTGCAAGACTTTGGTTCCTTTTTGTTTTTATAGCGGATTTTTCTGGATGACATAATAGAAGTTTGGAACAATTTTCAAGATTTGAATGGGTTAATATGGTTATATCAGACTAATATATACTCCATCCGGTCTCAAATATAAGAAAAGATTCTTTTTTAGATTCATTGAATAATTAATGTATCTGTTTTACAATGTAGACCAAATACATTAATCAATGAACCTAAAAAAGGAATCTTTTCTTATATTTAAGACCAGAGGGAGTATGTGATTGAGTGGGTGAATTAGCCACAATTTATAGTTCAGCTGGGTGGAGATGCTGCAAAGTTAGATGGAAGAATGTATTAGTTTGAGTAGTTCCATTTTGAAGTTATTGGGGTATTATTGAGGAGCAAAGGTTGATCAGGTTGCAAGTATGACAAATAACTTGTGTATATGATGGCCAGAGCTGTTTTTCGGGGAGTGTAAAGAGCTCAATTGGGTTGGGTCTCCCATAGTGACGGACCTTAGAAAAAAAATTATTGCCCAATATCTTCACCCCCACTCAAAAAAGAAAAATAAACATGTTTCATGTTTCAATTTTTGAGTAAAAAATAATGTTCCATGTTTCTATTTCTAAGTTAAAAAACATATCTTTAGTAAAAAAATAATTGCTAATTTTGATTTTGGCGGCTAACAATCATTATACGAGTGTTATTTTCAATTTAAATAGAAGATTAATCTTTTAAAAAAATTGTGCGTTTTTTTATTAGGGGTCTATTTTTACTACGAGAGTCGAGCTTTCAGTTTCATAAGGACGGCCCTGATGGAGATGGATCGGGCAGAAAAATTATTGATATCATCGTACATAAGCTCGCAATTTTTTTATTTTTTTTTAAACAGATGCCAACAGCATCACATAAGCTCCCAATTTCATCGGAGGCAAGACTATTTTTAGACATCTTTGAGGAAGTGTGAATTTCATTGGATTTTACATCTGATAAATTGCTAGTGATTTTTTTTGCTTGATTGGCAATCAATTAATATGTATCAATATACAAATGGTGTCTTTTTCTTTTTTTACATTGGTAAAAAAAAAAAACTCTTCAGACATTGTCAAACCTTGCACCCAGAAACATATAAGCCTCCGTCTCATATCAAATTGTATATAACTTTTGGTGTTTTGATAAGTCTGGTATTAGATAGAGTAAGACTTGTGTAGTCACAAGCCTAAATTTAAAGCATTTAAGTACACTCACATAAATAAAAGTGCATAGAAAAAGAAAATACTCAATTTTTTCTTTTTACTAAAGTATTTAAATGTAGTATATGTATTTCATGTGTGCGCGCGTGAGTATTTAAGTAATTAATATATGTTGTTGCAACCAACGTAACTAAGAACTATACTATTAGATGATGGTATCTTTGTAACTCTCAACTTTGTATTTTTTTCGCTTGTTTCTTTCACACCTTGTGCTTGAAATTAGTCTATTGTTAATATATTTTGCCGTTTAAGAAAAAGAAGAAGAAAAAAAAACTCTCTTGACCATACATTTTGTTGAGTGGCTCATCCATTGCGGTTGCTTTCTACGTCTACTCCAATTGGCTACATATAGAAGAGTACAAGGGAACTACTCTTGAAAACTCTTGTTTATATATGGGAAATTGGTTAGTGAGCTCAAATTAGCATATGGAAGGACCAATGAATTGGTTTTGATGATGATCAGGTTAATCCTAGAATTCAACCTTCTCCTAACTGGCAACATCTCACATTAGCACACCTCATTGCCAATATGTATTGCGCTAATATGGACAAAGTCGACTGCATTGCATATTAAATGTAGCATGGATTGTGCAAACTTTGCCAACATGCACAAAATTGGTTTTGGTACTACTTTCGTGGATCTTTTGGTGAGTTTATAGCTCAAACATCTTGGACTCATTCCCAATGCTCATTTGTGAAGCTTATGGTCATGCTGTACTCATTTCCCCTAGATTGTTCATAATATGATAGTCATTCATGTATATTTTAGCTGCTCACTCACTTTTGTTTAGAGACAAATTAATAGGGTCTTTTCTAGCAGGGCCGGTCTAAAGGTCAAACAACTCAAACAAGGGTTTTAGGTCTCAAAATTTTGGATAGAAAAAAAGGCCTCCAAAAAGTTAATTTGGTTATAAGCATATTATTTGAAATCCAGACTTTTGGTATATGTGGGGCTAAAATTTTAAAGAAACAATAATGCAAACTGTAATATCCCACTCGTCATATTGGAATTGTATCAGTCGAATGTGTGTTAGAGAATTAATGTCCCTGAAAGATTATCTAACGAACGATGTGATCATGTAGTGACGATCAAACACACGTCCAATTACCGGTATTGAATTATGCACGTTTAAGAAGAAGGGTGTTTTGGTACTTTCGCAAGAAGAGTATGTAAGGGTGTTTGGAGCTAGAAACTTCATTTTTCATGTGTTTCCTTCTCTCTAAAACTCTTAAGGGCAGAATTTTCTCCTCCCTCTCTCTAGAAGGTCGAATTCCACCCTTCCCTTGTCATTCAATCCTTTTTTGAGTTCAATACTCTTGGGTAATCATGGTTAGAGGTGATTGAAGCATGAAGATTTCATCATTTTGGTTTTAACTCAAGCTCACTCAAAGTTGGATGATCTGAGCAAGAGTGCATGCATTAGGGTTTGATTGTAGAAGCTTAGAAGTGTGAGGTTGTACCAGAATCTTAGGTGAGTTCTCTGGATAGACTTCTCCCTCCCATGAATGGTTGTGTTATGTGAGTTTATTTGATTAAAACTAGTGTATGTATGTTTCCTCTAGTGCCCCTTTTTATGTCAATTGATGCTTGAAACATGTTTATATTGCCATGCATTCCATTTTCATTCGTTTTTATGCATTATGGATGATTGTGGTGCATTAGGTTGCTTGAAATTGAGGTAAAACATCAAAAATTGCATTTTCTGCACTTCTAGTACGAAGAAACTCGCTATTAACGAAATTATTTCGCTAATAGCGAAATTCCCCAGGACCATTTCGCTAATAGCCAAATTTTGGCTATTAGCCAAATTTCCAGACAGCTCACAGAGCCATTTCGCTATGAGCGAAATTCTGGCGAAAATGGCAGATCAAGTTCCACTTTTAGCTGGCTTTGGGGCCTTGCGTACCATCCGAAACCACTTGTTTAACGCGGATTAACATAAAGAAAACCCTCAATCTCTAATAACCTAATGTACCCTCACACTTGAGTTTCCAACGGAAAATGCATGAGACATATGAACATATTTCAACAACAATGGCACTTGAGAAAGTTTAAACATGTTTATTCGGGTAGCGATAAACTAAGAATGAGGTAAAACCATAGAGCCTCGACATAGATCGTCGAGAACTAGAAAGTTAGCAAGAACCCTAAGCAAAGTTAAGTCGTGAATAGATAGGCATAATCTCTTCACATATGAGCAAGAATGACTAAGTAAGCGAGCACTAAGATAAGTTATCATGTATGATCAAGACTATAAGTAAGATGTAGGTGTCATGTCTTTCCGTTATCCACGCCAAGGGGGATACGAGAGGTTCTCGCCAGGGGAACGGGATACGCTCTGCAAGGTACGCCCGCACGTCACCGAGGGAGTCCGATGTACCTTAGCTAGGTTTTCATCGGTCAAGTAAGGGGTTGTACTTGGGGTTACTCCACCCGATGCACTCCGTAAAATGAACCAAGATAATTATGTTTGTTCAACGCTAACCTCTAACTTAATATGAATAAATCATGCATTAAGATTATGATAAGTTATGATATGGCAAGAATATGTATGAGCTTATGCAATAGAACAAGTTATGAAGATACACTGTCGACGGTCTTAGTAACTCCCCGATCGTCCAGTTTAAGAACGTGCCATGAATGACTTATGTTTAGGTCTTGATGCGTTTATCGTATCTCGACATAGTGGTCCTAGGTTCCCTTGACCGCCATGACACGTAGAGTAAGACAAGACTTATGAATCATGATACGAAGAACCTGCGACGAATCTAGTATGCACGACCGTCTAGACAAGCAAGTCCACACACGTATAACCAACCGGCAGGTTGTATTGTAGACACGTGGTGACCCTAGGTCTTCCCCGAGGTCACCTATAGCCTAGGATTAGGTAGAACTCACTGAGACATTATGTCTCATCCCAATATTTATTTGTTTCAGATCAGCAGGTTGGTTTAGCATGATTTAGCAAGCTCATAGCCGAATGGATAATCAGCAAGTGCTCGTTCGTACCCGCTGCAGGATGTTATGGACTTTAAGGATATATTTTCTATGTTTTGGACGAGTTGTATTGTATTGTTGATTGTACGAACGTGTATTGTTGTGTAAAATATTCATTTGAAGCCTTTATGTTGTAAATTTTAATGTATCCAGTACTAAAGATAATGCACATGCTAAACTTTCTAGATACGTTTAGTGTGGGCGTTACACAAACCATATTAAAAATATGAAATAACATTGTTTGATACAATACATTACAATGAAAATCGTCTCATATCCATTTGTTGAAAATGAGCTAAAATAACATCATTGCTTATTGTTAAAAGATCACATCTTTGTATATAAGTTACAATACTGTCATTTAGTCACTGATCACCCATTTTGTTACATAGGTTACTCTTCACAATTTTCATAGCTGAAAAAATATGTTCAACGCTTGCAGTTGCTACCGACAAGAGCAGAGCCAACTTCAAAAGTTTATAAACCATAACAAATGTGTTGCACTTATTTGTTTCCACAAGTTTTGCACAAAGATCTAAAAGCCCTTTGAACTTAGCAAGTTTTGGGTCAGATCGAACATTTGTAACATAATTCTTAAGTTGATGGCGTAACGCCACTTCCGGTACTTATATAAAATCATTTGGATAAAACTCAGTCTTCCTCAACAATTTCTTAACATCAAAAACTGCAAATGACTTTACGGAACTCAAACATGAAACACTTTGTGTTATTACTATTCTTAAAAAAAAAAAAAGGAAAAGGCATGTGGGGCTTTAGCCCCACATAGCCTTCATGTAGATCCGTCCTTGATGACAGATAACTTACAAATATTTGTATAGCTTAACTGATTACCAAAAAGACCTCAATTACTCTTGGTCATGAATTCAAATTTTGGTCTCCACAAAATTGATTTTATATAAATATTCAGCTTAAAAAATATTTTTAAAAGCCACATTAAAGTTTTTGCTTTAGGCCTCTTAATTGGGTCGGCTCTGTTTCCTAGCTTAGCTAGAGCTTCATTATTAGGGTCTAGCACTCATATACTCTTTTAGTTTTTCGGGTTTTTCACATATTTCCTCAGTTGAGATATTTCCTAATCCCTGTCGAGGGGCATCATACATCAAATATGGGTACTTCTCTCCCAACCAAGGTCTTAACCACCTTTTACTCTATTTTTATCGGTATTACTTGTCTCATTCATGATCAAATTAAACCAAGATACATATTAAAAAAAAAATACTAACATGAGTTTTAATGACACATGCTAAGGAATTCAATGTAAATGTTTTTTTTTAGAAATTTTGCATTCAAATTCTTAAAAATTTAAAGTTTATTTTCTTCAATAAAAAAGTTATACCTTTAATCTCCTTGACATGTTAGCGAGACCCTATGGTTTTCCAACCCAAACATACCAGATATTAAGAGATTGAGGGAGGGCATGTCTATTTTTCTTTGATAATTTGTAACATTTTAAAGAGAAAATTAAGAATGGAAATAGTTTAATCACAATAAGACATTATTTCATAAGAAAGTCAAATATTTCAATTTTCACTGTATTAGTTACATAAATTTTCATAAAATTACTATTTAAAGGTCTTAAAAAGTGACCCGGATGTATTTGTTAAAATTTATTTTAATAAAATAAGATATTATTAATTTATAATTTCTTTAAACTTAGGGATTTAGGGTTTTTATGTGATTTTTTATTTCAAATTATTAAAATCAGTAATGAAATTGCCACATTATTAAAAAGAATCACACAACACTTGTCACATACAGTTCAGTTGGCTATAAATTCATGTGACACTTGTCACATACACTTCCTTAGCTATAAGGCAGAAAGTTAACATCAGATCAATTCAATTGACAGAGATTATATTGAATAATGCTGTATATAGAAAGAAAAAATAAAAGTTAATAATTTTTATGATAAAAAATAAATAAATATGAAAGTTGATAATTTGATTTACCTATTTAAGCCTATAATTTAAACATTGGCCACAAAATAAATTATCCGTATCGGTGACCAACCACATGCATGTTGACGACATTGATTCATATAAAATGGTGAGTGTTGGGTGGCAATCATATATAATAAACAAGCGTGAATCATTGGATACCTTACCTTGTAATCGAAACCGATTTTGGCGCTTCACCAACCATTCACCAACTGTTATTTTATCAAATCTAATCATATTCACTTGTATGCTTCGCTTGTTTGGTGATTTTTCGATCGAAGAAGAAGATGGCAGGGTTGTGTTGGCCTTCGGATACAGAGGTACGTAAGTTATTCATTGATTTGATTCACCGCATTGCTGTTTTCTACGCTCTAAAGCTGTTTGTTAATATGATTCAATACATACATAGATCTTGCAATTATTTATTTATTTGGAAACTGAGACTTGAACAAAATCGTCTTACATTTTCATACGGATCCGATCCCCTTGCTCTAGAGTCCACAGATTATGGTAGAAATGCTAAGTTTATAGGCTTATTCATTTTCCTTTTAATTGGTTTCTGGCATTTCGCCAACTTCAATGCTTGTTTTCGTTCTTGAGATTTTCTAGATCTTTGAAAATTGAGGATAGAATGTTTCAATGGAAGTGGAAATAACTGAAAAATATGGAGACAACCTGAATTAGAAGCATTTCATAACTTGATGCTCGGTGATTAGTGTGTATGTAAATTTGTTTGTAATCTGCAGCTAAATGAAATGAGAGAGAAAGTTTCTCAAATGGCAAAGGTGAAGAAAGAGGATGTTCGAGTTGTCGTATCACCCTATCGAATTTGTCCTTTGGGGGCACATATTGATCATCAGGTCATCTCTCTGTTTTATTATTGCTAATTAAACTCAATGATTGACTTTGGGCATTTTTTATAGGGATTTTTTTTTATTAAGCAATATTAGGTATTAGAGCACTGGGACTGGGAAGATTAATTTCTTCTGTTCAATGATTAGCTAATATACTCTTGAATTTTTTAACTGAAATTTGAACGAGTTACCTTACACTTTGGTGTTTTGTAGGGTGGGACTGTTTTAGCTATGACAATCAATAAGGGAATACTTCTGGGGTTCACTCCTTCTGGAAGTGATGAGGTGAAATTTGATCTTGTTCTAAAATATCGATCTTGAAAAACACGAGAAAATATCTGGAAATTGCTTTTGTTTCTTTCAATTAGAAGCTAGGCATAAAACTAAACAGTACCAGTGCTATTTAGACTGGTTGCTCTCTCTCTCTGTCTCTCTCTCTCTCTCTCTCTCTCACACACACACACGTACTTATTTCACATTGTCTTTGTTTGTTTGATAACTGATAAGTGACCTGTGGGATTTTTTTTTTCTTTTTTGTAGTTTGTAATTCGTTCAGGACAGTTTCAAGGAGAAGTAAAGTTCAGGTATGTGGTTAGTGACCATAAGGCTTGCTGTTTCCTAATGTTTTATTTTAGAATTTCAAAAATTCTCTTCATTGCTTATAAGATCATGTGAGAAATCTAACAACAAACTTTTATTGGGTGAAATTTATGGTTTACCATGAAACCATGTGGATGCCAATTCTTATTTTGCACAACCCACTCCTTATTCAGTGGGATCCTCATCATTTTCATCCAATAATAAAATGCTGTTAACATTTATTAATATTATCTTGGGTGAATGAAAGTACCAAACTGCCAATCTAGCCACTAGCTTGTTGTCATTTCAACTACCATTCTGATAATGGGCTACTTCCTCTTTCATTGCATAATTTTGTCATTTTGGACTTCCTAAATAACACTATATAATTTGCCCAATGTTGAGTGAAGTGTTTGGTGTTTTATAGAGTTGATGATATTCAGCAGCCAGTGCAAACTACTAAGACAAAAAATGATAACATGGCAGAGAATTCTTCTGAGCCACAGGAACAATGTAATTGGGGGCGTTATGCTAGAGGAGCTGTATATGCACTACAGAATAGGGGACACAATATTTCAAAGGTATGAGATAATACCACAATGATTCGCCTTTCTGTTTATCACCTAGGCAGCAGCTTTCGGTGATAGTTTAATCTGTACTTTTCTATTACAGTATGTTCAAATGTGATTTTGTTTGACATTATGTTTTTATTTTGTGAATGATGACACATGAATATACCAACATACTAAAAAGTTGGTGCAACTGAAATATACTTAAGAAGTAAAAATAGCGTGAAATAACCAAACAATTACCAAGATTTGCAGTAATCAGAAAGCACTTGGTTCAAGAGGCTGGTTAATATTTTCATGCAATCATGCATAAGAAAATGCACTAAAAAAGACACCCAGAAATCAGCATAAGTGTATCAGAAGAACGATGGAGAAAATTTGTAAATGCTGAGCATTGATGGGTACTTGTATAACGATGAAGTACCCGTACCGGGTACGCGTACGGTACTTGTGGTACTTCATTTCTGCTCATTATTATATTTTTAGTGAAATTCACGGCATTTTCTTATATATTAATATGACAATATAATGTTATTTGTGCATTTGAGTTTCTTTGTTATTGTAACTAGCTCTAAATTTCGACTTTATAAACTTCTATTGTGATTTTTTTGTAATGAATTGAAGAATTTAACTATTTCATGTTATATTTTATAACAAAACTTATGATTTTATTAACGTACCCGCACCTTACTTTTTCTAAAATTGCCGTATTCTCGTACCGGTACCCGTATCGTACTGGGCACCGTACCCGTACCTATGCAACATAGAGTCTGTGAGGGTAAAGGAAGTTTTATGTAATGGCTGTATTCTGTTTCTAAGTTGCTTTCTGTTCATGGCTTTATGGAAGCAATACTGTTTCTGGTATTTTGATGGGGTGTTTTTTCAACGGGCCTTCAGATTTTAAGCGTCGAATATGTAGTCATGTTCTGTAACTCATTAGATCCTTTTTTAAGGGTCTTGTTATGAAACACTTTTCAGCACATTTTTTTTTACATCTTTTTAATTATATTAAAGTTTTTGTTCTTCATATAAGGTTACTAACAATGGCATTTGATATGGTACTTTGAAATAAACTTGGAACTTATCTGTCAGCTTGATCCTACATAGCACTGGTTGTTCTTGAGTACAACTTGACAGGTGCAGGTGTAACTCTAAATATCTTTTCTCAAACCTTGTGACCAGAAAATGAGAAACTAGTTGTAATTTATTTCTGGTTTTCTTTGAACGAAGATCATTGCGTGCAAGTGATTTCCGTTGTTTTGAAATGTATACCCATCCCTACTTGTCACAATGTTTACAGGGTATCATTGGATACATACGTGGTTCTGATGGTCTGGACAGTTCGGGATTAAGTTCTTCTGCCGCAGTAAGTAGAAATTCTCCCTTCCTATTTTCTCATGTTTTCTGATTTTATGATGGGGACTACAACTTTCAATTTTTCACAGGTTGGAGTGGCTTACCTCTTGGCTTTGGAACATGCAAATAATTTAGCAATATCTCCTACTGAAAATATTGAATATGATAGGTAAGTTTATCTAATCTTTGGAGACATCACTATTTATTCTTCTTTAACCATGGGTACATTAGCACATGTATGAATCGATATAGTCAAAGGCATGAAAAGGCAAGCCAAAGGGTTCAAAGTGAGGCATTGGAAGGGGACATCACATTTTGGCATTTAGAAGCATCTTTCTGGATAAGAGTTAAATATTAAATGACCAGTCATCTAACTTGCTAAATACTCAGAATGATAAAAAGGATATGTTATTTGTTGGACTCTGGTGGCAAGCAACTTATGACTTTGTAAAACTAATCGAATAATTCAAGTAATCTGAATGCCTTCTTTAAGTCGGTGTTTATGTCTCTTCTTTAGTAAGGCTTTGGTGGCTTTCAGCTCAAGGCATTGGAAACCCTCAAATGCCTTTTGCCTTTAACTACCTTGATATTTGTTTGTTAAAAAAAGGGTAATATTATTTACAGACCTCTGCTTCTTACAGTTGTATGCCATCAAAGCTTGAAATTAATGCTGTCTCCATCATTTCAGTCACCGTGGTTACAAATAAGATACAGAGTTATTTTTTAATTGCCTTGTAATATCAACCCTCTTAAGTATTACATATCTCATTATAGGTTGATTGAGAATGAATATTTGGGTCTGAAAAATGGCATAATGGACCAATCAGCTATATTACTTTCGAGGCATGGTTGTTTGATGTGCATGAATTGTAAGGTAATATCTGTATTCGCGTGCTTTCGTTGCAAGTTCTAATCATACTTTAATTTTTTAAGCAGATACCCATCAGTTGCATAATCAGATTTGATGTCTGGCATCATATTGTTCATGCACCCCTTTGTTTCCCAAACTACCTATTGTTTCTATCATTTTCTATTATGCATGTATCTTTTTCACCTTTCAAGACGAGGCTGTACTGAGGGAACAGGTGTTTGAGAAGAATTTGGATGGAGAGGTCATTTTAAACTAGATTTGCACCTGACATTACTCATCTGAATCCCCAGGGAAAATGTTTTGATATATTCCTCTCTGTTTTTCAATGCCAAAGTCTTTAATTTTCTGGGAGAGCAGTTAATTTTCCAAATGCCAGGGATAGCAAAACTGTTTATCACACGTAAAACTTAAATTTCTGCTCCTAACTTGTAGTGGTAGCATAGTTTTTAAATCAAAATGTAAAGATCGTTTCACAATCTTATGCTCACGGCTGTTTTTTTTATATTCTTTTTAATGAGTGGTTAGTTAATATATTAATATACCATGAAAATTCAAAAGTATTTTGTTTGCACTTGGGACAAGGATGGGATAGATATCCATTACGGTATAAATAACTAATAAATTGTCCGTATTATTTTTATTAGTTTCATTTATAGCTCTTCACATGGTATTTTTTAAGCAAAATAATCCAATTAAAAACATAAAACCACTATTTAATGTCCTACTCATAACATTGTCTAGCTCCTGACTTCCTTAACATAAATCTGATATTCATATTTCATAGCTAATATAGTCTGCATTATGGGCTTGATTCTTCTAGCTTTCTTAGTTCTTATATATCTGGGTTCTTTCTTTGAATTGGAATATCTGATGTATAAACAGTTTTCATGTATAACTACAAAACACTGTCACTCCTCTGATCGTGTCTTAGTTTAGCATATGCAGACGAAAGAATATAAGCTTATTCATCGGCCAACGGTGCAAGAGTACAAAAAGAGTGAACAACCAAAAGCAGCCAAAATGTTGCTGGCTCTTTCTGGTTTGAAGCAAGCTTTGACTACCAACCCTGGATATAATAGGCGAGTTGCCGAGTGTAAAGAGGCTGCACGAATTCTTCTTGAGTGAGTTTTTCTAATTTTTTTTTCTCTCGCAATATATACTGTTTTCATTCATGTGTTCACAATGACTTTGTGTTTGCTTTACATATATTCCATGCAAAATGTTTGACATTTCTGAATTTGAAGCTCCTAAGAGCAGTTGCCATCAAAATCTGTCAACATTACACTTTTAAGTCCCGAAGGTCACAATTTGCTTTTAAAAGAGTAGTGGTTTTAATTAAGATTAAAATCCTAAAAACTATTGTCAGAACTAAAATTCAGATTGTGAAAACTGTCAAAACACTTTCAATTTTAGACGACTTCCACGCTCATCAACGAAAAACACCAGAAGCACATGCACCCTAGCACCTTTAATTTTTTCAAGGGAACTTTGTGCGATAGTTCCAGGAGTTTTATGTTATTTTTAATTCATTCTGCAGAGCATCTGGAGATCATGAAGCGGAGCACATCCTATCAAATGGTCAGTATTTTTGACTCCTCACTTTTGAACTATCTATTTTTTTGTTGATGAGACCATCATAGCTTTTGAACTATCTTTTGTCAAACTGCTAACTAGTCTAAGTTATTTTTTGCATTTTCTACCAAGCAGTTGCACCAGAAGTTTATGAGGCTCACAAGGTACAAAGCATTTACATGCTGAATTCAGTCGCATAAGAATCTACCCAATCATTGTTAATATGTATGACATAATGTGCAATTGATGTCTTGACTGATGTTAATTTTGTACAAGCTTAATTGAATGGACATGAACTTATAGTTATAGCTGAATAAGCAAGTACTTTTTTTTATAAGAAAACAATTTTATTTTGCAAGATCGGAAAAGTAGGGAAAAAAATTCACTTGCACTATGATATCAAAATTCATCATTCATGGCTTGTGTAAGTTCTGGAAAACCTTCTCTGACGTTGGAAACTGAGATGCATAAACAGGTTAAACAAATTGGTTTGGTATTTGGCACATATCATTTTAATAATTACTTGGTTCCTAAAGCTCCTCACAATGGAGACCGAGTGAAATTGAGATTTTTTTTTTGAGGGCTGATGAAGAGCATATATGGTTTTCTTTCTGATAGTGAAATCAAAGGGTGTATTTTGATTGAATTTATTTCTGCTTTATGTAGTTCTCGTCGGATCTGTAAAAAAATGTGATGATTTGCTATTTGCAATTCACACTATACTGGAGTTCCCTTAGAGCACAAACAGCATAATGAAAAACTCACATGGGAAGTAGTATATGTTTGAATATTTGCATCCAGCTTTTCAGCAAGCTCTCATGCATTCATGTTGATACTCTCCAAGGTAGAAATGGGGGAGATTCCATATGCCAAAGTTTAATGGCACTTGTGGTATCCAATATTGCCAATTTGAGTGTTCAAATGCCAAAACTTGTTTCATTGACATTTGCGTAAATAGATTCCGCTATATCCACTATAGTTTCTTTCCATGTTAGTTAATTTAATGTGTTATGTATTACTTGTTCTAGGCATTTGTTTTTGTTTAATGCTTTCTTCATCTGTGTTATATGTCTAACTGAATTCCATTTATGAATTTAGCATAATCAAGTTGTCCTGCATTTTGTTTCTGCAGTGCAAATTAGAACCCGATCTGGCCAAAAGAGCAGAGCATTATTTCTCAGAGAATATGCGTGTTATGAAAGGTAAAATCTCTCTTATTGCTTCAGTAAATCTCAGCTTCATAGGCGAGTTTATATTATATCCGCTTATGTGATTTAATGTAAATGTTTAATCCAGGAGTTGAGGCTTGGGAAACGGGAAGTTTAGAAGATTTTGGAATTCTCATCGCTGCTTCTGGTCGGAGTTCCATTCAAAATTATGAATGTGGTATGAGTTCTTAACCCCCAAAGTTCTAAATTGATATATTCTGAAATTCCATCTTCTTGTCCCTCTACGATGAAAATGAGTTGATTGCATGAAACCTATATGGGTGGAAAAACATTTTTCTTATATAGATTTCAACTTTCCAATATCTAGTTGCATTTCTTTCTAGAAGTATTGAGTCCTGAAAAGTTCTGCAAAAATTCAAATGCATCTAGAAGCCATTAAAATTATATGCAAAAGAAGTTTGGATTTAAACTTGTATTGTTCCCTTTACCACTTTGCAGCACATTATTTCTGTTTTTTCCTTTTCTACTGTTCTATATTTTGTTCTAATCTTTCTTTCTCTTTGTTGCTTCCTAAATATTTCTTCCAATCCCTGGTAATTGATGTTCTGATCTGTACTAATGTCCAGATTCTCAGTAAAGCAATCTGTTTTATTTTCTATTTTGGTTCTCCCAATTCGATTTTACCCGATCTCAATAATAATAGATTGAGGGGTTTTCGAGAGTTTATTGATAAACAAAAGACAAAATAAAGCTTCTTACATGAATTGTCAGGAACATTTTAGTTATTTAAGCAAACACATCATGAATCGTTTTTCACATGCTTTAATTTGAACAGCTGGACATTTTTAATGTGAAATGTTGGTTGGGTAGCAGTGACACATAAAGTGGTCAAAATTCCAGGGTGGGATCAGATGTCACTGGTATAGCTGATGATGTGTTATATCCCTGTTGAACAAATTTTAGTTGCTTCACAAGTCTAATTCATCTTGTTAGAAATTCTTCAACCACTCCAAGTCATTAAGATAGGGAGCTTTACTGATGGCTGTGTACTATTATATACAGCTTTCAGACTTGATGTTTAGCTCTTAACCAGCCCCGTTTGAGTTAGCAGACATAATTTTTTTTATTGACTTTACTAACCCCCTTCGAGAAAATGTTAAAATCCCCACCCAGGATCAATTTCGTCTAGTTTAAGTTTAAATAATTCAAACATTTGAATTTAGGAAATTCGTTTGGAGCATGCGCATGGTGGATGCTTTACACTGGAAGTTCATTATGTTTAACTACACCAAATTTCAGATGACAAGTGTTTAATTTGGTTTCTTTTTATTATGAGCTTTAAAAGTAAAGTTTCCTCATGTTTACAAGACATAAACTAGCATACATTTTAACCTTTGATAATTTGAATGTCTACGAGTAAGTATTGAATACTGATGATCATGAATTTATGTGTTTACCAAGGTTCTGAACCACTGATTCAACTGTATGAGATCCTATTGAGAGCCCCTGGTGTATTGGGAGCACGTTTCAGTGGTGCTGGGTTTAGAGGATGCTGTATTGCCCTTGTGGAGGAGCACCTTGCCACTGAAGCTGCATCATTTGTCAGGAGAGAATATCTCAAAGCCCAGCCCGAGTTAGCTAGTCAGATAAGCAGAGATACTGCAGTTTTAGTATGTGATTCTGGTGATTGCGCACGTGTAATTTGAGCAGTATTTTTATTGTCATTTCTTGTCAATAGCAGCTGTTAATCTCATTATAGTCAATCAAATCTTCTGCATTTTTTTTTCATTATTTTTTGTGGCTTTGAGCTAGAAAAATGATACTATGACACAATTTTGGCATCGAATTCGACAACATATTAGATCAATATATAGTTAATGAATATAACAAGGTGTCAACCCATTAACCCACCCCCAAGTTGGTCTGGTGAAGAAGACTTGAGACCCAGGAGTGTGCTCCACTCTAGGTCTCAGGTTCAAGTCTTACAGTCTTACAGGTGCCAACAATTCTTGTGTTGGACAGTCCATTACAAAGTTTTGCTCAGACTTAAATAGAGTCCCCACTAGTGGACGGCGGGATTAGTTCTCTGGATTAGTCGATCCTTGGGTCGGGTATCGAATTTTTTATAAAAAAAATGAATGTCACTAACCGCATTTAAGTGTATTTTTAACACCATAAAATCATGTATATTTAAACATAATTTGATGATTAATATATATTTGAACACTTGAAATTAAGTCATGATCGCAATAAATCAAGTACAATTGATGTTTAATGAGTTGTGACACATTATCTTCATTAACTATCTACTTAACATAATTAACCAAGTAATTGAAGTCTATTAATTATCTGATTTGTTTTCGAGATTTGATGTCAAAATAACATAACTCGGGTTTAAATATCCAATAATTTCTTTAAAAAATATAACAATTAAAAAATGGAAATTACTAAACTTAATAAATTGAAATGAAGATCAAAATATGTATTATAAATGACGTCATTGAGGGCTCTAGAGCTGATGTTAAATTTCTGTGATGCTAATTAGCACAAAGGTTACTGTAATTCGTTGTCCAAGAGAAAAATAAAAGTACCAAAACCCCCCAAAGAACAACCACCAGCACCCTAAAAAAGCAGACTCCCCTAACAACAGCTCCTCAAAGAACCAACACCGCCGCTAACAGTGATCAATTAGGCACCTGATTGTGATATTGCTTCAAACGTTCAGCTTCGACCACCACTCAAGTTCCGGTCAAACGGAGGAGACATCACAACAACCTAAAAGGACCTGAGTCACAAACTTGCTCCCGACCTCGAATCAAAAGCGATCGGCCCACAAGACTTCCGACACAAGTCAAAAAAGACACCCCTCAACTCACGAGCCATCAGAGCAGACACCTTAACCTGTCCAAAATTTCGACCCACCAATAACCCGATGCCAAAATCCAAAGACAGAGAAAAGGCGGAACAGTAACGCAAAGCGAACCAGCACGAACACAAACAAAACAAAACAAGCCATCAAATCAACCTGCATCACCACCACCTGAATAGACCGGCGCACACCCCAACCCTCGGCTAGACAACCACAAACCACCACGATCCTTACGACGACGAACGATCCGGGAGTTGCGAAGAAGGAGGATTAATCTGATGTCTGATAAGCTCAATCCTTATACTTTGAAAATAAAACATGTTTTTTTTATAAACGAAATGATCAAAATAACCATTAAAACTCACATAAGAAGTCGGAGTTCAAAGTTTTGTCCGACCTAATAATTTCAAAATTTTGCCAATTGAGTTAAGATTTGTGGAAGAAAAAAAATTTTGTTACTCCCTCGGTATGTTATATATTAATTTGTCACTTTCACATATATTAAGAAATGTAGTTAATTATGTATGAAAAAAATTATGAGTATTTTTATAAAATTATCTTTCAATTATGATATGAAAAAGATAAATTAAAAGATGGAAAACAAGGTAAAAATTACTAAATGGTATCATAGGAAATACATCATTATCCTTAAAAAAAGAGAGGAAATACATCATTAATGTTTAATTGATATTATAAAGTGACATATAATTTATGTGTTGGACCAATCCATAAGTCGTTGTGGGGAAAAAGTTATCCCAAGTCATAATTCTTTTTCAATTCTTTAACTATTTTTCCATACTATAAATCTTAATATATATAAATGTTAAACAGTTCTGAAAAGTTTGCCCTAATCTGATCCCGCCTTTTTAGTGGTTCTGAGTAATTTTTATGAAAAAAAGAGTTTGCAAGGTATCGAACTGGGTACCATATGCTTACAATTTACAACTATAACCACTATGCCACTTCTATTTTTGTTGAAATATTGTTGCTTCCAAAAATGAAATACATGACTAAAACATTTTTTTTAAAGCCCCAACCGCCCTAACG
>Ga0315915_1001754_pt1 | contig 26741 bp, 14 predicted proteins | sample MpolbnodulesMG_FD_207738 | JGI IMG/M metagenome (GOLD analysis project Ga0315915, IMG submission 207738) | Medicago polymorpha root nodule microbial communities from Los Angeles, California, United States - branched nodules | ecosystem: Host-associated > Plants > Roots > Nodule | place: USA...
ATATGGGCTGGCTTCTAAAAGTTGCTTGTCATATGGGCTAGATTAACGGTCCGTTTATCTTTTTTTTTATTAAATTGCTATTTAGGATTTTAAAATTACTCTCAGCCACCCCAAAGTTATCCAAATATTCTCGACGGCAGTTAACTTCCGTTGCAAATTTTTATTCAATTTCCCAACTGCATCGCTTAAATGTCACCCATTCCATTTTGGTTACTTTCTTGTCCAATATTGGGTCGTGTTTGTGCATGCAGAGTTGGGGAATTCTTTACAACATAAAATTAGCGACTCAACTGTGGCAATCAAGTTACTGCAGCATTGAACACCCTACTTCTCAACTAGTTAAAACAATCCATTGTCTAGTTTAAAGGGTACTGTGATTTGATGGCAACACATTCTATGGGAGGCTTAATATAATTTATCGGTTATTGATAATCGCAAAGTTTTTGAATCAGTTCCAATTTTGAGCAAAAAAGGGGTATTTAAACTTTTAGTTTGAAAGAAAACCTCTTTCACCAAACAACATTTGGAAAATAGAAATACACAATTGTTTAATAAAAAAGATGATTTATCATGCAAGATTCTCGTTATTGGCATCGTTAGTCTATTAATTTTATGCGAATAGATAACGACAATGGAACTATGGGATTGTTCAATAGGAAAAAGTTAAAAACACAACTGAAAATGGAAGTAACCACACTTAAGTGTCGTTAGAAATTGAATAAAAATTTGCAATTGTCGTTGGCGGATAGAAAGACAGTTAACTATCTTTTGGGGTATTTAGATGATTTTGGGGTGGTTGATAGCAATTTTAGAAGTCTAAAGAGCAACTTTCCCTTCTTTTTTTTTTCCTTCTTACAATCGGTCTGTTTATCTTAAAGACCGATCTTTGTAGTACAAATGCATGTGTGCTCACTAGCCTTTTTTATGTTACAAACAAAATTAAAAAGATCAACAAAACACGAAGAGAAAAATCAAATGTCTCCTTATCGACTCGAGGATTGGTCTCGTAGTTAGTCCTAACTCATAAGCACCTAAGCCGTGAGAATATTAGGGATATCTACTAAAGATCAAATATCATAATTATGATGGGTTAGAAAAACAAAAACAGCATATAAAGATAATTAATTAATTAAATTGGTCCCACTTGGGTTGGTCCGGTGGCTTTGACTTGGGACATAGGAGTGTGCTCCTCCTCGATGTCTCAGGTTCAATTCTCTCTGGTGTCAATTTAAATTGGCTAATTTAGCTTCTTCAAAAAAAAATTAATTAAATTGGTACTAATGTATATAATTTACATCAACTCTATAAAAACAAGATTTAGAACGTAGGATAATGCTAAGCAAATTAAGCTCAAGTTATTTATGGACGAATTGCTCAAGAGAAGCTGAGTTTGATTTATATGTAGAACAATTTTTGATCATGTTTTACTTACCTCCTTGTTGAAGGTCTCTTTTCCCTAAAAATTGAAGGGTTAAAACTAAAAACAAAACAAAAAAATCTAAGTAAAAACAAAAAAATCTATAAATACACAAGGTGTATCCACTAAAAAAACACACACAAGGTGTTTTCATTAAAATAAAAACACATGAGGTGTTAATAAATTAGACTATGGTTGTACCAATAAGATCTTTGATATAAATGAATGGAGAATGCTAACCATTGCCCTTGGGGCATTGGTTAAAAATTAAAATACTAAAATAAGTAAGTTTACATTGAAAAATGGTGTAATTATTGTTAAGAAAAACATAAAGACTTGTATTTCCAAGACAATGTTTCTATTAATGGAATCATTAACCATTGCCCTTAGGGCACTGGTTAGCAAGACCCTTATCTTTTACTAACGTTAAGAGAGGAGTTCGAAACATGTATATGCGATGTTTGGATTTTTTTATTAATTAGAATTTTTGCTTAAAGCAGATAGCCACGATTGAACTATGGCTAAAACGACCATGGCTCTTTTTTTCGAATTTAGGAATCTGAATCGATGAGAAAAACAGTTAGTCACAGTTGAACCGTGACTAAAAATACTATGGCTAATTTTTTTTCACTTTGAAAATAGGAGAAATCTCATTTTGGATTATAGAATCCGAAAATTCGAGGGTATTTTTAGAATTTCAAAGGACGCATGAGATGAGAAGTATGTAGGGTGGAAAAAGAAATTATCAATATTAAACTATAAAAATATACAGATCTGTTTAGTACAGCTTCTTTCAATTGCAAGCCCATTAAGCTTGGCCTTAGGCTATCTTTTGTAAACCAAGAGCTAATATTTGAGAAGATTTCTTTTTAGGCCTTCCTCATATCTCTTCAGGCCCTCCAAAATTACGAAATTGTCTTTAATAACACATCCTGTAGATAACTCTTTCATTTTAAAAATTCCATTTTCTACCACCAATAGATAACTATTGGATGTTCATTTTAAAAATCAATTTTGTACATCCGGTAGATAACTACATGATTATTACTCATTTAGTCATTTAACCTTTTGTTTTACAACTTTGTCTCTCATCTTCTCGCATCTCTCCACCAGCTCACTTCCTCCACCATTTCACTCTGATTATCCAATCGAACCACATATCTCAACTCACTCACCTCACGCGAACGCCAATTATCCACCATCATCAAAACCCACCAAACTTGCTAATTGATCACAATTGAGTGAAGATTGATGCTATTTGTTCTATTGATTATGATGAAAACACAAAAAATTGCTTAAAAATCACAAGTTTTAGAGGCATGTTCAAGTTGAGTGCAAAATAGGGTATAACCGCTTAAAAACTACAATGTGGTTTATATAATGAGAATTTTGATATCTACCGAAGGTACAAAATCGAATTTTCTAAAATGAACATCTAGTAATTATCTACCGAAGGTATAAAATGGAATTTTTAAAATGAACATCCGATAGTTATCTACATGACATGTTATTAAGAGTAATTTTGTAATTTTAGGGGGCCTAAAGAGATATGAGGGGGCATAAAAAGAAATCTTCTATATTTGATCCTTAATGAAAATAATAATATAAATTTTTTTAATATTTTAGTAAATAATCCTTAAAGTATCATTTGAAAAATGAAAATGTTTGGAACATTTCTATATTTTTTTTTGAAAAATTTGGTTCATGTTTAAGGTCGACACTGAGTTTTTTTCATGAAAAAAAATGTGTGATAAATTTATTTATGTTCTGCTTTTTGAAAGAAAAAAATTGATAACAGAAAATCTAAGAATTTTTTATATAGAATTAAAAAATTAAGAATATTTTTAATTCCGATTTTTTTTTTAAGAAACAAAATTAACTATTATCATTAATCAACCAATGTTCAATACAAATTCCGAATTGTTTAGTTTTTCAAATTGGCCCTTAGAAAAAATTGCCAGAATATTTTTTTTCACGATATTTATTGTACTTCAAATATGGGACAAAAGTGAAATTTAGGAAAATTAAGAAAGCGATTATGGTTTAGATATTTCAATTTATTTTGTAATATTTTTCCCTTATTGACTAGGGTCGGCCTAAGGGCCAAGCAACCCAAGCAAGGGTTTTAGGCCTCAAAATTTTGGGTGAAAAAAGAGGTCTCTAAAAAATTAATTTGGTTATAAATATATTATATGACAGATAAATTATAGACATTTGGATTGTTTAACTGATTACTAAAGGCTAAAAAGAACTCAATTACTCTTGGTCATGAATTCAAATTTTGGTGTCAACAAAATTGATTTTATATAAATATTCTGTTAAAATGAATATTTATAACGGCCACATTAAAATTTTTGCTTTAATCCCTTAATCTGTTTGGTGGACCCTATTATTGACCTAATTAAAAGACTTGACATTTTGATGAATATCGTAATTTAAAATTAAGTTTCAAATATGATTTGAATTAATGGTGGTCTAATCCTATTTGTTGTCTTGGTATTATGTTTCATTGATGGTGTTTGGATGTTTTTGTTGGTGATGTTGTTGTTCTGTTCTTGCTGGTTAGTTGCATTGACTATTTTATTCTATTCTTTGAACACTTTATGCTAGAATGATTTTTAATGTACACAATTTTTGTTTGGCTTTTCAAAAATATCATAAGATATTCCCTATAAACTTAAATCATATTTGACCTCTACATCATTTTCGTTTAGCAGATTCATTTTACTAAATCTTTCATCAGTTGCTAAAAGCACAATCATATTATTAGACCATCTCTCACATATAGTATCAATTTTTAGTCATGTCAAGAGGAGCAACTTGCAAAACACAAGTTGAGATTTACTAGCTATAGTGACTGAATTGGTTTCACAATTAAGTGAAATGACTAGATAACACAATTGGTTTAGTTTATTGATTATTACTTTTTTCATTTGTTTGAGTAATCAAGTACTTTATTTGAAGAGACTTCATCCCACAATGATTATTTTATAATAGCAACAAAAAATATTGTAAATTAATTCCTTCCACACTATCACCTTTATATAGTAACATGTAGCAGTGCTTATCATCTTACAATTGTTTAACCTTGAAAGAAAAAAATAATATTACAATTGTTTAACCGTGTGGTTATTATTATCCCTTGTTGGGTGCAAGTATGATTATTTATATTGAATTGAAAATTTGAAATTGTGGACAGTTGAGTCCTATATTTCTTGTCTCTCATAAAGTGTTTGCTACTTGTATATGAAAATCTTTATAGTACGGGTACCCTACATACACTAACACAAATGTTAAGAAACCAAAATTGCAAAATTCTATTGGCAAGAAGAGATGATTATTGTTGGACGAATCAAAATGAGGAAAAGGATCACTATTTGTTTGGATTTGGATTGTAGCATCTTTATTATAATTGAATCGAAATAATTGAGGGAATCCCCTTGCTTTGCATGGTGTGATGAATGCAGTAACTAGCTAGCACAGATTTAGAAGTCCTTTCCATCTTTTTTTCATTTTAGCTTGCTCCATCATCATTATTATAAATAATTGAGGTTGAGATTGAGCCTCCTATCATATTAGCAAAGTCAAGAAGTACACCTCAATTTCCACTTTAACAAATTTTATATTTTACATATCAACTAAAAGTATTTGTGGACAACTCCGATCATCACTTTTTTTCTCAATAATATAAACTTTTCTATAATAGAGTTTTGTTTTTTGTATATCATTTTTTCTTTTGTGTCAATGTCACTTAGTCATAATCATACAATTGGATCTTCTTAAAAAAATAATCATACAATTGGAAATCTTCTTTTTTTTTTCTTCTTTGATAAAGGTTTATAATTAGCAATTTACTAGTATGTGATTATGGACCAGCATATCCTCTCACACTCCCTACATGCATAACCGTTTTCCCCATTTCTTCTGAATGTTCCTCATGTGATCACTTAAGTTGATTTAAGGTAACAATTTAGTTATTTATCTTTTTTCACGTCATTTTAGTTTTTCACTCATGTTTGCATATTGTTTTCTTTTAGGTCATAACATATAGTTAAGATCGAGAGTTCACGGAAAAGAAAATCATATATTTGAATTTTGAAATTCATAAAATATATGGATGAATGAACAAAATAACGTAGAAAAAATAAATAAGTAAAAATTAAGGTAAGATATTGTATGAGCATTTTTGCCCATTTATCCATCACAATTTTATTGTATTCTTTATAGACCAACACTTCATTAAATAAACTACCAACATTTCACAATAAGATTGGAATTCACGATAAATGTATCTATTTAGGCAGGATCGATCCAATAATTTTCAATAGTAAGTGACACTTAAAACAAATTTTGTTATATGGAACTTTTTTGCCTGCATGAGACATGGTTGGGGTTAATGACTTTACCCTTAGACCAACCTTATAATTAGAGACGGAAAGAGTAGATAATAAGCGGAGTGGAAGGGACAAATTAGATGATCGTGTTTTCCATTTTGGTAAGCTTTTGTTCTGCGTATGGACCAACCCTTCATCCCACTAATCGGGTGGTTTATCTTTAATTGAAATGAAAGGGATGTTAGGGAAAAAAATTATTTTATTGTGTGCACTCAAGAGTAATCAAGGATCCTTATCATGTACAAACCGAACCCAAAAACAAAATTAAAAAGAAAGACCTCATGCCTCAAGAATCTGTATCTGCCTCCACACTCCTCTCTTTCGGTGGTATTTTGCAATTTCTTCACTCGGATATGGTCGAGTGAGTATCTTCTTTCCTTATGTGTCTGTTAAAGTTGCACTTCATGCCTAAATTTCCTAAATCCCTCATCTTTCGAAGATTCCTTAAACTTAATTAGGTTTCGGTGGTGTTGGTTGGGACATTATAGTATACTTCTCTTCGAACTCTTCGATTTACCTCGTGCAATTTTAAATGGATCGGTTTAACTTCGTAAAAAACAAATATTTTGAATATATATCGTCAATAAGATATACATAACAAATAAAGAATTTAATATGTATTCAAAATTATTTTAAAAAAAGATGTATACAAGATTTATTTTAGCAACATGCATCTTAAGGTGCATTTAGCTACTTTTTAGTTATCACTTGCTAAAATACTCCTTTTAAAAAAATAAATGAGTGTAATATTGCAAGTACATGTGAAGCTCTTAACTTACACCCTCTTATTTTTTAAAATGAGTGTTTTAACAAATGCATCTCAAGGTATATTTAATCACTTCTTAGTTATAACTTCCTAAAATACGCACTCTAAAAAACAAGTGGGTGTACGTTAACAAATCGCTAATTCATATATACCAACAGGGTTGTTCCCGACAATTTTAGTTAAAAAGAATTGAAAAAAAAATCGAAAACCACTTATACTTATAAATAATTAAGTCGTAGTTATATATATGAGCATTGGTTCAAATATGGCTTTTGCACTATTACCTACAGACAAATAGACACTTACCTAAAAGATGACATTTAGTGACAGACTTTGTCGTAAGTAGACGTGTTTTTTTTTATCCTACATCTCAACAATTATACCCTTATCCCTACAAATATTTGGAGGCCTAGCACCATAGAGCTCCTTGCTCTTGCTCAAGGACGGCCATGATACCAACAATGTAAAAAGTGTTTATATCGTGAATCAATCAAAACCGTTGGATTATTAAAACGTTCGACTTTTATCACAACCAATTCTTACCCTTAAAATTATTCGTGTTTTACAATTGAACTTTCTCTGAGTGAACCACAAAATAGGTTCTTGTTTTTGTAAACTACTTTTAAATTAGTCTCTGACTCTGTTAATATTTTAAAATAGTATCTATCTTTTGTCGAACGATTTTCAATTATGTCCCTCTGTTAGTATTCGTCATGTGGCAAAACATAAATGAGAGACCAAACTGAAAAACCATTTAACAAATAGACTAATTTAAAATATTAATAAAATCAAAAGACTAATTTGAGAGTGGTTTAATGACAAATATTAATTCGGTGGTTTACTCAATTTTCGTTTTATTGATTGCGTTCATGTATTGTGCGGTAAGAGTATGTATAGTCCTTTCGTTAAAATAGCTGTTCTAGATGCTAGGAAAGAGGAAACTGGCCTTGCATTATTCTCGTCCATGCTTTTGTAAGTTGGAACTTATGTCATCAAGTTAGCATGAGTATACTTTCAGCCAAACTTGGCATCAATATTCGGAATTTATCAGCACCAACAATTAATCGACACAATAAATAATAGTTTCAAAGTTTAATTCATCTCATTTTTTTAGTGTAAGTTTTTTGTTTCAAACTCTAATTTACTTTTAAAAATGTAAACCTTTTTAGAAAGAAAAAACAAACTTGTGCAACAAAAGAAATACACTTAGTTGGTAGTATTTTATTAAATAGGTTGCAATTATAGTATTTTCTAATTGAAACCAAAAGAAAAATTAAAAGTGTACTAGAAGTAACTTTGTGGCATCCTAAGTAAGAATAACACCATCAATTGGGTATGTTAAAGAAGGAAGAATGATACAGAAAGTTATGTTATCTTAAAATCCAGTGGCATATAAGTATCTAGCGGATGGTGAAGGAATTTTCATTTTTAATACTTAAGAATTTGTCCCTTTGAGTTTATAAAAAATTTACCCCATATTGATTTGTTTAGGTTGTAGATTAGGTTCCCTGAATGTTTGATTTGGAAAAAAGGTTCCCTGATTCAGTTTTTTTTAATCTCTTCATTAATTAATAGAAATGCATTTCACCCATAAATTTTTTCAGCCAATATTATCTCTTCTTTCAAAAAAAAATTATCTCAGTTTGACTTTAGCATTTTTTACTTTTTTGGACTTAAATTATAAAAATGTCATAATTCTACGATTTTACTTTATTTCTAAATTTCTAAAAGTTTTGAAAAAAGTTAATCAAAACAATGCAAATGCTAACAAGTGTTTTCTTATTTTGGTTACCCTAACAAGTGTTTTAAAGACACATCTATATTAAGAAATTAAGTTAGAAATGTTTTTTCCGAGGGAAAAATTAAGTTAGAGATGTTGTTTTAGAAGTTATTCATTCAACTTTTTAAAATTTTATATTTTCAATACAAAACCTATTATACATATTTTTATTATACTCCTTAACATGGGTCTTAAGGACATGACACATCTTAACAAGGAGGAAGTATTGGGTGATCAATGATTACAATTATTTAGCCTAACGGTTGGAGCTCACACATTATTAAGATGACTCCTGAACATATTTGCAATGCACATTGTATTAATGCAATTCAAGCATATTTTACTCTAATGATCGAAAAAATTAAGCAATTTATATGAAACTAACATTTTTAATGATTTTTGTACATGTAACTTTTAATTTGAGAAAATAAACCAACTTTTAATTTGATGAGTGGCTTATTTAACTTACTTCGACCATTTATTTATTATCCACACTGTTACATCATGGTTGCTTGCTCCGGTGAGAAGGGGAAAAAAAAAAGAAATGGTTCATCATTTTATGAAACTCAATCAGATATCTTGATTGGAGATGCTCTACAGTAACATGTTTAATTTAGATAGCAAATTTATATCAAAGAGAATTTCTTTGGGGAGGAGGGGGGGGGGGGATCAATTGGGTGAAATGGAGCGGTGTGTCAAGAAAAGGAAAATGGGGGTTGCTTGATGGGGAAGAGGCGTTGTGGAAAAGTGTGTTGGTGAAGAAATATGGAGAAAACGTTAAGAGCATTATCGAGGGGAGTAACATGGTGTGGCCTAGGCATTCTTCTCTTTGGTGGAAAGATGTTGTGAAGTTAGGTGGTTTTGGGGGCCAAGATTGGCTTAACTTGGTGGTGGTGAGAAAATTTGGGAATGGAATGACGACTAGCTTTTGGAATGATAGGTGGAAAGGAGACAAATGTTTTCGTTTAAAGTATCATAGGCTTTATTCGGTCTCTAATCAAAAGGAGGCCGTGGTAGGGGAAGTGGGGGATTTTTTGGGCCCTCGGTTGGAGTGGAGATTCATTTGGAGGAGACACCTTTTTATGTGGGAGGAAGAGCTACTTTTAAGTCTCAAGGAAGATTTGGAAGGGAGGGTGTGGACGGAGGAGGAGGATGTGTGGAGTTTGGAAGATTCCGGAACTTTTACCGTCAGGTCGGCGTATATGAGGTTGGAAGAATTGGTGTTGAAGGAAAATAGGTGGCGGGAGGAAGATAAATGGGTGTTTAAATATCTTTGGAAAATTCCGGCTCCTTCGAAGGTGGTGGCATTTGTGTGGAAGACTCTTCTTGATAGAGTTCCGTCTAAAGTGAATCTAGCTATGCGGAATGTGTTACCTACGGAAGCCTCAATTTTGAGTGCGCTTTGTGCTAGGATGGGAGAAACATCGCTTCATCTTTTTCTACATTGTAACTTGGCGTACCGGTGTGGTTACATTTAATGTCGTGGCTAGACTATTTTTTTTCCTATCCCCCTAATCTTTTTGTCCATTGGGAATGTTGGAGGGGAAAGAAATAAGAAGGTCAAAAAGGGTTGTTTGATGGTGTGGCTTGCAACGCTATGGGTCTTGTGGAAAGTCCGGAATGATAATATCTTTAATCGGAGAATGCATGTGGTAGAGGAGATAGTGGAGGAGATTAAAGTGTTATCTTGGAGGTGGTTATTGATTGAGTAGGACATAATTTTCGGTTTGTCTTTTTTATGAGTGGAATTGGAATCCTATTTTATGTCTTAGTAGGGAAGGAAGGAGGTAAATATAGGAGCTTCTGCCATTTTGTTGTGTGGTTTCTGGGCGGTCTTCAGTCCTTCCTTGCAGCGCTGCTGAGCTGCTTCTGCTATGTTGTGTTTGTCAGTTTGCAGCAGCTGGGTTTTGGTGGTTCGGCAGAGTTGGTTTTTGAGCCTTTAGGTTTTGGTGGAGTGCAGCGTGTGGGTTGTGTTGCTGGACCAGTTTTTCTGTTCAGCAGCCTTTTGACAGAAGCGTGCGTGGTTCGGCGGCCTTTGGTGTTAACACAGGGGTATGCTTGTGTTTTGTCAATTATATATGCCTGCGTCGTTACTCTTTTGGGTTGTTTCTTTGTTTAGGGATGGTTTTTAAGGGGTTTTTGTTCAAGTCGGCGTTTGTATGGCAACCGATTTCCCCTTGTTTGTTTTTTTTCCACCCGAGCTTATTAGTGCTTCTCGCACGGGCTTGTTGGTTAATACTATTTTGCCGATTCAAAAAAAAAAAACTCTTGACAATTTACTTAAGGGAAATTAACTTGTTTTAGATAGTAAATTTTATTTTACTTTGTTTGGAAGAAAAAAACTTCTTCTTTTTTAAGGAAATAAACATTTGACTATAAACCACTTCTCACAATATTTTTTATATCTTAGATTTAATATTTGAGATATGCTTGGGAGACTAAAAAAAATTATTTGATGAATGTTATCGGTATGAATATTAATTAGAAGATAGTTTGTACGAATTTGAAAATGATTATTTTGGGGCTAAATAATCATATTTAAACTCTATAAAAAATTAACTTGGTTTTTTGACTAAAAATATATTAACTTTCCAAAGTAAATTAATTGAGTCACGCAAAGCTAAATGCATGAATTCCGTTTTTTATGAGATCGACAAATTTTGAGTCGCGCAACATGAATATTTCTCTTTATTTTTTGTGTGACTAGGATCAGAATGAATCTCAAAATTCTCGTTTAAGAGATTTAACATTGTTGTATTCTTAAGATTGAATTCGAACCACCTGACCTAATTAAGCTGAAAGAGATCCTTGCAATTTCATCGAGTGTTCTTTAGTGAACCCTTCTCTTTTGATTTAAGAAATAATGATATAAATGCTAGTATGTAAAATAATATATGAAATAAATTTCTAATTGCTTTTTCAAATGCTTTACTCAACCCATGGTTCTTGCAATAATCGAAGTGCGTAGTTACTATGGCCCTCTCTCTTGCATGTCCTATCACTCATCACGCACTATAAATCTTTAACCAACAAGGCAACAACCATTTCTTCTATTGGCAGCAAAAAAAAACCTGGTTCCGTTCTTCCTTAAAAAACTACCAACTCCTTAAAGATCACGAAACTCGTGCACACTCAACCATTCTCATCCAATACAATACATAAGTACATTAGAAAGTAGAAACACTACAAATTATGTCCCTAAAATATTAACTCTTCAAAAACAACAACAAAAATGTCATCAACATGCAAATTAGGAGAAAACCTTTGCTCAAACCATAAAACTAACCAACCAATGTCACCTCCTCCATCATTACAAACCCAAAAATGCGACGCAAATCCGGGGAAGACGCTGCTTTCAGAAGAGCTAAGAGTTCAAGGAAGATTAGCTTTTCCAATGGTGTTGATGAATTTAGCTTGGTTTGCCAAGACAGCTATTACAACAGCATTTTTGGGTCGACTTGGTGAGCTCAGCTTAGCCGGTGGCGCGCTCGGGTTCACTTTCGCTAACGTTACCGGCTTCTCTGTCTTGAATGGTCTCTGTGGTGCCATGGAACCTATCTGTGGACAGGCTCATGGAGCTAAAAACGTGAGACTCCTTCACAAGACACTTCTCATGACAATTTTATTGTTGCTGTTGGTAACAATTCCTATTACTTTCATGTGGCTTCATATTGACAAAATTTTGATTCATTTTGGCCAACAACAAGAAATTTCCACTGTTGCTGGTACTTATGTTTACTATCTCATACCGGATTTGTTTGTTATGTCACTCTTGTGTCCCTTAAAAGCTTACTTGAGCTCTCAAAGCATCACTATTCCTACCATGTTTAGTTCTGGTGTAGCTCTTGCTTTTCATGTTCCTGTTAACATACTACTCTCAAAAACCATGGGTCTAAGAGGGGTTTCCATGGCTGTTTGGATAACTGATCTTATTGTTGTTGTTCTTCTGGCCATTTATGTTGTAATTCTAGAGAATCGAAAGGTATTGGCGTGGAAAGAAGGAGGATGGTGGGATCAAAGTATTATGGATTGGATTAGGCTAATCAAGCTATCTGGATCTTGTTGTCTCAACACATGTATGGAGTGGTGGTGCTATGAAATTCTAGTCTTGCTTACTGGCCACCTCGCAAACGCCAGGCAAGCATTGGGAGTTTTAGCCATTGTGTTGAACTTCGACTATTTGCTTTTCGCAGTGATGTTGTCGTTGGCCACTTGTGTTTCCACTCGTGTTTCAAACGAGCTTGGCGCAAACCAAGCCGACCGTGCGTACCGGTCAGCGCGTGTGTCTCTAGGAATTGGTTTTATCGCAGGCTGTACCGGCAGCTTGGTGATGGTGGCTGCGAGGGGAATTTGGGGGCAACTCTTCAGCCATGATAGGGGCACTATAAATGGAGTAAAAAAGACAATGTTGTTGATGGCTCTAGTGGAGTTATTTAATTTTCCATTGGCAGTTTGTGGAGGCATAGTTAGAGGGACAGCTCGACCTTGGTTGGGTATGTATGCAAATCTAGGCGGGTTTTATTTTCTGGCTCTGCCCCTTGGTGTTGTTTTTGCCTTCAAGCTTCGTCTTGGCCTTGTTGGACTCTTCTTTGGACTTCTTACTGGTATTGTTGTTTGCTTGTCGTTATTATTAGTATTCATTGCTAGGATAAAGTGGGTGGAAGAAGCTGCCAAGGCACAAATACTAGCAAGTAACGACCAAGTTAAAGAAGTTCCCTGTGATGACGCAGAAGTACCAACTGTGGCTCATGAAAATGACAAAGTGTAAAATGTGTTCAAAAATACATGTGTACACTTTCATACGTGTTTCCAAACATTTGGCAAGGACAAATAAGACACGTCTCAACCATGCATAACAATTCAAGAACAGAAGATCATACTCTCCAACGGCTCAATTGCTTGTCAAACTCATTTTGAGTGATTACGGATTTTTCTTGAATATCACTAGAAGACAACACTGCCAACCTACATGGGTTCTTTGTAACTTTAGATCACTACTACCTAATGCTTTTGCTTTCTCTATTTATTTATTTCTACTTTTCTTCCTTTTTCTTTTTCTTTTCTTTTTGGGTTTGAGGAGGGGAATGAAGAGGAAAGGGTCATTTTACATTTCAAAATATATATGATTCTGCAATCAAAATCAATAGGAAGAACAACCTGTTGATCTATCTATTGTACAAACAATTGCATAAATTATCAATGTGCATTAACAAAAAAAAAAAAAAAATCTAAATCATCTTTTAAGTAACCATCATTCATCCTTAACAACATGTTTAGAAATTGAGGCCTCTAGCTCTTTAGCTTTTTCGTCACTAATGCCAAGGTTGGATAGTATCTTGTGACCTGGGGAATCCACATCAGACCAAATGCCAAGAATTATGTGTGCCGTGGTTACTTCCCCACCATCAACTGCAAGTCACATGAATTTATAAAAAGGATTATTTTTGTTTGCACCAAGCCATAGAATATTTGATAAGAATCATCAGTTTCAGAAGAAAAGGAGATGATGCACCACACTCCATTCACCAAATAAGTGAGAAAAAATAATATAGGAAAATATATAAATTAGCAGTGGCTACCTCAAAGTGGCATTCACATTTATATTGAGAACAACTCTATCCAACAAAATAAAATTCAAACACTGGACAACTAATAAGTATAAAGGGCCTTTGTCACAAGATCATTCTAACAAACAAAAATCATATAAACAATGGCAGGGAACATAGTACCAAAACTGTGAAAAAGACAGTTTTTCATATTGCTATATAACCAAAATGAATTGAATTCTACATTAAAAGCAAATAACTTCACATCACTCGACAAATACAATCTTCCAATTTATTTACAACGATTGCTCTCTTCTCGTGGCATGTTTGGTACCACGGTGAATTTTCCAAAATCACAGCAAGCCAAATGACTTTGCAAAAGCTAAACTCTGTAGCTTTTGAAAAATCACGGTGACTCACCGGAAACCCAAGGGAATTATCTTGAAATTCATAGGTTAGTAGTATACAACGATTTCTAAAGAAGATTTGAGAATATCATTACAATTTGAATGCAAAATCATAAATTAACTAAATCATCATAAACCTGAATGCAGGAATATTTGACAATTATTTTTGCCTGAAGAAAAGCCTCAGAACCAAAACAAAAGCCCGACTGGCCCCTATCTTTAATCTTAAGTCAAGGGAAGTCAAATCAATGAAGTGAACAACCCAACCTCTTTGTTTGAAGCTTTGCACGTAATTAGCACATGATTAATACCAATACTCATAAGCCTGTATATAATCAAAATAGGTAACTAGAAATCTAGAATCATGGTAACTAAAAAGCCTCTGACCTAGGGATTTAATTAAAATAGTGCCTCTCCTTTTCAACTTCAAGCACATATTTTATTTGGCACAATCACATCCAGAAACATGAATTCCAATACAAACTATGTTAGTCATCTATAAAATTTCATCAAGAACTCGTTTCAAAATATTGTCTTATTGGCATAAGCATGATAATCAACGTTTGAATGCCAAGGTCCTAGAATTTGTCGGTTCCATTTATACAAACCATAGCATCAATCCATAAAAGAAAGGAGACAAAAATCTGTCAAGTCTCGTGTGTTAAAATGCAATTAAAACATCTGGACAGAGTGAGACAGAGTCATAGAAAAATATCAAAGAGAATTCAAAGCATTAATCCATACAGTCATATAGTTTTTGTAAGAAGCATTCCACTCTTTGGCAATTGATAAAATAAATATAAATATAAATATAAATAGTAAAGTAAATGAGAAAAATGGCAAGAACAAACCAGATTTTAATTTTCGATCAACAGCCCAATCAAGGGCCCTCTGAGCATCATCAGTCATTGGTGGACGCTCGGGGATTCGTGCAAACATATTAACTTCTCCAAGTACTTTCACAATTTCATCTCGCACCTTGAAAAGTGTAATTCCATTGGCTCGCAAAAACTTGCTAGCCAGATTAGTACCTAGAACCCCAAAAATAGACGGCTTAATGCACAAACTTAAATATGCAAAACTTTCATTGTAAAGAAATGGGGTAAGGGTCACAACACAGGGGATATGTAAAATTAAAATCCTCCCAAACATAATAATGGCAAAATTTTACGCCTCAAAATAACTTCAAAAAAAATACTACTATAGCTTTTGAGTTCATAAATATTTTCAATTATTATTCCCAGTGAAAAATTAAGTCTTTGTTTCCATTAATTAGCTGTTAGGACTTGGGAGAGGGAATCAACTCCTTACACAAGCCAAGTATTATTCTAGCAGTCATCTAAGACTACCAGAAATTAAGTTCAGGTGAAAATGTGAAATGAGCATATGCGCATAAGATTAAACGACTGAATTTTTATGAATTTATAAATGACAAAATTTATGAATCAAGAGAACTATCCAAATGAGAATGTGAATCTATGAAGCAAATGACAGAAACTCGTCTATGGTTATCAGCCAGGTAATCTAGCTTCTAGAACATGGAAACAAGCAAAATTAGTCTGTGTAACAACAAACTTTTGCATCATATGCAAACTAAAATCTGTAGTAATATCAAGAACTGACCCAATTGCAGTGAGCTAAGTTCCCATCAAAGCAATATTAACGAGGACGTCCATTTATAATGTTAAGACAAACAAACACAAAATTACACTTTAGGAGAAATTTGAAACATCGCAAGCAAATAACTAACCCTCGACAAGAATTCCCATGATAAGAGCTTCAGAGCCAGTAGTAGTAAGCTTGAGTTTTCTCGCTTCCATTGCAGCCATTGCAAATGATTTTATAGCTTTAGAAGACCATCTTGCTTTCACCAAACAAAATCAACAATCAACAACCATAATTGAATGAACAAGAAAAGAAATTTGACTCACGTGATACTCACTTGGGAATTTCCTGGCCTGGAGAAACACGTTCAGGATTTCTGAAAATGCAAAACAACAGTTAAACTTTATTCGGTAAAAAATAACGGATAACTGATGAACTAACTTATAGCTGATAGTGGATTAGCTAGCTTATTGAATTCATAGTGTTTCCAAAAATTAGTTGTTGAATTACAGATAAATATGAAATTACACAACAAAACATATTTAACTTTTTCAATTAAGACAGCAAGGACGCAAAATTGAGAGAAAAATGATAAGTTTAAGCTATAAGCTAAAAAAAATTATCAAGTCAAACCAAGCACTAATCATAAATCCAAAATGGGACAAAATAAAATTGAATTTGGGAACGGAAGAAGCTTACGAGGTGGGGAGACTGAAGGAAACGGTGGCAGCCAAAGGACGGCGGTGGAAAACGGAGACGGAGGATTTTACACTGACACTGCAATGTTGAACCCTAATTTTGGTTCCTAGCAATGAATTGTTAGGGTTTGTTATGTTCAAATTCTGAATCAAACGAAGTGAAGGGTTCGAACGCAATGCTAAGGTTGAAGGGAAATGGTAGTGTGTAGTAGCCATTTTCTTCCAAGACGAAAATGCGATACTTTCGGTAGGAATTGGATAGAATGTTGTGCAAAAAACTGGATACGCGGTCGTTTGGTCGTGGGCTTTGTTGGGTTTTAATGATAGTTGGGCTTAGGCCTCCAAAAACTTCTTGATGAAAATTGCTCTTTAGGCGCCATGGATTGCTCGCAAGCATTTCGAACTTCTGAAAATACCGTCAATGATAGTTAACTGCCGTTTGGTTTTGAATGAAGCGGAAGTTAGGAACAACTAATGGAAACGGTTTTAACTCTCGTTCCAATCGGCCCAATATTTGTCAGTGAAAAACATCAGGTCTCATGTTGCTATTCAAGTACCACGCATATATCTAGTGGATAACAACAACAAATGAGCTATTGTTTATCATTTTGGATTCTTAAGGATGATAATGATGTAAAATTCATGTTTTCTTGGATGTCTTATTCAAATGGCGTCGTATATTTTTTTGTTTGTTCGAACTGCAAATGTATAAAGTGTTAGTAGAGATTTGATGTAATTTTAAATGGTTTTGTCAATTTTCGTAATGTTTAATTGTTGACTTTTAATCATTCATGTATTGTTGTATAATTTTAAGTTATGATACATTGGTGTTGCGTTATGAATGATGGTGTATTGTTGTTGAATTATGGGCAAGCTAATTGTTGTTGGAAAAATTACTGGCTGTTGAATTGTTTGTGTGTTGAGTGTGTCTAAAGTGACCATCTTGATTCCTGGTTTTGCACTTCAATTTTGATATTGCATTTCTTCATGCAAAAGCATCCTAACTCACGTTCTTGTATATGATGTGTAACTACCGTTCTTGGGAACATTATATGACTATCATTATATGACTATCGTTTAATAACGAATGATAAATAATTTTTGTCGGGATATTTTTAAAAATTTGATATGTTTGTGAGCAATTTCTAGTTCTCTAAAGAGCAACCTTCCTTTTTGATGCCCATTGAGTTGGTGTTGTAGTTTTAGGGAACCTATACTCTAGGTTTTCCATCCATAATATTTCATATTTTTTTCTTTCGATGATTAAAATGTAGCGTGGGGGAATGATGAGTCAGTCAATTCAAGATAGGGACAATAGTAAGGGTATGTTTACGACTTTATTTTTGGAAGGTTTTGGAGGGAAAGATTTTGGAGGACTAATTTATATTTTAATATATATTTGATATTTAAGAAAAATTAAAAGAGTAACACGATATTATTTGCTCATGTATCATCTTTTTCTTACAAATGTTATATGTTTATGTATCAGGTTGTTCTTTTATTTTTTTTATTTTTTTTAAATATGAAATATATATTAAAAGATAAACTTAGCCCTCCAAAATTTTATTAGTTTAATTACACTTTTAACCCTCAAATTTTATAATTGAGCAATTTTGGTCCTCCAACTTTAAAAGGAGCAATTTTGACCTCTCAACTTTACTCCGGTTTGCAATTCCTAGTCCTTCATACATATTTTGACAAAGAAAATACCGATGTGGCTAACTTTAATGACGTGACATTCATATATGTTCGCCAACATTGAAATTAATGTTTTTTTTAAATAAAAAAGGAGAAAATCATGTTGCACTCTTTTTCTATCATATATGTTCTCCATCTGTTCGACCAAAAAATTATATGTTCTCTTTTTGTACAATTACACGTTGGGAAGATATGAAATTATCTTTATCTCATCCCTTGGAGAAATGAGTGATCTCTCACACTGGATATGTTAATGATGAATGGTGAGCTCAATATTTATGGTTTCATTCTTCCTTGTTTTATAAGGAAGTAATTTGATGAATATGATACGGGAAAGACAACAAAGTTCTTCCTTCAACAATAAAAAGAAAAAGATGACGTAGTTAAGGGACCTAAAGGAGAGGTTCATTGTGTCAAATATTTTCTAACAAATACTAAGAATATGACACGTGTCAACATATGATTTGATTTTAATGATAAAATATATATTCTTTTATTAAAAACACCATTGTTCATTGTAGTTATTGAAATAATTATGTGTATAATATTAGTCGAGTAAATTGGTTAATGTTTCATTGATATTTAAAAATGACAATTATTTTGAGATAATGAAGTACTACATACGAGACATTTATAATGAAACAAAAAAGTATTATCAAAAGCACTTGTCATCTCTTGTTAGTTAGCACTTCATATCCTCTCAATCATAGTTATTCACTTCAAAAACATTTTATTTCAAATTAACACTTATTTAAACAAAGTATGTTTTCATAAAATAAATAAATAAATAGATCTTAGTGAACTTAATAAATATAACGTTACCACGAGGGAGTGTTTCTTCAATACTGTTCAAAGGTTATTAATCTTTTTAAGCCGTGACGCAAACAAAATGGTAGGATGAATCGAGCAAGAATCGAGCAAGAAAGTGGGAAACCAAAACTTGTCTAAAACCAGAGAAGGTATAAGCAAAGATTTGCATGGAATCAAATCATGTATCTAATTCTAGGGCTCTGGATTAACTAGTATTTTATTAGTTATTACATTTATTTATTGAAACATGTTGAGGCACGTTGGAACAAAACATGCATCGAGTGTCCCTTGGAGAGATATGCGGCGCCGTAGTAAAACTCTCTCCAATCTCACACCTTCAATCCCGCTTCAAATGTTCAACAGCACAAGGTTTCAAATTCATTGGCGCTAGTCTCTTAAATAATGGTCAAAAAGTAAACGTATCTATAACCGATAAATATGGGATTTTACGAACAATTAAAACCATTGTACTTGCACATTGCCGGTCTGAAATTTGGATTTGCTAGTAGATTTATCTATGATTCATGTACATTATGTATTCATGAGTAGGCATGGCAATGGAGCGGGGTGGGGACGGGTTTTATATTCCCCGTCCCCATACCCGATTCTCATATATTTACCTGTTACCCTACCGATACCTATCGGAAATGAAAAATTAAACCTCATCCTCATCCTTGACGAATTCATGTATCTTCGTCTCATATCCGTGTTTTGAAATCGGGGAAAACCTAAACCCATACCCAAACCCAATCAAAACAGGGAAAACCGTCAAATTGGGTTTGGTTCGGACGGGTAGCCACAGATATAGATTTTGTTGCCATGCCTATTCATGAGAGATAAATGTAAGTAGAAGATTGATGAGGTCAATTAGTGATGTCCATTCATTAAAATGAATCTTATATCCCTCTCATAAATAAATAAATAATAAATATAAAGTATATAAATAAAGCAAACTCAAACTCTTTCAGCTTATGTAAAAAGACACATCGGCCAGTGAATTTGGCGAATAGCTTCTGGAGTACCCTACACAACATTTTAGAAAACAATATTAATGTCGACATAAGGGTGCGAACCACAACCTATTTTGGCGATAAACCTATCTCTTTCGCCATCATGGAGCCTAGCCCTTTCTCTTTGATATAAATAAAATAAAATAAAAGAAGTGTTATGGATACACTCTCTCTAACACCCTCTTTTAACATTCGCTTTTTTATTTTGGTGAAACTCATTTGTGTTACACACTTTAGAAAGAGATTTCACATAAAATGGTAAGATCCACAAGAGTTTCATTTAATAAAAAAATGATTGTTAGAAAGAAAGTGTTTGTATCATTTCTCATAAAAGAATAAAGGTCATACTAACAAGTATGTTAAGAACATTGTTTAAGAAATCTTAAAATGAAACTTGTTTTAAAAATGTAAGTCAAATATACTTGTTAAGGAGTACTATCTTCCTTAGATTCCTAACAATCCGCTAAGGCCATTATGTTATCATTTTTCAAAGAATAATGATGGTAAAAAAGTTTCCAACACACGTTTTTCAAAGCTCTATTTCAATGGTTAAACTTACATGAGATCTAACAAATGAAACACTCATTGTTTGATGGAATCCATGCAATTGAGTATTTTAGCACCAAATAAAATTCAATTATACTGTTGGTTATTGCATGTGGTAACTAACACTAACGACATGCCGTTTCTCCTAGTAGCCGGCTTTTGTTGGTGTTGTTGGGCAGTTGAAGTTGGAGTGTAAAACAATAGAGTCAACAAGGAACGTGTTTTCTGATAGGCCTGCATGTGATGTAACACAACGAACACATCTCCCCACGACCCCATGGTTTCTATCATAGCTCCCAATAAAAAAATAATCTGAGTATATCATGTCATTTAAAAACATTATCCTCGCTAAAAAAAAAAAACTTGTAGTATTATATATATATTCAATAATAATTGTTTACTGTATTTGATGAAAAAACATATTATTGTCAAACTACGGCTATATGTGTGCATTGATACTACATCATGTTCATTAGTATTAATAAACATAAACATGAAGGCGTGCATCCATGCCTTAGTTATCATCATGCGTGTGCTATACTGATCCATAAGCAAAGATCATCACTATAGTTTCAAGTTATTTTAACTGTTTATAAAAAAATCAGATATATTGTGCGTAATTAAGAACTATTATTTGTTACCAAAGAAATTGTTTGAAATGATTATGGAATAAATATATACTGACTTCAAAAAAAAAAAAAATTCAAAAGAGTAGTTTTGTCTTACTGATGCATGGACAGTGATGAACATTAAAGAAATATGTTTCAATGGTGATTTGTGGATAAACGCAAGAATATTCTGCTTAATTTAATTAAGAACGCAATTAACTATTCGAATGTCGTATTGTGTCGGGGATATTTTCCTTTTTTTTATTTCAACTATTATGATGGAAGACCTCTAAAAAAAAACTATTATGATAAGAGTAGAGATTCAATAAAAAAATATTGAGAATAAGGATTCATTCTGATCTAAGGCAAAAGCTCTAAGTTGTACTAGTATCATTTAGCTTGCTAATTTTTTAAATAATACAACATTTTAGGTCTTATGAAAAACAAATTGAGTCAATATATAGTCTCTAATTGAACATTCATAAAAAAAAAATCATTTTTCTATGCTGATTTAATTTACTATATCACGATTTTATTGTATCAATCTATATTAAGCAATTGAATTTTCCCATTCTCCCATTCTCTCATTCTTCCTCCATCCACAGTTTGTTTCTATCTCTCTTAGTCTTCACTCTCTTGATCTTTTTATTTTTCCCATACCATACACATGTGAACTCTCCAATTAAGAGACAATACCCTTATAATAATTGCAAAGCAACATTTAAGTCCCATGACCATAAATCTTAAATAAAAAAGTCTCATGATCATAATGTTTTTTTTCCTTCTAAAAACCCAGTCATCTCTATCAAAAGATCTTATACAACGCAACTCTATCTTTTAGGATGTGTTTGTTATTTTGTTTTAGGTTTACCAATTTTATTTTTAGGAATAGCATTCTTTGGAATATAAAGATGTAAATTTTATTTTAAAGTATATAAAAAAAATGTTTGGTTAACATTATAATATTCACATGAACCTTAAAAATATAGATTATAATAAATAGTTACACATGAATTTATTCTCATCTTCATGTAAACTTTATTTCCACCATTTTATTTGGAAAAAGTTTCTATTTACCAGAACAATTTATACCCGAAAATAAAATTTAGTAAACTTGTAACAAAACATAGGCATGTATATTTCTATCATTGTATTCTACAAAATCTACTAATGTAACTTAAAACAAACACGCCCTTAAAAGACAAATTCCACGGTGAAGTTGAATAAACAACTTTTTAGATTTTTTTTGAAACAATAGAAACTCATTTTTTTTTACTTTTTCAAAAGAAAATTAAGGATAAACAAAAATAATGCTAACTCTCTCTTTTTTACGTTAAAAAGTAAAATAAATTATTTATTTTAGAGAATTTATTTTTTTACAAATGTGTTTATTAATTGAGTGAGCGACACTGACCAATGGAAAGCCAATAGAAGCGGTGTTAAAACGTGGAGGGCATCATTTGGGTCGGCAAATTCAACCTTGATTTCAACTGGACCATGATGGGGGGCCCATAAAATTTGCCACATAGACCGACACGTTTCCTCATTCATTTCAAATGTGCTGAGTTGTTGAGTACATAGCAAGCAAAGCTAGCCTATTGAAATCCCACGTGTCATCCATGTTGGACTACAAACATCCCCCGATTGTTGGCAAAAATGGAGACGTGTCACCTTCATTAGTTGCTTGATTAAACACTTTGACAAAAATTAATCAATTAATTAAAGGACTAAACAATGATTTGTGTTAAGTATTAGGTGTGGTGTGGAGTGGAGCAGCACAAAATTGGAAGATGGGTCAACGCTGCATGCGCTAGTCACGCCATGTGATGTGAAGAAATTTTGCTCCATTAAACACACACACCTTCCTAATATTTTTTATTACAACTTGTATTTTCAAACTTCAAAATAATTAAAGAGGAAATATTTTTCCATATATAAATGTAACGTAACTTTATGAGCATAATTAAGAGTCAAGAGTTGAGAACAAAGCGTGCTTTGTGTGTCAGGAGAAAGAGCATATAGACAGAAAGAAAGTATTCGACACTCAGATCACACAACATAGTTTGAGTTGGTTAAGGTTGTTTGAGGAAGTTCAAGCAGAGATAAAAGATCATAACATATTTTGATTTGTTTTTGTGATACCACAAAGAAAAAACATGGAGTGGCCAGCTTGTACGGATGAATATGAAAAGCTCTTAATAAGGATGAGCACACCCAGGTTTGTTAATTTTCCTTGATCATGTAGTTTATATGTTTTAGATTGATCTTAAATAGTCTATCTGATTTTATGAATTTCTACATGATTTTTTTTTGCCAATTTTAATTACTCCTTGATCAAATATTTTGAATGATCCTACCTCTTATATGTTGAAACAAGTATAGTAGTAGATTATTGAGTCTTTTAACCATTTCATTCTGGATTCAATCCATCGGCAGTGTGTGTAGATATATATGTCGAGAGAAGTCAACCCCTTGAATGAATCTAAGTTACCTCGAGTAACAAAAAATTTTTTTGAATGATCCCAACCTAGATTTCTTTAGTTTAAAAACATTTACTATTTTGATGTGTTGTTTTTGGTTTCTTTAACTCCAGCAGAAGTTTATTTCAACAAGCAAGAATGTTCTTTGTCTAAGACCGGTTGCCTTGGTTGCAATAATTCAGTTTTATTCATTTTAATATCTCTAAATGCCATCAATAATGTGAATAAAAATTTAATTGATTTGTCCACTATCTTTTTTTAATAATTTGTTGACTTTTCTAGTCAATTTTTATTTTCTTTTGACTTTTCTGTTCTTATCTCTTCTAACAATTGCCCTTCTAGAACGTCTATGTTCCCAATTCTGATGCATTTTTTTTTATGCTTTTTGACCTTTGTGTATGAAACAGGGTTGTGATTGACAATGCCGTGTGCTCTAATGCTACTCTGGTCAAGGTAACATTCCTACGAAAATTCTTTCTATAAGGAATCAATTTGTCATAAAAAATGTTTTATTTAAATTTTAAAATTTCTAATAAATAATAGTCTCTAACTCTCTTTTTTGACGAAATATTAACAGGTTATTAGTGCAAGAAGGAATGGTAGTCTACTTAATGCAATACAAGTACTCATTGATCTTAATCTTTTAATTAAGAAGGCTTATATATCTTCTGATGGCAAATGGTTCATGGATGGTAAGCTAGTCTGCATTTTCCTTTTGAACTTTTCAATTTGATTTTGTGTTATTCTGGTAAATTGGATAATGTATATAGTTAAATACCAACCTTTCGCTATTCAATCGACAGTTTTTCATGTAACTCATCAAAACGGAAGCAAGATAATCGACGAGAAAATTTTAAAATATATAGAACAGGTATTCTAAATAATGACTTTACAACTTATTTATTCCACATATACCGTTAATATTGATCTTGATTCTTAATTTTTGGTTGTATTTTGCAACAGTCGCTTGGGAGCATTCATAATGTGAGAACTAATTGCTCAAACGGTCTCACTGCGCTTGAATTATCAGGAACCGATAGAGTTGGTCTTCTGTCAGAGGTGTTTGCCGTACTTGCTGATCTTCAATGTGATGTTGTTGAAGCTAAGGTGTGGACTCACAATGGTCGCATTGCCTCTTTGATCTATGTTAAAGACTGCGATTCTGGATCCACTATTGAGGATTCTCAGAAAATTAAAAAGATTGAAGTGCGTTTAAGAAACATTTTGAAGGGAGATAATGACATTAGAAGTGCAAAAACTTCTGTTTCTATGTCTGTCATGCATAGCGAAAGAAGGCTGCATCAAATGATGTTCGCTGATCGTGACTACGAGAGGACTCCCATTCTCAAGCTTACTTCCGATAACACTTTAGTGACAGTCCAGAATTGGGCAGAAAGGGGTTATTCAGTTGTAAATGTTCAATGCAAGGATCGAATCAAACTATTATTTGACGTGGTATGCAATTTGACAGACATGGAGTATGTTGTGTTTCATGCGACCATCAACACAAATAGTAACCAAGCTTACTTGGTAAATACTAACACCCTTCCATAAAGTTCAATATATGTTTGCTTAGTTTATGTTCTAAGTTTTGTTATTGATATTCAAATCATTAATTATTTCAGGAGTTTTATATAAGACACAAGGATGGCACCCCAATTAATTCAGAACCAGAGCGACAACGCGTAATTCAATGTTTAAAAGCTTCTGTGGAGAGAAGGGCATCTGAGGTATATGTTTGCTAAATCATATATTTATTATGACCTTTGCTTAAGGAGTGGTCAAGACTGATTAATTGTTAATTGTGTGATTATAGGGTGTTCAACTAAAGTTATGCACAGAAGACAAGCAAGGGCTTCTAGCAGAAGTGATGCGAACCTTCCGAGAGAATGGGCTTAATGTTACAAGGGCCGAGATATCCACCGTAGACAATATGGCAAAAAATGTTTTCTATGTAACAGATGTGACCGGAAAACCAGCTGATCCAACAACCATAGAGTCTGTCAGGCAGAAGATTGGTTCAAGCAATTTAGAAGTGAAAGAGTTACCATTGATTTATCAACAGAAGACAGAGAGAGAGGATCAAACAGTTGGAATTGGTGGTGCAGTGTTATGGTCTATTGGGAGCCTTGTGAGAAGGAATCTGTATAGTTTGGGATTAATTAAATCATTTTCTTAATGCAGATTCTTGTGTACTATAATATTCTTTGCTTAGTATTTGGGCTTGTGTACATAAAAAATTTAGAATGATGGAATTTGGTGATAGTTAATAGTGGTTCTAGTTGGTTTGGTAGACAACTTTTAGGTACAAAATTGGACAGAACAAATTGTGTTCATTGTTCATTTAGGACTTTGGTCATGTGTACATACATACTTATTTTATGGTTATTAATATCAATTTTAGTGGTTGACTGACTTGACTCCATTTTTATATTGAACTCTATCTTTCCTGCACCTTCCTTGGGTTCTACGTTTTGCGATTACAAAATTTTATTGCATCATTAAAGTTTGCACCATTGAAAGATTTCTATATTATCAATGGAATGGTGTGGCATCATTAAAGGGATATATCATTTACTTAAAAATATAATAATTTGGTTTTTCGATAATCACATTGGAGTTTTTGTCTTGGATCAGTGTGAAGTATACTTCCAGGAATTAATGAATGAATAACTAAGAACATAAAATTTCAGTATCTCTCAAAGGGTTCTGCAATTCACATTGGATTGTCATGTAGTTCAAAACAAAATCCAATCCTGCATGCTTCATCTTTTTCGCATTTCATCCCGAGATAAAGTAGCTGATATATTACAAAATGCATATTTTCTCATATTGTATGCAGTTTCTTATCTCTAGTTAGTTAATCTGTGTCGCGTCATTTTTTGGAGGTCAAGCTATTTTATTAGCATAGACTCACTATTTATTTCACGACCGAACATTTGTTTTTTTTTTTAAGAAAAAGGGGAAAAAGTTCAA